>Ga0247843_1000949_pt1 | contig 63957 bp, 52 predicted proteins | sample LaCruzMarch2017__FD_192420 | JGI IMG/M metagenome (GOLD analysis project Ga0247843, IMG submission 192420) | Freshwater microbial communities from meromictic Lake La Cruz, Castile-La Mancha, Spain - LaCruzMarch2017_8m | ecosystem: Environmental > Aquatic > Freshwater > Lake | place: Spain...
AGGAACGTCGACATCCTGATCCCCCTCGCGCGACAGCGCGAAAGCCCAACTGGCCCCAACGTTCCCTGCGAGCGCAGGACCGATCCCGCGGAGCCCCCACCGCCAACAAGCCCCAGGCGCCAGCCCCACAACGCACCGGGTCAACGACGATTGTTTTTCCTCAATGGCGACAACCAAACCATCCCATAAAGGGACATACCCCCAATCCACGAAGCGGCAGCGGGATCGGGCCGGAGCGAGCATAGGAACGTCGACATCCTGATCCCCCTCGCGCGACAGCGCGAAAGCCCAGCCGGCCCCAACGTTCCCTGTGAGCGCAGGACCGATCCCGCAGAGCCCCCACCGAGGCACTGATCCCCAGCGCCAGCCCCACCACTCCGCCAACCAGAAAAAGATAAACGGACCCTTTCGTGTAAATATGAGAGACCGACCCCACCGCGTGGGTTGCTTCAGGGGTTTGGCAGGGTAGCGTCTAAGCTTTGAATACCCAAAGGGTCATCACCTTTTCCCCGTCGCTGACGATTCCGCTGACGCGGGATTGTCCGTGGAACTGCACCTACTGCGGGTACCGGCGGGATCGGGAGGGGCTCATGCCCGAGGCGCGCTTCGAGGAACTCCTGGTCACCGCTCGGAAGGGCGGAGCCACGGAGATCTTGTTCCTCGCCGGCGAAGCTTCGGATGCCATGCCGCATTTGCGGACCGAGTTGAAGGCGCGGGGCTTCGACGATTTCGTCGCCCACGTTCGCTGGGCCTGCGAGCGCGCCCTGGAAGCCGGCTTCCTGCCGCACACCAACATCGGCGCCATGTCGCCGCGCGACTTCGAGCGGTTGGCCGACGTGAATGCCTCCATGGGCCTCATGCTCGAAAACATCGACGACACCTTCAACCGGACCATCGCCCCACAAAAATCCGCCAAGGGCCGCTTGCAGACCTTGGAGGCCGCTGGCCGCGCCCGCGTGCCGTACACCAGTGGCATTCTCATCGGACTGGGTGAATCGCGGGAGTCCCGGCTGCGCTCGCTCGATGCCCTGGCCGAAATCCACGCGCGCCACGGGCACTTGCAGGAAATCATCCTCCAGAACTTTATCCCCAACGAAGGATCGCGGCTCAGCTTTGTGCCCAAAGCTCCCGCACTGGAAGAGTATCTGGAACTCATCGAGCACTGGCGCCGCGTGGCTCCCGGGGTGGCCATCCAAATCCCGCCCAACATCAATCCGCACTGGGAGGCCCTGCTGCCGTGGACCGACGACCTGGGCGGCATTAGCACCGACGGCGATTGGGTCAATCCCCTCAACCCCTGGGCCCCTCCCGAACGGTACGCCCAGGCCTGTCAGCGTCAGGGAGCCGAACTGCGCCACCGGTGGCCGGTGTATGATGCGTATGTCGACAAGGGCTGGATTTCCGCCCGAGTCGCCGCAGTCCTCCAAGCTCGGGACGGCCGGACTAGGCTCAGTCCCGACGGACCCATTGACCCCATGCCCGAAACGGACCGCCCCCAGACACCCGCCGAACCACTGACCAAAGCCATGCGCGGTCAGTCATTGTCGGTGGACGAAACCCTGAAGTTGGCCCAGGCCGATGGCGCGGCGCGCGAGGAAATCCGCGAGGCGGCCGATGCCTTGAACCGGCGTCTCCATGGCGAGGTGGTGACCTATGTCGTCAACCGCAACGCCAACTTCACCAACGTCTGCACCACAAACTGTTCCTTCTGCGGATTCTATCGCCCACCGGGCCATCCCGAGGCCTACACCCGGACGGTCGGGGCGGTGGTCGAGCGCGTGCTGCAAACGCCCTGGGTCACCGAGGTGTGCCTGCAAGGCGGCATCCACCCGGACCTCGGGCTGGAGTACTACGAGGAGCTCCTCCGAGCACTGAAGCGCGCCTTGCCGGGCGTTCATCTCCACGCCTATTCGCCCATGGAGATCCACTCGTTGTGCCGTAAGAGCGGTCTGGATCCCCGCACAGTGCTCGGTCGCCTGCGCGATGCCGGTCTCGGATCGGTTCCGGGAACGGCCGCCGAAATCCTCGATGACGCCATGCGCGACCAGCTTTCGCCCGACAAGCTCCGGGCCGCCGAGTGGGAGGCCATTATCGAAGCGGCCCACCAGACCGGACTCCGCTCGACCGCCACCGTGCTCTTCGGCCACCGGGAAACGTGGGAAGACCTCATCCATCACCTCGACCGCATCCGTTCCCTCCAGCGGCGCACCGGCGGGTTCACGGAGTTTGTGCCCTTGGCCTTCGTGCCGTATCGCAATCGCCTGGGCGGCCAATTGGCGCGGGAGGCCGGTGTGAGTCCGGAGGCGTTGGCCGAGGCCGGGACTGGACGCGTGGAGCAGTTGTATCCCCTCGCCCGATTGTTCTTCGGTGAGGAAATTCCGAACCTCCAGACCAGTTGGGTGAAGCTCGGACCCGAGCGCGCGGCGGCCATGCTCCGCTCGGGCTGCAATGATTTCGGCGGCACGTTGTACGAAGAAAGCATCACCCGTGAGAGCGGCGGGCGTTTTGGAGAATGCCTCACCCCGGTCGAGATCGAAGCGGCCATCCGTTCCGTCGGACGGATCCCACGCCAGCGGACGACCTTGTACGGAGTGCCGGCCTAATTGTCGGCCTGATGGTGTCGGCTTGGTGGCTGAAAAACCGGAACCGTTTCCGCCTACTCCCGGCAGACTGACTCGTAGAGCGCCACGTACTCAGCCGCTTGTTTTTCCCAAGAGAAATCCGCCGTCATGCCGTTGTGCCGGATGTGCTGCAGCCACGCGGGTTCCTTCCACAGCGCCAACGCCTTGAGGATGGCCTTCTTCAGTGCGGCCTCGGTGCTCGGGATGAATTTGATGCCCGTGGCCTGGGCTGCGTTCTCGCGGGGATCGATCACCGAATCCTGAAGACCCCCCGTGGCCCGGACGATGGGGATGGCCCCATAGCGCAGTGAATACAACTGATTGAGACCGCATGGCTCGAAGCGCGACGGCATCAAATAGAAATCCGCCCCCGCTTCGATGCGGTGCGACAAGGCCGGATCGAAGCCGATCCGGGCGGCCACCTGATCCGGGAATCGTTTGGACAGATCCCGGAAGGCATTCTCCAAGGACCGCTCGCCACTGCCCAGGAGGGCGAACTGCAGCGCTTCGCCGGCGTCGAGCAGGCCTCTCAGGGTCTGGACAATCAGCGCCGAGCCCTTTTGGTCGGTCAAGCGCGAGATGTTGGCGAAGAGCGGGAGGGCAGGATTTTCTGGAAGGCCCAGTTCGCGCTGCAGCGCCGCTTTGCAAACGGCCTTGCCCGCGGGGTCCTCCGCCGTGAACGGCGCCGGCAGCGCCGGGTCGGAGCCGGGGCTCCACTCTTCGTGGTCGACTCCGTTGAGGATTCCACTCAGGTCATTGTAGCGCTTGAGCAGCAGTCCCTCGAGGCCGCAACCGTACTCGGGAGTCAGGATTTCCTGTGCGTAGGTCGGGCTGACGGTGGTGATGGCCTGCGACTGGGTGAGACCCGCTTTCAGAAAATTCACCCGCTCAAAGTGCAACGCGCTTTCCAGGTGCAGCCAGTCGGAGGGCAATCCGGTGAGACCCCAGCTGGATGTCGGGAACGACCCTTGGAATGCCAGGTTGTGGATGGTGAAGATCGTCCGCGGCGCTTGGGTCCACCCGGTCTGCAGTTGAGCATGCCGGGCCAGAATTGGAATCAGCCCCGTTTGCCAATCGTGGCAATGCAAGACCTTCGGGGGCTCCGGTAGATGGCGTGCCAAAATCAATGCCGCACGACTCAGGAAGATGAATCGGGCCGCATTGTCTGCATAGTCCCGGCCACCCTCGCCATAGATACCGGGCCGATCAAAGAAACCGGCCTGATCCACGAACCAAAGCGTGAGATTCGGCGAGGGCTTTTGGCAGTGGAAGCGACCCTCCACCAGGTTCTCTCCCATCGGGAAGGCCCAGCGCCAGGAAGTCGGTTCAATGCCCGGATGGGACTCCGTCATCCCGCGATAAAGCGGCGTCACCACCGAGACTCGCAGACCTGTACCCGCCAACGCCCTGGCCAGGGCCGACACCATGTCGGCCAGACCCCCGGTCTTCGAATAGGGATTCAGCTCACTGGTCGCCAGCAGCACGTGCATGGCCAGAGTCTTTCGCGCACCCTGAGGGGCGAACAAGACCGAAGTCTTTCAGGTGAAAGGACTCTGGGTTCTGCGAAGCATCCCAAGTATGGCCGGAAATCCGTTCTTCTGCTAACGTCCCGCCACCGTGAGCCATCCCCTGTGAAAGCCCTCATCGATACCGCGGACAAGAAATCCGAACGCGCCTTCCTCGTCGGCGTCGAACTCAAAAGCCAAACGGCATGGGATGTCTCCGACTCCCTCGATGAATTGGCTGAACTGGCCAATACGGCCGGGGTTGAGGTGGTGGGTCAGGGAATCCAACGGTTGGAGGCACCGCATTCGGGCACGTTCATCGGTGCTGGCAAGGCCGAGGAGTTCGCCAAGACCGCCAAGGAAGCCAATGCGGATACCGTGCTCTTCGACGAGGAACTCTCCGGGGCCCAGGCCCGAAATCTGGAAGAGATCTTCGGTGCCAAAGTCATCGATCGCACGGCGCTGATCCTCGACATCTTTGCCCAGCGGGCCCGCACCCGGGAAGGCAAGCTGCAGGTCGAACTGGCCCAGCTCCAGTACCTCATGCCACGGCTCACGCGCTACTGGACCCACCTTTCCCGCCAGCGCGGATCCACCGGTTCCATCGGCGGCGAGGGCGAATCCCAGCTCGAGGCCGATCGCCGCAAGACCCAGGAGCGCATCGAGAAGATTCGCTCTGAGTTGACCATTGTCCGCCGTCAGCGCTCCACCCAGCGCGAGGGCCGCCAGCGCCACCAGTGGCCTTTGGCCTCCATCGTGGGCTATACCAACGCCGGCAAATCCACCTTGCTCAACGCCCTCACCGGCTCCGAGGTGCTCGCCGAAGACATGCTCTTCGCAACGTTGGATCCGACCACGCGCCGACTGCGGTTGCCCTCCAACCAAAATGTCCTCTTGAGCGACACGGTGGGGTTCATTCGCAAGCTGCCGCATGGATTGGTGGAGGCCTTCAAGGCGACCTTGGAGGAGGTGGTCGAGGCCGACCTGCTCATCCACGTCGTGGACACCAGTCATCCCAACGCTCCCCAGCAAATGGATGCCGTCAATGCGGTGCTGGCTGATATCGGAGCCCAAGAAAAGCCCACGCTCATGGTCTTCAACAAGATCGACAAGCCCGGTGCCGCCGAACTGGCCGCGATGTATTGCCAGCAATTCCCCAAGGCCGTGGCGGTCTCCGCCCGCAAGAAGCACGGGTTCGAGACCTTCTTCGCGGAGTTGGGGGCCATGCTCAAGCCAATCCGGGAGTTCGTGGAGATTCGCATCCCCCACCATGAGCAGAAAGTCATGAGTCGCCTCCACTCGGTGGCGCAGGTCGTCGAGCAGGATTATTCGGGCGAACAGGCCTGCTTCCGGGTCCGCATCCCGCCCTATCTCCGGCACGAGTTTGAGCCCTATCTGACCGCGTCCCACAACGGGGATTGAATTCTCTTCGAGCGTCTAGCCCGATCGATGCGGCGCCGGGCTTCGCGGGGTAGCCAAGAAATTTGGTTTACCCGCACAGTCGGTTTGCCACCCTAGCGGGATCATGCGCCTTCTTCGTTGGTGGACATTGCTTTTTTGCCTCGTGTCGCGGGTTATTGGTGGGGAGTTCCGCACCATCACCGGTGATGTGTATGTGGGCGAGGTGTCCGCCGCCGACGCGGACGGGCTCATCGTCCGGCAGCAGTCCGGGGTTTTTTCTCCGCGTATCGATTGGGCCAAGCTGGACGAGGCGACAGTGAAATCTCTGGCAGGCCATCCCCGTGCCGGCCGTTTTGTTGAACCGCTGTTGGAACCCCCGGCCGAAGAGATCGCCCGTGCTGAAGCTCGAAAAATCGATGTGCGCCAGCCGGACCGGGTCGCTCGGCCCCCGGCCGATATAGCGGGCAAGGGAATTTACGCGGCTTTGACCAGTCCCAACGGCATGATCCTCTTGGGATTCCTTTATTTGGCCAATTTGTACGCCGCTTACGAGATCGCTCGCTTCCGCTGGCGTCCAGTTCCGCTGGTCTGCGGAGTGTCCGCCGTGTTGCCCGTGATCGGCCCGACTATCTTCTTGGCCCTGCCTCGTCGCGAAGAAGAGGTGGCGGTGAGTGCCACCGAGGAGGCTGTCGCAGCCCAGTCCCTCAGCGTGCCTGGCCAAGCGGTTGCCGCAGCGGCCGCCTCCAGCTCGGCGGGCCCGGCCCCCCGAAGCGCTGCTGGTTCGAACGAAGGCTTGCCGAAGCATTTCCGTCGTGGAGAAACCACCTTCAACCGGCGTTTCTTCGAGACCCAGTTCCCCTCCTTCTTCAAGGTTGTGGCTTCTGAGGTCGACAAGGATTTGGTGCTCGAGGTCAGCACTGCGGCTGGCGTCTTCGTGGCCACCCGGATTAGTCGCATCAGCGGCAGTGATCTGGCTCTCAAAAACTCGGATGGCTCTGAAAACACCATCGAGTTCGCCCAAGTTCTCGAGGTAAAACTCCGCGATAAAAACGCCTGAAGTCGAAATCGTTTCGATGAACTATCGAGCCATTCTCCTCTTTGGGGCACCTGGTGCCGGCAAAGGAACTCAGGGCAAGATCCTGGGTCAAATCCCGAATTTCGTGCACTTTTCCTGCGGAGATGCCTTCCGCAACCTACGGGTGGATTCTCCCCTTGGCCGGGTGTTTGTGGAATATGCGTCGACCGGCCGACTGGTTCCTGACGAGCCCACCATTCAGCTCTGGAAACAATCCATGGACGGACTGGCTGCGACCGGTCGGTTCAATCCGGAGGCCGACACCCTCCTGCTCGATGGTATTCCGCGGAACCCGCGTCAGGCCGAAATCATGAGCAGCATGATCGACGTCAAGGCCATCTTCAACTTGTTCTGTCCGGTGATGGACAAGCTGATCGTGCGGCTCCAGCGCCGCGCCTTGAAGGAGAACCGCCTCGACGATGCCAATGTGGAAACCATCCGCAGTCGTCTGGAAACCTACAAGCGGGAGACCCGAGCCGTTCTGGAGTGCTATCCAGACTCGTTGATCCATCAGATCGATTCGACCCAGGAACCGATCCTGGTCCTCGCGGACATCCTCAAGGTGATCGTCCAGATCCCCAAGCCAGCCGTCAGCGACGGGAGCACGATCTACAGTGCTTGAGTTGCACCGCTCGGTCGCTCGCTGTTCCGTCGCCGCAAAGTCATTTGAGCGTTTGCGGCTACCGTTCTTATCGAAGGCGCTGGCGTGTGTGGCCTTGCATTACCAGGGCCGGTGGTCAAAAACCCTGCGGGCGGGCCTCAGAGAGGGTCATTGGCTCCCTTGGAGGCTTTCGACCCAAACCCGTCGACCCAAACCCGGATTCTCTGTCCGTCTGAAGCTCGGTTCATGCGCTCGGCGAAGCACACAGAAGCTTCGTTTTTTTCAGAACACTGTTGACACTCTCCGTCAGCGTTTCTATCTATTCCGGCTCAATCGAAGCGTTGCATGCACCGTGTTCGGTTTCTCGTCCTTGTAGGACCTGAGATCGGACTTTTTGCCGTCGAAAGGTGGCGACCAACCGGTAGACACAGCGAACAGCCTGCAGGGTTGATCACTGGGTTGGAGGGCTGGAGGAGCAGGCAGACGAGCAGGAAGACGAGTAGGCAGACGAGTAGGGCCCGCGTAGCTCAGTTGGCAGAGCACGTCCTTGGTAAGGACGAGGTCATCGGTTCAAACCCGATCGCGGGCTCCATTCGGAGTCGAAATTCGGAGTCAAAATTTGCTCAGGAGGGTTCGTAGCCGAGCCCTCCGCAAATTAGACCGCTCGAAACGCTGGAGCGAAATCGAGGATAGAACCGAAGACACGGACGAAAATCGGATACGGCTTTTAGATACTTTCAGAAACGAAGAATAGAAAACGATACGACACATGGCTAAAGAAACCTTCAACCGGACGAAGCCCCACATGAACGTGGGTACCATCGGTCACGTCGACCACGGCAAGTCCACCCTCACCGCTGCAATCGTCGCTGTGCAGAATCGCAAGGGCCTCGCCCCCATGATCGAGTACAAGGACATCACCAAGGGCGGCACCGTCCGTGATGATACCAAGACCGTGACCATCGCCGTGTCGCACGTCGAATACGAGAGCCCGAACCGTCATTACGCTCACGTGGACTGCCCCGGACACGCTGACTACGTGAAGAACATGATCACCGGCGCCGCCCAGATGGACGGTGCGATCCTGGTCGTCAGCGCTGCCGACGGTCCGATGCCCCAGACCCGCGAGCACATCCTCCTGGCCCGCCAGGTGGGTGTTCCGAGCATCGTGGTGTTCCTGAACAAGGTTGACCTGGCTGACGCCGACCTCCTCGAGCTCATCGAGATGGAAATCGTCGACCTCCTCAACAAGTACGGCTTCCCTGGCGACAAGACCCCGATCGTTCGTGGTTCTGCCACTGCCGCCATCGCCGGCACCCCGGAGGGCGAAGCTGCCATCGCCAACTTGCTCAACGCCCTGGATACCTTCATTCCGGAACCCGTTCGTGAGCAGGACAAGCCGTTCCTCATGTGCATCGAAGACGTGTTCAACATTGAAGGTCGCGGCACTGTCGTGACCGGTCGTGTGGAGCGCGGTGTCATCAACAAGATGTCCGAAGTCGAGATCGTTGGCCTTAAGGACACTCGTAAGACCACGGCGACCGACATCGAAATGTTCCGCAAGCTGCTGGACAGCGCCCAAGCTGGCGACAACGTCGGTGTGCTGCTCCGCGGTACCAAGAAGGAAGACGTGGAGCGCGGCATGGTTCTCGCGAAGCCGGGCACCATCAAGGCCCACACCAAGTTCAAGGCCGAGGTGTACGTCCTCACCAAGGACGAGGGTGGTCGCCATACCCCGTTCTTCACCAAGTACCGCCCGCAGTTCTACTTCCGCACCTCCGACGTGACCGGTTCGATCACGTTGCCTGAAGGTGTCGAGATGGTCATGCCGGGTGACAACGTGTCGGTCGAGGTCGAGCTGTTCGCCCCGGTCGCCATGGAGAAGGGTCTCCGCTTCGCCATCCGCGAAGGTGGTCGCACCATCGGTGCAGGCCGCGTCGCCGAAGTGGTGGCTTAAGTTTTCGAGAGGGAGGGGAGGATAAATCCCAAAGATTGAATCCTTCCCTCCCACTTTTTTCTGTGTCTTAGTTGTCTGTGTCGGTGAACAGGGCGTTAGCTCAATTGGTAGAGTAGCGGTCTCCAAAACCGTTGGTTGAAGGTTCAAGTCCTTCACGCCCTGCCAGCCTCCCGGAGGGGTGGCAGAGTGGTCTAATGCGGCGGTCTTGAAAACCGCTGTGGGCTGACGCTCACCGGGGGTTCGAATCCCTCCCCCTCCGCCAATTAAAAAATATCGTGAAAGAATATCTTCCGTTCCTGATCTGGTTCGCAGCAATTGCCGCGATCTTCGCCTTTGCCTGGAAGCAGGGGCATCTGGCGCGTTTGACCGCCTATGTGGCCGCCACCCAGCAGGAGCTCAAGAAGTGCAACTGGCCTTCTCGTGATGAGTTGATTCAGTCCACGGTGCTGATTTTCGTTGTCATTGGTCTTCTGGGGTTGTTCACGATGGCCTCCGATTTGGTTGTGACGAGCTTCGTCAAGGTGCTCATCAAGGCCTCCTGAGTTCAACGATTCCGTCCAACCCCTCTTAAGATCCCGATTCTGCACATGAACACCCAGTGGTTTGTCCTGCACACCCTAGCCGGTCAGGAGCAGAAGGTCCGGGACACCATCAATCGTCGCATCAAGACCGACGAGATGGAGGAATACATCCGCGAGGTGCTTCTCCCAATGGAGAAGGTGGTTGAGGTTCGTGGCGGCAAAAAGACCGTCACCAATCGCAAGCTCCACCCGGGTTACGTTTACATCGACATGGCGTTGCTGGATGACGGCAAGCGTCCGATGGAAAAGCCCTGGTACTTCATCAAAGACATCCAAGGTGTGATCGGCTTCGTCGGCGGCGAGCGCCCCATGAACGTCACCGACGATGAGATCGCCACCATCAAGGCGCAAATTTCTGACAGTGAAGACACCGAGCGTCCGAAGGTCAACTTCGACATCGGTGAGACCGTCAAGATCAACGACGGTCCGTTCCTCAACTTCACTGGCGTCATCGAAGAGTTGGAGCCTGACAAGGGCAAGCTCAAGGTGACCGTGGATATCTTCGGGCGCAAAACGCCCGTCGAACTCGAATACTGGCAGGTCGAGAAGTCGTGATGCCTCTCAAGCGACGTCGTACACCCCGCCGCAAACAAACTGGATAGAACATGGCAAAGAAAGTCACAGGCATCGTCAAACTGCAAATCCCCGGTGGTCAGGCCAATCCGGCCCCTCCCGTGGGTCCTGCACTGGGTTCGCAGGGCATCAACATCATGGGCTTCTGCAAGGAGTTCAACGCGGCCACCAAGGACCGTGCGGGTTTGGTGATCCCTGTGATCATCACCGTTTATCAGGACAAGTCCTTCACCTTCATCCTGAAGTCCCCTCCGGCTTCCGTGCTGCTCAAGAAGGCTGCCGGTATCGCCTCGGGATCCAAGGTCCCCAACAAGGAGAAGGTCGGCAAAGTGACCCGTAAGCAGGTCTTGGAAATCATCAAGGCCAAGGGCACTGACATGAACTGCAACAGCGAAGAGGCAGCCTTCCGCACCATCGCCGGCACCGCCCGCAACATGGGCATCGATATCGTCGGCTGATCTCAGGCCAGATTTTCTCTTTTCACCAAAACGCCGCCCTCTTCGGGCGGCGTTTTTGTTGGTGCACAAAAGAAACTATCCGAAAAGAAAACTGTTTCTGATCTGGCAACCTTACTCGGTGGGATTTCCGCCCGAAAACCGGTCGTCCGTCCAGGGATCGGCGGTGTTGGAATACCCACGGAGTTCCCAGAAACCCAGGATATCCTGATCCATGAAGGTGATTTCCCGGATCCACTTGGCCCCCTTCCAAGCGTAGCGCTTGGGCAGAATGACCCGCGCCGGTCCGCCGTGTTCAACGGCCAAGGGTTCACCATTCCAGTGGTGGGCTATCAGCACATCGTCGTCCAGGCAGGCTTCGATCGGATTGTTGGTCGAGTATCCGTCATAACTTTTGAAGAAGACATGGGTGACGCTGGCCTTGGGACGAACCAGATCGGCCAGCGTAAAAAAGGCGACCCCCTGCCAAAGCATGTCGAACTGACTCCAGGTGGTGACGCAATGAAAGTCGCTCGTGTCCGTGAACTGAGGCAGGGCCATGAATGCCTTCCAGTCGAGGGTCACTGGATTCTCAACATGACCTCCGATTTTCAACTGCCATCGGTCCAGGGGAATCTCCGGCTTCACACCCAGATCCAAGATCGGAAAATTGTGCACCTGCCGCTGCCCGGGCGGCAGCCTGTCTTCGGAGCGGACCTCAGGCCTCGTTGTACCGGCCATTTTGCGGGCCCACCGTTCCTTGGCGGCGATGTACGATTCCTTCATGGGTTGGATTCTCGCGCCGGATTGGGAATGATCAACCGCTGAAGCAATCCCCGGAGGTCGAAGAGTGTGCGGATGAAAAATCCCCCAAGACTGCATCCGCGGCTTTCCGTCTCCGACCTAATGGTTATCCTCTACCGAGGCCATAACCTTGAAACGGTGGACTGTCATTCTGTTGTTCCTGATCGGCGGTGGAGGCGTCGTCTGGTTTTGGCTGTCTCGGTACGAAGATCGGTTTGATCCACAAATCCGACGGGTCGCCCAGCATTATCGCTTGCCCCCATCGCTGGTGAAGGCGGTGGTCTGGAAGGAAAGCCGCTTCGACCCATCAGTCCGAGGACGGGCCGGCGAAATCGGTCTCATGCAGGTGACGGAGGTCGCCGCGCAAGAATGGGCGGATGCCCTCAAACTCTCCCGCTACTCCCATGAGCAAATCCTGGATCCGTCCACCAACTTGCACGCGGGATCCTTTTATTTGTCGAAGGTTCTCCAGAGGTATGCGGCGACGGACAATCCCACCGCTTATGCGCTGGCCGATTACAATGCTGGCCGACGGAATGTCCTGCGCTGGATGTCGGCCACCAACTCTCCACAGGCACGCACCAACAGTGCCCAGTTCCTGGCGGCCATGACCTACCCCGGCACTCGGCAGTATGTGGAGCAAATCTTGGAGCGGCGGCGACGTTACGAGGCGGAGTTTGCTACCCGGCCTTGAACCAGCGGCTCGGGAAACAGCCCGGCAAAGGAGAGTGAGCGCGCCTCCGGCGGATGGGCCGGGAACCCCAGCCGACGGGTCCAGCGCTCATAGGCCACACCAGGATCGCTCAAGGGCTCATTCATCCATCGGCACACATCGCCCACCTCTTCCTCCAAACGCGCTGCATCAGGAAAATCGAGATAATAGGACGAGTCGATGCCCAGATGGCGGGCCCAGCGCTCGCCGCTCGCCCGATCCGGTCGTGCGGCCCACTGAACCAGGCAGGTCCGAGCCAACTGCCGCAGAAACCAGGCGTCGATCGGGTGGAACTCTCCATCTGGCATGGCTCGCTGTTGCATCCCGATCACCGTCAGTTTCTGGGCGAAGGTGAAGGTGCACGCTCCGCACCCCTGGAGCGATCGGAAGGTGTCCAGCAACGCCATCTCGCCGCCGGTATGCTGTCCGCCGGCCGTGGCGAACGCGGTCGCCAAAGTGCCCCAGAGTTGGAGGCCCCGCGTTAGTTCGAAGAATTTCCGGAGGTACCAGGGAGAGCCCTGGCCATGCACCGGAGTGGCCACCACCACCACATCGGCTCCGGTGAGGAGGGACTGTACTCGAGCGGCGTTGTCGATCGATGGCAAGGCCCACACCAGTTCACAAACCAGACCCGGGAAAGACACCGGATCGGCGGACTTTAGGCAGTGGACAAATCCCAGTGCTGCGCGGTGGCTGTCGTGGCGATCGGTGGCGGTCCCCGGCGAGAAATGCAGTACACGCACCGTCATGGCTGAAGGTCGAACGTCGCGATGTCGGAGACCTTGAGACGGGTGGCGGTGGTGGGCAGCTTATTGAAGTCGGCTACCGCCTGTGTCCAGGTTTCCCGGCGCATCCGGCCCATGCTGCCCGCTCCACCCTCGCGGGTGAGCATGGGCACCAACGCCTCCACCGTGCCCCGCTGATGGCGTTCATCGGTCCCGGGCACCGTGGCCACCACCATCCGGGCAATGGTGTCCGGCTCCAGGATTGCGGCCTCCCAACCACGGCGCGACACCTCCAGGAAACGGCGCAGGAGCGGACTGTCCGATTTGAGGAACGCCTCGCTGGTGAAATACACCTGACCATACGCCGCGTAGCCCTCGTCATGGAGGTACAGAATTTGGATGTCGTGTCCCGCCTGCTTCAAAGCGACTCCCTCGTCGATGGAGTAGCCTTGCACGGCCGCATACCGTCCGCTGAGCAGTGGAGTCAAGTCATGGCCCACCACCTCGACCTCGACCTGCTGACGGCGGATGCCCGCGTGATGCAGGACATACTTCACCGCTTCATTGCCGTCGGCATGGACACCGATGCGCTTGCCAATCAGGTCCTTCACGCTGCGGATGTTGGCGGATTTGAGGCTGAGCAAGCAGATGGGAGTGCCCTGCAGCATGGTGCCTATCGCCCGGATCGGCATGCCGGAGGAGCGCGCCTGCAGCAGGACACCACTCTCGACGCTGCCGATCCACCGAGGGTGATGCACCACATTGCTGACCACCCCTTCGTCTTTGGGGATGGGTCGCAGCGTCAGGTCGATGCCTGCTTCCCGGTACCAACCCCGTTCTCGGGCCAGCAGGAGGCCGGCGAATTGGGCGGTGGGCTTCCAGTCGAGCTGGAAGGTGACGGGGACCGGATCGGCGGCACTGAGCCGCAGAACCCAGGCCAGCATGCAAAGGAATATCAGGTGGGGTTTCATGGATACGGGTGTGAGGCGACTCAATCGGCGTCGGTCTTCATGGCTGACTCATGCCACTTCCGTAGGCAGAGCCATTCGAGGGTGGTCACCGTGAAGAAGAAGAGAAAGCCCAGCAGGCTGGCGGTCAGCACCAACGCGAAGAGGTAGTCGGTTTGGAGTTGGCTGTTGGCGTAGGTGATCGAATAACCCAACCCGCCCTCTCCCACGGCATTGGAACTGGCGAAGAGTTCGCCCGTCACCGCCCCGATGACCGAGATCCCCGCCGAGATGCGCAGGCCAACGAATAGATGCGGCAGCGCATGAGGCAGTCGCAGTTTGAGCAGCTGCCGCGATCGGGAGGCATTGGACATGATGAAGAGATCGATCAGGTTGCGAGGAACGCTGATGAGCCCTTGCGTAGTGTTGGCGATGATGGGGAAGAGACAAATGACGAAGGCCACCAGCATTACGCTGCGCAGGCCGGAGCCGAACCACATCAGGATTAGGGGCGCAATGGCCACGATGGGCACGGTCTGGAGCAAGATGGTATACGGGTAGAACGACCGCCGGATCAGCGGGCTTTGAGCGAAGAACAGAGCGATGATCACACCGCCGAGGATGCTCAGGAGATAACCCCCCCCCGCTTCCAAGGCGGTGATGCAAAAGGCGTTCCAAAGGGTCTGGTGTCGTTCGACGATCACCCGAACCACTGCAGACGGGGGAGGCAACACGTAAGCAGGAATCGCAAACCCGCGACAGCAGAGGTCCCAGGCGGTGATCACCACCACAAACACCGCCAGTGGCCAAGCTGCCTGCATCAGGAATTTCTTCATGGATGTCCCGGGTTTGAAGGGTTCGAGGGAAGCTGGACGGAACGCAGGGCGGCGCTGACCTCGCCCACCAGGCGTAGGTATTCTGGGGCGCTTCGCAAATCGGCGGTTCTCGGAAAGGGGAACGGGACGGGGATCTCGCGAGCGATCTGGCCCGGTTTGGCCCGAAGGACGAGGATGCGTGTAGAAAGGAAGACCGCTTCTGCGACGCTGTGCGTTACAAAGAAGGTGGTGAACTGGTCGTTCTCCCGCAGCCGCAGGACTTCCTCGTTGAGAAAATCCCGGGTCATCTCGTCCAGCGCGCCAAAGGGTTCATCCATGAGCAGGATCTTTGGTTGCGTGGCCAGCGCCCGTGCGATCGAAACCCGCATGCGCATGCCGCCGCTCAACTGGCGCGGATGAAGGTCGGCCACGTCGGAAAGGCCCACCAGCTCCAGCAGCGCAGTGGAGGTCTTGCGCCGTTGCGCTTCGGTGCTCTTGCCTTCCAGCTCCAGCCCCAGCTCGACATTGGAGCGGACCGTCCTCCAAGGCAGCAGAGTCGCATCTTGGAAGATGAACGACATGATCTCCCGGGCAGATTCCGGCAGCATGCCATCGAGCCTCACCGAACCGGAACTCAGCCCGGACAAGCCCGCCAAGAGTCGCAACAGGGTGGACTTCCCGCAGCCGCTCGGTCCGATGAGTGAAATGAACTCACCCCGCTCGGCCTGAAGCGAGATGCCGTCCAGGACCGTCGCCCCGTTGGACCACCGCTTGGTGACCGAATCCAGGGTGATGAAGGGCGGTTGTGGTTTGTCTGTGGGTGTCATGTCAGGCCGCCTTCTCCGGATTCGATGTCGGACTGCAAGGGCAGCTGAAGGCAGGACGGATGGTCCGGATCGTGGAGGATTTGCTGCTGATTTTGCATCCAGTCCCACGAATCGGCGGCCTCGGGCGACACCGTCGAACCTGGATTTCGATCATACAGCGGGAAGGCACTGCCGCTGACGACCAAGCGCAGGCGTTCGCCGGGTGCGAAGACGCAGTGCGTGGGTTCGAGGTCAAACTCCCAGCACTGCACCCGATCCGGCTCCAGCCCCTTGGGACCGAAGAGCCAGGAGCCCCGGGCGATGCCCAGGCAGACGTTGTATGAGCGTCCATCCGGGAGCACTCGGACCAGTTTGGCCACCAGGTCAGCCGAGGCGGTCCGACTCGTGGCATGCAGGCTGACCCGGGGTCGTCCGGCGACGCGCACGGCTTCAGTGAGAATCGGGCTGGTGTAGGCCAGGACATTGTTCATGGAGTCCTGGCGGTTCTGGATGAAGGGGCCCGGAGCCGCTCCGGGTCCGGGAGCGGCGGCCGGCACTTCTGGCTCGTAGACGAAACCGTTGCGCGGGCGCATTCCCGACGGAGCCTCGGGGTCCAGTCGCCCATCACCCTGGATGGAGTTGGCCCGTCCGTCGGAATCCAGGAACCACCGTTGCACAGCACGGGTGCCACCCGTCCGCTGAGGCCAGGAAGCCAGTTTATGCCATCGGTTTTCGCCCAGCGCGAAGGAACGCACCGGTGGCTCTTGCTCGAATTCGCCGGTGTCCTTGAGCCAGTGGTTGAACCAGCGCAGCAGCAGCCGGTCGGTGTCCAGGATCGCGTCGGGTCCGTGGTCCACTTCGCCGCAATAACGACTCCAGGGAATGTGGTTCCAGGGACCGGCAACCAGGTACTGCGGCGCCTTCGATTCGGCCCGCAGGCGTTGGTAGAGCTGCTCGCTGCCGTCGAGGTAGGTGTCGTACCAACCCCAAAGGTGCAGGCACGGGATTCGGATGCGGTCCATCCGCGTGCTCACATCGTGTCGAGCCCACCAAGGACCGGCGGCGCGGTGGGTGGTCCAATCGCGATGGTAGGTGGGCAGACCTCGGGCCGTGAGTTCGCCGATCCGGGAGTAGGGGGCCGCGGCCAAGAGCGCCGGAAACCGGGTGGCGGCCTCCTCCAGGTGGCGACTGGCCGACTTGAGCCGCCGCTTGCGGGCATCGCCGCGGAGCAGTTGCAGCGCCCAGCCGACACTCGAAGCGAGGCGGTAGGCCCCTTGATGGTAGAACCATCCGGAAAACAAATCGCCCGCCGTCTGCGCCGGGGCGATGCACTGCAGCGCCGCAGGTGCTTCAGCCGCCGCCAGGAGTTGGGTCAGCCCCTGATAGCTGAACCCATACATACCGATGCGCCCGTTGCATTCTGGGCGACCGGACAACCACTCGATGGTGGCATGGCCGTCGCGCCCCTCATGCCGGAAGGGATAGAATTCGCCAGTGCTTTCTCCACGCCCGCGCACGTCCTGAATGACCACATTGTAGCCCTGGGCGGCAAACCAGGCCGGCTGGGCATACACCACCGTGCTGGCCACGGCCCGGCCATAGGGTTGACGCATCAGGATCGTGGGAGCCGGACCAGGTTGTGGCGGGTAGTAGTGGTCGGACACCAGACGGGTGCCATCGGCCAATCGGAAACGCACCCCTCGTTCCACGGTGACGCCAGATCCGACCTCCACACGGATGCCGGCAGCCGGACTCCGGCTCCGAGGACTTCGTGCTGGGGAACGATTCGCCACGATGTCTCTTTAGCGTTCCAGGATTTCCCGGAAGTCGTGCATCTCCACCAGCGCCCGAGCGATCCGATCACTCATGGCCTCACACCAGCGCCGGCCGTTCTCGGCGGTGGCGGGCGAGGGATCACCCATGACCCCGCTCGGGGCGATATCGCGGGTCAACCAAGAGAAGGTGGCGCTGGCGAACTCGGGTTTCAGAAGTCCCGGATCGCCAACTCGAGCGATGTAGTTGGAGGTGTACTGATCGGTGTGGACCAACTCCGGAGTCCCGGCCAGCAGCAGGGCTGTCTCGACCTCGCCTGCGTGGAATCCATAAGCCGCCTCTTGAGCGCCAACTCCCTCGGCAGGACCGCCGCCGTACAGGCAGAAGGTGCGCAGACCCAACTCGTCGCGCAGGTCCCGGGCCATGACGTCGATGAGTGAATGGTTCCCACCATGGCTGTTGAAGAAGACCAGTCGCTGGAATCCGGCGGCCTTGAGGCTGCGACCCAAATCTCGCAGCACGGCCATGAAGGTGTCCCGGTGCAGGCTGAGGGTCCCCGGATACCCCACATGCTCGTTGCTCTTGCCATAATGCACCGGAGCCAGCGCGTAGACCGGGAGGTCTTTCGGCAGCTTCTGGAGCGCATGCCCGAGCAACAAGTTGTTGATCAGGGTGTCGGTGGCCAGCGGCAGGTGATGCCCGTGCTGCTCGATGGCCGCTGTGGGCAGAACCATCAATGTCCGGTCGCGCGGCAGGGCATCGACCTGTTTCCAGGTGAGGTAGGGAAGGAAACGCTCGGGGGGGATCCAGGTCTTCAAGGCAGTGGTTGGAAGGGTTTCAGGCGGAAACAGTCTGGGGACCGGCCGCCGGGAGGCAGTCTTGCGGAGCCTCGGCTACCGCAGGGTTGTTGGCGGCCTCGGGTGTGAAGTCCCGCATCTTGCCCGGATTGAGCAGCCCCCGGGGATCGTACAGCTCCTTGGCCCGGCGCTTGGCATCATCGGGGCGCCATCGCCCCGAGGCCTCCAGGAAATTGACATGGGGATTGGCCACGGAGACTCCGATGCTGGCGCAGAAATCAATCATCCCCTGGAGCCGCTGGTCATCGGTGTAGCGGACGACGGGGATGGCTCCCGGAGTGATGATGCCGCCGGAGCGCACGAATTCGATGTGCAGCAGGAAGTCGTTTCCGTAGCGGGCCTTGAGGGCCCGGAACTGGCTCCGAGCCTCCGTGGCCGAGAACCCGCACTGCAGGTAGGTCAGCGACGGGTCCTGCTTCAGGGCCCAGAGCGTGGTGTGGTTCCAGGTGTAGTCGCTGAGCTGTGCTCCGCGTCGTGGTTCCGAGAACGGTGCGATGAAACAGGGATCACCGCCCGCGTTGCGGGCCGCGTCGGCCAGGCGCTGCAACTGATCGTCGGCAACTTCGATGAAGCACACCGCCTTGCCCGATGGGAGCCACTTCAACAACGGGATGAACGAGCCTGGAATCGGCCACTCGAAGACCGTCGCCAGGCGCTTCCGGAACGAATCATTGCGGGCGATGGCCTCGGTGAAATCGAAGGCCCCGGCAAATTCATCGAAGGCCACGGCGAGTTGTCCCCAGTCGGTCTTGGGAGCCAGGCGCAGCTCGACTTCGATGATGATTCCATTGGTGCCCCAGGCGTGCAGGACCTGAAAGATGTCGGCTCCACTCAGACGCACCTCCCGGGGCTCGGCCTCCAGCGTCAGCACGGTGAGTGAATGCACGGTGCCGTTTTCACGCAGAGCGCCCCATTCGATACTGCCGATGCCTCCGGAGCCACCTGCGCAAAATCCGGCCACGCTGGCTTTCACATAGGTGCTCGGGTAACAGCGCAGTTCCCAGCCGGACTGCCGCGCGACCCGTTCGATGGCTCCCAGTCGGGCCGCCGGATCACACGTCACGATGCCTTCCGTGCTGATGGAGTGGATCGTGTCCAGCGCAGCCAAATCCATCACCATGCCTCCGTGTATGGGGATGCACTGGCCATAGTTGCCTGTTCCGGCTCCGCGCAGCGTCAGGGGAATTCGTCGCTGGTGGGCCAAGCGGACCAAGGCGACGACCTCATTTCGGGTGGTTGGCTGGACCACCACTTCGGCCAGCTTGTCCGAAAGGTCTCGCTTGAGGACGGGCGAGTACCAGTAGAAGTCCCGGCTCAAGGATTCGAGTCGCTCGGCAGCGGTGATGATGCGCTCAGCGGGAAGCAGTTCGGCCAGGGCGTTGAAATCAGCAGTGGTCATGCGGTATGAAAAAATGAGGAGGAGGGGGCAGAGCAGCAGAGATTAGCCTCAGGAGCGCAACGGCTTCGCTGCGGTCCGGCGCGACTTCTTCCAGAGGGCCATGGCCTCGGCCATGCGGGGGTCTTCGAAGAGGGCGACGCAACTGGCCCGGGCCACCGGCCCGTCGACGCGGCAATCCATGTCGGAGCGCTGTTCGAGTTGCCGGGCCGACACATGGATTTGGGCGCAGTGTCGGGTCGCATCGGCGATGGTCGCTCCGAAAACCACTCGGTCCACGCCCGACCACAGCGCCATGGCCATGCACATGGGGCAGGGCTCGCAAGTCGTGTAGAGAGTGTGGCCCGCAAGGCTGGGTTTCTTGAGCCGCTTGCAGGCAGCGCGCATGGCGCGGACCTCGGCGTGACTGGAGGGATCGTTCTCTTGGCGCACGGCGTTGAGTCGACGCAGAACCAGGCGACCGGAGTCGGTCTCAACCACCGAGGAACCGAATGGAGACTGCGCCTCGGTGCCCAGACGGGCTCGGGTGAATTCGACGAGAGCATGCATCTGCGCCAGATCCGCCTCGCGTGAGACTTGGTGGTTTGGGGCCATCGCAAGGACCTGTTCAGCACACGGTGTTCCACTCGACTTCGGGTCGTGACAACTGAGCGAAAACAACCTGTGAGGGGTCGTCCTCCGGTCTTGCTGAGGGGAGTCGCAACGAGTTCGGCGTCCGTTCTCTGCCCACGATGGACAAAACAAAACACCGCTGCAGCAGCGGTCGGGCGTCTGCAGTTCTCCTAAACTCTGAAATCAATTCATAATTTGTTCAGTCAATCAGTTAACGCATTCATTCCACCCCGGGAACCGCGCGGTTGGGATGGTTCGGAAAGCACCGGTTATTCACGGAAGTTGCCGCAAATGCCCCTTCGTGGGGATTCCTGGGTCGAGCACGCACTCGTCATGATGACCCCGGCTCGCCTGATCCAAAACGAGGCTGGCATGAGGTTTGCAAGTCGGGATTGGCAGCGTCTGACCCTCGTTGCACCCAAACAACCCAACTCATCCTCCGTACCCACACCCCATGAAACCCTCCCTATGGTTGCCGATCCGAATCGGATCGCTTGCCGCCCTTGCTCTGGCATCGGGCGGCTCAGCCCTGGCACAAAGTGCTGGTTCCACAAATGTTCTGGACAAGGTCGTCGTCGAAGGCTTGTCCCTCGAAGAGACGGTTTTGCCGACGGCTCGTCCGGTCGAGTCGGTCATGGGTGACGACCGCAGTATTTTGGAGACCCCGCGCTCGGTGTCGCTCGTGACCAAGGCCCAGATGGAAGCCCGCGCGATTTCGCGTGCCACCGATTTCAATCAGTACTCCCCGGGCGTTTACACCCCGTCCCGTTACGGTTTGGCCAACGTGCCAGTCATACGCGGTGACCTTTCGGAAATTTACCAAAACGGTCAGCGGACGATTTACAGCCGCAATTCCATGCTCGCCAGCTTCAACGGCGTGGAGGCCATGGACATCGTCAAGGGACCTGGTTCCGCGGTTTACGGCCCCCAAGGACAAGGCCCGGGCGGTTATGTGAACTTCGTCACCAAGCTTCCTTACTTTGATGGTTTCCACGGAGAAGTGCTGAGCCGCTGGGGAACCTACGTTCCCGGTGGTCAGAGCTACTTCAACCCGGAGTGGGGCATCGATTTCGGCGGACCCATCAACGACAAGTTGGCCTTCCGTGTGAGCTACCTCGGACGCGAGGCTGAGGGCTACTACCGGAACGTGAAGGACAACACGCAGGATATCTTCACGGCCCTGACCTGGAAGGCCACTGAGAAGCTGACCGTCGACTGGAACGCCCAGTTCTACACATCCCGTTTCAACGAGGTCATCGGTATCAACCGTGTCACCCAGGAGTTGATCGATGACTGGATTTACATTGCCGGTCCGGTGCTTCCCACCAACCGCTTCGGCGATCCGCTCACGTCCGTTGGCAGGTTCGGTCAGAACGCCAACTTCGCGCTGCTCAATACGAACCTCACGTCGCGGGTGAAGGTTTATCCGTGGCAGACCATCAATGCCCCGTTCGACAGCGCGGCGGGCCAGAAGTTCTCTTCGCAGCTCATCGCCAATTATCAGATCAACGACTTCGGCAAGATCGTCAACCGGACCTACGGCGAGACCATGGAGTCCCGCAAGGCCTCGGGTTATGGCTACACCGAATGGGTGCCGGAAAACTGGATGGCCAACAACCGTTCGGAGCTCCACTACGAAATCACGCCAGCAGTCGCCAATTACGAGCTGCCCATCAAGACCATCAGCGGTGTGGACTTGCGTTACCAGTCGCTCGTGTCCTATCAGGATTTCGGTGTCGAACCGTTCTTCCTCTACGACGTCACCCAGCCGCCTTCAACGTTCCGGTTGCCTCCCACCCCGCTGGTGACCACCTACGGCGGAAGTTCACTCATGGTGCCGGGTGCTCCGGGCTACGGCTCCAACGGGTTTGGAGCGGGCGATCAGAATTCCGAGATCGCTCAGAGCGGTTTCTTCACCCAGTGGGACATGAAGCTGCACGACAAGTTCTCCATCATCGCTGGCGGCCGTGGCGATCTCATCGGTGCCCAGGCCAAGAGTCCGGAGTACGTCGGCAAGGCTGCCGGTTCGAACTACAATGTCTCCACCGATGTCTTCAACACCTCGGTCTTCATCAGCGGTATCTACAAGTGGACGCCAGTCCTCACCAGCTACGCCACTTACAACGTGGTCAATGCCATTCAGGGCAGTGCGAATTTCGGCGGCGTGAACGCCACCCGCAACACCCGCTCGGCGCTCGAGAAATCGCTCTCGACCGAGAGCGAGCTGGTCGAGTTCGGCTCCAAGGCCAGCCTTCTGGACAACAAGGTGTTCCTGAGCGCTTCCGTCTTTCAGCAGACCCGTCAGGCGCCTCAGCTCGTTGGTGACCCGATCGGCATCGAGACCATGGGCTTGGAGCTGGAGTCCTTCTTCCAGCCCAACCGGAACTTCAACGCCAGCGCCAACTTCACCTTCCAGAACGCGGAACAGGACGACTTCGGATACCAGCAGACCTACAACTACCGCGACGGTTACCCAGTGGGTTTCCTCGTGGATGGCGTCTCCGGCACCGGTAGCGGATCACCCAATTACAACAGCCGCGGACCCAACACCCCGGCGCGCGCCTTCGGCAAAACTCGGGCGGCCAGTGTGCCTCAGGTGATGTTCAACTCCTACGTCACCTATCAGTTGGACAACGGCTTTGGTGCCAGCTTCGGCCCGCAAGTCACAGGTGAACAGTGGCAGAACCAAGAGGGATCGCTGCGCATCCCCATGCAGTACGTGATCAACGCGTTCGTGTTCTACCGCCAGCCGAAGTGGGACGTGCAAATCAACTTCTTCAACATTACCGACCAACGGAACTGGACCTCCATCGATCCGAGTTTCGCCGGCAATGACGTGATTTATCCGGAACAACCGTTCCGGATCAGTGGTCAGATCCGTTTCCGGTTCTGATCATTTCCTGAGTGCGCGGGCCCCCGGCTGTGGTGTGTGCGGCCGGGGGCCTTTTTCAGAGTTGAACCCATGAAAACCCTGCATGGTTCCGCCCAAAATGTCCGGTTTTTCCGCGATGCGTTTACTGGGGTTGGCCTTGCACAGCCGGTGACACCAGCGATGAGAATGCTGTTTCTATCGATCTTCCTGTTGTGGGCGGGTTGTTCCCCGAAGGAGTCCGGGTCGCCGTCGGCCTCGGCGACTCCCTCCGAACCGGTTCTCAATTTCATCCACGACTGGATCCCCGAACCCGAACACGGCGGATACTACGCGGCAGACCGACTGGGCCTTTGGAAGGCCGAAGGGGTGGCCGTCCGGGTACTGGTCGGGGGGCCCAATTCTGAAATCGAGAAACGCGTGGCGTTGGATCCGTTCGGCCTGGGAATTGTCCGCGGTGACGCCGTCTTTGTGGCCGTGGAGCGGGGCCTGCCGGTGGTCGCGGTGAACGCCTACTTCCAGCATGATCCGCAGGGGATCATGGTGCGCGACGATTCTCCGGTGAAGACCTTCGCCGATTTGGAGAATCGGGACATCGCCATGCAAATCGGTGCGACCTGGCTGCTGTACCTCCAGAAGAAATACGCGCTGAGCAAGGTCCGGGTCCGGCCGGTGACCGGCAACGTGGCCAACTTCGTCAAGGATCCCGGCTGGATCACCCAAGCCTACCCAACGAGTGAGCCGTACTACGCACTGAAGGAGGGGGTGAAATCCCGGGTGCTTCAAATCAGCGAGTCCGGGTTTGATCCGTACCGGGTCATCATCGCCAACCGCCAACTGGTGGAGAAGCATCCAGAACTGGTGGCCCGCTTCAGCCGCGGCGCGTATCGCGGTTGGCAGGAGTACTACCGCAGTCCGCAGCCCATCCACGATTACCTTCGTTCCATTTCGCCGACCATGGAGGACGGTGGCATGCGTTTCAGTTACGTGGCCATGCGCCGGTTGCGTCTGTCGGAAGGAGATCCTTCTCGGGCTGAAACCATGGGTGCGGTGGATTTGGAGCGTTGGCGATCTCTCGGGTTCATCCTGAAAGACCTGGGTGTGATCCAGTCCGTGCCTCCGTTGGAGTCGGTGGTCTCGACCGCCTTCACGCCCAAGGCTCTGGGCGTGGATCCCACGTTGCCGCCCCCTTTCTGGACGGACGCGCCCACTCCGTCGCCCAAGCCGTAGCAGCCCATCCTCGCCTTAGTTTGAACCCATGGCCATGACCCCTTCCCACCGGACTCTCCTTAAGAACATTGGCTATCTGGTCACCATGGATCCGGATCGCCGTGTCCTCCGGAAGGCGTGGTTGTTGGCCGAGGATGGCGTGATTCGCTCCGTTGGGACCGGCCCAGCGCCGCGGGTGGCCAAGGCCACGGTGGTGGATGCCCGAGGAGGCATCGCGTTGCCGGGGCTCATCAACACCCACCACCACATGTTCCAGAACTTGGCGCGGGCCTTCGAGCCCATCGCCAGTTTGCCACTCTTGCCGTGGCTGGCCGGGCACATGCCGTTGTGGCGTCATTTCAATCCCGACGACTTGTATGTGGCCACCCAAGTGGCCTGTGCCGAGTTGATGCTCAGCGGTTGCACCCTGACCAGTGACCACCACTACTTGTTTCCCCGCGATGGCAGCGCCGGGATGCTGGATGCCGGATTCAACGCGGCGGCGGCCATGGGCATCCGCTACGTCGGCTGCCGGGGCTCGGTGAATTTACCCAGCGACATCATGCCCGACTGGGCCTGTCAGGACCTCGATGTAATCTTGGCCGATTGTCAGCGATTGCACGACCGGTTCCATCAGCGGGGGACGGGGGCGATGTCGCAGGTGGCCTTCGCGCCGTGCACGGTCTTTGGGTGCTCGGGCGAGCATTACCGACAATCGGCCCGGCTGGGTCGTTCGCTCGGGGTCCGTCTGCACACCCATTGCGGCGAGACCATTCCCGAGAATCAAGACGCGGTGAAGGTACTCGGATCCCGACCCTTTCCGTACATGGCCCAACACGAATGGGAAGGTGAGGACGTCTGGCTGGCCCACGGCATCCACTTCAACGACCGCGAGGTCGCCCGCCTGACCAAGACCCGCACCGGCGTAGCCCACTGCCCGTGTTCCAACATGCGATTGGGATCGGGTGTCTGCCGGGTCAACGACCTTCGCCGGGGCGGCAGTCCGGTGAGCTTGGGCGTCGATGGTTCGGCCTCCAACGACTCGGGTCACTTGCTCAACGAAGCCCGGTTGGCGTTGTTGCTCACGCGGGTCGTCCACGGGGCCGAAGCGATGACGCCGGAAGCCTCCCTAGAAATGGCCACGCTCGATGGCGCCCGGAATCTCGGACGGCTTGCCGATCTGGGATCCCTGGAACCGGGTAAATGCGCCGATGTGGCGGTGTTCCCGCTGGAGGACCTCTTCAGCAATGGTGCCCACAATCCAGTGCATGGCCTGGTGCTCTGCCATGCGCGTCAGGTGGACACGTTGCTGGTTCATGGTCAGGTACGAGTCCGCGAAGGCCAACTCGTGGGTGTGGATTTGCCGAAGCTCTTGGCCAAGCACCGCAAGGTGGCCCGCCGCTACCACGACGGCGCGGTGAAATGACTTTCGAAAACCCCGAAATAAAATCCATGCACGGCCTGATCGCTGTTTTCGCTCGTTGGAGCTTCCTGTGGATCGCCCTGGTTTCCATGGCGGCCGATCGCGCACCCGTGCGACTCATCACCGACTGGTATCCCCAGCCCGAACACGGAGGTTTCTACTACGCGCTCATCAAGGGCTACTACCGGGAGGTTGGGCTCGATGTGGAGATTTTGCCCGGAGGACCCAATGCGTTTCCGATCCAACGCATCGCCACCAAGGCGGCCGAGTTCGGCATGGGCAGCACCGATGATGTGCTTTTAGCCAATGATCGCGGCATCCCGATCGTAGCCGTTGCGGCCACGCTGCAGCACGATCCGCAGGCGCTCATGGTGCACGAATCGTCGCCGGTGAAGACCTTCGCCGATCTGGAAGGGCGCACCGTGGCAGTGACCCCCGGCACCGCATGGTTTCCGTATTTAATCCAGCGCTACGGCCTCAAGACAACCCGTGAGCGCGCCCACAATTTCAGCATCGGATCGTTCCTGCGGGATCCGGAATACATCCAGATGTGCTTCGTCACCAGCGAACCCTTCTTCGCGGCTGAGGCAGGCGTGAAGGCGCGCGTGTTGCTCATCAGTGGCAGCGGTTTCGATCCGTACCGGGTCTTCTTCACGCGGCGCGAATTTGCGACCGAACATCCCGATCGAGTCCGGGCCTTCGTGACGGCGAGTGTGCGAGGATGGAGAGGCTACATGGAGGATCCCACCGAGGTGCACGCCGAGATTCGCCGGCGCAATCCCGAGCTCACCCCGGCCAAGATGAACTTCAGCCATCAGGCGTTGAAGCAGGGGTCTTTCCTGAACGGCGATCCGGCCAAGGGCGAGGCGGCCGGCCGCCTGTCCGAGGCCCGGTGGAAATTTCAGTTCGATACACTCAAGAAACTCGGCGTCCTGCGCGGAAAATTCGATCTGGCGACGGCCTGGACCGGCGAGTTCTGCAACGCCACCAACACCCCCACAGCCACCCCCCCTACAGCCACCCGACCATGATTGAACGTTTCTCCAAGATTACCTTGCTGGCCGCGGTCGCGCTGTTCATGGCGCTGATCGCCTTCAACAACATCACCGACTACGGATCCAATTTCGACTTCGTGCAGCATGTGCTCTCGATGGACACCACCTTTCCGGGCAACCAGTTGAAGTGGCGGGCCATCAGCACGCCCGCCCTGCACCACGCCTTCTACTGGACGATCATCGCGTGGGAGGGGCTCTCGGGCTTGGGCATTGCGGCCGGGGCTCTGGCCTTGTGGCGGGCGCGCGGGCAATCGGCAGCGGTGTTCAACGCGGCCAAGTCGCTGGCCGTGGGCGCCCTCACGGCCAATTTGGTGTTGTGGTTCACCGCCTTTTTGACCGTGGGTGCCGAGTGGTTCGTGATGTGGCAGTCTCAAGTCTGGAACGGCCAAATGGCCGCCACGCGCATGTTCACGTGCGTGGGCTTGGTGCTGCTCATTCTGAAGACCCCGGACACCGATCCGGTTCCGCCTTCGGGTCGCGACGGCTCGGCCGGATAGCGTTTTTAGAGCGGCCTCGAAAAACAGGTTGCTTCAGGCTTGGGCTTCGCGGCGTCTTGGGGTTCTGATGAACACCATGACTTCCGAGGTGCTCACGGGTCTTTCGGTGCTGGTGCTCGAGGATGAGCCGCTTTGGCGACGGCATCTGGTGGCCAGTCTGGAACGGTGGGGCGCCGAGGTGACCGCGGTTGATTCGATGGCCGGGGCTCGCAAGGCCTTGGGTGCAGCGAATTTCGACTTCGCCCTGATGGACGTGAACTTGCCCGACGGTCTGGGGCCGGATCTGCTTCGCGACAAGTCCATTCCGGCTCATACGGGCGTGGTCATCATGACCGCCGAGGGCGGGATTTCCGGGGCCGTCGAGGCCATCCGGTTGGGCGCTCTCGATTACCTCACCAAGCCGTTCGAGCCCGAGGCCTTGGCGCTGACCCTCCGCCGAGCCCGATCCACGCAGGCGGGACGTCGCGTGGCTGAGCAGCAGCGATCGGGCAGCCCGGGCTTTTTCTTCGGGACCGCTCTGTCGGGTCTCAAGACGCAAATTGAGCGGATTCTCGCGGCCGACCGCCGAATGGAGACCCACTTACCGCCGGTGCTCATCGAAGGCGAGACGGGCACCGGCAAGACTTCTCTGGCCCGTCGGATCCATCGCGAAGGTCCTCGGGCTGACGGGCCGTGGGTGGAGATCAATTGCTCGGCGATTCCCGAGCATCTGGCCGAGTCGGAACTCTTCGGCCACGAGAAGGGGGCATTCACCGATGCCCGCAGCACTCGCATCGGGCTTTTCGAGGCGGCCCACGGGGGTACCTTGTTTCTCGACGAACTCAGCAGTTTGTCCCTGCCCATTCAGGCCAAGTTGCTGACCGTGCTGGAAGACCACCGCATCCGTCGCGTTGGCGGCTCGAAAGACATCGCCGTGGACGTCCGTGTCATTGCGGCCAGCAATCAAGGCCTTCGCCAACTCGTCGCCCAGGGAAGCTTCCGTTCCGATCTCCTCCATCGACTGGATCTCTTCCGCCTGTCGATTCTGCCATTGCGAGATCGAGGCGCCGACCTCTTGCCCTTGGCGGCCTCCCTCATGGAAGGCATCGCATCGCGCCACCGTTTGCCGGTGCGGTCGATTTCAGAGACGGGAAGGCGTCGGCTTCTGGGTTATGGCTGGCCGGGCAATGTCCGGGAACTGGCCCACGAATTGGAGCGGTCCCTCGTGTTCGAAGATGGCGATGCGTTGAACTTCGATTCCCTGTTGGGAGCCGGCGGTGGGACTGCGGAGAACGGCACGTCCATGGGCATGACTCCCGTTGGAGTACCGGCCGGATCCGCCGACTCCTGGTGGAATCCCGCGTTCCAATTCCCGGATCAAGGCTTCGACCTCGAGGCCGCCATCTTGCACCTCATTCAACAAGCGCTGCAGCAGTCCGCAGGCAATGTGTCCGCGGCGGCCCGCCGCTTGGGCGTCTCCCGGGATTACCTCCGATACCGGCTCGGACCCAAGGGCGGCCATTGAAGGCGACCTACTGGGTGCGCTGAACGCCACCCATAATGGCCGACGGGGATTACGGCTCAACGGTCTGCAGGAATTTGAACTTCCCGTCCTCGACCGTGATGATGACCGCCGCCTTCGGCGCGTTGCGCTGCGCGTCCATGCGGGTGCGACCACTGGCAGCCACCAGGTCGGTGGTGACCAAGGCCGCCTTGATCTTGGCCGGCTCGGCCGACCCGGCGCGCCGGATGGCGTCGGCCAGCACCTGGGCGGAGTCGTACCCGAGGGCCGCCATTGCATCGGGCGTCTTGCCATTGTAGCGCGCCTTGTAGGCGGCCACGAACAGCTTGGCCTCGGGGGTGTCCTGGATGGGCGAGAAGTGCGTCGAGTAGTAAGTGTTCTTGAGCGCCTCGCCGCCGGCGATTTGGATGAGCTCCGGGGCCTCCCAGCCGTCACCGCCGAACATCGGCACGGTGATGCCCAGCTCGCGCGCCTGCTTCACGATGAGCCCGACTTCGTTGTAGTAGCCCGGCACACAAATGCCTTCCGGATTGGTCGCCTTGATGGCCGTGAGCTGTGCTTTGAAGTCCTTGTCCTTCGAGGAGTACTTCTGCTGCACCACGATTTGGCCGCCCGCCGCCGTGAAGGCGTCGCTGAAATACTGGCGCAGCCCATCGCCGTAAGCCGACGACACGTCCGAGAACACCGCCACCCGCGAGAGCTTGAGCGACTTGCGGGCGAACTCCGCGATGAGGCGGCCCTGGAACGGATCGGTGAAGCACACCCGGAAGACGCAGTCTCCGACCTCGGTGACCTTGGGATTGGTGGACGAAGGCGAGATCATGGGAATGCCCGCCGCCTGGCACACCGGACCGGCCTCGAGTGAGCGCCCCGAGGCCACCTCGCCCAGCACCGCCACCACCTTGTCGCGGCTGATGAATTTCTTGACGATGGTCACCGACTCGCCGGCCGTGGACCGGTTGTCTTCGTGCAGCAATTGCAACTGCTTGCCGAGCACGCCGCCGGCCTTGTTGATCTCTTCGATGGCCAGAGCGGTGCCTTCGTGCGACGACACGCCGAAGGTGGCCTCCGTGCCCGTGAGCGAGCAGAATTCACCGACTTTGATGGTGTCCGCCGCGGCGGCCCCGGCGGCGCCGCTCTCGGAGGGTTTGCATCCGGCCCATGGCAGTGCCGCTGTGGCGGCAGCAGCGGCGGCGACGGTGGTGAGGAAGGCGCGGCGGGGTTGGGCGGGGTTCATGATGAGTTCGGGATCGGTGGATCGGGTCGGGCTCTGGGAATCTCCTGGAGCTGAGGCTAGGAACCTCGTTGGCTGCTTTCAATCGAGGACTGACATCGAGCACTGAACCGCCTGCGCTGCCCGGGTCCCTCGGAGTTGCGCAGACCTGCCGCCGAATCGTTGAACGTCGTTGGGCGCGAGGGCGGAGCGCGTGGGAATTGATTGATGCCCCCCTTCTGGTGGAAGCTTCGTCCGCCGCGGGAGAATTCCCGGGGCACCACTCGAGACCACCATGACGCCGAAATTGCCCACTTCCCAAGACGCCTTGCTGTTCACCCCCGGACCGCTGACCACCTCGCTCGCGGTCAAGCAGGCCATGCTTCACGACGCCGGTTCCTGGCACTGGGAGTTCAACACGCTGGTGGCCGAGGTGCGTCAGGCCATCCTTGCTCTGGGTGGTGTTTCTCGCGAGTCGGGCTGGGAAGCCATTCTGATGCAGGGCAGCGGCACCTTCGGTGTGGAAGCGGTGTTCCAGAGCGCCATCCCGCCCGAAGGCAAGGTGGCCGTGCTGTCCAACGGGGCTTACGGCGAGCGCATGATCCTCATGCTCCAACACGCCCGAATCGCCCACACGATCTTGCGCACGGCCGAAGACACCCCGCCGACTCCGGAGGCCCTCGACGCCCTCCTGGCCTCCGATCCGGCCATCACCCATGTGGCGGCGGTTCACTGCGAGACCACCACCGGCGTTCTCAACCCCATCGAGGCGTTGGGCCCAGTGGCCAAACGCCATGGCAAGGTGTACATCGTGGATGCCATGAGCAGCTTTGGCGGTTACCCCATCGACCTGGAGGCCTCGGGCATCGACTTCATTATTTCGTCGGCCAACAAGTGTGTGGAGAGCGTGCCGGGCTTCAGCTTCGTGCTCTGCCGCCGTGCGGTGCTCCTGGCCACCGAGGGTTGGGCGCGAAGCCTGAGCCTCAACTTGCTGGACCAGTTGAAGGGCTTCGAGAAGAACGGCCAGTTCCGCTACACGCCGCCCACCCACAGCATTCTGGCATTCGCCCAGGCTCTCAAAGAACTCGAACAGGAAGGCGGCATCGCCGCCCGCGCCGCCCGATACCGCGACAACAACGCCGCCCTCATCGCGGCCATGCAAGGCATCGGCCTGAAGTCGTACCTGCCGCCGGCGGTGCAAAGCCACATCATCACGAGTTTCGTGTACCCGAAGGATTCGGCCTTCGTCTGGACCGAGTTCTATCGGCGCGTGGCCGAGAAGGGCTTTTTGCTGTATCCGGGCAAGATCAGCCAAGCCGACACCTTCCGAATCGGCAACATCGGCCGCCTCTTCGAAAAGGACATACGCGCCGTGGTCAACGCCATCGCCGAGACCTTGCGCGAGATGGGTGTGAAAGCTGCCTAGGCCGATTCGAGCACTACGTTGGTGTAGATGCGCTGCTCGCCGGTGCGAATCAGACCGACTGCACCGGGCACGCGGGCTTTGAGGGCGAGGTGGGGTTCCCAAATCACGGGGGTGTCACCGAAGGCCGACAGGAACTCGGTGCGCACGGCGGCGTCGTTGTGGTCGTGGAACTCCGAGGCCATCCAGACAGGTCCCGCCTTCCAATTCGCCACGATGGCCGCCACCACTTGCGGCACCGTCGGGATGCCGTAGACCAGCGCCAAGTCCACCGTCTCGATGCCGGGCCAGGCCGGGAACATGGAGTCGGCGATGACCAGGCGGTTGGTGTGCCGCACCCGGGCCAAGAGGGACAGCAGGTGGGGATTGAGGATGCCACTGCGGAGCATGGAGTTCAGGGAACGACCGCTGTGCGTCGAAGTCAAGGGGCCCGCCCCGTGGCTGCGGCTCTGAAGGCGTCTTCGAGGCTCATGACCCGGGACCTCAAGACGACTGTTGCCCGAGTGGAAACGGCAGTGGAGATACGATTGCCGATCGAAGTTTTGAAAGATGCGGCCCGGGTCCAACGAATCTTTGGGGAATGAATCCGCTCCAAGATCATCCGAGTCCAGTCGCCTTGCCTGCCATCTTGATTCCGCCGCCGGACACGGCCTTCGCCAGTCCTTCGTCGTCTCCCTCGGTGTCCCCAACTTCGCCCGTCGTCCGGTCGGTCAGCCTCAATGCCGTCCCGTCGTCGGAACGGCCCCGAGAGCGGCTTATCCAAAATGGCCCTGAAATCTTGCAGACGGCCGAACTGATCGGGTTGTTGCTACGAACCGGGTTGCCGGGGGCCAATGCCGTGGCCATTGGCGAATCGCTGCATCGTCACTTCGGCTGTTTGGCCACGTTGAACCGGGCCTCGCATGGCGAGTTGGCTCGCTTCCGGGGCGTGGGTCCGGGAAAGGCGGCCATTCTCATGGCGGCCCTGGAACTGGGCCGTCGGGTGTCCCGGGAGTCCATCAATACAGCCCCTCTCCTCGATACCCCGGCGCGCATCGCGGCCCTGCTCGCCGACACCGCGGCGGGTTGGAATGCGGAGCGGATGGTGGTGCTCTTGCTCAACACCCGTTGTCGGCTCATTCGCATGGAGACAGTGACCGAGGGGCTGATCGATCAAGTCCTGGTGCACCCCCGAGAGATTTTCCGACCGGCCATTGCCGCAGGAGCCCACTCCATCGTCTTGGTTCACAATCATCCCAGCGGGGATCCGAGCCCCTCTGAGGCCGACATCCGCATCACGCGTGAGATCTTGCGAGCCGGGGTATTGTTGCGCATCGAGGTGCTCGATCACGTCATCCTCGGCCGGCCTTCGGACGTATGGATCAAGGGATACAGTTCGTTGCGTGAACTGGGGCATTTCCGGCCGTCCTGAAGTCGACTCTACCCAGTCCTGGGGTCCGGCTATTTCTGGCCTGTTGGCCAGACCGCTGGAGAGCGGCGGATCAATCGGACATCCTTTCCCAGGTCTTGGGTGAGAAGCCGGCCGAAATCAGGCCCCTCAAACAGCACTCCCTCGCCCGTGGCCTGGCTCCAGTCTGGATGGGCCTCGGTGACGAGCTCCACCACCACGCCCGGCCAGTGGCCCAGGCTCACGACATCGCCGATTCGGACCGTGTCTCCGGTGCTGTAAAGCCAGGGTGCGGGCATGGAATGGTGCGGAGTTGGCTCGCCTTGCGGGAAATGTGCCTTCCACCCTGCCTGAAGCGACCCGGAGTCTGCAACCCTCCCGCGCCTCCTGCGGAGGACTGATCGGGGCGAGGGTCCTCGCGCCAGGGTTTCCGGCGCTTCGCAGCAATTCGGGGCGTTTCCGGCATTTTGCCTTTTGCCTTTTGGGGCGGAGCCTCCGCAACCTCGGAGCCATGCGCGTTCTCACTGGCATCCAGCCGAGCGGCGCCCTGCACCTGGGCAATTATTTCGGAGCCATGCTCCCGGCCATCGGCCTTCAGGAGCAAGGCGAGGCCTACTACTTCATCGCCGACTACCATTCCATGACCTCGCTGACCGACGCCGCGAAGCGTCGGCAGTACACGCTGGACGTGGCGCTGGATTGGCTGGCGGCCGGGCTCAATCCCGACCGCTGCGTGTTCTGGAAACAGTCTGACACGCCCGAGCACACCGAACTGGCCTGGCTCCTGAGCACGGTGACACCCATGGGCTTGCTCGAGCGCTGCCACAGCTACAAGGACAAGGTGGCCAAGCTCGCCGACGGCGACGTGGGTGCGGTCAACCACGGCCTCTTTGCTTACCCGGTGCTCATGGCCGCCGACATTCTCCTGTACGACACCCAAGTGGTGCCGGTGGGCAAAGACCAGAAGCAGCACCTCGAAGTCACCCGCGACATCGCCATCAAGTTCAACCACGTGTACGGCGAGACCTTCGTCGTCCCGGAACCCCGCATCCAGGAATCGGTCGCCGTGGTGCCGGGCACCGATGGCCAGAAGATGAGCAAGAGTTACGGCAACACCTTGGAACTCAGCGGTGACGAGAAGGCCCTGCGCAAGCGGGTCATGTCCATCCAGATGGACAGCCGTTCACCAGCCGAGCCCAAGCCGGATGCCGACAAGAACGTTGCCATCCAGCTCCTGCGCCTGGTCGCTGCGCCGGAGGTGGCCGCCGATTGGGAAAACCGGCTGCGGGCTGGGGGCCTGGGCTACGGGGATCTCAAGAAGGGCTTGTTCGAGGAGTACTGGAAGCACTTTGCCGCCTTCCGCGAGCGCCGGGCCGAACTGGCGTCACGGCCCGATGACGTCCGGGAAATCCTCAGAGCCGGTGCGGTGACGGCCCGGGCCAAGGCCCAGAAGACCCTCGCCCGAGCCAAGCAGGCTTGCGGTTTGGATTGAGCCGGAACGATTCAATTGGATCGGTCGTGCTGGCTGCGTCTTCTTCCGCAAGAGCTTCGTTGTTCGCTCGATCCGGGTCTTAACCATGGGCCTTCAATCGGCCCGCGCCTCGCTCTCGCCTCGTCTTGCGAAAGAATCCGCCACGCCATCCCTTTCCTCCCAACTGAATCGTTCCGGCTAAACCCGGATCGGGCCCGGCAGGTCGACCCTGCCAAAATCGGCCGTTCGGCCGGTTTACAATCCGGGCGGTCCTTTCCATCCTCGGGCCACGGCATGAGCTTTTACGACCGACTGAAGTGGACCGCGGACGGACTGATCCCGGCCATCATCCAGGAGCAGTCCACCGGACGCGTCTTGATGATGGCGTGGATGAACCGGGCTTCGCTCGAGAAGACCCTTGAGACTCGTCGCACCTTTTTCTGGAGCCGTTCGCGCCAGAAGTTCTGGATGAAGGGCGAGTCCAGCGGCCATGTGCAGGTGGTCAAAGACATCGCCTTCGACTGCGATGGCGACACCTTGCTCATCCAAGTGGAGCAAACCGGAGCCGCCTGCCATGAGGGTTACCAATCCTGTTTCTTCCGAAGCATCGAAGGCGATGGAACCGACTGGAAGGTGACGGAACCCCAGCTCCAGACCCCGGACGCCATCTACGGCAAGCAGTGACTCTGCCTGTCGCCGAAGTCGTTGTGCCGGGCTCAGGGCCCTGGTGCCTGTTTGCCAGCTTGGCATTGGCGGGCCGCGCGGCGGATCTGGTTTCCACCTACATCGCCACTCCCAATCTGGCGCTCGAGGGCAACCCCTTGGCGCGTCGGCTGGGGTGGCGCTGGGGCATTCCACTCAACGCACTGGCGTCCTTGGGAATCGGATGCTTTCCGAGTCTGGCCATCGCGGTGGCTACTACCAGCGCCCTGGTCGCAGCCCGGAATTTTCAGAACGCCTGGATCATGCGATCGATGGGGGAATGGCAGTACCGGCTCTGGATGTCCGAGCGGCTCGACCACACGCCGAGGGGACTGCCCGCCCTGTGTTTCTTGGCCGAATCGTTGCTCACGCTCGTGCCGGGGCTTGCGCTCTTGGTCTTTGCTGAATCGAGCAAGGTGGCCCAGGCCGTGGGCATGGGCATCACGGCCTACGCTACAGCCGTGGCCTTGTTCACGCTGATGGCCCTGTGGCGTCGCTGAGCCCATCCACTTGAAGCGTTCCGACTCAGGCTGCGGGACGGCCTAGGAGCTCGCCTGAGATTGGCCAGCCTGTAGCAAGACCCGCGTTCCTTCCCCGAACAGCCTCCGAGGTAGGGACCGATCTCCGAGCGGTCCGGCGCTGTGGACATGGCGCTGTCGGAGACATCGCCCTCCCCCCGGAGCTTGCCGGAGACTGGCCAGCCTGTAGCAAGACCCGCGTTCCTTCCCCGAACAGCCTCCGAGGTAGGGACCGATCTCCGAGCGGTCCGGCGCTGCAGACGCGGCGCTGTCGGAGACATCGCCCTACCTCCGGAGCTCGCCGGAGATTGGCCAGTGGGTGGTAAGATCTGCGTTGTTTGGCCGAGCCGCCTCCGTGGTAGGGACCGATCTCCGAGCGGTCCGGCACCGCAGACGTTCGCGCTTTCGGAGACATCGCCCTACCCCCGGAGCAGCCCTGAGAATGCTGCTGAGAATGCTCAGCAGCAATGACCTCCAACTGCATCGTTCTTGTTTAGCCGACCTCGGAACCCAGCTCGACATTCCAATAAGCGACATCGAGGAAATGACGCCAACTGTCGTGCATTGAGGCCCCGAAGCTGACTTGCACGAACGGGCGCCACTTGGGTCGCTTGGGCTTGCGCACCAGACGCATGTTGGCCTCGGCCGGAGTCCGGTTGGCCTTGCGCGTGTTGCAGGGAATGCAGGAGCAGACGATGTTTTCCCAAGTCGTCGGGCCTCCCCGATCCCGCGGGACCACGTGGTCGAGGTTCAAATCGCGCCGATCGAAAACCGTGCCGCAATACTGGCAGGTGTTCCGATCCCGCTCGAAGAGGTTGTGACGGGTGAACTTGACCTCTTTTTTCGGGAAACGGTCGAAGCCCAACAGCAGAATGACCCTGGGTACCCGAATCCGGAAGGAGATCGTGCCCACGGAGCCATCGGCCTCGGGATCCGCGTCGGACAGGTCGCGCCACTGCTGGAAGTTCAGTGTCCGGTAATCACCGTCCCCATCTCCAAACACCACCTGTGCGTTCCCTTCGAAGAGAAGCGTCAGCGCCCGACGGACTGAACAGACGTTGACCGCCTGCCAGAGCCGGTTGAGGACAAGAACCTGATCATTCAGGACACTGCTCATTGAAAGGTATCAATTGACCGTGATTTCTACTAACGGCACCCCATCACTCTGTCAACGCGCCCCGGTGAACAATTGGTGAATAACGCGCCAGCCCCTCGACTTCCAGCGCCTCGTCCTGGGTGTCTCAGCCTGTGTAGTGTCCGCTGCGGACGGTTTTTTGGACCCGACTCGGTGCTTGTCGGGGTGGAGGAACGGGATTTTCCCCGTACTTGTCCCTCCGGACCATTTCCGTATGGTAGCCCCTTTCGATGCACGAGCCTGCCATCACCCCGGAACTGGTCGCGAAGCACAACCTCACGCCAGAGGAGTACCAAAAGATCCTAGGGATCCTTGGACGCGCTCCGTCGTACACCGAGCTGGGCATCTTTTCGGTGATGTGGTCGGAGCACTGCTCTTACAAGAACACTCGACCGGTGTTGAAGACCTTCCCCACGAAGGGCGACAAGATCCTGGTGGGAGCGGGCGAGGAGAATGCCGGCATCATCGATGTGGGTGACGGCGTGGCCATCGCCTTCAAGATCGAGTCGCACAACCATCCGAGCGCCGTGGAACCCTTCCAGGGTGCGGCGACCGGCGTGGGTGGCATCATCCGCGACATTTTCACCATGGGTGCCCGTCCGGTGGCCGCGCTCAACTCGCTGCGCTTCGGTGAACTGTCCAATCCGGAGGTCCGCCGTTTGTTCACAGGCGTGGTGGGAGGCATCGCTCACTATGGCAATTGCTTCGGCATTCCGACGGTCGCGGGCGAGGTGTATTTCGACAAGAGCTACGAGGGCAATCCGCTGGTCAATGCCTTCGCCTTGGGCGTCTTGCGCCACGACCAAATCACCCGCGGCGCCGCCCACGGCATTGGCAACCCGGTGTTTTATGTCGGGCCGGCGACGGGCCGTGATGGCCTAGCCGGTGCGGCCTTCGCCTCACAGGATCTGACCGAGGAATCGGCCGAGCAGCAGCGGGGTGCGGTGCAGGTGGGCGATCCGTTCATGGAGAAGCTCGTTTGCGAGGCCTGCCTGGAATTGCTGGCCACCGGATGTGTCGCCGGCATGCAGGACATGGGTGCGGCGGGCCTGACGTGTTCGACTTGCGAGACGGCCGCCCGCGCCGGGACCGGCATCGAGATCGAGTTGGACAAGGTGCCTCAACGGGCGCCGAACATGACCAGTTACGAGATCATGCTCTCCGAGTCCCAGGAGCGGATGCTCATTGTTGTTCACAAGGGCCGCGAGGCCGAGGTGAAGGCGGTGTTCGACAAGTGGGACCTCCCGTGGGCCGAGATCGGTGTGGTGACCGACACCGGCCGCATGGTCGTCCGTCATGGTGGCCAGGTGGTCGTGGATCTGCCTGCCAAGCCCCTGGCAGACGAAGCCCCGGTGTATCAGCGCGAGTCCCGTGAGGCGGCCTACATGGCGGGAGTCCGTGCCTTCCGCCTGGATGGCATTGCCGACACCTCCAACCCGGTGGGCGATCTCAAGAGCCTTCTTTCCAATCACACCATCGCCTCCAAGAACTGGGTCTATGGCCAGTACGACCACATGGTGCGGGATGGTTCGGTGGTCTGCCCGGGCAGCGATGCGGCCGTGATCCGCATCAAGGCCGACAGCCTCCCGATCACCAAGGCCGAGTACGCCGCGGCCAAGTCGGGCGCGGCCGATGGCTTCGTGCCGCCGGCCCCCTTGGCCGACAAGTACGTGGCCTTCACCGTCGATTGCAACGGGGGCTACGTGTACCTCGATCCCTACGAGGGCGGAAAAGCCGCCGTCACCGAGGCCTGCCGCAATCTGGCCTGTTCCGGGGCGGTCCCGGTGGGCTCCACCGACAACCTCAACTTCGGCAACCCACACAATCCCGAGATCTTCTGGCAGCTCAAGGAGTCGGTCCGCGGCTTGGCAGAGGGTTGCCGCGCCTTCAACGCTCCGGTCACCGGGGGCAATGTGTCCCTGTACAACCAGCGCGGCGCCTTGGGATCCATCGATCCGACGCCCACGGTGGCGGTGGTGGGGATCATCGAAAAGCCCGAGCACATCACCACCCAATGGTTCAAGGCAGCCGGGGACGTCATTTTGCTCCTCGGCACTCCTGTGGACTTAGCTGACCCGTTGCAGGGCCTCGGTGGCAGCGCCTATCTTAAGAGCGTGCATGGCCAGAAAAACGGCTTGCCGCCTCGAGTCGATCTGCTGGCCGCCCAGACCTTGCACACCACGTTGCTCGGATTGATTCGCGAGGGCGTGGTGAAGAGTGCCCACGATTGCAGCGAAGGCGGCCTGGCCGTGACCTTGGCTGAATCGTGCTTCAGCCAGCAGGTGGCCCGTGAGAGCCACCGGTTCCTCGGAGCCACCGTGGACTTGAGCGCGTGCGCCGCAGGAGCCCGTCTCGATGCTCTCCTCTTTGGTGAGACCCAAAACCGTGTGGTGATCTCCGTGGCAGCCATCGATGCCGGTCGCGTCCTCAAGCAAGTCCAGACCATGGGGGTGCCCGTGTTCCAGATCGGCACTGTGGGCGGTGAGACTCTGGCCCTGAAGACTCCGGCCGTTGAGTTCTCTGCCCCGGTGGCCGAACTCCACGACGGATGGTGGAACTCCATCGCCCGCGCCATGGCCTGAGTTCGGATTCCACGCTTTTCACGCGGACTTACCCCGATCACGATCTCCCCCCAGAATCTCATGAGTTCCAATCCCGCCCCTGCGGCTGCCTGGCCCGGAGTCATCCGACGTTACGCTCGTTTCCTGCCGGTGACCGCGGAGACCCCCATTGTCACCCTTCTAGAGGGCAATACCCCATTGATCCCGGTGCCGAACTTCCTGGCGGCCATCGGTGCCAATTTCGATCTGCGCCTCAAGTACGAGGCCATGAACCCGACCTGCTCCTTCAAGGACCGGGGCATGACCATGGCCATCACCAAGGCCAAGGAACGTGGGGCCAAGATTGTCGTCTGCGCCAGCACCGGAAACACCTCGGCCAGTGCCGCCGCCTATGCTGCGCGGGCCGGTCTCAAGTGCGTGGTCATCTTGCCCCAGGGAAAAATCGCCCACGGCAAGATGTCTCAGGCGCTGCTGTACGGGGCCACCACGGTGAGCATCGACGGCAATTTCGATGATGCGTTGAACATCGTTCGTGAGTTGGGCGAGACCGGTCTGGTCGAAGTGGTCAACTCGGTGAATCCGGTGCGCATCGAAGGTCAGAAGACGGCCGCCTTTGAAATATGCGACGCCTTGGGTGACGCGCCTGACTTTCATTTCTTGCCGGTGGGCAATGCCGGCAACATCACGGCTTACTGGCGCGGTTTCCGCGAGTATGCCGAGGCCGGTCTCTCCGATACCCTGCCCCGCATGATGGGCTGGCAGGCCGCGGGAGCCGCACCGCTGGTGCTGGGCCATCCGGTCTCCCATCCCGAGACCGTGGCCACGGCCATCCGCATCGGCAACCCGGCCAGTTGGCAGGGAGCGATGGATGCCGCGCGTGAATCCTCTGGCTCCATTCGCTCGGTCACCGACGAGGAAATCCTCCACGCCTACAAGCTTCTGGCCCGCACCGAGGGAGTGATGGTCGAGCCCGCCTGTGCCGCCCCATTGGCCGGCCTGATCAAGGCCATTCGTGCCGGCGAGATCCCGGATGGCTCTCTGGTGACGGCCACCATGACCGGCCACGGCCTCAAGGATCCGGATACCGCCATCCGCGTCGCCGGCTTCGAGCCCATCTTGGCCAAGGCCACTAAGGAAGCCGTGATGGCGGCAGTCGGTCTGGCCTGAGCCGGAACCGTTCAGCCGTTCCGGTTGGGTGCCCGGAGTCCGAGGCGAAGTGTTGACCCCGGCAGGTCATTGGACCCGGGTTCAGCCAGATAAACCCCTCTGAAAAAGAGTGGGAACCCGCAGGGCCCATGGGCTAGAGTTGTTGCCGCATCTCAACCCAAACCGATGCCTGCCGACTGCCCATCCTCCGCTGCCGTCGAGTCCTTGGACGAGACCCAACTAGCCCAAGGAATGGGTGCGGAGATTTACGGCCGACTGCGGGATCACCTTTCCCAGAACGATTCCCAAGAACTCGAGCGTCTCAGCGACCGTGGCCAGCGCCTGATGCGCGACCTCGGCGTAACCTTCGCCCTCTACAATGAGGAAGATGCGGCCGACTGGATCCTCCCCTACGACTTGTTTCCGCGGGTCCTCGACCCGGAGACCTGGAGATTCCTCTCGCAGGGAGTCATCCAGCGGGTCGGTGTCTGGAACGAATTTTTCCGCGACATCTACGATTCCCAAGAAGCCCTGAAGAGCGGGGTGGTGCCCTTCGAGTTGGTTTACGATGACCCCGGCTACCAACGCAATGCGGTGGGTTTGGCCGTTCCCGACGACACCTTCGTCCATGTTGCCGCCTTCGACCTGGCCCGTGATGCCCGCGGACGGTGGGTAGTCATCGAAGATTACGTGGGCAACGTGACGGGTGTCACCTACGGCCTCCAGGCCCGGGCTGTCCTGACCCAGGCCGCGCCCGAACTCCTCGAAATGGCCCCGGTGTGTCCGGTCCAGGGGTATCCGACCGAGTTGCTGGAGCACTTGCGGGGTTTCGCCCGAGGCATCCAGGAGCCCCGGATCGTCCTGCTGTCGCCGGGTTCCTACAACAGCGCCCACTACGAGCATTCGTGGCTGGCGCGCCAGATGGGCATTCCGTTGGTGCGGGGCGGCGACCTGATTGTTCTCAATTCGCGCTGCTACCTGAAGACCATCGGTGGCATCGAACCCATCGACGTGATTTACCGGCGTCTGGACGATGCCTTCATCGATCCGGTGGCCTTTCGGTCCGACAGCACCCTGGGGGTCCCGGGCTTGATGACGTGCGTGCGCAAGGGAACCGTCACCATCGCCAACGCCATCGGCACCGGCCTGGGCGACAACCGGGCCATCGGAGCGCTGTTGCCGCGTCTGGCCAAGTTCTACAACCGGGGCCCGCTGTCGTTGCCCAGTGTGGAGCGACGGTTGTGCTTCGACCCCGACCAGCGGGCCATGATCGAGTCGGAGCCGGAGTCCTGGATGATCCAGCATGTCAGCGAACGCTCCAATCGCCTCGTCTGGCATCCGGGTCGAATGGAGGCCGAGGAGCGCTCGCGGTTCTTGCGCGATTTGCGCCGCCATCCCGAGCGCTACGTCGCCGAGCCGATCCTGCCGCTCACCCCATTGCCCACCGCTTCGGCCGGCATGGAGGGTCGCCACGCCGGTCTGCGGCTCTTCGTCTTCGGTGGCAAGAACCCCAGGGTGTTTCCCCTAGCGCTCACCCGTCATGCGACCGAGGCCGATTCGCGGACCATTTCCAGCGGACTGGGAGGCGGGATTCGTGACACCTGGATTTTGCGCGATGACGAACCGGCCCCGGCGCCTTCCGCCGCCCGCCCGGTGTATTTGAGCGCGCCCCTCCAGCGCCGTTTGCGTCTGGGCAGCCGCATCGCCGACAGCCTCTATTGGATGGGTCGCTACAAGTCCCGTGCCGAGCAGGCCACCCGGATGCTCCTGGTCTTGCGCCGCCTCCAAATTGAGACGGCGGGTCGGGAAAGTGCCGATCGCTGGGCTCCCATTTGGGCGGCCTTGGCCCGCGCCACCAGCCATCCGACCCAACACCTCGCCCCGGATGCCGAAGGGGTGGACGACCCCTCCTACCGGCTCCTGCTCGCCCCGGACAACTCGGGCAGCGTGGCCCGATGCCTCGCCAGCCTCCACGAGAACTCCCGTGGCGTCCGTGAGACAATCCCGCCCGAGGTGTGGAGCGCCGTGCATCGACTGCACCAACTTTGCCAGCAGGCTCAGGAGTCCGAAGATCCCACCGATCCCGTCCGACTCTCTGACCTCATGCAGTCCTTGCTGGATGCGGTGGACCAACTCGATGGCGCGGCCGGCAAGAACATGCTGCACGACGATGCGTGGCATTTCTGGAGGCTGGGTCAGAATGTCGAGCGGGCCCTCTCGACGACCCGCATCACCCGCGAGGTGTTGGTCAAATACGGGCGCGCGGCTTCCGAGCACGCCGCCGATCTCGACCTCGATGCCCTCCTGCGGATCCTCTCTTGCCAGTATGCCTACCGGAGCCTCTACCAGGCCCGGCCCACAGCCCCCCACGTCGTCGCCCTCATCCTTCAGGACCCGGCCCTGCCTCGCTCCGTTTTGGCCTGCCTGGAGGATATTCGAGCCAGTCTCGCCACGGTGAGCGGTGTGAGCCGTCAGGCAGCTTCGGCCTCGCCCCAGCGTTCGGTGGCCAAGCTGGCCAACTTGGTCGAGTTCGCCGACCTCGGCGCACTGTTCACACCCGCTGCGTCTTCGGGGCCTGGCAAACCCGCCGCGGCTTCTGGCCTCCCATTGGGTCCGTGGCTGGATGAACTCGGTGACCGTCTTTCCGAATTGTCGGTCGAGATCAGCGACCACCACCTGCACCATCAGGCCTTCAACATCCTTCGCTGACCTCCGATGCGCTTTCACATCGAGCACACCACCGAGTACGACTATCCGGATCCTGCATCGGAGAGCTTCAGTGAACTGCGCCTGCGGCCCCGCGATTCGCTGCGCCAGAAGGTGACTCGTCACCAGACGCTCATCGAGCCAGGGGTGCTGGTGGAATCGCACATCGACTACTTCGGCAACTACGTCGAGACCATTTCCATCCCTTACCGACACCAACGCCTGGTGATCTCGTCGGCTTGCGAAGTGGAGACCAAACCCTTCAACGACGCTCTGGGAGCCTTCGATCTGACCATCGCCGAGGCCCGACAGATGTATCAGGAGCGGCGTCGGGAATTGCACGACTTCCTGAGGCCGTCTCAGTATGTGCGGATGGTGGATCCGGTCCGTGAAATGGCGTCGGATCTTTTGCCAGAAGCCGCACCGTTCGCCGAATCGCTCCTGCGGCTCAACGACCACCTGCATCGAACCCTGCGCTACCTGCCCGGAGCCACCGATGCGGGAACCACCGTTGAGCAGTTCCTCTTGCGGCGCGAGGGGGTTTGCCAAGATTTCGCCCACCTGATGATCGCCATTTGTCGGGCTGCCGGACTGCCGGCGCGGTACGTGAGCGGCTACATCGAGACCGACCTACCGCTGGGGGATGACGGCAAGCCTTCCGAGGCGCTCATCGGAGCCGTGGCCACTCATGCCTGGATCGAGGTGTTCACCCCGACGGGCTATTGGGTGGGTCTGGATCCCACCAACAACATGCTGGATGGCGAGCGCCATGTTCAAATCGGCATCGGGCGCGACTACGCCGATGTTCCGCCGCTCAAGGGTGTCTTCAAAGGGGGCTTGGCCCAGAGTTTGTCCGTTCAGGTGCGGATGACTCGGGAAGAGTAGGCAACCTGCCTTCCAGGTGATTCACTGGGGCCGCTGAATTGACCGCTTTCGTCCGGATCCGCCATGTCCCCACCGTTTCCGATTTCCGTCTATTTCGTCTCAGGTGCCGAAGCTCATCGCATTGGCGCGGCTCTCGAGAGCGTGCAGGGCTGGGCCGCGGAGATCGTGGTGATTCTTCAGCAGGATGTGTCCGACGGTACCGAGGAGTTGGCCCGCTCGCGGGGTGCCCGGGTCATTCGGGAGCCGTGGAAGGGATTTGTGGGGCAGAAGGCTTCGGGTCTCGAAAAGACCTCCTCCGCGTGGACGCTCAACTTGGATGCCGACGAGGTGGTGACCCCGGAGTTGAAGGATGAGATTTCCAAGGCCATCGCCGAGGCCGGGCCGGAAATCGGCGCCTTCAGCTTTCCGCGCTGCACGTGGTTTCTGGGTCGCTGGATTCGCCACGGCGACTGGTATCCCGATCGCGTGATCCGTTTGGCCCGTCGTGGCCGGGCGCACTGGGGGGGCGAGGAACCTCATGCTCAGCTTCAGGTGGCGGGTCGCATCGGTCGTTTGCGTTCGGACTTGCGACACTACAGCAATGAGAGCATCGACCGCCAGGTGACCAAGATTCCGCCGTACAGCACGGCCTTCGTGCAGGCTTCCCGGCAGTCCGGTCGGCGGGCCACCTGGGTTGACCTGCTGTTTCGTCCGGCTTGGCGTTTCTTGCGGGGCTACGTTTTCAAGGGCGGGTTCCTGGATGGCCTGCCCGGTTATTACATCGCCTGGGCCAACGCCTTCACCGTGGCCACCCGCTACACCAAGCTGCGCGCGGTGGACCAAGGTCTGGAGTCGGCGCCCGACCCGACGCCTCGCACTCCGCGCTAGGGTCCGACGGGACCTCCGACCGGTTCGTGGGCGCTCGACAGCAGACGCTCGGCGGAGGCGATTTGCGGAAGGCTTCCCAGGAGCAGCACCTGATCTCCGCACTGCAGTTCCTCATCGGGCCCCGGGTTGATCACGCTGTTGCCGTTCCGGTCGATGCCCACAACGCTGGCCCCGGTGACGGTTCGAAGCCGCAAATCGCGAATGAGTCTCCCGGCGGCCGGAGAATTGGCGCCGATGGGCAGCGTCCTCAGGTGGGCATGCTGCAACAGGGACGGGAGCATGGGGGCCGATTCCGTCTCGCGGGGCAGCGGTGGCTGGGAAAGCGTGTCCACCAGGGCATTCTCGGCCCGCGAGTAGACTCGGATGAAGGTTCGCCGCAGGGCCCAGCTGAGCAGTCCGGCCAAGAGAAGCAGGACGACCAGGGCTCGCCACGAGGTGAGCAGCGCCGAACTCAAGACCACCGCGTACAAGCCCAGAATCGCCGCCCCGCCGATGGGGATGACCTTGGCCACGATGGCGCGGATCATCGGTGCGCGCGCGCCGGCGGATTTCTGGGTGACTTTGGCTTCGGCCAGCAGCAGTCCCAGCGCTCCGAGTTTTCGCGTGGTGGCGATGAACATGGGGAGCGATAAGACGACGGCCAGGAGCCAGTAAGCCGACTTGACCCAGGATTCCGGAATCCCGAACACCGGGCCGGCGGGCGAGCGGGTGGCGAAGAAGGAGACCACCACGAAGACCACGGCAATGAGCACGGCATTGAGGAGCATTTGCAGCGACCACTTGCGGATCATGCGGGTCACCATGTCTGGGTTGCGCCGGCCCAAGCGCCCCACCCAATCGGTGTAGATTTGCAGATTGGCGGTGAGCCAGCGCGGCGCCAGTCGCTCGAAGACTGTGGCCACCGAGTCACTGCCCCGGATGAGGTAGGGCGTCAGGAGCGTGGTGAGGACCGACACGGCCACGGCGATCGGGTAAAGGAACTTGCTGGTGACGTTCAGGGTCTGGCCGAGCGAGGCGATGATGAACGAGAATTCTCCGATCTGGGCCAGTCCCATGCCAACCCGAAGCGAGGTGCGCGTGTCATTTCCGGACAAGAAGGTGCCGAAGGTGCAGCTCAGGATCTGGCCCACCACCACCGCCAGGCTGATCACCAGAATGGGCTTCCAGTGTTCCGCGAGCAGCGCGGGGTCAATCATCAGGCCGATGGCCACGAAGAACACGGCGCTGAACATGTCGCGGATGGGCTCGATGAGCGATTCGATGCGGTGGATCTCCCGCGATTCGGCGATCACGGCCCCGATGAGGAAGGCCCCCAGTGCGACGCTGTAGCCCAGCTTCAGGGCCAGGAGCGACACTCCAAAGCACAGGCCCAGCACCGTGATCAGTAGGGTCTCGGGGCTGCGGAACCGGGCCACATAAGTGAGGAAGCGCGGGATGGCGATCAGCCCGGCTACCAGGGTGGCGACCAGGAACAATGACAACCGGCCCAGCGTCAGGCCTACGTCTCCCAGGCTGAGCGATCCGGTCATGGCGATGCTGGACAAGAGCGCGATCATCGCGATGGCCAGGATGTCCTCGATGATGAGGACGCCGAAAATGAGCTGGGCGAAGGGTTCCTTGGATTTGCCCAGTTCAGCCAGGGCCTTGACGATGATGGTGGTGGAGGAAATCGACAGCATGGCTCCCAAGAACAGGCTATCCATGGGACTCCAGACGAAGGCTTGGCCGATTTCGTAGCCCACCCACATCATGGTCATGATGATGACCGAGGCCGTGATGAAGGCGGTGCCGCCCACTTGCCTGAGCTTCTTGAGACTAAACTCCAGCCCCAACGAAAACATGAGCAGGATGACGCCCAACTCGGCGAGGGTGTGGATGGTGGCTTCATCCCGGACCAGTGGGAACGGCGGCGTGTGCGGGCCAATGAGGACGCCGGCGATGATGTAGCCCAAGACCACGGGCTGGCGGAGTTGGCGGAAGAGCACGGTGACCAACCCGGCCACGATCATCACCACCGCCAGGTCTTGGAGAAAGGTTGCAGCATGCATCCAGGTTGGGCCGCTGTGGGGACGGAGTCCCGCCACAGCCCGGAAACCTTCACCCCAAGTCTGGGTCGTGGCAAACCGATGAAGCATCTTTCGCGAACCACCGCGGGTTGCTCAATGCGACCGGGTGGTGGTTCACCGGAATCCGACGCATTTCGCGGACCTCAACCGTCATCAGCCCTGAAGTGGCTCTGCGGACCCGCCTCCAGGCCATGCTTCGGTATCAACGCGTCGCCGGACCGCGTTGGGTGACCACCAGCAGTTGCTCGCTGAAGAGCATCGCCGGATCGGAGAGCCAACGATTGAGGGACTTCTCGGTTTGTTTGAGCACCGGATTGCGGCGGGCGTCCTTGTCGACGGTCAGTCGGCAGGCCAGCCACACCAAGGGCCAGAGGGGTGAGAGCAGCACCGACTTGAACTTCAACTGGGTCAGCCCGAGGCGTAGGACGTGAAAGCCCTCCCAGCCGAGCACCGCATGGATGAGTGCGAAGTCCACGGGCCCGATGTGGAAGGCGTAGCGGTCGCCGGCCTTCTGATCCCAGCCGACCCGTCGTCGGATGAGCTTGTGCTTGCCGGTCAAAAAGAACTGCAGGCGCGAGTGCAGGCGCTGCACATTCGGGGTGCTGAACACGAAAAAACCGCCGCTGCGCACGACTCGCGACACCTCGGCGACGACGTGGAAATGCGAATCGAGGTGTTCGAGCACCTCGGTCATGAGCACCACATCGAAGGAGGCGTCGTCGAAGGGCAGTCGTTGCTGCAAGTCCACGCCGGTGGTGATGGGAATGGCGTCCAGACGACCGCGGTTTTCGATGATGTAGTCGTCGGCACGGAAATGGGTTCCGTGGACGCGGCATCCGTCGGCCGCCAGTCGCGACAGCACCTCGCCCTCACCGCAGCTCAGGTCCAAGATTGAAAGGTTGGGGTACCCTTTCAGGCGGCGGACTTCCCGGACCACGGCGTCGACGATGAAGGCTTGCGGCATCGGCCTTCATCAAGCCTTTCGAGAACCGGCCGCGGCAACCCTGAAAAAGTCGAGTTCTTCGGCTGCACCGTCACTCCCTTTGCGACTTGCCCACTGACGCCCCCGGAAAACCGCCTGCCGGTTCCCATCCGAGCGGGAGAACTTTGGTGCCGTGCTGCCCCAGACTCGCACATGATTCATCCGTGACTGGGGAGGCAGGTTCGCAGCAGGCACTTTGAGCCCGGTGGGCCGGGGCAATTGTTACCATCTTTTCCTTGCCCCACGGCTGGGGTTGCCAGCCTGATGGGCTCGGTAAACGCATGACCGAAACCATCAAGCAGGATGTCCTCGTCGGGGTGGATCTGGGGGGCACCAAGATCCTTGCCGGAATCTTCAGCCCCGAGCTGCGGTTGCTCCAGACGGTCAAGTTGAGCACCAAGGCCTCGCGGGGTTTTGAGTCCGTGGTGGAGCGCGTGGCGCGGTCTGTCCGGGATGCGGTGGATGAGGCCGATTTGTCGATCAAGCAAGTGCGCGGGGTCGGGATCGGAGCCCCCGGGGCCATCAATCCCGAATCCGGCGAGGTGATTTTCGCGCCGAACCTCCAGTGGAAAAACGCACCCTTGCAAAAGGCCCTGGAAAAGCACCTTGGTGTCCCGGTGTTCGTGGAAAACGACTGCAGTGCCTGCACACTGGGCATCCATGAGGTCGAGATGAAGGGCAAGTCCCGCAGCCTTCTCGGCATTTTCCTCGGCACCGGCATCGGTGGCGGCCTCATTCTGGATGGCCAACTCTATTCGGGGTTCAATCGCACCGCGGGCGAGGTGGGGCACATGGTCATTCAGGTGGGTGGTCCGAAGTGCGGCTGCGGCAACAATGGCTGCTTCGAGGCCTTGGCCAGTCGGACTTCCATTTTCCGCGAATTGGCCCGACGGGTGAAGGAAGGCGAGAAAACCTTTCTGACCGAGTTGCTCAAGGAAGGGGAGAGCATCATCGATCTCAAGAGCGGCGACTTGCGCAAGGCCCTCCGCAAGGGCGACAAGCTGACGGCGAAAGTCCTTCAGGAGGCAGCCAAGTACACCGGCATCGCCGTGGCCAACTTGGTGAACATCCTGAGTCCGCAGACGGTGGTCTTGGGCGGTGGTGTGATGGATGCCCTGGAGGACGACTTGATGCCGACCATCCTCGAGACCGCCCGGGATTATGCGATGCCCGGCACACTCAAGGATGTCGAGATCCTCGCCAGCAAGCTGGGCGACGAGGCCGGGATCACCGGCGCTGCGGTGTTGGTCCGCCAACGTCTCAAGCTGACGGACTAATCCACCGCGGAATCGGTTTCGGGGTCGGTTCCCAGATCGGTTTCATCCGGGTCGTGGCCCCCGGGTTGAGGGGCAGCCATGTCGGGACCGGCCACCACGCCGACAGGGCCATTGCCGGGCCCGATCATCACCACAAACTCACCCTTGCGCGGGCGACGGTTCCACTCGGCCAGCAACTCCTCCGGAGTGCCGCGCAGCCACTCCTCGAACTTCTTGGTGAGCTCGCGGGCCAACACCACCCGACGCCCTGGCAGGATGCGCTGCAGTTCTCCCAACAGGCGTTCCACCCGGAAGGGGGATTCGTAGAGGACCAAGGTTCCCGGGATCGCCCCCAGTTCGGTCAGACGCCGTGCCCGTTGTCCGGATTTGTGAGGCAGGAAGCCCGCGAAGTGGAAGGATTCGGTCGGCAGTCCGCTGGCCGTCAGACCAGTCACCAGCGCGCAGGCCCCGGGAATGGACTCCACCCGAAGCCCGGCGGCCAGAACTTCGGCCACGATGCGTTCTCCTGGATCGCTAATTCCCGGCGTTCCGGCGTCGGTCACCAGGGCCACGGTCTCGCCACAGCGCAACCGGTCGAGGATCTCCGCGCCGCGTCGGGCCTCATTGAAACGGAAATAGCTGACCATTTGTTTTCGAAGCCCGAAGTGGGTCAGCAATTGGCCGGTGTGCCGGGTGTCTTCGGCGGCGACCACCGAGCACTCCCGAAGCACCCGCAGCGCCCGGAAGGTGATGTCCTCCAGGTTTCCGATGGGTGTGGCCACCAGGTACAGCGTTCCGGGAACCAGCGGGGCCGAGGCCGGTGGGGTGGCCTGAACGGGGCCCGTGGACGGTGGCGCTGTTTCCATGGCTACAGCCTACCGTTGGAGCCCGGACGGGTGACACCAGAAAAACCCAGGAGAGAGGTGCGGCCGGGGAACGCATCGGCCGATTCGTGCTGGAAAAGCCAACCAGAGCCCTCGTTGCCGCGTTGCGGGCGCGAGCACATCGTCTAGCATCCGGCCATGCCAAGTTTCGACATCGTCTCCAAGGTCAATTCGATGGAGGTGGAAAACGCCATCAACCAAGCCCAGAAGGAATTGCTGACCCGCTTCGATTTCAAAGGGTCCGGCGCGGAGATCGTCTTGGAAAAGAGTGAGATCAAGCTGCGGGCTCCAGACGCCTTCAAGATGACGGCCTTGGTCGAGATCGTGATGCTCAAGTTGGCCAAGCGAAGCATTTCCCCCAAGAACATCGATGTCGGCGAGGCCGAGTTGTCGCCCTTGGGCCATGCCCGTCAGTCCATCAAGATCAAGCAGGGCATCGAAAGCGCCGCCGCTAAAGAGATCAGCACCTTTGTCCGCGGGCTGGGGCTCAAGGTGACCGCATCCATCCAAGGCGACGAGCTGCGGGTCGCCGGCAAAAACCGCGATGACCTGCAGGCCGTGATGACCGCCTGCCGCGGCCACGATTTTCCGGTGGCTCTCAATTTTGTGAACTTCCGCGACTGACCCGACGGCCTCCAACCCCTAAACTTTTCGTTTTCACGTCATGGCCACCTTAACAACCGAGCAACAAGCAACCGCCCGTCAGTGGATCGCCGAGGGCATGAAAATCTCCGATTTCCAACGCCGGCTCGAGACCGACTTTGCTGTCAAACTGACGTACATGGAGGCGCGCTTCCTGATCGATGACCTGAAGGTCATTCCCAAGGATCCGGAGCCGCCGGCCCCTCCGGTGGCTCCTGCTGTGCCTCCGGCTGCATCGGATCCCGCCGCGGGCACTGTCGAGCCCGACGAGGTCGTGCCGCCCGAGGGAGGCCTCGGAGGCGGCGATGTCCAGGTGACCGTTGATGCGGTAACCCGCCCCAACGCCATGGTCAGTGGCCGGGTTCGGTTCTCCGATGGCAAGGGTGCGGCATGGCTCATCGACACCTATGGGCGCCCCGGACTGGTGGCCGACGAAAAGGGCTATCGCCCCTCCCAGCCCGACCTGATGGCATTTCAGGCCAGCTTGGAGCGCGAATTGGCCAAGCTCGGGTTCTGATTTGCCGTGAGCGATTCCGCACCCGTCATCGCCCGAGCTTCCCGTCGCTCTCCCGTTTCGACGGTCCCCGGGGCGGCAACGGTGCTCCTCCTGCGCAATCGTCAGAAGGACCGTCCGCTGCAGGTGCGAGTCCTTCGCCAGATCACTTTGGACCTCCTCGAGGCCATGGGCTTGGAGGCCGAGGTGGGTTTCCATTTCGTCTCCCCGCGGGAGATGGCTCGGGTGAATTGGCGCTTCCTTCAGCACGAGGGATCCACCGATGTCATCACCTTCGACCATGGTTCGACGCCCGAACGCCTCTACGGCGAGTGCTTTGTCTCGGTCGCCGACGCCGTGGAACAAGCCCAGGCCTTCCGGACGACCTGGACCGAAGAAGTGGTCCGCTACGTCATCCATGGCATCCTGCACCTGCGCGGATACGATGACTTGGAGCCGGCGCTGCGACGCTCCATGAAGCGGGAGGAGAACCGCTGGGTCCGTTGGGTGTCCCGCCGTCATGAAGGTCTGGAGACGCCGCCGGCCGCCCCGGTCCGATCGTCTTCCCGACCTCGGGCGACCACCCCATGACCGCGCAACGATCCGAGGGTATCGTCATCCGCCTTCGCCCCTTGGGCGACACCAGCCTGATCGTCCATTGGCTCACTCCTGAACACGGCCGTCTGGCCACCGTGGCCAAGGGAGCCCGCGGGCCAAAATCGCCCTTTCGCGGCAAGCTCGACTGGTGTTTCGAGTGCGAGTTCTCCTTCCGCCGCAACCCCAAGGGCGACCTTCATTCCTTGAGCGAGGTCGTGGTCCGAAATACCCATGGATCCCTGAGGCGTGAAGTGGTCTCCCTGGAGTTGATCGCCCATGCGGTGGCCACGTTGGAGCAGGTAACGGAAACGGAAACGCCCCAACCCGAGGCGCATCGGCTTTTCCTCGAGTTTTTGGCATTCCTGGAGATTCAGGGCCCCATGGCCCGGGCGCAGTTCGCGTGGGATTTGCGCTTTTTGGCCATCCAGGGTCTTCAGCCCGATCCCGAAGGATTGACGCCGGATGTCGGTGCGTTGGTGCAGACGTTGCTGGAGGCCGACTGGAGCGAATTGGCGGCCCTGGAAGTTCCGCAGGAGACCGTTCGGAGTCTCCGTCAATTTCTGCACGGATTTTGGATTCATCAGTTCGGCCGTTCTCCGGGCAACCGCAATGCCCGCCGCTGACCGGTGCCCTCGCTGTCGACCGCCGACTGCAGATGGGCGTGACTCGTTGGGCACAGGACCCGAAAAAGAAAACCCGGAGGGCGGTGGAACGACCTCCGGGCCAGTAATCTTCAGAAGCATCGGTTCAAGCCTGTTTGCCGGAACCGTTCGGGGATGGGGGCGGGACGGGTGCCGGAACCATGATGACCCCGGCGGCGGGGAGTGATCCTATTCCTGCTTGCGCGGGCTTTGGGACCATTGTTTCCACGTTCATTCAGCAAGCTTAAGTCTTGCCAAGTTGTTTTCGACGCCCACCAACCCGGAAAACCCCCAACCGGTGCCGATATTTAGTCGAATTGGCGCTTATTGATCACATAAGCGGCGTACCGGTCCGGAACCTTTTGCACGCCCGCACGGTGGGTCCAAGAGTGGATCTCCCCCCGGGATTCCTGAGTTAGTGGATCCGGCTTGCCCGGGTGCTTGTTGCCGGAGCGATTGGTTCGCATAGTTACCAGCGCGATGCCCGCCGACTTCGCCCATCTCCACCTTCACACCGAGTTCTCCCTGCTCGACGCTGCCTGCCGCCTGGACCGGTTGATGGCCCGGGCGAAGGAGTTGGACTTTCCCGCCGTGGCCATGACCGATCATGGCAACATGTTCGGGGCGATCGAGTTCTACTCGGCGGCCAAGAACGCCGGCATCAAACCCATCCTCGGTTGTGAGGTGTACATCGCCCCGGGATCGCGCCTGGAGAAGAAGCAAGGCTCTGGGGGAATGCGCGATGTCTATCACCACCTGGTGCTGCTGGCCCGGGATGAGATCGGCTACAAGAACCTCATCAAGCTGGTCACCTCGGCCCATCTGGAGGGCTATTACTACAAGCCCCGCATCGACAAGGAACTCCTGGCGGCACACGGGCAGGGCTTGATCGGCTTGAGCGGGTGTCTGGCCAGCGAGATCCCGGAGGCCATCCTCAAGGACGATCTCAAGCGAGCCCGGAACACGATCGATTTCTTCAAGCAGACCTTCGGTCCCGGGAACTTCTATCTGGAGCTCCAGAACCACGGCATTCCCGAGCAGGCCAAGGTCAACCGACAGCTCATCCCGTGGGCCCAGGAGTTCGGGCTCAAGTGCGTGGCCACCAACGACGTCCACTACGTCCAGAAAGACCACTCGCGGGCGCACGACTGCCTCATTTGCATCGGCACCCAGTCGCTCCTGAGCGACGCCAAGCGGATGCGCTACCAGCAGGAACAGTTCTTCCTGCGCTCGCCTCAGGAGATGAAGCATCTCTTCGCCGAGGTGCCTGACGCGGTGCTCAACACGGTGGAGGTGGCCGAGAAGTGCAATCTGGAGATTCGCTACGGCAAGGGCGCTGAGCACTATCCGATGTTCCAGCCGCCCGAGACGTGGACCCGCGAGGGATACCTGCGCAAGCTGCTCTGCGACGGACTGCGCCTCCGCTATTCCATCCAAGCCCATGTCGAAGGCTCGACCATCGTGGTCGAAGCCGTGACCCATCCGGAGCGGTTGGTGTTCCTCTTTCCCCCACCGCCGACTCCGGAGGTCGATGCCGCCGCTAGCCCAACCAGCCCGACCCCGGTGGTTCCATTGGTCCCACAGGTTCCGCCCGATCCGGTTCTGGTCGAGGCGGCTGTCCGCAAAATCCTCGATCGTCTGGAGCTGGAACTCGGGGTCATCGAGAAGACCGGCTATGTTTCGTACTTCCTGATCGTCGGTGATTTTGTGCGCTGGGGTCGCGACAACGGCATCGCCTGCGTGGCGCGCGGATCGGCCGCCGGCTCCATGGTGACCTACTTGCTCGAGATCGCGAACGTTGATCCCTTGCGCTACGGGTTGATCTTCGAGCGATTCCTCAATCCGGAGCGTGTCAGCCCACCCGATATCGACATCGACTTCGCCGACGATCGACGGGCCGAGGTGATCCGCTACGTCCGCGACAAGTACGGCCGCGATGCTGTCGCCCAGATCATCACCTTCGGCACCATGGGTGCGAAGTCGGTGATCCGCGACGTGGGTCGGGTCATGGGCTTGGCGGTGTCGGAGGCCGACCGCCTGGCCAAGATGATCACCGATGTGAAGTGGGGCCTGAAGGACGCGCTCCAGAAGAACGCCGAGTTCAAGCAGGCCTATGACGAGGAGGAGGTCACCCGCGAACTCATCGACACGGCCCTCCTCCTCGAAGACCAGACCCGCAGCGTCGGCGTCCATGCCGCTGGCGTGGTCATCGGAGCCCAGCCGCTGGTGAACCTCCTGCCGCTCAAGCAGGACGACGAGGGCGGCATCGTCACCCAATACGCCATGGGGCCGGTCGGCGACCTGGGACTGCTCAAGATGGATTTCCTGGGTCTCAAGACCCTGACGGTCATCCGCAACACCGCCGAGATGGTGGGAAAATCCACCGGCGTCCAACTCGACCTCGACAACCTGCCGCTGGACGACACCAAGACCTACGACTTGCTCAACAACGCCCAGACCCTGGGGGTGTTCCAGTTGGAATCCGGGGGCATGCGCGACTTGTGCAAGAAGTTCAAGATCGCCTCGGTGGAGCACATCACCGCGCTCATCTCGCTCTACCGGCCGGGTCCGATGGACCTAATTCCGGATTTCATCAAGCGGCGGCATGGCGAGCAGGAGATCCTCTATCCCCACGCGCTGCTGGAGCCCATCGCCCGCGAGACCTATGGCATTCTGATTTATCAGGAGCAGGTCATGCAGGCGACGCAGATCCTGGCCGGCTACACCCTCGGCGGTGCCGACCTGCTGCGTCGGGCCATGGGCAAGAAGAAGCTCGAGGAGATGGTCAAGCAGCGCGAGAGCTTCGTGAAGGGCTGCGCAGACACCAACGGGATCCCGGCCCCCAAGGCCAACGAGGTCTTCGACTTGCTCGAGAAGTTCGCGGGCTACGGTTTCAACAAGTCGCACGCGGCGGCCTACGCTGTGGTGGCCTATCAAACGGCCTGGCTGAAGGCGAACTACCCGGTGGAGTTCCTCAGCGCCATGATGACCAACGATCAGGGCGACACCGCCAAGTTGAGTCAGTACATCGCCGAGGCCAAGACCTTGGGCATCGAGACCCTGGGTCCGGACGTCAATGCCTCTGGCCTTCACTTCGCCCCCGCCGCGGCAAGGGAGGGCCGGCGGGTCATCCGCTTTGGCTTAGCGGCCATCAAGGGTGTGGGTGAGGCCGCCGTCGAAGCGTTGCTGGCGGCTCGTTCCCAGGGAGGGGCTTTCACGAACTTGGAAGATCTGTGCGGCCGGGTAGACACCAAGGCCATCAACCGCAAGGCCCTCGAAGCCCTCATCAAGGCCGGAGCCTGTGATTCCATCGGGCCCAATCGCGCCACCGTCTTCCACCAAATCGATGGCTCGATGGCCCGCGCCACGGCCAACGCGTCGGACAAATCCCGGGGTCAGGTCTCCTTTTTCGACACCTTTGAGGCCGCCCCGGCGGCCCGTCAGCGGGTGGAGAAGCCGGTGGTGCAGGAAGACTGGCCGGTGGCCCAGAAATTGGCGGACGAAAAGGAGCTAGTGGGCTTCTATGTCAGCGGGCATCCGTTGGGCCCTTACGAGAAGCTCTTGTCCCGGCACACCACGCACACCATTGAGGAACTGGCGGCACTGCCGAATCGGTCAATGACCCGGATCGGTGGACTGGTGTCCGCCGTGCAGAAAGGCGTTTCAAAAAAGACGGGCAAGCCCTACGCCATGGTCACGCTGGAGGACATGACCGGCACGGTCACCGCGCTGGCCATGAATGAATCTTATGACCGCTACGCCGACCTCTTCGTGGTCAATCAGGCGTTGCTGGTCACTGCGGAGGTCAGCACTGGCGAGGAACGGCCCAAGTTGTTCCCGCAGGAAATCCTGCCGCTCGATGCCGCGCCGAAGAAATTTACCAAGCGGGTCCAACTGCGCCTCCGGTCCGACCAATTGGGCGACCCCCGACTTGCCGACCTCAAGGCATTGGTCGAAGCCCACTCCGGCTCGGTGGTGCTTTACCTCTGCATTCGCATGCCGGGCGGGGAGTCGGTGTGGATCGAGCCCAACGACCGCTATCAAGTCACCCCGTCCCGAGAGTTCGAGACGGCAATCACCGGTCTCTTTGGTCCAGAATCCTATCAGGTGAAGGTCGACAACACGTTGCCGGAACGGGCCCAGCGCCGCTGGGAGAAACGGGGCAATGGCGGCGGCGGTGGCGGTGACGAATAAATCGGCGAAATAGAAAAAGGGCCCCGGGGATAACCCGAGGCCCTGAATCTGGCATGAGCCCTTGGAGGGGCCGCATCAGCGACTCAAGAACCCTTTGACGCGGAGTTCGGGTTTGTCGGGGGCGAAGGGCAGGCGGTCCGGGGTGACGTAGACGGCTGTGGTGAACTTCAGCGGAGCGGCCGCACCGAGATCGTAAGTCAGCTCGACCATGGCTGCGGTCCAACCTGCCGAAGGAGGGGTGATTTGGCCCACATACTGACCTTGCGCGGCGGGGGTCAGGTCGGTTGAGCTCCATGCTGCGCCGATGGTTTCGAGTCGAAAGTCACGGGCCTTGGGATTGTGCGCCTGCCACAGTTTCACGGTTTTTGGAGCATCGGTTGCTTGGACGCGGATGCGGCCCGGGGCTTCCTGCTTCCAGGTGAATCGGGGCAGGGCTGTCCGGTTGATCGTCGCATGGTGCCAGGCCATGAGCGTCGGGTAAGCATCCGATCCTTTGAGGGAATGGTCGGTGTTGGGGATGTAGCGGAGGTATTTCGTGCCCTGAAGTTCGTCGAAGTAGAATTGCGACGAGTCGGGCAGGAAGAACTGGTCGCCGCAGGCGTTCATGATGAGCTTGGGCTGGGTGAGCCGATCGCGGTACTCGAAGGGTTCCTCAATCTTCATGAGGGCCCGGTATTCCGGGGTTCCCTGCCAGTTCATGATCCCTTGCTCGACGTAATTGCCCACGGCTGGTGCATAGGTGCCGTAGGCTTGGAAGTGATGCTTGAAGGACGGCTCGATGTTCAGCATGTCGATGACGATGGGGCAGAGGGCCACGACCCGCTTGTCCACCGCCGCGGTGGTCCAGGTCGTCCAGCCACGCTTGGAACCCCCGGCCACCACGTAGGTTTCCACGGCCTGGGCACCTCCGGCGGGTGTTGCAGTGAAGGCGCAGACCGCATCCATGGCGCGGACCACCGACTTGGTCATTGGCAGGCGGGCTGGCCAACGCGCATCACCGGTGCGGAGGAATTGATCCCAGGTGTAGGCGATGAGGTCGTCCTCGACCCGCTCCTTGCCATCCCGGTGGAAGATCAGGGTTTGATTGGGAATCATTTTCAGCTCCACCACCACCGAGCGGGTCGCCTCGGCGATCTGGGTGAGCTCAGCACTGGGCTTGGGGAGTTCGCCTTCCCGATTGGCTCCTCCGGCGATGACCAGCAAGGCCGTCTTGTGCGCCAAGTCCTTCGGGCGGGCCACGGTCAGCCAATGCTTCCAGAGCGTTCGATTGACCTCGTTGGTCGTGAGCCACGTCTGCGAAGTCAGGTCGATGACAGTGACCTGACACCGGCCGAGGTTGGTGGTGGCCGCCACCTTCCAGGCAAATGAGGCGTCGGGTTGGGCCACATATCGGTCGAGCGCCGTTTCCGGGCTGTGGAACGGGGCGGGATTGGAAGCGGCCCAGGTGTGGGACACAACGCCGCCCAGAGCCAACAAGCCTGCGGCGACCAGAAAAAAGCGGGACGGAGTGAGCATCGACCTCAGGATGCCATTGGGCGCAGGCCAGGCAATGCCAGAGCCATGAGGAGAGCCAACGCTGAGAATGGGCCAGAGTCCCTGGCGGTCCGATGCCCGCCCGGTCGCTCGGAATTCCGCTGGATGTTGCGAGTTCGGGCGAACCGGTCACCCTTCGGCGTACGGGAGAGAAACCCTCCGACCAACCGCGGGCCATTGCCGCGCTGAATGGCGGAGGACATCCCGCCGTCGGGAGTTTTGAACATGCAGGGTCGAATCGTACTGTTGTTCTTGAGTGTGGTCTGGGGGCCGATTTGGGCCGCGGACTTCCATCAAGACCTCTTGCCGCAATTGCAGAAGCATTGCTGGGATTGCCACAATGGCCGCAAGGCCAAGGGCGGGGTGCGTCTCGACGGTTTCACCAACCTCGCGTCGATTTATCGCCAGCCCAAGCTCTGGGAAACGGCCGTGCGACAGGTCGAAGAAGGCCTCATGCCGCCGGAGAGTCGCAAGGTCCAACCGACCCAGGAAGAACGGCTGGCCCTGAGTGAAGGTCTCCGGGACTTGCTCGACAACCCGGCCCCGGGCGTCATCCCGTTGGATCCGGGTCCCAAGATCGCCCACCGGCTGAGCCGCACCGAGTACAACCACACGGTCCGGGACCTCTTGGGTGTCAGTTTGCGTCCGGCCGATGATTTCCCCGCCGATGGCGGCGGCGGTGGTGGGTTCGACAACAACGCCAGCACCTTGTTTGTCCCGCCCTTGCTGCTGGAAAAATACCTCACGGCGGCTGAGGATGTCTTGGCCGCCGCCCCGCCTGAGGCGCTCTTTCGCCATCCGGTGACCTGGTACCGTTCGGAGACCGCGGCAGCCACCAGCGATCTCCGCGACTTGGCCCGGCGTGCCTGGCGACGTCCAGTATCCGCGCCCGAGATGGCTCGACTCGTGGCATTTTATCAGCGGACGCGGCGGAGCGGCGCGGATTCGCGTGCCGCGACGCTGGCGGCGGCCAAGGCGGTCTTGGTGTCCCCAAACTTCCTGTTCCGAATCGAACAAGACCCGCCCGGTAAGACGCCGGCGCCCATTGATGACCATGCCTTGGCCAGTCGCCTGAGCTATTTCCTGTGGTCGTCGATGCCGGACGCCACGCTCTTCGCCCTCGCCGATGCCGGGCGCTTGTCCCAGCCCAAGGTTCTGGAGGCACAAGTGATGCGGATGCTGGCCGACCCCAAGGCCCGCGCCTTGTCCGAACAGTTTGTGGGCCAGTGGCTGGGCATCCGGACTTTGGGTTCGGTCGCGGCGCCCGATCCCCAAAAGTTCCCGGAGTTCACGCTGGCTCTGAGGGAAGCCATGGTGGCTGAGCCCACCGAGTTCTTCGCGGGATTGTTGCGGGAGGACCGCAGCCTGCTGGAGTTGCTGGATAGCGACTACACTTGGGTGAACGCCGATCTGGCCCGGCATTACGGAATCCTCGGAGTGAGCGGCCCGAGCTTCACTCGAGTCTCGTTGCCGGACCGCCGCCGGGGTGGCGTCACAGGCATGGCGGCGGTGCTCACCCAGACCAGCTATCCCCAGCGAACGAGTCCGGTACTTCGCGGAAAGTGGTTGCTCGAGGAGGTCTTCGGAACACCGCCCCCGCCTCCGCCTCCCTTGGTCGCTACATTGTCTCCCAATGATGAGAAGCGCGAGGGGCTCACCTTTCGTCAGCGCCTGGAAAAGCACCGCAAAGATCCCAACTGCGCGGCCTGTCATGCGCGCTTGGATCCACTGGGTTTCGCTCTAGAGAACTTCGATCCTGTTGGTCGATGGCGCACCGAGGTGTCGGGAGAAGTGGTCGATGCCAGCGGGGAATTGTCGGGTGGCGTGGTCATCGTGGGTCCGGAGGCCCTCAAGCAAGTCCTTCTGGAGCGCAGGCAACTCTTCCTGCGTCACCTCACCGAGAAGATGCTGGCCTATGCGTTGGGGCGCGGCGTGGAATATTATGACATCCCCGCCGTGAAGCGGATCACCGAAGTGGTGGCGGCCGACGGTCATCGAGCGCCCCGCTTGATCTTGGAAATCGTCCGCAGCACCCCGTTCCGCCTTCGACGCGGTGCGGGGTTTCAGGAAGCCGACGGATCGCCCCAGTGATCGGTCGTATGGCTCTCGAAATGGTGGGTTCTATTCGTTGAAGCCCGCCCGGATGGCCCGCGACAGCCGATCGACCTGACTTCGGGAATGGGTCGCCTTGAGTGCGATGCGGAAAAATCCGCCACCGGGCCCGCCCGGATAGCGGATCCACGGCGGCACAAAGCCCGCTTGAGTCAGGGCCTCCGTGAGTCGTTGGGCCTGGGCCGCATCGCGGGGATGGATGGCAGTCACCGGAGTCCGGGAATCGTTGAGGATTTCCGGCCGGGTTGGCAGCGCCGTTGAAAAACGGCGGGCGAGTTCCTGCAACCGACGGACGCGTCCCGGAAGCCGATGCACCCGGACCACGGCGGCCGTGATGGCTGCAGCGATGGCCAGCGGCGGAGCCGACGATCCCAGGTAGGCACCGGCCCGTGTCCGAATGTGTTCTATCAACGAGGCTTCGCCAATGACCGCTCCACCGGCGACGGCCAAGGCTTTTGAAAAGGTGACGCTGCGGATCAGTCGGGAATCTCGGAGGCCAAAAAATTCGGGTGATCCTCGACCGGTTTGGCCAACGGATCCCAGGCCATGGGCATCGTCCACCCAGAGCCATCCCGAGGCGGGCAATGCCTTCATGTAATCCGTCAGTGGGGCCATGCCGCCGCGGATGCCGTAGACCCCATCGGTAGCCACCAGCGGGCGGGCCGATGGGGGGAGTCCCCGCAGTACCGAACGCAACGCGCGGGCGTCGCCCGATGCGAAGGGGATGACCGGCAAACCACTCAAGCGGGCCCCGTCTTGGACACAGTTGTGAGCGGATTCATCGATGACCACATGAGTGGCCTGGTCTCGCAACCCTTGCGCCACCGCCAACGATGCGAGGTAACCCGTGGCCGTGAGGACGGCCGCTGGTTCGTTGAGGAAGTCCGCGATGGTTGTTTCGGCGCGGCGGTACAGGGGATGGTCACCGGTCGTCGCCCGGGAAGCCCCGGTCTGGAGCGGCCCGCTGGCCGAGGCTTCCAACCACGCTTTCCGGATCACTGGATCTTCCGACAAGCCGAGGTAATCGCAGCCTGAAATCACGATTTGTTCCGACTGTGCCGCTCCAGAGGCCTGCGGCAGTGCCGTTTGTTCGGGCCGTCCAGGTTGGTCTTGGAGGGTCGGCAACGGTGCGCGGAGCCCGGCGACCTTCAGTCGTCCTCGGGCCGTCCGTGGCGGATTCGGGATTTTCATGGCGGAACGTCGCCGGCCATCACTCTGCCTGTCGGACCAGACAATCCTGACATTCCTTCACGCCCCAGTGCCGGGCTTGTTCGAGGGCGCGTTCGAAGAACTGTTTGCGGGCCTTGTCCGAAGCATTCGATTCACTACCGCCGCCGGCGATTTTGCGGGCCTTGGCGAGCAAGGCGTTCCGTTCATCCTGAAGCGCCTTCACCCGGGCCGTCTCGGCCGAGAGCCGGAAATAGCAACGCCCATCCACCCAGGTTTCCAGGCAGCGGGTGGCGGAGTCCAAGGGCGAACCGCTCCAAATCACGAAGTCGGCATCCTTGCCCGATTCCAGTGAACCCACCCGGTGGTCAATCCCTAGTTGCTTGGCCGGATTGAGGGTCACGAATTTCAGCGCCTCGGCCTCGGGGGTGCCTCCGTACTTCACGGCCTTGGCTGCCTCGAAATTGAGCCGGCGGGCGTGGTCGCTGGAGTCGGAGTTGAAGCTCACCGTCACCCCGCGCTCGCGCATCAGGCTTCCGGCATAGGGAATCGCATCGATGACCTCGTACTTGTAGGCCCACCAATCGGCGAAGGCGCTGGCGCTGGCTCCGTGACGGGCGATTTCGTCGGCCACCTTGTAACCCTCGAGGATGTGTTGGAGCGACGCTACGCGGACCCCGAAGGATTCCATCATGCGCAGGAAGGCCAGGATTTCATCCTGACGGTAGCTGTGGCAGTGGATGAGCCGGGTGCCTTCGAGGATTTCCATGAGGGCCTCGAGTTCGAGATCCCGCCGAACCGGCGAGCCGTCGGACTGGCGACCCTTGCGGAACGCCTCACGGTACTGCTGGGCCGCGGTGAATCGATTCCGATAAAAGGTGCCGACGCCCATCCGGGTTTGCGGGAATCGGGTCACCGCCTTGTCGCCCCAGCCCGATTGTTTGACGTTCTCACCGAGGGCGAACTTGATGCCACCGGGAGCCGGTTCGAATTTCAGCGCCTCGGGCGTGGCTCCTTCGCGCAGCTTGATCACGCAGTTCTGGCCACCGATGGGGTTGGCCGAGCCGTGGAGCAAGTTCACCAGCGTGGTGCCTCCGGCCAGTTGCTGGTGGATGTTCTCGCTCTCGGAATTGACCACATCGGCGATGCGGACCATGGCCGTGCTGGGCAATGTCGCTTCATTGACGGCTCCCAAGATCATGGAGTGCGAATGGCAGTCGAGGATGCCTGGGGTGACATGCAGCCCGGTGCCATCGATTTCCTGAACCGCCGGACCGGCCGCCAGCGAACTGCCCACGGCCTGGATCCTTCCATTGGCCACCAGCAGGTCGGCCCGTGACACGATACCTTGTGGTCCGCTCGTCCAGATCGTCGCATTGCGGACGATCACCGAACCCGGTTGAGCAATGGGTCCCCGGCCTTCCATGGGCGCATGAGCCACCCGCCGGTTGGCCAGATCTCGCTCGGCGGCCTTCTTGGCTTCGGCCTCCGGGTTGGGATCTTTCTTTTCAGGCGTCTTGAGGGCGGCATCGGTTTCGTAGGCCACGCCATCAATCCAGACCGCCGTGACCCGAGAGGCCGGATCGAAGAACCCGCCCCCCGGTTCCACCACGGTCAGGTGGGCGAGCTTTCCCGATTCCAAGGTGCCTAGAGAATCCCCCAATCCACACAGCCCGGCTGGAGCGGTGGTCAGGGCGGCCAGTGCCTCCGACTCGGAGAGCCCACGGTCGAGGGCGGTCCGGAGTTGGGTTCGGAAGGATTTCCGGTCCGGCAGGGAGTGGGTGGTCAGGGCGATGGTTAGCCCGGAGCGGACGAGCAGGGCCGGGTTTTCCGGGGCCCAATCCCAAGCCCTCAGCACGTCGAGCGAGACTGAATCCCAGGCGGAATCCTCCGGGAATTTGGGCAGCGCCGGGAAATGGAGCGGCACGATGAACGGAACGGCCGCCTTGGCCAGGGGTGCCAGGAGGTCCGGCCGTCGCCACTCTTGACCGCTGGCGACCAGTTGCGGGCGCACCCCCGCTTCGGAGGCCACCCGGAACGCCCGGTCCTGCATCAGGACACTGCCGCTTTCGAAGACCACCGGTTGGGAGCCCGCAGCGGAAGGGCTTCCCAGCGTCGGTTGGAGCGCAGCGAGGGCCGCGTTGAACTCGGGCCGCTGGCGGGTGTTCGATCGTCCGGCTGAACTGTAATCGGCCTGATCCGCACGGTACCACGCCGCATCCATCCAAGTCTGCCTCACTGTCGCGATGACTCCCATGAGCGATTTGGGATAGGCGTCGCCGCCTCCGCCTCCGACGGCAAAGGCCACGTGTTGGGCGGTGTCGGGCTTGAGGATCGCCCGGTTTGGAGACACATCCGAGAGGCTGATGGCCACGGATTGTCCGCGCAGGATGCCCTTGGCCGGAACGACATTGGCGGCGGTAAAGCCCATCTCACGCAGCGCGGCCAATTCCTTGGGATCCGGGGACAAGCCGTCGCTCATCCGGCGTTCGGGTGTCACCTCGGCGATGCCATGGGCGGGACCGGGGGATCCGGCATCGCGTTCCTGGCCGGGCACTCCAAAAAACCGCGGGGCCCCGGAGGTGAGGGATCCTGTGCTGGTCGCCGGGAAATCGGAGCCCTGTGTG
>Ga0247843_1000950_pt1 | contig 63940 bp, 63 predicted proteins | sample LaCruzMarch2017__FD_192420 | JGI IMG/M metagenome (GOLD analysis project Ga0247843, IMG submission 192420) | Freshwater microbial communities from meromictic Lake La Cruz, Castile-La Mancha, Spain - LaCruzMarch2017_8m | ecosystem: Environmental > Aquatic > Freshwater > Lake | place: Spain...
CCGGCCTCCTGCTCGCGCAGGATCCCGATGATCTGCTCTTCCGTGAACCGTGATCGCTTCATTCCGTCCGTCCTTTCGAGGGGCGGACTCTAGCTATTCCTGGAGGAGTTTCAGGGGGTCACGTCAGAGGCGGCAGCCTGCCGACCGCTCGAGGCTAAGCTTCTGCGAGTCCTTTCCTCAGACCTCCAGAGGCTACCTTATCCGTCAGAGACCGCTGAGGACTACCGCCAGTCGATCCTGCGCCACGCGCAGGCGATTTTGTCGGAACGACAGTTTGGTGAGGGATACGGGATGCAGTTCCATCGACAGGGGTTGCAGAAAGCTTTCGCGGCACCTGAAGCGCTAAGCTCGACCGAGAAGGTGCTGTCAGGCGAACGATAAATGGCCTGCACCCGGTTTCGTGGACACCCGGTTTCAGTGCAGGAAATTGACGCCCAGGGTCCAGGAAATCCTCCCCGACGTTTGCTCAAGCAAGGTAAATGTGGTGGGAAGGGTGGTGGGTTAGGCGGATCAGAGGTAATTTAGTTGAACAAATTCAATGTGGAATGGCGGACAGGGTGGGATTCGAACCCACGGTAGGCTTTCACCTACGGCGGTTTTCAAGACCGCTGCCTTAAACCACTCGGCCACCTGTCCGGCGAGGTGCAGATAGCAGCGTCAGCGGCGTTAACCAAAACGGAAATCGAAGCGATGATCATGGATTTCATGATCCGTCTCGGACCTGTTCTGGCAAATGGCGTCAAGGCCCTCGCGCTGCTGGGTGCCGCGTCGAGCCTCGCGGCCTGTGCCGGCGGGGCGGGATCGCTGCGGTCGTCGACCTTGCCGATCGCGGTTGTGACCGATCCTGCCCCGATCGTCGCGGGAACCATGCGGCCCTACCAGATCCGGGGGCGCTGGTACCGGCCCGAGGAACAGCCGTCCTATGACGAGACCGGGCTGGCGTCCTGGTACGGCGATCCGTTCCACGGACGTCCGACCGCGACCGGCGAGCGGTTCGACATGCACGAATTGACCGCCGCCCACAAAACCCTGCCTCTGCCCGGGCTCGTGGAGGTGACCAATCTGGCCAACGGCCGGCGGGTTGTGCTGCGCGTCAATGACCGGGGCCCCTTCGTCGATGGGCGGATCATCGACCTGTCGCGCGGCGCGGCCGAGGCGCTGGACATGCTGGGTCGGGGCGTCGGCGAAGTGCGGGTACGCTATCTGGGGCGTGCTCCGAGGCTGGGGGGTGGCCAGCGACTGCAGACGGCAGAGGCGGCACCACCTCCGCCGCGGGCCCCTGCGCCGCAGGCCACCGGCCGGACCTTCTGGATCGAGGTCGCGGCCTATCCCGATCTGGAGGCCGCGCGCGCCACGGCCGACCGTCTCGGCCGTGCGGCCCAGGTCCAGGCCGCGACCAATGGTGCGATGTTCAGGGTCGTCACAGGGCCCTGGCCGGACGCCAATGCTGCCGAACGGGCACGGCAGGAGACGATTGCGCGGGGCTTCGCCGCCGCCCAACTGATTCCCTCACGCTGATTTCGCGGCTGCGGTCATTCCGGCCTTGGCCCGGCCCGGCCCGACGGCCATTGTGCGGATGTGACTCGCGGCAGGTTCATCACATTCGAAGGCGGGGAGGGGACGGGCAAGTCGACCCAGGCCGCCCGGCTGGTCGAGCGGCTGGCTGCGCAGGGTCTCGATGTCCTCAGGACGCGCGAGCCCGGTGGTTCACCGGGGGCCGAGGCGATCCGCGACCTGGTCGTGTCCGGCCCCACCGATCGCTGGTCGGTGCGAACCGAGCTTTTGCTCATGTACGCCGCCCGGTCGGACCATCTGGAGCGCACGATACTGCCGGCTATTGAGGCCGGGCGCTGGGTCGTGTGTGATCGGTTCGCCGATTCCAGCCGGGTCTATCAGGGTCTGGCGGGCGGAGCCGAGCGCGGTCTGATCGAGACGCTGGATGTCGCCGTCGTCGGTGACAGCCAGCCGGACCTGACCCTCGTGTTCGACCTGCCGTTCGAGCTCGGGCTCGCGCGGGCCATGGGACGCGGGGCGGCCGAGACGCGGTTCGAAGCCAAGGGTGCCGACTTTCACAGCCGGCTTCGCGCGGGGTTCCGGGCGGTGGCAGAGGCGCATCCGGACCGATGCCGCCTGATCGATGCCGGAGGAGACACGGACGCGGTGGCCGCCCGTGTGTGGTCCGCCGTGGAGCCCCTGCTGTGAGCCTGCATCCGCGCGATCGGTTCGATCTGGTCCCGTCCGAGGCGGCCGAGCGGGCCTTTATCGATGCCCATGACAGGGGCCGGCTGCATCACGCCTGGCTGCTGTGCGGGCCGGAGGGGCTTGGCAAGGCGACCTTCGCCTATCGCGCGGCTCGCATTCTGCTTGGAGCGCGTCCGGACAGGTCACGCGGGCCGCTGGGGTCCACGCCGAACGATCCCGTCAGCCAGCTGGTGTCGGCACAGTCCCACCCGGATCTGCTGGTCCTGGAACGGCTGATCGAAGGCGGCAAGACCCGGAAGTCGATCTCGGTCGACCAGGCCCGTGAACTGCCGGAGTTCTTTTCAAAGAGCCCGTCACAGGCCCCTTATCGGGTTGCGATCATCGACGCAGCAGACGACCTGAATATCAACTCTGCCAATGCTTTGCTCAAGGTTCTTGAGGAGCCACCTGAGCGTGGTGTGCTGTTTCTCGTCACCCATGCGCCCGGGCGTCTTCTGGCGACGATCCGCTCACGCTGTCGCCGGCTGACGTTTGCGGCCCTGGACACCGGGGCACTGGCTCAGCTGGTCGAACAGCAGACGGGTCTGTCGGCAGGGGAGGCGGGGCGGATCGCAGCCATGGCGCGGGGCTCACCCGGGGCGGCTCTGTCGCTGGCCACGGCCACCAGCCTGACGCTGGATGAACTGGCGCGCCGCTGGGTCGCGGACGGACCGGTCGATCCCGCTGAAGCCCTGTCGGTCGCGGACGGGTTCCGTGGGGCGGAGGGCCAGGCCCGGTTCGAGGCCTTGATCGACCGGCTGGCCGCGGCCGTTCGGGACCGCGCGCTCGGCGATGCATCGAAGGGCAGGGGGGAGCCCTGGGCCCGGCTCTGGGGGCGGCTGTCCGACCTGTCGGAACGCGCGGCGGCCGTGAACCTCGACCGTGCCGATCTTCTGGTGGCGGCCCTGGCCGACCTGGCGCGGACCAAGGCCATGGCCGCCTGATGTTGATCGACAGCCACGTCAATCTGCACGCGCCCCAGTTCGACGCCGACCGCGACGCCGTCATCGACCGGGCCCGCGACGCCGGGGTCGAGATGATGGTCGAGATCTCCGACAGGCTCTCGACCTTTGCAGCCACCCATGCGCTGGCCACCACGAACCCGGACATCTGGTGCACCGTGGGGGTCCACCCACACGAGGCGAGGGATCATCTCGACGTCACGCCCGACACGCTGGTGGCCCTTGCTCAACGCCCCCGTGTCGTGGGCATCGGCGAATGCGGACTGGACTTTCACTATGACCTCAGTCCGCGCGATCAGCAGGAGGCGGTCTTCCGGATCCATATCGAGGCCGCACGATCCACGGGCCTGCCTCTGGTCGTTCACACGCGCGAGGCTGACCGCCGCATGGCCGCCATCCTGTCCGAGGAGATGGCCCACGGACCCTTCCGTTTCCTGATGCATTGCTACACGAGTGGCCGTGAACTGGCGGAACAGGCGGAAGAGATGGGAGCCTGGTTCTCGGTGTCAGGCATCGCGACGTTCAAGGCGGCAGAGGATGTCCGGGCCCTTGTCCGCGCCATGCCGGCCGACCGGATCATTGTCGAGACCGACTGTCCGTATCTGGCCCCCGTGCCGCATCGGGGTCGGCGCAATGAGCCCGCCTACATCGGCCATGTGCTTCAGGCGCTCGCGGATATCCGGGGCTGGAGCCGGGAGGAGGCGGAGGCCCGGACCACCGACGCCTTCTTCGCCCTGTTCGACCGCATCCCCCGACCGGCGGGACGATGAGCGCAACCCTGGACATCACGATTCTGGGCAGCGGCTCGTCCGGCGGCGTGCCCCGCGGCGACGGCGACTGGGGGGCCTGCCATCCGGACGAGCCCCGGAACCGGCGCACCCGTTGTTCCATGCTGGCCCGCCGGCGCGGGGCCGAGGGCGACACGGCAGTCCTGATCGATACCTCGCCGGACCTGCGCGAACAGATGCTGGCGGCAAGGGTCACGCAGATCGATGCCGTCCTCTACACCCACGACCATGCCGACCAGACCCACGGCATTGACGATCTGCGCGTCTTTGCCCTGAGACGTCGAAAGCGGATCCCGGCCTGGATGGACACCCCGACAAAGGCGGCCCTGACGAGCCGGTTCGACTACATCTTTGAAAGCAAGGAAGGCTATCCGGCCATTCTGGAGGCCTGCGATCTGCCGGTGGACGGTACTGCCTGGCGCATAGACGGCCCTGGCGGCCCGGTTCCCGTCACGACGTTCGATCAGGCGCATGGCCCGATCCGTTCGGTCGGCTATCGGCTGGGGCCTGTCGCCTATTCAAGCGACGTATCAGACCTGACCCCCGGAGCGCTCGACGCCGTCCGTGGCTGCGGCCTCTGGATTCTCGATGCCCTTCGCTGGACCACGCACGGGACACACGCCAACGTCGATCAGGCCCTGGCATGGATCGCTGCGGCAGATGTCGAACGTGCCGTGCTGACCAATCTGCACCTTGATCTGGATTACAATGCCTTGCGGGTACTGGTTCCTGAAAACGTTGAGGTCGCCTACGATGGCTGGAGCGCCAGCGTCGCCCTCTGATCTGTGATCATATTTCGCATAATATATCTTAGGCGAAAACGGAGACATCCTCATGGCCGGCCTCAAGGACAAGCGCGGCTTCATCGACAAGGACCGCCTCGACCTCTCCGAGCGTCAGGCCGTCGAATACTGGATGAAGCGCTGGGGCGTGACCCGTGACCAGATCACTGCGGCGCACAGGAAGGCCGGACGCATGGTGAAGGATATCGCTGCGGAGCTGGGCAAGAAGCGATAGCCCCTAGATGTGAAGCACCCGCTGCCAGGCGTCCAGCGACGCCTCGTGCATGGCTTCGGACATGGTCGGATGGGGATAGACGATGCCGTGCATCTCTTCCTCTGTCGCCTCGAGGGTGATGGCGGTGACATAGCCCTGGATCATCTCTGTGACCTCGGCCCCGATCATATGGGCCCCGATCAGGGCTCCGGTCTTCGCGTCAAAGATCGTCTTGACGAAACCGTCGGTGTCGCCCGAGGCGATGGCCTTGCCGTTCACCTTGAAGGGGAAGCGGCCGACCCGGACCTCACGTCCCGCCTCCTTCGCCGCCGCCTCGGTCAGGCCGACCGAGGCGATCTGGGGCTGGGAATAGGTACAGCCGGCTATGGGGCTGTCGATGTGCGGCGACTTGAAGCCGGCGATGTGCTCGGCGGCATGGATGCCCTCATGGCTCGCCTTGTGTGCCAGCCAGGGCGCGCCGGCGCAGTCTCCGATGGCGTAGAGCCCCTTCACATTGGTCTGGCAGTGAGCGTCGATCCTGACGTGGCCCCGGTCCATCTCGACGCCCAGCGCCTCCAGCCCGATCCCGTCGGTGTTGGCGGTAATGCCGACGGCCGAGATACAGACCTCGGCCTCCAGGGTCACGGCCTTGCCGTCAGCCTCGATGGCGACCTGGATGCCCGTCCCGCCCTTCGCGACTCGGGTGACTTTCGCCCCGACGCGAAACTTCATGCCACGTTTCTCGAACGATTTCCGTGCCGCAGTCGAGACCTCTTCATCTTCAACCGGAAGAATTCGCGGCAGGGCCTCGACGACCGTGACCTCGACGCCCAGCGCCCGGTAGAAGCTGCCGAACTCGATGCCGATGGCACCCGAGCCGATCACGATCATGGATTTGGGCAGGAATTTTGGGGCCATGGCCTCGCGATAGGCCCAGATGCGGTCGCCGTCGGCCTCCAGCCCGATCTGGGGAAGCGCCCTCGCCCGAGCCCCGACTGCCAGCATGACGGCCCTCGCCTCGATCGTCCGCGACCCACCGGTCTTCAGCGCGATAACGACCTTCGGAGCCGCGCCACCCTTCTCCAGCGTGGCCGTACCCTCGATCACCTCGATCTTGTTCTTCTTCATCAGGAAGCCGACACCGGCGTTCAGCTGTTTGGCCACACCGCGCGACCGGGCGATGATCGCCTCGAAATCGAAGCCGATGTTCTCGGCGGAGAGGCCGTAGTCCTTGAGGTGGTTGAGGCTCTCGTACTTCTCGCCGGACTTCAGCAGGGCCTTGGTGGGGATGCAGCCCCAGTTCAGACAGATGCCGCCGAGCAGCTCGCGCTCCACGATGGCAACCTTCTGGCCGAGCTGGCTGGCGCGGATCGCCGCGACATAGCCGCCGGGCCCCGAGCCGATGACGATGAGATCAAGTTCGGCCAAGTCAAAGTCTCCACTGCTGATTGGCAGCTTGTAGCGATCCCTGCCCGGCCCTGAAAGCGGGAGGACGTCTACGGTAACCAGCCGTGACCTTTCCCCGGGGACCTAAACGCCCTGACTTGAAGACGACGCGGATGAGACCGCCGATGCGGTGGGGACGGAGAGGTCTTCGATTCGCGCGGTGAGGACGGCGCTGGCGACGATGCAAAGGATGGCGCCAAGAAAGGCCCAATGCTGAAGGCCTCGCCAAAACCCGACGGTCAGCGGCAATATGCTGAACCGGCCCAGATCGATCAGTGGCAGGGGATGCTGGAGCACATCCGGGGCATCCCCGGATTCCGGAAGATGCAGGATGAGGCGTCCTCCAGCCAGCCCGGCGATCAGCAGCAATGCCAACGACCCCAGCAGCGTCATCCGCGCCGGGTCTCCAACGTCGATGCTGGCACTGACCTTGTCCAGCCCGACCGCAGCGATCACGATCGAACCCATGGTCAGTGTGGTGCTATGCAAAAATTGGGCAGATCTTTCCAGCCTGTCCGTGTCCATTGACGACCCTCCCCGCCCGCCAGCTAGCGACAAGTTAACGCGCGGGGCAATCTGCGGGATCAGATCACCTTCTCGATCTGTGGGACAAGGGCGGCCGGCTCGACCTGGGGTGCGAACCGCGCGACCACCCGGCCCTCCCGGTCGGTCAGGAATTTGGTGAAGTTCCACTTGATGTCGCGGCTTCCGAGCAATCCCTTCTTCTGCCCGGTCAGCCAGGCGTAGAGCGGATGGCGGTTTGGTCCGTTGACCTCGATCTTGTCGAACAGCGGGAACTTTACGCCGTAGGTCGAGGAGCAGAATGAGGCGATCTCGGCCGCTCTGCCGGGCTCTTGCAGGCCGAACTGATTGCAAGGAAAGCCCAGAACCTGGAAAGGTTTGTCACTATATTTCTCGTGCAGGGCTTCAAGTCCGGCGTACTGGCCGGTGAAGCCGCACCGCGACGCGGTATTGACGATCAGCAGTGCCTGACCGCGAAATTGCTCCAGCGGAACCTCGGTCCCGTCGATGCCTGTCGCACTGAAGTCGAAGACCGTGGTCACCGACCCGCCTCAGGCCAGCATGGTGACGGGGTCTTCGATCAGGGGCTTGAACGCCTGCAGGAACCGTGCGCCCGTCGCTCCGTCGACCACACGGTGATCGCACGTAAGGGTCACGGTCATTGCGGTCGCCACGGCGAGCTGGCCGCTCCTTACGACCGCCCTCTGCTCGCCCGCCCCCACGCTCATGATCGCGCCCTGGGGCTCGTTCAGGATCGAGGCGAAGCTCCGGATGCCGAACATGCCCAGGTTTGAGACGCTGAAGGTGCCGCCCTGGAACTCCTCGGGCTTCAGCTTCTTGTCGCGGGCCCGCCTGGCCAGGTCCTTCGCCTCGGTGGCGATCTGGGACAGGGACTTCAGCTCGGCCTTCCTGATGATCGGGGTGATCAGGCCACCGTCGATGGCCACGGCCATGGCGATGTCGGCGTGGTGATGCAGCGCAAGACCCTCGGGCGAATAGCTGGCGTTCGCTTCCGGCACGGCCTTCAGGGCCAGAGCACAGGCCTTGATGACGAAGTCGTTGACCGAGACCTTGATGCCCTGCGGCTCGAGCATGGCGTTGACCTTGGCCCGCACCGCCATCAGTCCGTCGATCTCGCAGTCGATCGTCAGGGGGAAGTGCGGCACGTCGCGGAAGCTGTCGGTCATGCGCCGGGCGATGGCCTTGCGCATGCCGTCCAGCGGGACGAGGTCGTAGCTGCCGTCCGGAATACCCATCTGCGCCAGGGACTGCACCTTGCGCGGCTCGACGGCCTGCGCCGGAGCCGCGGCGACGGCCGGCGCCGACCTCGCCGGTGCGCCCTTGCCGGCCGCTTCAACGTCGGCCCTGACGATACGTCCGCGCGGGCCTGTGCCCTTGAGGGTCTTGAGGTCGAGCCCCGCCTCCCGGGCCAGGCGGCGCGCCAGCGGCGAGACGAACACCCGTTCACCGGCCTCCACCCCTGCCGGAGGAAGAGGCTGATCAGAAGCCGGGCTCGGCGTGCTCCCGGATTTTTCGACCGCCTGTGCCGTGGAGGTGACCTCCTGAGACTTCGCCCCGGGGCGCGGAGCCGCGGTTCCACCCTCCCCCGCCAGCCGTGCAATCGGCGTATTGACCTTCACACCCTCGGACCCCTCGGCCACGAGGATTTCCAGCACCTCACCCTCGTCGACGGCCTCGACCTCCATGGTCGCCTTGTCGGTCTCGATCTCGGCAATGACATCGCCGGCCTTGACCACATCGCCGACCTTGACGTGCCATTTGGCCAGGACGCCCTCTTCCATCGTCGGTGACAGGGCGGGCATCAGGATGTCGGTCATTGCGCGCTCCCCGGCGGGTTCGGTTCGGCCACGGTCTGGATGTTGTCGGCGGCGATTACCTCGCTCATCCCCTTGAGGATGCGGTGATAGGCCTCGCGTTCGTCATGGCCGTGGCGCACGGCATAGCCATGGGCCATGTGCCGCGCGGCGATGGCCAGCAGACCCCCGAATCGCCCCGGATCGGTGAAGGCGGGCTTGACCGACATGACCGGCTCCTCCTTCGACCACCAGATCCGCAGAAGCTCGATGGCACCGGGATCGGCCAGAATGCTTTCCGGCGTCTCCAGCCGGAATTCCGGGGCCTCGCTCACGCCATCACCTGCCGGACCGCAGCGATGATCTTGTCCGTTCCCGGCAGAGAGAGAACCTCAAGATTGGCCGCATAGGGCAGCGGCACGTCTTCCTGGTGCACCCGCAAGGGAGGCGCATCCAGCCAGTCAAAAGCGTGTTCGATGACCCGGGCCACGACCTCGGCGCCCACACCCATCGGACCCCAGCCCTCCTCGGCCGAGACCAGACGGCTGGTCTTCTTGACGCTCTCGACCACAGTCTCATGATCCAGCGGACGCAGGGTCCGCAGGTCGACGACCTCGCAGCTGATGCCTTCGGCCTCAAGCTGCTCGGCGGCCTGAAGCGCGAAACCGACCATCCGGCTGTGGGCCGTGATGGTGACGTCGGTGCCCTCGCGCCGAACCCTGGCCTTGCCGATCGGCACGACGTGATCGCCCTCGGGAACGTCGAACTCCAGTCCGTACATCATCTCGTGTTCGAGGAAGACGACGGGGTTCGGGTCGCGGATGGCCGCCTTCAAGAGACCCTTGGCGTCGGCGGCGTCATAGGGAGCCACGACCTTCAGGCCGGGCACATTGGCATACCAGCTGGAATAGTCCTGGCTGTGTTGCGCCGCCACACGGCTGGCGGCGCCGTTCGGCCCCCGGAACACGATGGGCGCGCGGATCTGGCCGCCGGACATGTAAAGGGTCTTGGCCGCCGAGTTGATGATGTGGTCGATCGCCTGCATGGCGAAGTTGAAGGTCATGAACTCCACGATCGGCTTCAGGCCGGCCATAGCGGCACCTACGCCCAGACCGGCAAAGCCGTGCTCGGTGATCGGGGTGTCGACCACGCGGCGCTCGCCGAACTCCTGCAGCAGTTCGCGGCTGACCTTGTAGGCCCCCTGGTACTGGGCGACCTCCTCGCCGATCAGGAAGACGGCCTCGTCTCGGCGCATCTCCTCGGCCATGGCGTCGCGCAAGGCGTCACGGATGGTGGTCCTGACCATGGTCGTGCCGGCGGGAAACTCCGGATCGCGCAGTTCGACCCGGGGCGTGGCAGCGGGTGCAGCGGGCGCTTTCTCCGGCGCGCCCGAGGCCTCGGCGGCCACAGCGGCCTCCGGGGCCTTCGGCGCGGGCGCAGCAGCCCCGGTCTCACCTGCCATCCGCGCGATCGGCGTATTGACCTTCACCCCTTCGGAGCCCTCGGCGACCAGGATCTCGGCGATCTCGCCCTCGTCGACGGCCTCGACCTCCATGGTCGCCTTGTCGGTCTCGATCTCGGCGATTACGTCGCCCGCCTTGACCACGTCGCCCGCCTTCACGTGCCACTTGGTCAGGGTGCCCTCTTCCATGGTGGGCGACAGCGCCGGCATCAGAATGTCGGTCACGCTGCAGTCTCCACATAGACGTCAGTGTAGAGTTCGGACGGATCGGGCTCCGGGCTTTCCTGGGCGAATTGGACTGCCTCGGCGACGATCGCCTTGATCTCGTTGTCGATCGCCTTGATCTCGTCCTCGGTGACCCTGGCGGTCTCCATCAGGGCCTTGACGTGGTCGATGGGGTCGCGGGTCTTCTTGACCTCATCGACCTCCTCCTTGGTGCGATACTTGGCGGGATCGCTCATGGAATGGCCGCGGTAGCGGTAGGTCTTCACCTCCAGGATGAATGGCCCCTCGCCTGCCCGAGCCCGCGCCACGGCTCGCGCCACCGCGTCCTTGACCGCCAGAACGTCCATGCCATCGACCAGTTCGCCGGGGATGCCGAAGCTGGCACCGCGATGGGCCAGCTCGGTCGTCGAGGACGAGCGCTCGATGCTCGTGCCCATGGCGTACTGGTTGTTCTCGATGATGTAGATGGCCGGGAGCTTCCACAGCTGGGCCATGTTGAAGCTCTCATAGACCTGGCCCTGGTTGGCCGCGCCGTCGCCGAAGTAGATGAAGGCGACGCTGTCATCGCCGCGATACTTGCCGGCGAAAGCCAGGCCGGTACCCAGAGCCACCTGGGCCCCGACGATGCCGTGGCCGCCGTAGAAGCCGGTCGGGACGTCGAACATGTGCATCGACCCGCCCTTGCCCTTGGACGAGCCGCCCGAGCGGCCCGTGAGCTCGGCCATGACCTCCTTTGGATCCATACCGGCGGCCAGCATGTGGCCGTGGTCGCGGTAGCCCGTGATGATCTTGTCGTGGCCCTGCCGGACGCTGGCCTGGACACCGACCGCGACGGCCTCCTGGCCGATATAGAGGTGACAGAAGCCGCCGATCAGACCCATGCCGTAAAGCTGGCCTGCCCGCTCCTCGAAGCGGCGGATCAGGACCATCTCGCGATAGAAGGCGAGCAGCTCGTCCTTTGTCGCCGTCGGCACGTTCGGGAGTTTGCCCGAGGGCCTGGATTCCGAGGTCTTCTGGGCGGCTCTCGCCATCCGGCGTCTCCGGGCTGAGCCCATGGCGAAACGCGCCGTTCGGGCTTCTTGTCGTTACGGAATGGGGCTGTAGCAGCCTTCGTTCCCGAAAGGCAAAGCACGCGGTCCGACCTGTAACAAGAGTTCAGGAGCGGGCGGAACCAGACGCGGTCGCGACCGGCGTCGAAACCCGGATGACGTAGTCGCGAGGGTCGGACAGGCCAAGGACGGCGCGCGCGCGCTCCTCAAGAAGGTCGCGCGACAGACTGCCGGACCTCAGATGCCGAACCCGGACCTCGAGGTCCGTGCGCTGCTCGGTCAGGTTCGCCAGATCCGATTGACGGTCAGCCAGCCTCTGGTTGCGCTCCGTACCGGAAAGCAGACCTCTCTCGCCAGTCAGGGCCTGGACGCCGAGATGGACAACCATCAGGAACAGAAACGCAGAAAGACTGTAGGGCTTCATCCGCTCGGGCACTTCAAACGCTCCTTCTGAGCGCGGAACACAATGGGCTTTTTGTGACCGGAAATGCCTAAGGAAAGGTAGCCACGCCGCCTATTTCAACAGCATGCCATCGCCGTAATAGGACGCCTGGTCGCCCAGAAGTTCCTCAATGCGCAGCAGCTGGTTGTACTTGGCCGTGCGATCCGAGCGCGCCAGCGAGCCCGTCTTGATCTGCCCGCAGTTGGTGGCGACGGCCAGGTCGGCGATGGTCGAGTCCTCCGTCTCGCCTGAGCGGTGGCTCATCACGGCGGTGTAGCCCGCCCGATGGGCCATATCGACCGCGTCCAGGGTCTCGGACAGGGTGCCGATCTGGTTGACCTTGACCAGGATGGAGTTGGCGAGGCCCTCGCTGATGCCGGCGGCCAGACGTACCGGATTGGTGACGAACAGGTCGTCGCCGACGATCTGGATCCGGTCGCCAAGCACCTCGGTCAGATGCTTCCAGCCCTCGAAGTCGTCCTCCGAACAGCCGTCCTCGATCGACACGATGGGGAAGCGTTCGCACAGGTCCGCCAGATAGGCGACCATGCCCTCGGCCCCGAAGGTCTTGCCCTCGCCGGCCATCTGATAGGCCCCGTCCTTGAAGAACTCGGTCGCGGCCACGTCCAGCGCCAGGTGGAAATCCTCGCCGGCGAGATAGCCCGCCGCCTGCCCGGCCTTGGTGATGAAGGCCAGGGCCTCTTCGGCCGAGGCCAGGTTGGGGGCAAAACCGCCCTCGTCGCCGACATTGGTGTTGTGACCGGCGTCCTTCAGCTGCCTCTTCAGGGCGTGGAAGATCTCGGCACCCATGCGCAGACCCTCGGCGAAGGTCTCGGCCCCGGTCGGCAGGATCATGAACTCCTGGATATCGATCGGATTGTCGGCATGGGCGCCGCCGTTGATGATGTTCATCATCGGGGTCGGGAGAACCCGGGCCGAGATGCCGCCGACATAGCGGAACAGAGGCAGGCCGACGGAAATGGCGCTGGCCTTGGCGACCGCCAGCGAGACGCCCAGGATGGCATTGGCCCCCAGCCGGCCCTTGTTCTCGGTCCCGTCCAGGGTGATCAGGGCCTCGTCGATGCGGCGCTGATCCTCGGCGTCCATACCGGACAGGGCGTCGAAAATCTCGCCGTTGACGGCATCGACCGCGTTCTGGACGCCCTTGCCGCCCCACATCACCGGATCGGCATCCCGCAACTCGACGGCTTCATGGGCACCGGTGGACGCCCCCGACGGCACCGCCGCGCGGCCGAAGCTGCCGTCGTCCAGGACCACATCGACCTCGACCGTGGGATTGCCCCGGCTGTCGAGGATCTGGCGGGCGACGATGTCGGCGATGTCGGTCATGGGGGGCTTCGCGATTGGAGGAGGTATGGCGCGCGGGGTTTAGCCCGCCGCCCGTCAAACGCCAACCTCCGGCCCCGATAGATCAGTCGCAGCCTTCGACCCGCTGGATCGCCGGCCCACCGACATGGATCAACCCGACCCGGCCCTCACCATAGATCTCGTAGCGGATGCCCCGGGCGGCGACGACGGTCCGGGCGGCACGCATCGGGGCGGCCGTTGTGACAGCGGAGAGGGTGCGGCTCGTGTGTGCTCTTCGGCGAGGAGCCCTCTCAACGCACGAAAACGGCGCGCGGGGGCTCCGCGCGCCGAAATCAACCCGGGGTTCGCCTTGACCGTGGCCGCCGCACTGGCGTGGCCACGGCCCGGGGTGACAGGAACCGGTGCTTAGTCTTCCTTGGGCGTCAGGACCTGGCGGCCGCGATAGGTTCCGGTCTTCAAATCGATATGGTGCGAGCGGCGCAGCTCGCCCGTGTCCTTGTCCTCGGTGTAGGGGTTGGTGCCGAGGGCGTCATGCGCACGGCGCATGTTGCGCCGCGAGGGTGATACTTTGCGCTTGGGAACGGCCATGTCCGTCTCGATCTCAGTGTGCGGCGCGGACGACATCCCGAAAGAGCCACCCACGCGAAAAACGAAAAGCGGCGGCCCAAGGGATGAGCCGCCAGCGAGCGCGGGCTTATGCCGGACCTTGGCCCGGAGTTCAAGGGGCGAGACAGCGATGTAACGGATTGGCACGTCCGGCGAAGTCAGGGGCAACCGAAACGCCCCCAAAGGACCCCGTCATGATCCGCCGTCACCTTCTCGCCCTTGCCCTGACCGCCGCAGCCGCGTTCGCGGCCGGTTCGGCCATGGCAGAGCACGTTCCCTTCAGCCGCCCGGCCTTCGAAGCCGCCCAGGCCGCCGGTCGCCCCATTCTGGTCGATGTCTATGCCCCCTGGTGCCCGGTCTGCCGCGCGCAGGAGCCGATCCTCGAATCGCTCCAGGCCCAGCCGGCCAACGCCGATCTGGTGGTGTTCCGCGTCGACTTCGACAATCAGAAGGACGTCGTCCGCAGCTTCCGCGCCCAGCGCCAGAGCACCCTGATCGCCTATAACGGCACCCGGGAAACCGGTCGATCGGTCGGCGACACCAACGCCGCGAGCCTTGCCCGTCTCGTCGCCTCGACCCGGCAGTAGGTCATGATCGCGACCCTCGGCACGCTGGCCATCGCCTTTGTGGCGGGGGTCCTGACCATTCTCAGCCCCTGCGTCCTGCCGCTGGTGCCGATCGTTCTGGGCGGTGCCCAGTCCGAAGGCCGATGGGGTCCGGTGGCTCTGGGCCTGGGCCTCGCGACCAGCTTCACGGTGGTTGGGCTGTTCGTGGCTACCATCGGGTTTTCGATCGGGCTGGACGGAGATCTGTTTCGCCGGATCGGTGGGGCCCTCCTGATCGCGATCGGCGTCGTCCTGCTGGTCCCGGCGATCCAGGTACGGATCGCGGCCGTCGGCGGACCCCTTTCGACCTGGGCCGACGGCGGCATGCGAAAACTCGACGGGCGCGGCCCGTGGGGGCAATTGGGGCTGGGTGGGCTGATGGGTCTGGTCTGGGCCCCCTGCGTCGGGCCGACCCTGGGCGCCGCCTCCCTGCTGGCCGCCCAGGGCCAGGATATCGGCCGGGTCGCCCTGACCATGCTGATCTTTGGCATCGGCGCGGCGACACCTCTGGTGCTGATCGGCCTGATGTCGCGTCAGGCCATCGCGCGGCTCCGCAGCCGCATGCTCGCGGCCGGCTCGGCGGGGAAATACATCCTCGGCGGCCTCATGGTGCTGATCGGCCTCATGATCCTGGCGGGCATCGACAAGTCATTGGAGTCCTGGCTGGTCGCCAACTCCCCGATGTGGCTTACCGAGCTGACGACGCGCTATTAGATCCGGGCCGCCCAGCGGTCCCGGGTCAGGGCGAAGTAGAGGCTGTCCTTCCAGGCACCGCCGATGTTCCAGGTGCGCTCGGCCGAGCCCGTCCGCTCAAACCCCAGACGTTCCAGCAGACGGATCGAAGCCAGGTTCTCGGGGTCGACGTCGGCGGTCGACAGGTCCGTCAGGCCTTCGCGGAAGACGTGATCGACCGCCGCGCCCACGGCCTCGCGCGCCAGTCCCTGTCCCCAGGCCCGGGGATGCAGGATGTAGCCGACGTCCGGCAGCTTCCAGAAGCCCGCCTTGCCGATCGCCCGGCCTTGCCATTCGATGATGAAATCGGGCGCGCCGGCGTGGTTGCCGGCGATCATTCCGTCCAGCCACGCCTCGGTCTCGGCCAGCGTCTGATGTGGAACGGTCGACCACCAGCGCATGGTCCCTTCGTCGGACAGGATCGAATGGATGTCGTGCAAATCTTCGGGCCGCGCGTGCCGCAAGACCAGCCGCTCCGTCCGAAGCGTCGTCACCCCAGCGCCTTCTCGAACAGTACGAAATACAGATCGTCGCGTCGGGGTTCGCCGAAGCTGAGGTCACCGTAGGGAAACGGCGCGGTCTCGCCGGTTGCGACGTAACCAAGCCGCTCGTACCAGGCGATCAGGGTCTCGCGCTGCGGAAAGACCTGGATGCGGACGCGGACGGTGCCGAACCGCTGCGCCAGCGCCTCTTCGGCCGCATTGACCATCCGGCGGCCCATTCCCGTGGCCTGCAGGGTGGGCCGGACTGACAACATGCCGAAATAGCCGAGACCTTCGGCGAGCCTGAGGATGCGGACACAGGCCACCGCCTCCCGGCCCTGGCAGGCCATCAGTATCGCCTGATCGGGATCGGCGATGATCCGAGACAGCTCCTCCGGATCCGTGCGCTGTCCGCCGAGCAGATCGGCCTCGGTCGTCCAGCCGACGCGTGAGGCCTCGCCGCGATACGCGCTTTCGATCAGGGCGTGCAGGGCCGGGACGTCGGCCGGTGCTGCGTCCCGGATGACGAGATCAGTCATGGCCGAGCATGTCGGCGACCGCCTCGCCGATCGCAAGTGAGCTGGTCAGACCGGGGCTCTCGATGCCGAACAGGGCGACGAGGCCGGGCAGGCCATGACTCTCGGGACCGTCCAGTTGAAAATCCGGCTGGGGCTCGCCTGGCCCATGCAGCTTGGGCCGGATGCCGGCGTAGTCGGGAGTCAAGGCTCCGTCGGGCAGACCCGGCCAGAAGCGACGAATGTAGCGGGCGAAATCCTCGGCCCGGCATGGATCGACCGAGTAGTCCTCGGTCTCGACATAGGTCAGGTCCGGCCCGAACACGGCCTGACCGCCGAGGTCCTTGCGATAATGGGTGCCGAGCGCGCCGGGGATCGGCGGCGGATAGATCAGCCGCTCGAACGGGGCCTTGCCGGTCAGGCGGAAGTAGATGCCCTTGCCGAGATGGCGAATCGGAATCCGGTCGGCCGGGAAGCCGACGATGCGGCCCGCGACCGACTGGGCCTCCAGCCCCGGCGCGGTGACCAGCAGGCGGGTCGTCAGGACCGCGCCCCCCTCCCCGCCCGCCGTGATCCGGAACCCGCCACTGGGCAAGGGCTCGGCGCGCTCGAAGGGCGTCGAGACCACGACCGACCCGCCCGCGTCCTCGATCTCGCCCTGCAGGGCCAGCATGTAGTCGTGGCTGGCGAAGATGCCGCTCTCGGGCGACAGCAGGGCGGCATGGGCGTTCAGCCCCGGCCCCAGGGCCCGCGCCTCGGCCCCTGTCAGGTGCTCCAGCCCTTCGACGTCGTTATCTGTGGCCTGCTGGAAGATGGCCTCGATCCGGGCGACCTCGGCTTCCTCGGTGGCCACGACCAGCTTGCCGCATTTGCGGTAGTCGACCTTGTGGCTCTCGAGGAAGGCGTAGAGTGAACGCCGCCCCTCAACGCACAGCCGCGCCTTCAGCGAACCCGTCGGATAGTAGATGCCTGCGTGGATGACCTCGGAGTTGCGGCTGGAGACGCCCTGCCCGATGTGATCAGCGCTTTCCAGCACCAGGACCGTCAGCCCCCGCTTCGCCAGCGCCCGCCCACAGGCCAGCCCCACGGCCCCGGCCCCCACGACGGTCGCGTCGAAGTCAAAGGCGGTCACGACGGCGGGCCGTAGCGCCGTTTCGCCTCCGTCTCGAAGCTGGCGATCAGCAGGGAGACCGCCCGGTCGAAGTTGGCCTGAAGCGCCGCGTTCAGCAGGGGCGACCTGAAAGCGAAGTCGATGACGAATTCCAGCCGCGTCCCCTCGGGCACGGCACGGAAGTCCCAACGGTTCTTCAAATGCCGGAACGGCCCCCGCAAGAGGCCGACCTCAACCGACGGGGTGTTTGTGTCATGGCGCACCCAGGTCGAGAACCGCTCCTTCAGGAAGGAGAACCCGACCGCCGCCTCGGCGTCCATCAGACGGACACCCGGAGCTTCTTCGCGCCGGTTCCAGACGCGCATGGCGTTCACCCACTTCACGAAGCGGGGATAGGCCTCGACGTCCGCCACCAGCTCGGCGAGCTGGGCGGGGGTGTAGGGCAGGATGCGGGTAACGCGATGGACGGCCATTCAGCCGCGACGCTCTTTGTTGCCAGGCCTTGTCGTCCCGGCTCTCCGCTCCGCTGCGGCCGGGATGACAATCGACTTCATTTCGGGATGCGCAGCAGAAGTGCTCAACGCCGGTTCATTCCCTCACGCGCGGCCTTCAACCGGGCGAAGTCGTCACCGGCGTGGTGCGACGACCGGGTCAGAGGACTCGCCGAGACCATCAGGAAGCCCTTGGCGCGGGCGATGGCCTCATAGGCCTTGAACTCTTCGGGGGTGACGAACCGGTCGATGGCGGCGTGCTTGCGGGTCGGCTGGAGGTACTGTCCGATGGTGATGAAGTCGACGCCGGCCGAGCGCATGTCGTCCATGACCTGCATGACCTCTTCCCGGGTCTCGCCCAGACCGACCATGATACCCGACTTGGTGAACTGGTCCGGATCGCGCTCCTTGACCTGTTGCAACAGCCGCAGGGAGTGGAAGTAGCGGGCACCGGGACGGATCTTCAGATACAGCCGCGGGACGGTCTCCAGATTGTGATTGAAGACGTCGGGCTTGGCATCGATCATCACCTCGGCCGCGCCGTCCTTGCGCAAAAAGTCGGGCGTCAGGATCTCGATGGTCGTGGCCGGGGCCTGGCGGCGGATCTCGCGGACCACCTCTGCGAAGTGGGCGGCGCCGCCGTCATGGACGTCGTCGCGATCGACCGAGGTGATGACGACGTGGTTCAGGCCCAGCTGGGCGACCGCCAGCCCGACCTTGGCCGGTTCGTCCGGATCCAGCGGCTCGGGCAAGCCCGTCTTGACGTTGCAGAAGGCGCAGGCCCGCGTGCAGGTGTCACCCATGATCATCAGGGTGGCGTGCTTCTGGCTCCAGCACTCGCCGATGTTGGGACAGGCGGCCTCCTCGCAGACGGTGTGAAGCCCCTTCTCCTTCACGATCGTGCGGGTGGCGTTGTACTGGCCCGAGCCGGGTGCCTTGACGCGCAGCCAGTCGGGCTTTCTGAGCACCGGTGTTTCGGGGCGGTTCGCCTTCTCCGGATGACGCAGCTCGGCCGGCGTTCGCGTCAGGGTGTCGATGAGGGTGACCATCGAGGCGGGCCGGGCTCCGGAAGGTGAAGGCGGTATGTCGTCCTTCCGTCTCCGGATGGCAAGTCACCGTCCGCTTCGCAGCCATCGTGTTCACCCTGCGTAACGCATCTTTTCATCGCGACGGCGCTTAACTAGGTTGCATCCCCTGACAGCGAGGGGGCGGTTCAATGCCTCCCGGAGGAGACGCCTTTTGTTACGGCCTGGTCTTGACCCATCCGCCGGGGAAGAGTCGCTGTTCGACGCCCTGGTCGCGGCGCGCGCGAAGTTCGGCGACAAGGAAATCATCGAGGACCAGGACAGGAAACCCCTGACCTACACCGGCCTGATCCGCGCGGCCTTCGTGCTGGGCCGCAAGATCGCGGCCATGACGACACCGACCGAGCGGGTCGGTATCCTGTTGCCGTCGTCCATGGGCGTGGTGGTGACTTTCTTTGGCCTGCACGCCTTCGGGCGGGTGCCGGTGATGCTGAACTTCACCTCGGGCGAGCGGAACCTGAAGTCGGCGATCAAGGCCGCCGGGGTCAAGCGGATCCTGTGCGCCCGCCGCTTCGTCGAACAGGCCAAGCTGGACGACCTGATCGAGACGCTGGGCCAGCACGCCGAGATCGTCTGGCTGGACGACATCCGCGCCACGATCGGGCTACAGGACAAGCTGTTCGGCCTGATGGCGGGCCTGATGCCCGGCCGCTTCCGGGTGAAGACCCGACCGGACGACCCCGGGGTGGTCCTGTTCACCTCCGGCAGCTTCGGCGCGCCCAAGGGCGTCCAGCTGAGCCAGAAGAACCTCGTCGCCAATGCGCGTCAGGTGAACGCCCACATCCCCCTGGATCCGGACTGGGTGATGTTCAATCCCCTGCCGACCTTCCACTGCTTCGGCCTGACCGGGGGTGTGGTCCTGCCGCTGCTGAACGGGCTGAAGGCCTTCCAGTACCCCTCGCCGCTGCACGGCAAGCAGATCGTCGCCCTGCTGGCCGAGGTGAACACCTCGATCCTGTTCGCCACCGACACCTTCCTGAACCAGTGGGCCCGCGTGGCCGCGCCCGACGACTTCCGGACGGTCCAGTTCGTGGTGGCGGGGGCAGAGCGGGTGCGCGACGAGACGCATCACCTGTTCAACACCAGGTTCGGGGGGGTGAAGCTGCTGGAAGGCTATGGAGCCACCGAGGCCGCCCCCGTCGTCGCCGTCAATCATCCGGACCGCAATCGTCCCGGCACCGTCGGGCAGCTCCTGCCCGGCATGGAGGCGCGGCTGGAGCCCGTCGAGGGCATCACCGAGGGCCAGCGCCTGTACCTGCGCGGTCCGAACGTGATGCGGGGCTATATGTCGCCGGACGACCCCACGAAGATCGAGCCGCTGGACGGCGGCTGGCACGACACCGGCGACATCGTCGATCTGGACCCCGAGGGCTATATCTCCATCCTTGGACGGGTGAAGCGGTTCGCAAAGATCGGCGGAGAGATGGTGTCGCTCTCGGCGGTCGAGGGCCTCGTCAGCGCGGTCTGGCCCGAGGGACGGCATGCGGTGATCTCGATCGCGGACTCCCGCAAGGGCGAGAAGCTTGTGCTGGTGACCGACCGCCCGGACGCCGACGTCAGCCGGATCGCAGAATGGGCCCGCGAGCACGGCGCGCCGGAACTGGCTGTGCCCAAGAAGATCGTGCGCGTGAAGGAGCTGCCGATGCTGGGCACCGGCAAGACCGACTACGTCGGCATCCAGTCCCTGGTCGATCTGGCCGAGGCCGCCTGACAGGACGACTTGATCAGGCACCGTCTCTGTAGCAGTTTCCCGGCCTCACCGGGAGGAGCAGTCATGTTTGAATCACTCGAGCGTCATCGTCCACTGGCTCTGTCTGGCCTGCGCATCGTCTCTGGCCTGATGTTCCTGCAACACGGCACACAGAAGGTCTTCAGCTTCCCGGCACCGGCGCGGGGTCCGTTCGAGCTGATGACACAGATCGGCATCGGCGGTGTGCTTGAGGTGGTCGGCGGGGTTCTGCTGGTCCTTGGCCTGTTTACCCGGCCGGTCGCCTTCCTGATGTCGGGCATGATGGCCGTTGCCTACTTCCAGTTTCACGCGGCCTCCGGCGGTCCCTTTCCCCTGGTGAACGGCGGTGAGTTGGCGGCCCTGTACTGCTGGGTGTTCCTCTACATCGTCTTCGCCGGCCCCGGATCGGCAGCCGTCGACACGATGATGAAGCCCAAGTAGGTCAGCCACGCGCGCCGGGTTGTACCGGGCAAAGCCGTCCGTAGAACTCGGCGTCGTGGGGCGTGTGCTGGCCTCGCGCTGCGCGAAAGCGATGCTCCACCGCCATCGCCTGCTGCTCGATGTTCAGCGCGTCCCACCCGCACCGGCCAGCGGGATAGGCATAGGCGCGAGGTCCGTCGCCGGCCCGCAGCTTTCCGGTCAGCAGATTGACGCCGTTCTGGGCCTGCCAGACGTGGACCATCTCGTGAATCAGGACGGCCTGGAGCGACAGGGGCGCGACGGCGAAGTCGTCCGGAAGTCCCCGGCCCGGCCAGCAGATCCAGCTGCGTCCGTAGGCCCGGCCCGGGACGAAGGCACGATCGAGCGGCCAGGGCATGGCCGCGAGGCGCACCTCATCCAGCCGGACGGCCTCGCCGAACTCGGCCCGGATCAACCGCTTCTCGCCCTCGGTCAGGCCCCGGATCACTCCGAAATCAGTGTGTCGCCGCCGGGGGCGACCCACTCCCAGTGCCAGGGCTCATACAGATAGGGCACGAAGCCGAAGCGGCCGGCGCTCTTGACCAGCCAGCGATAGGTCGCGCCCTGGCTCATGTGGCGGCGACTGTCGGCGTTGGTATTGTCGACGCCCATGTCGAACAGCTGGCCGACGTAGAGGTCGACCGCCGTGCCCGTCCGGTGCGCCGAACAGACGGCGCGGCGCAGGCCGTCGCAGTTGCCCTGGGCCGCGCAGCGGGCGGCGTCGGCCTCCGGGTCGCGGAAGCCGGAGAAGATCTGGAGCAGCTCGCGGTCCGCATTGATCTCGGGCACCTCGGCACGGGCGGCGGCGACCATGCGGCGGTAGGCGTCCAGCACGTCGCGGCGCAGCAGGCGGGTCAGGCGGTCGGCGTGCTCCTCCTCCTCGACCAGATAGCCGAGCAGGCGAAGCGGCGGAGGACTGGGGCACTCGTCGCGCAGTCGAGCCATGATGAAGGGGCGGCGCTCCTGAAGCACGCCCTTCAGCACCTCGAAAGTCGCGCGGTCGAACACGCCCGTCGCGGTCAGGCCGTAGCGGGCCTGAAACCGCGACAGGGCCTCGGCGAAGTCGGGCGAGCCGGGCTGGCAGTCGGTGCCGATCTCCTTCTGGAGCAGGGGCACATAGGTGACCCAGCCCCACTCGGCCGGGCCGAAGGGGGCCCATTCCAGGGTGTAGACCGAGACGGCGTTGGCGAGCCCCGCGCCGGCAAAGGCGCGTTCGTGGACGTCGCACTGTGGGGTCCAGGCGCCTTGCGCGTCGGCGCGGCCGGGCGTGAGCCAGACCAGAACCGTCGCAACGATGATCGCGAGCATCCCCAATCGCATGGCACGCAGGAAGCCCGAGCCTTGCGGCGCAAGCAAGGCCTCTCGCGCCCGGGGCAAGTCTGGCATGGTGGAGCCCCTGCTCCGACTCGCGGACCCTGCATGATCGACGCCGCCTCCCCTGCGCCTGCCGCGCCCCGGCGCTCCAACGCCACACTGGCGGCCTTCGCGGCCAGTTGCCTGCCGTATGCGGCGCTGGGGCTGCCGGTCTATGTGACCCTGCCCGAGTTCTACGCCAGCCATGTGGGCGTCAGCCTGTCGGCGGTGAGTCTGATCTTCCTGATCGTCAGGCTGGCCGACATTGTGGTCGATCCGGTGCTGGGCGTGATCATCGATCGCACCTCGACGAAGTGGGGCCGATACCGCGTCTGGATGGCGATCGGCGCGCCGATCCTGATGGGCTCGGTGGCCATGCTGTTCTTTGTGGGCCAGGGGGCCGGGGCGACCCATCTCGCAGTCTGGCTGGTGGTCATGTACCTCGGTTACTCCATCAGCCTGCTCAGCCAGATGAGCTGGGCGGCGGTCCTGTCGACCGACTATGACCAGCGGTCGCGCATCTACGGCTTCTGGCAGGTGGCCAACATCCTGGGGGTGCTGGCCGTGCTGCTGATCCCGGTGGGGGCCCAGGCGATGGGTCACACCTATGTCGAGGCGGTGCGGATGCAGGGCGGGTTCATCGTCGGCCTGCTGCCCGTCGCCCTGCTGATCACCTTCCTGTTCACGCCGGAGCCGAGGAACGTCAGTCCTCCGGCGCATGGCGGGCTGGGCGCGACCCTGACCCTGATCGCGAAGCCGGTACTGAGACGGCTCCTGCTGTCCGACCTGCTGCTCGGGGCGGCGCGGGGGCTGATCGGGGTGCTGTTCTTCTACTTCTTCGAACAGGCGCGGGGGTTCGAGCGGGACCAGACGTCGATCCTGCTGCTGGTCTATTTCGTCGCCGGCCTGGTCGGGGCGCCGGTCTGGGCCTGGCTGGCGACGCGGATGGGCAAGCACCACGCCCTGGCGGTGGGCAGTGTCTATTTCGCTGTCAGCTTCGCGGCGGCGACGTTGGCGGTGCCTTCAGGGAATTTCCCGGCGGCGCTGGCGGCCATCTTCGGCACAGGGCTGGCGTTCGGGGCGGCGGACCTGCTGCTCAGGGCCATGATGGCCGATGCGTCGGACGCCATCCGGCTGGACGTCGAGGCGGACCGGACGGGGCTCTTGTTCTCGATCCTGAACGCCACGTCCAAGCTGGGCTATGCCGTCTCGGTCGGGGCCTTCGCCGTGCTGGAGTGGATCGGCTTCGATCCCGAGCCGGGCGCGGTCAACGATCCGGGCGTGATCCTTGGGCTGCAGTGGCTGTTCATCGCGGCACCGGTGGGGCTGCTGCTGGTCTCGGCCGTGGTGCTGAGGCTCTATCCCCTGACGCCGGAGGCCCATGCCGAGGTGCGGGCGAAGCTGGCGGCGCGTGACGGGGCATCCCGGGGAGCAGGAGCATGAGCCCGGTCGACCGACTGAAGGAGATCATGGTCCGGCTGCGGGACCCGCACGGCGGCTGTCCCTGGGATGTGGAGCAGACCTTCGCGTCCATCGCCCCCTATACGATCGAGGAGGCCTATGAGGTCGCCGACGCCATCGAGCGGGGCGACACTGCCGAGCTGAAGGCCGAGCTGGGCGACCTGCTGTTCCAGGTGATCTTCCACGCCCGCATGGCGGAGGAGCAAGGCCTGTTCGCCTTCGACGACGTGGCCGAGGCCATGTCGGACAAGCTGATCCGGCGCCATCCCCATGTGTTCGGCGACGAGGACGCGCAGATCTCGGGGCCGGCCCAGAAGCTGCGATGGGAGGACATCAAGGCGGCGGAGCGGGCGGCGAAAGCCCAGAATGGCGTGCTGGACGACGTGCCGGTGGGCCTGCCGGCGTTGCACCGGGCGGCCAAGCTGACCAAGCGGGCGGCCCGGGTCGGATTCGACTGGCCCTCGACCGACGAGGTGTTCGACAAGCTGGACGAGGAGGTCGCCGAGCTGAAGGCCGAGATCGCGGCGGGCGACCTGGACAAGGCGCGGGAGGAAATGGGCGACCTGCTGTTCGTGGTGGCCAATCTGGCGCGCAAGCTGGGGGTCGAGCCGGAGGATGCGCTGCGGGGGGCGAACGCCAAGTTCGTGCGGCGGTTCGGCTTCATCGAGGCGGAGCTGGCGAAGGATGGGCGCACGCCGGAGCAGAGCGATCTGCCGGAGATGGATGCCCTGTGGGACGCGGCGAAGGTGGCGGAGCGCAGGTGACGTCTCCTCCCCGTCGCCAGGTGGCGACGGGGAGGAGACGGGTTAGCCAAACCTCTGCTCGAACCGTCCCATCGCCTGGGAATCCAGCCGGACGGTCAGCCGCATCCGGCCCTCCCCGTCCGTCTCGCGGCCCGTGACGCGGCCGTGCTCGTAGAGCCAGGCCAGCGCCTCGCCCTGTGAGGGTTCGAGCGTGAGTTCGGTTTCGGGGTCGTCGTCGATGCGGTCGGCGATGGCGTGGCGCAGGGGTTCGATGCCGTCGCCGGTCCAGGCGGAGACAGCGACGGCATCGATGTTGGCCCGGGCGGCCTGACCTTGGACGGTCTCGCGGGCCTCGGGGTCGAGGAGGTCGATCTTGTTCCAGACCTCGAGGATGCGGCGCTCTTTTCCTTCGGGTTGGTCGATCTGTTTCAGCACCGTCTCCACGTCCTGGGACTGGGCGATGGAGTCGGGTGAGGCGATGTCGCGGACGTGCAGGATCAGGTCGGCCTCGCCCACCTCTTCCAGCGTGGCGCGGAAGCTCTCGACCAGTTCGTGCGGCAGGTCGGAGATGAAGCCGACGGTGTCGGCGATGATGGCCGGGCGGCCCTGCGGCAGGCGGATGGTCCGCTGGGTGGTGTCCAGGGTGGCGAACAGCAGGTCCTTCGCCATCACCTCCGACCCCGTGAGCCGGTTGAACAGGGTCGACTTGCCGGCATTGGTGTAGCCGACGAGGGCGACGGTCGGGAACGGGGCCTTCTGGCGTTGCTTGCGGTGCAGGCCGCGCGTGCGGCGGACCTCTTCCAGCTCGGACTTCAGCTTGACGATACGGTCAGCGATCAGGCGGCGGTCGAGCTCGATCTGGGTCTCGCCGGGGCCGCCGGTGGAGCCGGTGCCGCCGCGCTGGCGCTCCAGGTGGGTCCAGGTGCGGACGAGGCGGGATTTCTCGTAGTCGAGCCGGGCCAGCTCGACCTGCAGCCGGCCCTCTTTCGTTCGGGCGCGGCGGCCGAAGATCTCGAGAATGAGCCCCGTGCGGTCGATGACCTTGCAGTCCCAGGCCTTTTCCAGATTGCGCTGCTGCACCGGGGTCAGGCTGTCGTCGATGACGGCGGCCTCGGCCTCGGCGGCGCGGATCAGGGCGGCCAGCTCCTCGACCTTGCCGGTGCCGAACAGCGTGGCAGGGGTGGTCTTTCGTAGACGCACGACTTCCTCGGCGCGGACGTCGAGGTCCAGCGCACGGGCGAGGCCGGCGGCCTCCTCCAGACGGTCGGCGGCGGAGCGGGAAGACCGCTCGCCAAAATCGGGATGAATGACGACCGCCCGGATCAGCGGGACGGAATGGTCGATGAGTTTGGCGTTCAAAGGGGCTCGATCATTGGGAACTGGAGACGGCAACATGGGGCGGCTGATCGGCCGTCGCCAGCCGTCAAGGTTCAGTCCTGGTCATCCCGGCCGGAGCGAAGCGGAGAGCCGGGACAAGGTCGCGATTCTTTCCATGCTCCCGGAAGGCGCGAAGCCGCTGTCCGGAAGACAGTCGAGAGCGGTCTGGCTCTCTCCCGGACAATCGCTGACGCGATTTCCGGGAGTCCGATGACCATGAATCCAGCGTCCCGGCTCTCCGCTTCGCTTCGGCCGGGATGACAAAAGTGCGAGACAATCGAAAGGCGCGAATGAGCGAGCTCAGTCCTCGTCCGCATCCGGTTCGTACAGCTGCACAGGGGCGGACGGCATGATGGTGGAGATGGCATGCTTGTAGACCAGCTGGGCCTGACCGTCGCGACGGAGCAACACACAGAAGTTGTCGAACCAGGTCACGATGCCCTGCAGCTTGACGCCATTGACCAGAAAGATGGTCAGGGGCGTCTTGGTCTTGCGGACCGAGTTGAGGAAGGTGTCCTGAAGGTTCTGACGCTTGTCTTGCGACATGGCAGGTTTGTCCTGTTCTTGATTGTTCGCCGTGCGTGGGGAGACGCGCGGGGCCGGTCGGGCCGACGTCGCCAGCCTAAACGACCTTTCGCAGGCGCCGCAATGTCCTAGATGGCGTCCCGACGTGCGGCTTCAAGATAACGCTCGCGCAGGCGGGTCGCGATCGGGCCCGGCTTGCCGTCGCCGATCTTCACGCCGTCGATCGAGATGGCGGGCATGACGAAGGCGCCGGCGGCGGTGAAGAAGGCCTCCCTGGCCTGTTTGGCCTCTTCGACGCTGAAGGGCCGCTCGTCCAGCTCGATGCCCTCGGCCTCGATGATGTCCATGATGGCCGTGCGGGTGATGCCCTTCAGGATATTGGCCTGGGTGTCGCGGGTGCGAAGCTTGCCGTCCTTGTCGACGATCCAGGCGTTGGTCGAAGACCCCTCCGTGACCAGACCCATCTCGTCGACCATCCAGGCCTCATAGGCACCCTTGTCGCGCGCCGCCTGTTTGGCGAGGACGTTGGGCAGAAGGCCCACCGTCTTGATGTCGCAACGGCCCCAGCGGATGTCGGGGTGGGTGACAACCGCCACGCCTTTTGCCGCCTGGGCCTGAGCCTTCAGGAAAGGGGCGGAGCGCGAGGTCACCACCACACTGGGTGGCGTGCCTTCTGCCGGGAACGGATGATCGCGCCGGGCGGTGCCGCGGGTGACCTGGAGGTAGACGATGCCGTTGCGGACCCGGTTCCGGCGGATGGTCTCCTTCAGAACCCGGGTCAGGGCCTCGCGGGACATGGGAATGTCGATCCGCAGCTCGGTCAGGCTGCGGTGCAGGCGGGTCATATGGCCGTCGAAGTCGGCCATCTTGCCGTCGAACACCGACCAGACCTCATAAACGCCGTCGGCGAACTGGAAGCCCCGGTCCTCGACGTGGATCGTCGCCTCGGCGTGGCGCTGATAGACCCCGTTCACATAGGCGACCCGTGACATCAGTCCAGACTTCCTTCGTCGTCCTCGCCGCCCCGTGACGGCGACACGCCCAGCGACTTCAGCTTCCTGTGAAGCGCCGATCTCTCCATGCCGATGAAGGCGGCGGTGCGCGAGATGTTTCCGCCGAAGCGCATGATCTGGGCGGCCAGATACTCGCGCTCGAACACCTCGCGGGCCTCGCGCAGCGGCAGGGCGATGGTGCGCTCCGTACCCATGCCGGAGCCGCCCGTCGCTGCGACTTCCTGAGGCAGCATGTCGGCCGAGATGGGCTGGTCCAGATCGCCGGTCGCCAAGATCAGCAGCCGCTCGACGTTGTTTCTGAGCTGGCGCACATTGCCGGGCCAGGGGTGGACCTGAAGAACCGCTATGGCGTCGTCGCCCAGGCGGCGCTTGGGCAGACCCTGCGAGGCGCTGAGTGTCTCGATGAAATAGTCGACCAGTTCGGAGATGTCCTCGCGGCGCTCTGACAGGGGCGGCACGCGGATCGGTACCACGTTCAGGCGGTGGAACAGGTCCTCGCGGAACCGGCCCTCGGCGATCTCCGTCTTGAGGTCGCGCGAGGTGGAGGTGACCACGCGCACATCGACCTGGACGTCCTGTTCGCCACCGACGCGCCGGAAGCGCTGTTCGACCAGGACGCGCAGGATGCGGCTCTGGCTCTCGCGCGGCATGTCGCCGACATCGTCCAGATACAGGGTGCCGCCGTGGGCGCGCTCGAACACGCCGATCTTGCGCGGGCGGCCTTCGTGGCTCTCCTCGCCGAACAGTTCCAGATCCAGCCGCTCGGGCGTCATGCCGGCGGCGGAGATGGCCACGAACTCGGCGCGGGCGCGGGGGCTGGCGTCGTGGATCTGGCGTGCGACCAGCTCCTTGCCCGATCCGGGCGGGCCCGAGATGAGCACGCGACTGTTGGCCGGCGCGACCTTGGAGATTGTGGTGCGCAGGACCTGGGCGGCGGCGGAACGACCGATCAGGCCCGTTGGCGTCATGGCCTGGGCCCGCAGGCGACGGTTCTCGCGCTTCAGCGAGGCAGCCTCCAGCGCGCGCTCGATCACCACCACCAGCCGGTCCGACTTGAAAGGCTTCTCGATGAAGTCGTAGGCGCCGCGCTTCAGGGCGCTGACGGCCGTCTCGATGTTGCCGTGGCCCGAGATCATGACGACGGGCAGATCGGCATCCAGGGTCTTGATGATGTCGAGCAGCTCCAGCCCGTCCATCCCGCCGCCCTGCATCCAGATGTCCAGCACGATCAGGCTGGGCTTCCTGGCGCGGATACCGGCCAGAGCCTCCTCGGAGCTGGAGGCGACACGCACGGCGTGGCCCTCGTCTTCGAGCAGGCCCGAGACCAGGTCCCGGATGTCGGCCTCGTCGTCCACGACCAGAATGTCTGCACCGTTGGATCGCATGTCGCCTCGCTATTCGGCCGCCGCCAGACCGCTGCCCTTGGGCTCGGCCTGGCTGTTTCGGACAGGGGGTGTCAGGGGGAAGATCAGGCACACGCGCGCCCCGTTGAGGGTCTCGGCGTCGGCCAGTTTCAGCTCGCCGCCGTGGTCCTCGCAGATGCGTTTGACGATGGCGAGCCCGAGGCCGGTGCCCTTCTCGCGCGTCGTCACATAGGGCTCGGTCAAGCGGTCGCGGTCGCGCACCGGCAGACCCTTGCCGTCGTCCTCGATGATGAACGTGGCGACACCCTCGTAGATCTCAAGGCGGGCGATGATGGCGACCTGTTCGGCATCGGCGGGGGTAGCGAGACGGCGGGCGGCAACGGCTTCACCGGCGTTCTTGAGGATGTTGGCCAGGGCCTGGCCCAGCATACGGCCGTCCGCCCTCATCTTTGCCCTGGGCAGGGGCTCGACCAGCTCGACGGCGATGTCGGGCATGGCCACCCGCTGGGCGAAGACGGCCTCGCGCAGCAGTTCGGCCGGGTTCTCGTTGGTGAAGCGCGGGGCGGGCATGCGGGCGAAGGAGGAGAACTCGTCCACCATCCGGCCGATGTCGCCGACCTGACGGATGATGGTGTCGGTGCAGCGGTCGAAAATCTCGACGTCCTCGGTGATGGACGGCCGGAACTTGCGCCTGAGCCGTTCGGCCGAGAGTTGGATCGGCGTCAGGGGGTTCTTGATCTCGTGGGCGATACGGCGGGCCACGTCGCGCCATGCGGCGTTTCGCTGGGCCGTGACCAGACGGGTGATGTCGTCGAAGGTCAGCACCATCTCGCCGCCCACGCCGCCCTCGATCCGCACGCGCAGGCGACGGGTCTCGCCCTCGCGGGCCACGTCGATGTCCTCCTCGATGTGCGCCTCGACCCGACCGACCAGTTCACCGAGCTCGGGTGCCACGGCGGCGAGAGATTCGCCCCGCACCTCGACCTCGGAGATCGACAGCAACTGCAGGGCGCTGTCGTTGATGGCCGAGATCCGCCCGCGCTTGTCCAGGCCGATCACGCCGGCGCTGACGCCCGACAGCACGGTTTCGATAAAGCGTCTGCGATCCTGGGCGTCGTCGCTGGCGGTTTTCAGCGCGGCCTGCTGGGTCTGAAGGTCGCCCGTCATCCGGTTGAAGGCCTCCGACAGGGTCGCGATCTCGCCGGGCGCGCCCCGGGCATCGACGCGCGCTGACAGGTCGCCGGCTGCCACCTGATCGGCGGCCTTCACCAGCCGCCCGATCGGGGCCGAGATGGCGCTGGCAGCGGACATCCCGAGCCACACCGCCCCGACCAGAACCAGAAGCGCGGTCTCCAGATAGCTGAGCGCGAAGGCGGTCTGGATGCGCGCACGGCTCTCTTCGGCGAGGCGATAGGCCTGGATCGAGTCTTCGCCGTTCCGCATCCGGGCGATGATTCCGGGGGCCAGCGGCCGCACCACGTAAAGGTAGGCATCGCCGTAGTCCGGCAGGGGATAGAGGGCCCGCACGGTGTCCGGCTGCTCGGTGACCGCGAAGGGCACTTCTTCGCCCTCCGCCGCCGTTTCGAACGCCTCCCGCGGCGGGGCGACGTAGGCGGGCGCGCCGTCCATCACCCCCCGGGCCAGCACCTCCCCCTCGCCATTCAGGATGTAGACGGCGGGATAGCCGAAATAGCCGGCGATCTGGGTCAGGGCCTGCGAGAACTGGATGCGGGTATCAAAGGCGTCGCGGATTCCGCCCAGCTCGGTCGCCATGGTCACCAGATCGGCGTCAAGCCCGGCCCCGACGTCGGCGACATAGGCGCGACCAATCTCGGCTCCGTTTTCGACCGCCGAACTGACGTTCTGGCTGAACCACTGATCCACACCCCGGTTGACAAGAACGCCGAAGACCAGGGCGATGACGACGGCAGGGACCAGCGCGACCAGTGAGAAGATGGTCACAAACCGCAGGTGCAGCCGAGCACCGGGATCCTCCCGGCGGCGGCGGGCAAGGCGCAAGACCTGCAGCCCGACGATGGTCGCCAGACCTCCGATCAGGACCAGATTGGCGAGAAGAATCGCCAGGACGGCCCGGCTGGCGGCGGCCTGGGCATCGCCCCCTCCGGCCCCGGGGGCGACCGCCACGATCCAGATGGCGGCGGCCGTGATCAGGAACGCCACCACATAGGCGGCGACGAAGCCGGCACGCGCCCGCCCGGCCGCCAGCCGATCCCAAAGGGACGGGGCGAGCACAGTGTCTTCCGTCACTGGCGCTGTGTCCGACATCACCCCATAGCTTCGGCGACCTGTGGCGCTTTATCAACAACAGAGTTGCGCAAATGCCCTAAGGGGTCACTCGGCACGCCCCAGAGCTGCGCCAGGCCCGCGGCGACGTCGACCGGATCGTCCAGCCGACACAGGGCGCTTCTGGCCGCCCGTCGTGCCTGCGGCTCCGGTGGCCAGGGGGCCTGTTCGACGTACCAGCCGAGGTGCTTCCTGAACATGCGCAGACCCAGGCCGGAGCCATAGAAGGCCAGCGAGGCGGACAGATGCTCGATGACGATGGCCAGCCGATCCTCGGGGCCCGGTTCGGCCAGCGTGGTACCGTCCGCCAGCGCCCGCTCCAGATGGGCAGCCAGCCAGGGACGGCCGTAGACGCCGCGTCCCAGCATCAGGGCGTCCGCTCCGGACCGGTCCAGAGCCTCCCGGGCCTCCTCCGACGTCACGATGTCGCCGTTGACGATGACCGGGATGCTAACCGCCGCCTTGACCGCGCCGACCGCGCGCCAGTCCGCTTCACCGGTGTAGAACTGCTGGCGCGTGCGCCCATGGACCGTGACGGCGCGGACACCGAGCGCTTCTGCCTCACGCGCGAGATCAGCGGCATTGAGGCTGGTGTCGTCCCAGCCCAGACGCATCTTGACCGTCACCGGGCGCCTCGTCGCCTGGACCACGGCGTCCATGATCCGCCCGGCCAGCTCCGGCGTGCGCATCAGGGCCGAGCCCGAGGCGGCGCCCGTCACCTCCTTGGCCGGACAGCCGAAGTTCAGATCCACGATATCGGCGCCGGCGGCCTCGGCCATACGGGCCCCCTCCGCCATCGCGGCGGGATCGCGCCCGACCAGCTGGATGACGGTGAGCGGCAGTCCCTCGCCCACCGCTGCGCGCCGCACCACGTCGGGCCGCCCGCGCGCGAACTCGGCCGAGGCCACCATCTCTGTCGCGACGTAGGCGGCGCCCAAACGGCTGGCGAGCCGACGAAACGGCAGATCGGTGATGCCGGTCATCGGGGCCATCAGGACCCGGCCCGGGATCGTCACATCGCCGATCTGAAGAGTGTGGGTCATCGTGTCCGTCTGCACGCCAAGCGGCACCTCTCGTCAACCGCCAAGATGGCCCCTAGAAGGCGACGCATGACATTCGCAAGCGTAGTGGTGGCGGCCGGCTCGGGGTCCCGGGCCGGTGGGGACAAGCAGTGGCGGGCCCTCGGCGGCAAGCCGGTCGTCCGCTGGTCGGTCGAGGCGTTGCTGGAGGCCGGAGCCGCGCCGGTCGTGGTGGTGGTCGCGAGCGACAGCCTCGATCGGGCGAGCGAGGCGCTTGACGGCCTTCCAGGCTGGCACGCCGTCGCGGGAGGCGCGGAAAGGGTCGATTCTGTCCGCGCCGGGCTGGCCGCCATCGGGGGTGCCGACGACCGGCCGGTGCTGATCCACGATGCCGCTCGCCCGCTCCTGTCGCGCGCCGTCATCGACCGGCTGCTGGCGGCCCTGCCCGGGTCCGACGGGGCGATCGCCGCCCTGCCCGTCTCCGACACATTGAAGCGCGGCAGTGCCGAGATCGCAGGCACCGTTGACCGCGTCGGGCTGTGGCGGGCCCAGACACCCCAGGCCTTTCCGCTCGGCCGCCTGCGCGCCGCCTACGCCGCATGGCCCGCCGATGAGACGCCGACGGACGACGCGGCCGTGGTCGAGCGCGACGGGGGCACCGTGCGCCTCGTCGAGGGCGACCCCCGATTGATGAAACTCACCTATCCCGAGGATTTCGCCATGGCCGAGGCCCTGCTGCCCCGTCAGACCCGCGTGGGCTCCGGCTTCGACGCCCATCGCTGGGGGCCGGGCGACGCGGTGTGGCTGTGCGGCGTCTCGATCCCGCACGATCAGACCCTCATCGGCCATTCCGACGCCGACGCCGGGCTGCATGCCCTCACTGACGCCATTCTGGGGGCCATGGGCGACGGCGACATCGGTGATCACTTCCCGCCGACGGACCCGAAGTGGAAGGGTGCCGCGTCGGACCTGTTCCTGATCCATGCGGTCGAGCGTCTGCATGTGCGCGGTGGTCGGCTGGTCAACGTCGACGTGACCCTGATCTGCGAGAAGCCCCGGGTGAAGCCGCATCGTCAGGCCATGCGCGAGCGGCTGGCGGAAATCCTGGCCCTGCCCCTGGACGCCGTCAGCGTGAAAGCGACCACGACCGAGGCCATGGGCTTTACCGGCCGGGGCGAAGGCCTGGCGGCCCAGGCGATCGCGACGATCGAACTGCCGGCCTGAATCCATCCTCAGGCAGCGAGCGACCGCGTCGCGGGCGAAAGGACAGACACAGGCCCTACCGGCGGAAATGCCGCCACAATGAACCGGCGAGATTCACATAGTCGTCGGTCCAGGGACGGACCTCGGTGTCGGCGATCGTCTGCCATTCCGGACGTCGGCGGAACTCCGCCAGACCCTCCTCGGTCGGGGACAGGATCAACGCCTCGGTTGACGCGTCGGCCATGTCCGGACTGGCGGCGCTCTCCTGATAGATCTGGTGCAGGTTCGGCACTGCCAGCCTTTGAGCCGCCGCTGCCGCCGGCAGGGTGATGTCGAGGTTGCGGTTCGACAGATGAAGGACGACCACGCCGTCCGGCGTCAGCAGCCGCATATATCCCTCAATGGCCTCGACGGTCAGCAGGTGGGTCGGGACGGCATCCGACGAAAAGGCGTCGATCAGCAGAAGATCATAGGAACCGGGTGCCTCCCGATCCAGGGTCAGCCGGGCGTCGCCGAGGACCGTGCGGACCGGCCCGTCGGCGCAATCAGAAATGAAGGTGAAATAGGAGGGATCGCGCGCAAGGCGGTCTACCAGGGGATCGATCTCGAAAAAGGTCAGCCGGTCCTCGGCCCGCTTGTACCCGGCCATGGCCCCGGACCCCAGGCCCACGACCCCGATGTTCAGACCCGGCCGACGGATCTGCATCGCCTGGGTCGCCTGACCGATGGGCGTCATCGGCGCGTAATAGACGGTGGGCATGCAGGCAAAGGCCGGATCTCGCGGCTGGGCACCATGCAGCGTGGTGCCGTGCATCAGGACATGGACCTCGCCACCGAGCCGGTCGTCCTGGGTGGTGCCGACGCGCATCACGCCAAAGAAGCTGCGGTCACTGAACTTTGCCTCATAACCTCTTGCAATGTAATGCGTAGACAGGGCGATCATCGCAGCAATGGCGACATAGGCCGGCGTTCGGTCGCGCAACAGCAGACCCGCGACCACGGCGACCGTCAGAACCATCTGGGTCAACCGGGGCATGTCCCCGGTCACACTTCTGCTGAACCACCAGGCGAAATCCCAGTCGACACGGAAAAAGGCTGAAAGCATTGGCGGGGCCACACAGACGATGGCGGCCAGCACAAACAGATAGACCTCGGTATTGCGGATCGGGGCGCGGCTCAGCGGGCGGGCGAGGCCGACAAGCACCAGCAGCAGGGGATACTCCCAGACCCCGTTGAAGATCACCGGCGCCAGCAGGGCGGTGAAGGCCCCACCGATCACGCCGCCGACGGAGAGCAGGAGATAGAATTCGGTCAGACGATCCGGCGGCGGTCGACGTTCTGCCAGCCTCTGGTGACACAGGAGGGCGAGAAAGAAGAAGGTGGTGAGGTGCAGGCCGAACAGCATCAGCCAGTTGCCCGTGCGGAAGGCCGTAAACACGAGGCAGAGCAGTCCCAGGGCTGCTCCGATCACCAGCGTGACAGGCAAGGGAATCAGAGGCTTGCTCTGAAACGCGATCACGAAGGTCAGGAGGTAAAGGGCGAGGGGTGCGACCCACAGGAAGGGGGCCGAGGCGACGTCGGTCGAGAGGTGGGTCGTGACGCCCAGCATCAGGCTGGCGGGCGCTGCGGCGAGAAGGACCCAGATGATCTTCTCACGCCAGGCGATCGGGGCAGACCGCTCCAGGGCCGCGACCTCGCCCTGCCCCGAGGCGCGTCTCCAGGCCACGACGGCCAGCGCCACCACCATGAGCACGAAGACGGCATAGCCGGCGCTCCAGCCTGCCCCTTGTCCGGACAGGGTCAGCAGTGGCTCGATGACGGCCGGATAGGCGATCAGGGCCAGAAAACTTCCGAGGTTGGACGCCGCATAGAGGACATAGGGGTTCTGGCCGTCGACATGGCCGACCCGGACGCGGGCGTACCAGGCCTGGAGCAGAGGCGCTGTGGCCGACAGGACGGCGAAAGGTGCCCCGATCGACAGGGTGAGCGTCGCCAGAAGCCAGCCGATGGGCGCGTCCGGCGCGGGGTCACCCAGCACCCCGCTGATCCGGAGCGGCAGGAACAGGGCGGCCAGCACCAGCAGCCCCAGATGCACGCCCATCTGGGCCTTCATCGAGGTCAGCCTTTGCAGCAGATGGGCATAGGCGTATCCCGCCAGCAGCGCCGCCTGGAAGAAGACCATGGCGGTGTTCCAGACCGATGGCGATCCACCCAGCATCGGCAGCACCAGTTTGGTCGCCATCGGCTGGACCGTGAACACCAGCGCTGCCGAGGTGAAGATGGCCAGGGCGAACAGTCCCGGGGTCACCTGATCGCTACCGTGACCGCTCCTCGCCCGGTCGTGGTCCTCAGTCACGGTCGTGTCATTCATGCCGGCTCCGGTCGCGCCGACCGGTCGACAGACCCGAGCGCCCGGCCCATGTATCGCCATTCATCCCTGCTTCGGAAAGCCCCATGTTTCCCGACGACGTCACTGATCTCGCAGCGTCCGTAATCGCCGCCGCTGCGACGCGCGACTGGACGATCGCCACTGCCGAAAGCTGCACCGGAGGATTGGTCGCCGGGGCCCTGACGTCGGTTCCCGGATCGTCCGCCGTCGTCGACCGGGGGCTTGTGACCTATTCGAACACCGCCAAGGTGGCCCTTCTGGGCGTGCCACAGGCGGTCATCGCCGCTCACGGTGCCGTGTCGGAGACGGTCGCCCGATCCATGGCGGAAGGGGCCAGGGTGACGGCCGGTGTGGATCTGGCCGTATCGATCACGGGCATCGCCGGGCCCGGTGGCGGCTCGGTCGAAAAGCCGGTCGGGCTGGTCCATTTCGCCTGCGCCCGACAAGGCGCGACGACCCACGTCCGCCACCTGTTCGGTGACCTGGGCCGGGACGGCGTCCGTCTGGAATCGGTCCGGGTCGCGCTCGGTCTGTTGCTCGACGCCTGCAAGGCCGGATGAGCGATCTGCCCGTCATCGACGCGCGCGGTCATCGCTGTCCGGTCCCGACCTTGCGCCTTCGCAAGGCGCTTGAGGCTGCGCCCGAGGGTTCGCGGGCCGTTCTCCTGGCGACGGATCCGATGGCCCGGATCGATGTGCCCTGGCTGGTGGCGGAGCTGGGCGGTCGCATCGTCTCGCTGGACGAGCGGGACGGTGTCCTGACAATCACCGTCGAGACGCGCGCCGCTCCGACAGACTGACGATCGCGGCCGATGGTTCATCCGGGTCTGCGTCGAGGTCGGGCGCTCCGCGGGCCCGCGCCGCAATCTCCATCTCGGTGGCAAAGGCACCGCCGTAGAAGATGGCGTTGACGTTCCAGGACAGCCAGATCAGCAACACCACGACCGCGCCGACCGATCCATAGGTCGCGCCCAGCGGGGCGATCTGCTCGACATAGATGGCGCAGAGCCACGACGAGATCATCGACAGCACCGTCGCGACCGCCCCGCCGGCGAGGGCCGGAAGCCAGGCGACAGGCTCGCGGTGTGACATGGCGTAGCGGTAGAGCATGGACAGGCCGAGCCCGAGGCCCAGCGCGGGTGTGATACCCGCCAGAAGAAAGCCGCCCCCGCTGGCTTCGGAGGACGTGTGCTGGAGCAGCCTCGCCGTCACCACGGCACCGGACACCACGGTGAACAGTGCGAAAGCAAAGAGCGCCACGAAAAAGGCCAGCATGTTGAACTTGAGAAACCCGTGCGGCTCGGTTTCATCGTGGATCAGGTTCAGCCCGGCCAGCAGGGCCTTGAAGCCGCGATGGGCGGCATAGGCACCGACCACCAGGGCGAAGGCGCTCTGGGCCGAGACGGTCCGCGCCGAGGCGTTGGCGAGCCGTTCGACCTCGGCCTGGAATATGGCCTGGGCGGCATGCGGCATGACATCGGCCAGGGCGGCGGCCTGTTCGCTGACCTGGCCGATCGACAGAACGGCCTTGTAGAAGCCGATCAGGATGGCGATGGCCGGAAAGACGGCCAGCAGGGCGAAGAAGGACACCCCGCCCGTATAGAGCATGACGTCTCTGCCCCAGCTGCGGGCGAAGGCCCGGCCGGACAGGCGCGCCCAATAGCCCGGTGTGGCGATGTCCGTCTTCAAGCCGTTCAAGCCGGTTCCCACCATAGCCCCTGTCGCGGCAAACTAGCGCAAAATCGGGTGGGGGGAAGCCTTGGCTGTTGCGGGGGTCTTTTCCCGTGACGCGGGCATTCACGCATTGCGCCCGCCCGGGCCGGGTCGGTATGGTCACGTCTGCGCCTCAGGCGTGGCTCCGTTCGGAGCTCAGGGGGGACGGCCACTTGCTATCGGTTCCACGCGTGCTGGTCGTCGCTCTTTCCGACGACAGGATCGGATCCCTTTGTCGGGGTCTCGACAGCCTGGGCTGGCGCACCATGACGGCACGGAGCGGCGGCGCAGCCATTGCCGCGCTGACCGACTTCACGCTGGAAGCGGCCGTCATCGACGCGGACCATCCCGAGGCCGGTGCCTTGCCCGAGGCCCTGCGCCTCGCCGCCGGGGCGCGCCGCCTGCCGGTCGTGTCGATTGGATCGGTTACGGCCGGCGACGGCGTTGACCTCGCGATGGCGGAGGCACCGCATCCCACCCAGCTGGGTCTGAGGCTGGAACAGCTGGTCCGCGCCGCCATCACCGAAGAAGAGTTCCGCCTGCGCCGCCAGACCCTGGCCGTGCACGGCACGACGCTGGACCCCGGCGAGCCCGACCCGAGCCCGCTGCGGATCCTGATCGCAGGCGCGCCGGATCACCGCTTCATCGGCCTGTCCAACACCCTGACCGAGGCCGGGGCCGAGATCGTCGCCGCGCCGACGCCCTACACCGCCTTCGACTATCTGCACGAAAGTGCTTTCGACGCGGCCGTGCTGTGGGGCGCACCCGATCATGCACCCGCGCTCAGCATCGCTTCGGGCATGAAGCGGAACACCCGCCTCTATCACATCCCTCTGGCCCTCTATCTGCGCTCTGAAGGCGAGATCAATCTGGGCGAGCTGTACAATCGGGGCTTCTCCGAGGTCGCGGCGGCCTCGACGCCCGAGCCGGACATAGCCGCCCGCGTGCTGGCCCTGGCCCAGACCCACCGGCGGCACCTCGCTATCCGCCGGGCATTGGAGGGGGCACGCGGCTCGGGGGTCATGGACCCGACGACGGGCCTGTTCACCCCGACCCTGTTCGCCAGCCATCTCGGTCGCGTGGCTGACGCCGCCACCGCGCGGCGCCGGCCGCTGTCGGTCTGTGTGCTCAAGGTGTCCGAAACCGAGACCCTGACCCATGCCCGCCGGGGCGGCTGGCTGGACCGCGCCATGCCCCAGATCGGGGCCATGGTCTCGCGGCTGGTGCGGGTCGAGGACACAGCCGCGCGCCTGGCCCCCGAGGTCTTTGCGCTTGCCCTGCCCGCCACACCGGGTGTCGCGGCCCGGCTGGCGGCGGAGCGGATCGCCGCCGTTATCGGCTGCACGGCCTTCGACGCCGGCCCCGACCGATCACCCTTCGTGGTGGAGTTTCGGGTGGGCGTGGCAGAGCTGATGCCCGGAGAAAGCGCCGGAGCCGTGCTCGAACGCGCTTCAACGGATCTTCACGCGGCCCGCGTGGCCTGACGCAGGCCTACTCGCGGCTGGGTTCGCCCTGCGGCCGGAAGGTTCGTCAAAGAGAACACCCAGGGTTCACAAAGGACACGACGAGACCGGGTGGGCGCGGCGAGCGCTGATCGGCAAACCCCAACAGTGCGCCCCGGTAAGGGTCGGCTTCGCCGCCGAGCCCCTGCGAAACTCGATAGCCCCGCGACCGATCGATGATCGGTCAGGCCCCCGCCACGCGCGCCAGATCGGCTGTGATCCGCTCGGCGACCTTCAGCCGGTCCTCGGCCGAGGGCCAGTCGCCCTTGACGACGATCTTCTGGTCCGGCCGAATCTTCCACGTCGCGTGGTTCTTCTGGATCAGGCCCACCAGCCCGGCCGGATTGGGGAAGCGGTTGTCGCGGAGCGTCAGGACGCAGCCCTTGGGCCCGATGTCGATGCGCTCGATGCAGGCCGTCTTGCAGTTGGCCTTTACTCCCACGATCCGCAGCAGTTGTTTCGCCTCATCCGGCAGGGGGCCGAAGCGGTCGATCAGTTCGGCGGCCAAGGCTTCCCGGCTCTCGGTGTTCTCGGCGTCGGAGAGGCGGCGATACAGGCTGAGACGAACGTTAAGGTCCGGGACATAATCCTCTGGAATCAGGACGGCTGCGCCGACGTTGATGGCCGGAGACCAGCCCCGGTCGATCGCTCCCCCTTCCCCGTTCTGGCGTAACTCGGCGACCGCGTCTTCCAGCATCTGCTGGTACAGTTCGACGCCCACCTCGCGGATATGGCCTGACTGTTCGTCACCCAGCAGATTGCCGCCGCCGCGCTGGTCGAGGTCGTGGCTGGCCAACTGGAAGCCGGCGCCGAGGTTGTCCAGCGATTGCAGCACCTGCAACCGCCGCTCGGCCGACAGGGTCATGGGCTTGTTCGCATCGGTCGTCAGATAGGCGAAAGCCCGCGCCTTGGACCGCCCGATCCGGCCCCGGATCTGGTGCAGTTGGGCCAGGCCGAACATGTCGGCCCTGTGCACGATCAGGGTATTGGCGGTCGGAATGTCGATGCCGCTCTCGACGATGGTGGTCGAGACCAGCACGTCATAGGAGCCGTCATAGAAGGCGCTCATCACGTCTTCCAGCTGGGTCGGGCTCATCTGGCCATGGCCGACAACAAACCTGATCTCCGGCACCTGGACCCGCAGGAACTCCTCGATGTCGGGCAGGTCCGACAGGCGAGGACAGACGTAGAAGGCCTGACCGCCGCGATACTTCTCGCGGAGCAGGGCCTCGCGCACCATGACCGGGTCCCAGGGCGCGACATAGGTCCGCACGGCCAGGCGGTCGACCGGCGGGGTAGCGATGATCGACATCTCGCGGATGCCCGACAGCGCCATCTGCAGCGTGCGGGGGATGGGCGTGGCGGTCAGGGTCAGCAGGTGGACGTTGGCGCGGAGGCTCTTGAGCTTCTCCTTGTGCTTGACGCCGAAGTGCTGCTCCTCGTCGACGATGACCAGGCCCAGGTCCTTGAAGCCGACCTGATCGGACAGCACCGCATGGGTGCCGACGACGATCTCGAAACTGCCGTCCTTCAGACCGCTGCGGGTCTCGGCCGCGTCTCTGGCCGTGACCATGCGCGACAGGTGGCGGACCTTGACCGGCCAGCCCGCGAACCGCTCGGAAAAGGTCTTGAAGTGCTGACGCGCCAACAGCGTCGTCGGGCAGACGATGGCGACCTGCTGCCCTGACATGGCGACCACGAAGGCGGCGCGGATGGCGACCTCGGTCTTGCCGAAGCCGACGTCGCCGCAGATCAGGCGATCCATGGGCGAGCCCTTGCCGAGGTCCTCCAGTACATCGCCGATGGCGTTCAGCTGGTCGTCGGTCTCCTCATAGGGGAAGCGGGCGCAGAATTCGTCGAACAGCCCGGTCGGCGGGGTGATCGCGTCGCCGGACTTCAGCGCCCGCTTGGCGGCCAGCGCGATCAGGCCTTCGGCCATATCACGCAGACGGGCCTTGGCCTTGGCCTTGCGCGCCTGCCAGCCCGCGCCGCCCAGCCGGTCCAGCTGAACGCCGTCGGACTCCGTGCCGTACCGCGTCAGAAGATCTATGTTTTCAACCGGTAGATAGAGCTTGCTGTCACCGGCATACAGAAGTTCGAGGCAGTCGTGCGGGGCCTCCTGGATCTCCAGGGTCTTCAGCCCCTCGTAGCGGCCGATGCCGTGATCGAGGTGGACGACGAGATCGCCGGTCGTCAGGGCCGAGGCTTCGGCCAGGAAGTTGGAGGCGCGGCGCTTGCGCTTGGGTCGCGCCAGGCGGTCGCCCAGGATGTCGGTTTCGGAGATGACGGCGACGTCGTCGGTGACGAAACCGTGCTCGACCGGCAGGACGGCGCGGAGGAAAAGATCCCTGGACGCCGTCTGCACATCGGCCCAGTCGCGCACCGGAACGACGGGATCCAGCCCGTGGTCGGACAGCATGACGCCCAGCCGGTCTGACGAACCCTCGGTCCAGGACGCGAAAAGCACCCGCTTGCCCTCGCCCTGCAGCGCGGCCGCATGGGCCGCGACCGCCTCGAACAGATTGACGCTGTCCTGGGCTCGTTCGGCGGCGAAGGTCCGGCCCAGTCGCCCTCCGGCGTTCTCGGTCGCGCCGTCGAAAGGGCTGAGGCGGCGCACGACGCGGCCCGCCAGCGCCCCGTTCCACTCGGCTTCGGGCAGGTACAGGCGCTCGGGTGGCGAGGCCCGGTTGGCGGCCCCGCCCTTGGCCCTGGATGCCTCCTGCCGGGCCTCATAGGCGTCGCGGGTCAGGTTCCAGCGTTCGGTCCGGGCCGCATCGGCCTGGTGATCGAGGAACACCGTCGCCCGGTCGGGCAGATAGTCGAACAGGGTCTCCAGCCGGTCGTAGAGCAGCGGCAGCCAGTGCTCGAACCCCTGACGTCGCGCGCCCTCCGAGACGGCGGCATAGATCGGGTCCTCGCCCGGCGCGCCGAACAGGTTCAGATAGCCGCTGCGGAAGCGGCTGATGCTCGCGGCGTTCAGCAGGGCCTCGGACACGGGCGACAGAGACACGTCCCGGCGCTGGCCCGTCGATCGCTGGGTTGCCGGATCGAAGGTGCGGATCGATTCCAGCTCGGCCCCGAACATGTCCAGCCGCACCGGCTCGGCGAACCCGGGCGGGAAGACGTCGACGACCCCGCCACGCACGGCATATTCGCCCCGGTCGTTGACCGTGGAGGCGCGCATATAGCCGTTGGTGGCGAAATAGGCCTCGAGCGCGACCAGATCGAGCTCGCGTCCCACCACGGCGTCGAAGGCGGCCGAAGCCGTGGCTTCGCGGGGCGGCGTGCGCTGCAGGGCTGCGGCGACCGTGGTCACGATCAGCAGAGGCTTGCGGTCATCCGGCACGCGACGGGCCAGCACCGTCAGCGCCGCCATCCGCTCGGCGGAGACCGCCGAAGTCGGGCTCAGACGATCGTAAGGGAGACAGTCCCACGCCGGAAACTCTACGATCTCAATGTCCTTGGCAAAAAACCGGAATGCCTGGACGAAGGCGCTGGACCGCGAAAAGTCGCGCGCCACGAAGACACCGACGCCGCCGGACACCTTGATCCGGTCGGCGACGATGAGGGCGTCCATGCCCTCCGGTGCCCCGCCGAGGTCCTGATCCGTGCGGCGCTCCACCGCGGCCCCGTCCATCAGCCCGCGCCCTCGGCCACGGCGGTCGCGACATGCGCGCGCATGAAGGCGCGGAGCTTCACCATCAGACTCGTGTCGTGCCCTGGCGGTGTCGGCTGGGTCTCGATGATCCAGGCGTAGAGGTCATGATCGTTGTCTTCGGCCAGCAGGGCCTCCAGCTGTTCCAGTTCCTCATCGCTCAGGGTCTGGCCTTCTCGCTCCATGAACGGCCCAAGCACCAGGTCCGCCTCGCGAAAGCCCCGCCGCCACGCCCGGAAGGTGATCCGGCCCAGCCTCTGCCGGCGCAGTTCGTTTTCGGCACGCGCATCGTTATCGGCCACAAGAATCCTTGCCCGGTCCAGGTCATCGACAGAGCGGCCCAGATAGCGTTCCCCATGCCGTTTCGCCAGCGTCGCGGCGGCGGCTATTGTCGCGGTCGATGCGCCCGGAGATTCTCTTTCCCTTGTTCGCCCCGGTCGACACCCTGAAGGGCGTCGGGCCGCGCACCCTGCCGCTGGTGCAAAAGCTGGCCGGGCCGCTGGTGCGCGACATGCTGTTTCTGGCGCCCACGGGCGTCGTCACCCGCCGCCGCACGACCGCCGCCGAGGCCGTGGAGGGCGAGGTCGGAGTGTTCGACGTCATCGTCGACCGCATGATCGCGCCGGGACGGCCGGGGGTGCCGCTGAAGGTCCGGGCCTCGGACGAGACCGGCTTCGTCCATCTGATCTGGTTCGGGGGCAGTCCCCAGCACATCGACCGTCAGTTGCCGCGAGGCGAGCGTCGGCTGGTGTCCGGCAAGGTCGAGCGGTTCAACAACGAGGTCCAGATCGTCCATCCCGACTGGATCGTGCCTCTGGACAAGGGCGAGGACATCCCGGCCGTCGAGCCCGTCTATCCGGCCACCCAGGGCATCACCTCGCGTCAGGTCAGGAAAATCGCGCAGGGAGCCCTGGCCGTCGCGCCAGAGCTGCCGGAATGGCAGGACGCCGCCTGGCTGGCTGCGCGCCGTTGGCCCGGCTGGCGCGCGGCCATCCAGGCCCTGCACGCCCCGATCGGCGAGATCGACCTGACGGCGGACACGCCGGTTCGCCAGCGACTGGCCTATGACGAGTTGCTGGCCCATCAGCTGGCGCTGGCCCGCCGCCGCCGCGCGCGCCAGACCACGCCGGCACCGGTGATCCGGCTGGGCCGGGTTTCCGAGGCCCTGCTTACCGCCCTGCCCTTCACCGTCACGGGGGCCCAGAGCGCCGCCGTCGCGGAGCTCCGGGCCGATCTGGCCTCGGGCGAGCAGATGGGACGTCTGCTTCAGGGCGATGTCGGGTCGGGCAAGACGGCCGTAGCGGCGCTCGCCATGGCCGACGCCGCGTCCAGCGGGTTCCAGTCCGCCCTGATGGCCCCGACCGAGATCCTTGCCCGCCAGCACTTCCAGCGGCTGGGACCGATGCTTGAGGCGGCCGGGGCGCCCACCTTGCTCCTGACCGGTCGCGATACCCCGGGCGAGCGGCGCGAGAAGCTGGCGGCACTGGCGTCCGGGGCGGCTCGCGTGGCCATCGGCACCCACGCCCTGTTCCAGGATGCGGTCCGGTTTGATCGTCTGGCGTTGGCTGTCATCGACGAACAGCACCGTTTCGGCGTCAATGAGCGGGCACGGCTTCAGGCCAAGGGCAATCCGCGCGTCGGTGGGGTCCACCTGCTGACCATGTCGGCCACGCCGATCCCCCGCACCCTGGAGCTGACCCAGTATGGCGAACTGGAGGTCAGCCGGCTGATGGAGAAGCCGCCTGGCCGCACGCCGGTGGCCACCGCCGTCCTGCCCCTCGCCCGCATCGGCGAAGTGGCCCAGCGGCTGAAGGCGGCGGTCGAGGCCGGGGCACAGGCCTACTGGATCTGCCCGCTTGTCGCCGAGTCCGAGGCCATCGATCTGGCGGCCGCCGAGGAGCGCGCCGTCGATCTGCGCCGCCTGATGAAGGCCGAGGTCGGCCTGGCCCACGGACAGATGCCGGGGGCGGAGCGCGAGGCCGTCATGGCCGATTTCGCTGATGGCCGCCTGCCGGTACTGGTCGCCACGACGGTGGTCGAGGTCGGGGTGGATGTGCCCAACGCCACCATCATGGTGATTGAGCACGCCGACCGCTTTGGTCTGGCCCAGCTGCACCAGCTGCGCGGCCGCGTCGGCCGGGGAGCCAAGTCCAGCGCCTGTATCCTGCTGTACGGCGAGGCAGACGGCGGACTCGGTGAAACGGCCCGCGAGCGACTGGAGACGCTTCGCCGGACCGAGGACGGATTCCAGATCGCCGAGGAAGACTTCCGCCTGCGCGGGGGCGGTGATCCCCTCGGCCTGAAACAGAGCGGCTTTCCGGCCTACCGGTTCGCCGATCCGGTCCGGCATCGGTCACTGCTGCTGGCCGCCGCCGATGATGCCCGGCTGGTCCTGGGCCGAGACCCTGACCTGACATCGCCCCGGGGCGAGGCGGTCCGGGTGCTGGAGGCCCTGTTCGACTGGAAGACCGACCGGTCCGGCCTCGACTAGCCGCCCTGCGAGGCCATCCAGATGTTCAGGCGGCGCTCGACGTCTCTCTCAATATCCGCGTAGAAAAGATTGTAAGGGCGTGCCTTTCGTCGATCGGCCCAGTTACCGACCTCGCGGAAGGACTCGGTCGTCAGTTCGGTGTGGCGCAGGACGCCCTCACGGCACCGGGTCGCCACCACACGGTCGATGAAGGCCGGACGGACGCCCCATTCCAGGCCCGTGGCATTGGCCGCACCGTGGTGCCGCCGGGCCGGAACCGCAACGCCGTCGGCCGCCCCGCTGACCGGATTGACGCACAGGGCCGGCCGTCCGTTCAGGTCCACCAGACGGCCGTTGTCGTCCCAGACCAGCGCCCGTCTCAGCCGTCGACGCGCCGCGCCGTCATTGGTCTCGCCCACCCCCGACCAGCCGACGACGCAGCCGATGCTGGTGGCCGTGGCGCAGGCCGGAAGGGACGTCGCGAGGGTGTCGCGCGCGACCAGGACGTCCATGACGTAGACGGCCGCCACCCGCGTCCTCAGAGCCTGGTCGCCTGCCACGCGCTCGCGCACCAGCCGGTCGATCAACTCCCCCCCTTGCTCGACCCCCGCGAGGATGAGCGGGCCGCTCGGGTGGGCCGCCAGCCAGGCGTCGAAGGCCCGGCGGGCATCCTCATAGGCAAAGGCCCTGGCGTCACGGGCGTCGTCGCGCAACGTCAGACGCGTGTAGAGCGAGCCCTGGCGGTATCGCGGGATACTGATCGAGCCGGCTCGCGCGAACGGCCCGGCATAGTTCGGGATCACGACGCGGCGCAGATAGGCATCTGCGTCCGGATCATCGATCGGACCGTTCCAGTCCGGGCCGCCGTCAAACGTCGTCGAATGCAGGAAGAAGACGGTCGCCGGTCCCGCGTTCGCTGTCCGGACGTCGCGCATGGCCCAGGCGCCGGGCGACGCATAGTCCGGTGCCGGCGGCGGGTCATAGGTCTGGAACGGGATCTGGGGATCGAGCCCGGCCTTCAGGATATCGCCCCTCCAGATGGCCACCGCGGCCGTGAGCAGAAACACCACGACAAAGCCGGTACAGCCGAGCCACTGGCCGAGCCTGAGCCGGGGCAGGATCATCGATAGGGGTCCGGCTGCGACAGAAAGCCCTCGACGTAGCGCCGGACGCCCTCTTCCAGCGGCGTCGACTGGCCGGAAAAGCCGAGGGCGCGGACGCGATCCATCTTCGCCTCGGTGAAGTACTGGTACCGCTCGCGGATCGCCTCGGGCATGTCGATGTAGGAAACCCGTTCCTCCTTGCCCGCGGCGGCGAAGGTCGCGCGGGCCAGATCGAGGAAGGACCGGGCCTGGCCGGAACCGGCGTTGAAGATGCCGCTGATCCGGGGCGCGCACAGCAGCCAGTCGACGATGTCGACAACGTCGTCGACGAAGACGAAGTCACGCAGCTGGCCGCCGTCGGCGTAGTCGGGGTGGTGCGAGCGGAACAGGCTGACGGTCTCACCGGCCGCGACCCTGGGCCAGATCTGGGCGATCACCGACTTCATGCCGCCCTTGTGGCCCTCGTTCGGGCCATAGACGTTGAAGAACTTCAAGCCCGCCCACTGTTTTGGCGCATGGTCGCGCGAGGCTTCGCGGACCGCATACTGGTCGAACAGTTTTTTTGAATATCCATAAGCATTAAGCGGCTGGAGCCGGGATATCGACGCAAGATCATCCGCGTCATCGAACCCCGCCGAGCCGTCGCCGTAGGTCGCCGCTGACGAGGCGTAGATGAAGCGCGTGTCGTTCAGGGCGCACCAGTCCCACAGGTCGCGCGACAGGCTGAAGTTGGTTTTCAGGATCAGGTCGGCGTCCATCTCCGTCGTCGAGGAGATGGCCCCCATATGAACGACGGCGCTGACGCGGTCGACGTGGCGATCCAGCTGGGGGAACAGTTCCTCGGGCAGCCAGAAGTCGGCGATGGCGGATTTGGCGATGTTGCGCCACTTACCCAGATCGGCATTTTCCACCCGGTCGCAGACGATGACGTCCCAGCGGTCCTCGGCGCACAGACGCGAGACGATGTTGGAGCCGATGAAACCGGCCCCGCCGGTGACCACGACCGCCCGCCTCATGCCGACCCCCTCATCGTCTCGATCGTTCTGGTCGTGGAAAAGCCGTCGGTGAAGGCGGCCAGCCGGACCTCCCCGCCCCAGCTCTCGACCAGATCGCCGCCGACCACACCCTCGCGCGTGTAGTCCGCCCCCTTGATCAGCACATCGGGCCGCAGCCGCTCGATCAGACGGATCGGCGTGGGGTCGTCGAAGGACGTGACCCGGTCCACGCTGGCGAGGCCGCCGATAACGACGGCACGGCTGTCGAGGTCGTTGACCGGGCGACCCTCGCCCTTGAGAGCCCTGACAGAGGCGTCGGTGTTCAGCGCCACCACCAGCCGGTCGCACCACGACCGCGCCTGAGCCAGATAGGCGACGTGTCCCCGGTGCAGGATGTCGAAACAGCCGTTGGTGAAACCCACCTTCAGCCCCTGACGCCGCCAGGCCTCGACCTCACCCGCCAGATCGTCCAGCGCCGTGACCTTGGCGAGCGCCGCTCCGGCGTGCTGGGTCATCTCGGCCTCAATCAGCTCCGCGGGCGTGACCACGGCGGTGCCGCTTTTTCCGACGACGACGCCGGAGGCGAGGATGGCCAGCTGCACCGCCTGTTCCAGTGAGGCCCCGGCCCCCAGCGCCAGACCCAGCGCCGCCAGACCGGTGTCACCGGCTCCGGAGACGTCGAACACCTCGCGCGCACGGCCGGGGAAGTGGGCCGCTCGCCCGCCTCGCCGCATCAGGCTCATCCCCTTGCCGGCCCGTGTGACGACGATGGCCCTGGCGGTCGTGGCCTCCAGCAGCGCGGCAAGAGCGGCTTCGATGTCGGTGTCGGTCTCGACCGGCAGACCGGTGGCACCGGCCAGTTCCGAGGCGTTGGGCTTGATGACGTCGACGGCCCCGTAACGGGCGAAATCGCGCCCCTTGGGGTCAACGATGACGGGTATGCCCGCGTTCTGGGCCTGCCAGACGGCGGAGCGGATCAGGCGCTCGGTGACCACACCCTTGGCATAGTCTGACAGGAGAATGGCTGAAGCCTCTGAAAAGACGTCATCGCGTTCGAAAGCGCCGACGACCGGTTCCTCTTCATCCAGCCGCATCAACTGCTGGCCGCCGGAGACGTAGCGCGTCTTGACGATGGTTCCGCCCGCGGCCGTCTGCGTGATGAAATCCTCGATCCGATCTTCGGCGGCGACCAGGCCGGCCAGTTCCGCACCCGCTGCGTCGTGTCCCGCCACGCCCCCCAGCCGGGCCGTGCCGCCCAGCGCAGCGACGTTTCGGGCCACATTGCCGACGCCGCCCGGCATGGCGACCATGCGCCGGGCGCGCAGCACCGGAATCGGGGCCTCGGGCGAGATTCGACTGACCTCGCCATAGACATAGCGATCCAGCATCAGGTCGCCGACACAGGCGATCGTCAGGCCCCGCGCCTTTTCCAGCAGGGCCTGGAGTCCGCCGAGGTCGAGGTGAAGGTCAGCCATTCCGCCCAGCCCGGGGCGGCGCGTCGGTGCGTCGTGCATTCACTGCCTCGGCCATGTCCCCTCGAAAACGAGTCTGAATAGTCTGAATCGGCTGAAATCAGCCTGGCGATCGAGCGATACTAGACCCTGTCTGCGTCAAAAGCGGACGTCACGCCGCCTTCGCCATCCGAGCCTTGCTGAGGTCGTCATAGGCGATCAGGTCGGCGGCGAGAGCCTCGAACTCCGACAGCGGGACCATGTTGGGGCCGTCCGACGGGGCGTGGTCGGGGTCCTGGTGGGTCTCCATGAAGACGGCGTCGACGCCCACGGCCACGGCGGCGCGGGCGAGGACCGGCACGAACTCGCGCTGGCCGCCCGAGGAGGTCCCCTGCCCGCCGGGCTGCTGGACGCTGTGGGTCGCGTCGAACACCACGGGACAGCCGATCTCGCGCAGGACCGGCAGGGCCCGCATGTCGGAGACAAGCGTATTGTAGCCGAAGCTGGCCCCCCGCTCGCAGGCCATGACGTTCGGATTGCCCGCGCCGACGACCTTGGCGATGACGTTCTTCATGTCCCATGGGGCCAGGAACTGGCCCTTCTTGATGTTGATGGCCTTGCCTGTCGCAGCCGCGGCCAGCAGCAGGTCGGTCTGGCGGCTGAGGAAGGCCGGGATCTGCAGGACATCGACGGCCTGGGCGGCGATCGCGCACTGCTCCTCATTGTGGACGTCGGTCAGCACCGGAAGCCCGGTGACCTCGCGGATCTCGGCGAAGATCGGCAAAGCCCCTTCCAGGCCGATGCCGCGGGCGGCGCTTGCGCTGGTGCGGTTCGCCTTGTCGAAGCTGGTCTTGTAGATGATGCCGACGTTGAGACGCTGGCCGATTTCCTTAAGGGCATGGGCCATCTCCAGCGCGTGCCCGCGGCTCTCCAGCTGGCAGGGGCCGGCGATGAAGACGATGCGGGCCCCGCCGCCAATGACGACCGGCGTGGTGATGCCGTTGCCGGACAGGGTGATGACGGCGTTCGGAGCGTTCAAGGCAGTGCCCTTGTTCTAGCGACGGTTTGGCGGCTGGCGCGTTCAGACGGCCCAGCCTATGGGGCGGTCAGGTGGGCCCGGCCGCCGGATTTCGCAACCTAACACGGAGCCGGAAGGCGTGACCACCGACCGCGAGCCGCCCGTCATCCTCTGGTTCCGGCGCGACCTTCGACTGGCCGACAATCCCGCGCTGCAGGCGGCCCAGGCCACGGGACGGCCGATCGTGCCGGTCTATATCCTCGACGACGGTCCGGCGGTGCGTCCGATTGGAGGGGCTTCGCGCTGGTGGCTCGACAAGGCGCTGCGGGCCTTGGCGGCCTCTATCGCCGTGCGTGGCGGTCGGCTGATCCTGAGACGCGGTGATTCGGAGGCCGAGCTGCGTCGCCTGATCGACCAGACGGGCGCGACGGGCGTGATGCTGAACCGGCGCTTCGAGCCGGACGGCTGGGCCCAGGACACCGACATCGCCCATGGGCTGAAGGCCGATGGCGTCGAGGTGAGGGGCTTCAACGGCACGCTGCTGGCGCGCCCCGGCTCGGTGCTCAACGGATCGGGCGGGCCCTACAAGGTCTACACGCCGTTCATGAAGGCGCTGAGGGCACAGGCGGAGGTGCCGGCCCATACGACGGGCCCCCGCGACCTTTCGGGCGCGTCGTCTGTCGACAGCGACGACATCGATACCTGGGGCCTGCACCCCGCCCGGCCGGACTGGTCCGGCGGATTCCTCGGCGAGCCGGGCGAGGCGGGCGCGAGGCGGGCGCTGTCCGACTTCCTCAAGACCGGCCTGAAGGCCTATGCCGAGGACCGCGACCGGCCGGATCGGCCGGGCACCAGCCGTCTTTCTCCGCACCTGCACCTCGGCGAGATCAGTCCCTGGTGCGCCTGGATCGCCGCCTATGACGCAGCGGGTTCGGACGGGATTTCAGTAGCGCAGGCCGACAAGTTCACCAATGAGGTCATCTGGCGCGATTTCTCGGCCCATCTGCTCTACCACTTTCCAACCCTGCCGACCGACGCCTTCCGGCCCGAGTATGACCGGATGCCGTGGATCAACGACGCGGGGCAGTTCCAAGCCTGGACCAAGGGCCAAACCGGCTACCCCATCGTCGATGCGGGCATGCGCGAGCTCTGGACCACGGGCTTCATGCACAATCGGGTGCGGATGATCGTGGCCTCCTTCCTGATCAAGCATCTGCTGATCGACTGGCGAAAGGGCGAGGCCTGGTTCTGGGACTGCCTGATGGACGCCGATCTCGCCCAGAACGCCCAGAACTGGCAATGGGTCGCCGGCTCGGGTGCCGACGCCTCGCCCTGGTTCCGGATCTTCAACCCGATCACCCAGGGCCAGAAGTTCGATCCGGACGGCGCTTATGTGAAGCGATGGGTGCCGGAACTGAGGCGCCTGTCTCCCGCCTTCGTCCATTCGCCCTGGACCGCGCCGCCCGAGATCCTTCGCGCCGCCGACGTGACGCCCGGCCAAACCTATCCCCGGCCACTGGTCGACCATGCCGGGGCCCGCGGGCGGGCGCTCTCGGCGCTGAAGACAATCAACGGCGACAGTGAAGCCTGGCCCGAGGATTGACCGTAACTGTCGCTGCACACAGGTTGACCCCATGACCGTCTCGACTGCCGATCTCGCTTCCACGACCCAGCGCACGCCGCGGGTCTTCGCCGGGCTGGTGCGCCTGCTGTCGGCCAACTGGACCTACGGCACGCTGACGCTGAGCCTGCCGAACGGCGAGGTACACCGGCTGGAAGGGGCGACACCCGGCCCCAGCGCGGTCATGCACATCAGGGACTATCGCTTCGCCACCCGCGTCCTGGCCAACGGGGATATCGGCTATGCCGAGGGATACATCGCCGGCGAGTGGGACAGCCCGCACCTGGCCGTGCTGCTGGAGGTACTGGCGTCCAACTACGACCACATCCGCCGGCTCTTCGACGGCAACGCCGTGATGCTGGCCGTCAACTGGGTCTCGCACCGGCTCAATCGCAACAGCCGGACGGGATCGAAGAAGAACATTCACGCCCACTACGATCTCGGCAATGCCTTCTACGCCGCCTGGCTGGACCGCACGATGACCTATTCCGCCGCGCGGTTCGACAGCCCGTCCGAGCCGCTCGAGGCCGCCCAGACCCGCAAATACGCCGACCTGGCCCGCGCCATGGATCTGAAGCCCGGGATGCGGGTGCTGGAGATCGGCTGCGGCTGGGGCGGGTTCGCCGAATACGCCGCCAGGGACATCGGCGCGACCGTCACCGGCGTGACCATCAGCCGGGAACAGCACGACCTGGCTCGCCAGCGCCTGTTCAACGCGGGCCTTTCGGAAAAAACCGACATCCGCCTGATGGACTATCGCGACATCGAGGGCACCTTCGACCGCGTCGCCTCGATCGAGATGTTCGAGGCCGTCGGCAAGGAATACTGGGGGGCCTATTTCGACAAGGTGCAGCAGGTTCTGGTTCCCGGGGGGCGCGCGGGGCTGCAGATCATCACCATCCAGGACGACCTGTTCGACGAGTACAACGCCCGCGTCGACTTCATCCAGAAATACGTCTTCCCCGGCGGCATGCTGCCCTCGGAGGCGCGTCTCCAGCCGGTCGTCGAGGCGGCGGGTCTGAGCTGGGACACCGTCGACCGCTTCGGTATTGACTACGCCGACACCCTCGCCCGCTGGGACCGCAGATTCCAGGCCGCCTGGGGCGACATCCTCAAGATGGGCGGTTTCGACGAGCGGTTCCGAAGGTTGTGGCACTTCTACCTCGCCTATTGCGAGGCCGGATTCCGCTCGCGGCGAACCGACGTGATCCAGCTGGCACTGACGCGCGCCTAGCGCCCGCGCTTCCTGACCCACATGGCCGCATCGGCCTCGGCCAGCCAGGCCTCCACGTCGGTGTGACCGGTGAAGGCGCGCACGCCGAACGAGCCGGCCAGCGCCGCCGCCTTTCCGTCCCAGCGGAAATCGGCTGCCTCCAAGGCGGCCCTGAGCGACGCCGCCTTCTCGCGACCTTCGTCGAGACCGGCGTTCAACAGCAGGACCGCGAATTCGTCGCCACCCAGCCGCCCCACGGCGTCGGTGGCGCGCACATTCTCGAGCAGGATTTCAGCCACCCGCACCAGGGCCGCATCGCCCGCCGCATGGCCGAGGGCGTCGTTCACGCCTTTGAAGCCGTCGAGGTCCAGATAGAGCAGCGCCGCCGGCACCTTGTAGCGTGTGCAATAGGCCATGGTCCGCGTCATGGCGGCGACGAAGCCGCGCCGGTTCAGGACCGGTGTCAGGACATCGTGCTCGGCCGCCGCCTCGGCGGCTTCGGCCCGCGCACGAAGCGCCTCGACCTCGGCCTTCAGCCGGGCGATCTCGGCCAGCGGATCGGCCGTGGCATCCATATCGGCCGCGTCGGTCACGGTCGGGCTCCGGGGCGACTCAGACGGCGGCCGCGCGGGCACAGGCTAGCGCCCTCGGTTGCGGGCGCAACGCGTGTGCTGTAACCGGCCGCTTTCCCGCGCAGCAAGGCCGAGCCAATGGCGTCCGAGACCCCGCCCGTTGCGATCATCATGGGCAGCCGATCGGACTGGCCCACGCTGAAGCATGCGGCCGACACTCTGGACCGGCTGGGGGTCGCCTGGGACGCGCGCGTCGTGTCGGCGCACCGCACACCCGCGAGACTGGTTCAGTTCGCCACGGGGGCCCGGGCCGCGGGGTTCAAGGTGATCATCGCCGGTGCCGGAGGGGCCGCACATCTTCCCGGCATGGCCGCCGCCATGACGCCGCTGCCCGTGCTGGGCGTGCCGGTCCAGTCAAAGGCATTGCAGGGTCTCGATTCCCTGCTGTCGATCGTCCAGATGCCCGGCGGCGTGCCGGTCGCGACCCTCGCCATCGGCGAGGCGGGCGCAAAGAACGCCGGCATCCTGGCCACCCAGATCCTGGCCCTGTCGGATCCGACCCTGGCGGGTCGACTGGACGCGTTCCGCGAGGCCCAGACCGAGGCGGTCCACGAGACAGTTGAAGACTGACTTGGCCGGATCGTTCGTCCCTCTCGCGCCGGGTTCGACCCTCGGCATCCTCGGCGGCGGCCAGCTGGGCCGGATGCTGTCCCAGGCGGCGGCGCGGCTGGGCTTCGATGTCGTCATCCTGGATCCGGAGGACAACAGTCCCGCCGGCCGGGTGTCGCGCGGCCAGATCGTCGCGGCCTATGACGATCCTGTCGCCCTGAATGTATTCGGGCGCGTCTGCGACGTCGTCACCTTCGAGTTCGAGAATGTGCCAGCCGGCTCCATGGAGCGGCTGGCCGAAGCCGGGGCCCTGGTCGCGCCCGGCCCCACTGCGCTCGCCGTCGCCCAGGACCGGGTCGAGGAGAAGACCTTCCTGAACGCGGTCGGGGCTCCGACCGTCGCCTTCGCTTCGATCGACACACTTGACGATCTGAGGCCCGCCATCGAAGCGCTCGGCACGCCCTGTGTGCTCAAGACCCGGCGTGAAGGCTATGACGGCAAGGGCCAAGTCTGGATCAAGTCGCCAAAGGAGGTCGAGGCGGCGTTCGAGGCCATCGAGGGTCGCCCGGCCGTGCTGGAGGCCAGGGCGGCGTTTGTGCGCGAGCTGTCGGTGATCGCGGCGCGGGGTCGCGACGGCCGGATCGCCGTCTATCCCCTGGGCGAGAACCGTCACTCCGGCGGCGTCCTGCGTACCACCATCGCGCCCGCGGTCATCGATGCCAGGACCGAGCGCCGCGCCCGTTCCATCGCGCGCGCCATCACCGAGGGGCTGGATTATGTCGGCGTCATCGGCATTGAGCTGTTCGACCTGGGCGACGGCCAGCTCCTCGTCAATGAGATCGCCCCGCGCGTCCACAATACCGGCCACTGGACCCAGGACGGCTGCGTCTGCGACCAGTTCGAGCAGCATATCCGCGCCGTCGCCGGATGGCCGCTGGGGCCCACGACGGCTCATGCGAGGGTCGAAATGCAGAACCTGCTGGGCGACGAGGTCGAGCAATGGAAGACGCTGGCTGGCAAGGCCGACACCCGACTGCATCTCTACGGCAAGGCGGAAGCCCGCCCCGGTCGCAAGATGGCCCATGTGAACAAGGTCAGGCCGCTGTAGGTTTCGCCGGCCTCGGGGCCGCCTCCACGACCAGACGTCCGGCCGGGGGCGGCGCGACCAGATCCGCAGGGTAAACCTCGGAGAACAGCCAGTCCGCCCAACGGTCGACCGGCACGGGGATCACACCTCGCGTGTGATAGGGCGCGACGTCCGGCCCCGGCCCGGTCGTCAGGAGCGAGAAGGCGTCGCCCTCCCCCGCCCGCCATACGGCCGCCAGTGCCAGAAACGGTGCCTCGGCGTCCCGAAAGATCCAGCGCGTCTTGGGATAGGCCGAACCGGTGAACTCATAGAAGCCGCTGACGGGCACGAGACACCGCCCCGTCCGCTCCCGGTTCAGGAAGGTCCGGTCCTCGGCCCGGAAATTGATGATCGGCCCCGCCTTGGGTCGTGGCGGCGGAAAGCCGAAGCGCATGGTCGTGAGCCGCGCCTCGCCCCCGCTCCCTGCGCGCACGACCGGCGAAGTATCCGTGGGTCGTACCTCATCGACGGGTTCCAGGTTCGGCAGTCCTCCCGTGACGTCCAGCGGCGCGTTCGCCCGGGCGAACCACTCCACCAGCTGGGTGATGTTCAGCCTGGCTTGAAACGAGGCGCACACTGCGGGTCAGCGCGTCCCGTAGCGCAGCTTGCTCAGGAACTCTGTGGCCTTGCGGACCGGGGCCTCGAAGTCCTTGCCCGCCTTCCATTTTTCGAAGGCCATGACGTTGTCGATGCGGCGCGAGACGAAGGCCTCCGCCGCTTCCCGGCTCTCGAACCAGCGCATCGTCAGGGCCGGGATCAGGATGCCCGACAGGATGGTGCGCTTGGAATAGTGGTTCCAGTCGGTCGCCGTGTCGCCGGCCCAGCGCCACAACTGGTCCGCACTCTCCCATGCCAGCGACAGACCGAGATCCGCATTGCCGGGCAGGGCCAGGAACCCGGCGCATTTGCGCGTCGCCTCCAGATCGGCCGCCCCCGCCTCCATCCGCGCCGACACCGCCCGGGCGATTCGCTCACGGATCTTCAGCCCCTCGGCCGAGCCCAGAGCCTCCAGCGCCCGCGCGTCATGGCGGCGCGACAGCAGGGCGGCCAGATCGCGCGCGCCGTTCGGCAGCAACAGCTCCTGATCCCCCTCGGACAGCCCCTCGGCGGCGCAGGCCTCGCGGACCATGCGGGCGTTCCAGCCCTGGCCAGGAGCCAGTTTGATGGCCGCGTCCAGCATCGCCTGCTCGGTGGCGGCGGCCCAGTCCGGCTCGGCGTTCGAAAGATGCGGCGTCTCGGTCATGGCGTCAGGATACCGCGTCCCGTCCGCCGCTGCGAGCGTGGCCGAGGGGCCGCGACGATTGGCACGCTCCGGCTGGACAGTCGGGGGGGCTTGGTGTATCCGCACGCCTTCGCTCGCCGGGCTGTCGCCCGCGGGATCGGATTTTATTTGTCTGCCCGCCTCAATGGACGCGGCGGGCGGCCAAAGGAGAGTTCAACCTGGTACAGATTTTCGTTCGCGATAATAACGTCGATCAAGCGCTCAAGGCCCTGAAGAAGAAGATGCAGCGCGAAGGCAGCTTCCGCGAAATGAAGCGCCACGTGCATTACGAAAAGCCGTCCGAAAAGCGCGCCCGCCAGAAGGCCGAAGCTGTCCGTCGCGCCCGCAAGCTGGCCAGGAAGCGCGCTCAGCGCGAGGGCCTGCTGCCCCCGCCCAAGCCTCGCGTCCCGCGCGCCTGATCATCGGTCAGAGCCGAACGAACAAAGGCCGCCCCTCGGGGCGGCCTTTTTCTTGCCGTCGGGCGACTCGGTGTCACTCGGACGGGGCGGAACCCGGCACAGTCGGCAGCTCGACCTGCGGCAGTCGGGGAGTCTCCGGCAGGGTCCGGGCGTCCGGCAGATCAGGCAGGTTGACGTCGACGTTCACATCCTAGGCCTCCGGCGACAGACCGCCTCCAGCAAAGACGAACCAGGCGACGATCGCGAGGACGACGACGACGCCGCCGACGATGAAGGCGAGGCCGGCGTTGCCCCCGCCGCTGTTGGTGTTCTCGGCCATGGATGTGGTCCCTCTCGAATATGCCCTGTGCGGCAAGAACACCGGTCACGGGTCGGGGTTCCTGGCCGCGGGATATCGGGGGACTGACTTTGGTCACCGTGCCCCTTATGTTCTCGAATCTCCCCCGGAAAGTCCGCCTGTTTTGACCGACGCCCTCCCCACCCCTCGCATCTCCGATCTCGCCCGTTCACACGGTCCGGGGGGCGTGGCGGAGACAGCGGACTATCTGGCGGGACTGAACCCCGAGCAACGCGCTGCGGTCGAGGCGACGGAGGGGCCGGTGCTGGTCCTGGCCGGGGCCGGCACCGGCAAGACCCGCGTCCTGACCACCCGGCTGGCACACATTCTGGCCACCGGCCGGGCGCGGCCGTGGGAGCTGCTGGTCGTCACCTTCACCAACAAGGCCGCCCGCGAGATGCGCGAGCGGATCACCCATCTGATCGGTCCGTCCGCCGAGGGACTGCGCTGGCTCGGCACCTTCCACTCCGTCGCCGCCCAGATCCTGCGCCGTCATGCGGAGCTGGTCGGGCTGAAATCCAGCTTCACCATTCTGGACACCGACGATCAGGAGCGGCTCCTGAAACAGCTGCTGGAAGCCGCCAACATCGACACCAAGCGGTGGACGCCGCGCTCACTGGCCGGGTTGATCGACCACTGGAAAAACCGGGGCTGGACGCCGGAGAAGCTCCCCTCCGGCGAGGACTTCGCCAACGGCAAGGGCCAGGCGCTGTACGCCGCTTATCAGTCGCGACTGGTCACGCTGAACGCCTGCGACTTCGGCGACCTGTTGCTGCACAATCTGACGATCCTGTCCCGGCATGCAGACCTTGCGGACGAGTACCGCCGCCGCTTCCGCTACATCCTGGTCGACGAGTATCAGGACACCAACGTCGCCCAGTATCTGTGGTTGCGGCTGCTGACGTCCTCGACCGGCAACGTCTGCTGCGTCGGGGACGACGACCAGTCGATCTATGGCTGGCGCGGGGCCGAGGTCGACAACATCCTGCGCTTCGAACGCGACTTTCCGGGTGCCAGGATCGTCAAGCTGGAGCGGAACTATCGTTCGACCCGGCACATCCTCGGGGCAGCATCCGGCCTGATCGCGGCCAACCGCGACCGGCTCGGCAAGATCCTTTGGACCGAGGACCAGACCGGCGACAAGGTCCGCGTGCGCGGCGTCTGGGACGGCGAGGCCGAGAGCCGGCTGATCGCGGACGAGATCGAGACAGCGAAACGTGACGGCATAAGATACCAGGATATGGCCGTCCTTGTTCGCGCATCATTTCAGATGCGGGCGTTCGAGGAGCGGTTCGTGCTCCTGGCCATTCCCTATGTCGTCATCGGCGGGCCGAGGTTCTTCGAGCGCGCCGAGATCCGCGACGCCCACGCCTATCTGCGGCTGATCCAGTCCGAGGACGACGACCTGGCGTTCGAGCGGATCGTGAATGTGCCCAAGCGCGGCATCGGCGATACCAGTGTGCAGAAGATCCTGCAGATCGCGCGACACCGGAACGTCCCGGCCATGACGGCGGTGCGCGAGCTGATCATGTCCGACGAGCTTCAGGCCCGGACGCGGACGGCCCTGTCGACCTTCGTTCGCGACCTCGACCGTTGGCGGGCGCTGGCGACCGACACCCGCCACTGGCTGCTGACCGAGACGGTGCTGGAGGAGAGCGGCTATGTCGACATGCAGAAAGCCGATCGCGCGACCGGCCCGGCGCGGCTGGACAACCTCAAGGAACTGACCCAGGCGATGCAGTCGTTCGAGACGCTGGGGGCCTATCTGGAGCACGTCTCCCTCGTGATGGATCTGGACCGGGGGCCGTCGTCGGACGCGGTCCAGATCATGACGCTGCACGGTGCCAAGGGACTGGAGTTTCCGCTGGTCTTCCTGCCGGGCTGGGAGGAAGGCGTCTTCCCCAGCCAGCGGAGCATCGACGAGAAGGGCGAGAAGGGCCTGGAGGAAGAACGCCGCCTCGCCTATGTCGGCGTCACCCGCGCCAAACAGGATGCGCGGATCTCCTTTGCCGCCAACCGCCTGGTCTACGGCCGCTGGACCAGCCAGCTGCCCAGCCGCTTCGTCGACGAACTGCCGATCGACCACGTCGAGGCCGAGAGCGACACCGGCTACTACGGGGCGTCGGCCGGGATGAAGGAGGCGAAATCCCGCTGGAACGAGGCGTCGTCCTTCGGCGCCGGCTATACCTCCCCCGGCTGGCAGCGCGCGCAGTCGTTCGCGGCGTCGAGAGCCCCCGCCGCCCGCCCGGCCCGCCAGACCCTGATCGAAGGCGACGGCCGCCTCATCGCCACCGCAGACCCGACCGCCGGGTCGGGCTGGACGAAGGGCGAGCGCGTGTTTCACCAGAAGTTCGGCTACGGCGCGGTGCGGGTGGTCGAAGGCAACAAGCTGACGGTAGAGTTCGAGAAGGCAGGCGAGAAGCGCGTGATCGACACGTTTGTGGAGCGCTGTTGACGACCGTCGCAAATCGCTGGCTTCTATAGAACGGATAGAGAACACGACGAACGAGGACTAGGATGCGCGGACTGGTCATAGTGCGTGAGTTTCCGGGCTTAGCCGGTTTAGAGCGGGACATGAGATCGCCGCCTGTTTGTCGCTCCGGGGCCCTCAGCTTTCCCGAACGCGGCGACGCGATTTGCCGTCAGGCTCCCGGCTATGACCGTTCGGCGGTGAGCCCCCATTTTCCTGGACAGGACTGCGAGGAGGGCGAATTCAGCGAGTACATCACCCACACCCTGCACTTGGCGGATCAGTTTCTCAGCGACCGGGTGACCGACGACCAAGAGTTCATTGGCCTCTTCATGAACTGGGGCTTCGACCTGACGAATGGAGCCGGCCAGCGCCTCAGGTCGTCGATCCACCTCTACCAAGTGATGGAAGGGCTGGCGCGCGGATGGCTGCCACCGAAGCCAACTGAAACGCTTAGGCCTTGGCGCAGGCCTCAAACCGTCGGTGCAGCATGGGCGTTGAACCGCTATGGCTGAGATTGAAGTCAAACTGGATGGTGCACTTCTCAGAGCTTTGACCGAGCGTGCGAACGCGGAAGGCAAGACGCCGGAGGAGCTTGCGCGGGAATTGGTGCATCGAGCCCTCGACAAGCTAGAAGACTGACGGTCTCGCCCAAAGCGCCACATTTGAGCGGCGTGGCGTTCAGGGTTCGTGGACTACTGTGCGGGGCTCACACCCTTCGTTAACGAGGTCTTGCCACCCTCGCCCCGTGCGCCCCGCCCTCCCACTTCCACCGCCCACCGAGCCCGCGCCGCCCATCTGGGAGCAGGCGCTGGCGGGGCTCGTCGTCATCATGCTGACCCAGGCGCTGATCGGCCCGGTGTTCGCGCCGACGCAGGAGGAGACGCCGATCCTGCGTCTCGTCTGGCTGCCGGTCTACGCCATCATCGCAGGGCTGATCGCCTTTCGCCTGCCCGCCATGGTCCGGGCCTGGCCGGTGTGGATCATGCTGGGTGCGCTGGTGCTGCACGCCTTCGCTTCCAAATGGTGGTCGATCGATCCGGAGGTGACCCAGAGGCGGGTCATCGCCATGGCCATATCCAGCGCCTTCGCCGTCTACCTCGGCGTCGCCTTCCGGGGCCCGCACCTGCCTCGCCTCTTGATGCTGTGCGGGCTGGGCATGGGGCTGGGCAGTCTGGTCATGGTCGCCGTCAATCCGACCATCGGCATCCATCAGGCCGAGAACGCCGGTCTGTGGCGAGGCCTTTGGTACGAGAAGAACCAGATGGGTCTGGTCATGTCGGCGGGCGCCGTGGCCGCCGCCGCCAGTCTCGCCTCGGGAGACCCCCGACGCTTGCTGCCGGGCATCACCCTGGTCGTCGCGACCGCGCTGGTCCTGGCCACGCAGTCCAAGACGTCGCTGCTGTGCCTGATCCTGGGGACCGGCGGGATCGCGGGACTGTGGGCCATGCAGAGGGGCGGTGCGGCCTTCTCCGTGATCGCCCTGTGGTTCGGCGTCGTCATCAGCGCGATCGCGGGATATGTCTTCATTACCGACCCGGAGGCGGTCCTGATCGCGCTGGGCAAGGACCCGTCCCTGACCGGCCGCACCGACATCTGGGCCGCCCTGATGCGCGATGTGGCCGAGCGGCCGTGGACCGGCTTCGGCTACTCCGCCTACTGGGGCATCGACTCCATACCCGCCGAGTTCATCCGGCTGGAGACCCAGTGGCCGGTCCCGTCGGCACACAATGGCTGGATCGACCTGTTGATCCAGCTGGGTTGGCCCGGCGCGATCCTGACCGGCGGGGTCGTCCTGCTGGCACTTGTCGTCACCCTGTTTCGCATTCCCGGCGCGGGTGCGCGGGAGGGTTATTGGGCGGTCGGATACATGGCCGTCTTCCTGCTGCTGAGCCTGTCCGAGAGCGTGCTGCTCAGCCACGCCAACCTGCCCTGGACCCTCTTGCTGGCCATCCTCGCCCGCGCCCTGGCGGCAGATCCCGGGCCGGCCCGCGCGCCCCTTGCCCGGCCCGTGCGCGGGGCCTACCAGACGGCTCCCCGAATCGCCGCACACTCAGGCCATGCCCGCCTCCGTCGCCCCGTCCCTGTTCGATGACATGCCCGAGGGCCCCAGGCCGGCGGTGCCCACCCCCACGCCCGAGCCTGCCCTGAAACCCCGGGCGACGGCCCCCGCTCCGACCGCGGCCACCCCCGCCGGTGGCTACTCCGCCTCCTCGATCGAGGTGCTGGAGGGGCTGGAACCCGTCCGCAAGCGCCCCGGCATGTACATCGGCGGCACCGACGAGCGGGCGCTGCACCACCTGTTCGCCGAAGTCCTGGACAACGCCATGGACGAAGCGGTGGCCAAGCACGCGAAGCTGATCACCGTCGACCTCGACGCCGAGGGCGTGCTGTCGGTCCGTGACGACGGCCGGGGCATCCCCGTCGACCCCCACCCCAAGCATCCGGGCAAGTCGGCGCTCGAGGTCGTCATGACCGTGCTGCACTCCGGCGGGAAATTCTCGGGCAAGGCCTATGAGACCTCCGGCGGTCTGCACGGGGTCGGTGTGTCCGTCGTCAACGCCCTGTCGGACGTGCTGGACGTCATCGTCTGGCGCGACGGCTTCGAATGGAGGCAGTCGTTCAGCCGGGGTCTGCCGCTGGCCCCCATCCAGCAGATCGGGCCGTCGAAAAAGCGCGGCACTCTGATCCGCTTCCATCCCGACCATGAGATCTTCGGCGTCGGTGCCGCGTTCAAGCCCCCCCGCCTGTTTCGAATGGCCCGGTCCAAGGCCTATCTTTTCCGGGGCGTCGAGATCCGCTGGACCTGCGCCGCCGATCGGATCACCGACCACACGCCGACCGAGGCCATCTTCCACTTCCCGAACGGCCTTGCCGACGCCCTGGCCGAACGCATCGGCGACATGGAGACCGTGACCCCGACCTTTTCCGGGAGGGTGGAGAGGAAGGGCGAAGCCGGGGCCGTCGAATGGGCCGTGACCTGGTCGCCCATCGGCTTTGGTGACGCCGACAGCTTCGTCCAGTCCTACTGCAACACCGTCTCGACGCCGGACGGGGGGACGCATGAAGCCGGCTTCCGGGCCGCCCTGGTCAAGGGGCTCAAGACCTATGGCGAACTGACCAACGAGAAGCGCGCCGTGCAGATCACGGCCGAAGACGTCATCGCCAACGCCGGTGCCCTGATCAGCGTCTTCATCCGCAATCCCGAGTTCCAGGGCCAGACCAAGGACCGGCTGTCCTCGCCCGACGGCCAGAAGATCGTCGAGGCCCTGATGCGGGACCCGCTGGACCACTGGCTGACCGAGAACCCGCGCCAGGCCAACACGCTCCTCGGCTTCATCATCGAGCGGGTAGAGGACCGGTTGCGGCGACGCAAGGACAAGGAGGTCCAGCGCGCCGCCGCGACGCGAAAGCTGCGCCTGCCGGGCAAGCTGGCCGACTGTTCGCGCCAGTCCGCCGACGGCACTGAACTGTTCATCGTCGAGGGCGACTCGGCCGGCGGCTCGGCCAAACAGGCGCGCGACCGCGCGACCCAGGCCATCCTGCCCCTGCGTGGCAAGATCCTGAACGTCGCCTCGGCCACGGCCGACAAGCTGCGCCAGAACATAGAGTTGAACGACCTGACCCTGGCCCTGGGCGTGACCCCCGGACCGCGCTTCGACATCGACGCCCTGCGTTACGAGCGGATCGTCATCATGACCGACGCCGACGTGGACGGGGCCCATATCGCGGCGCTTCTGATCACCTTCTTCTACCGCTCGATGCCCGAAGTGATCCGTCAGGGCCGATTGTTCATGGCCCTGCCGCCGCTCTACCGCCTCCAGGCCGGGCCGCTGTCGGAATACGCCCGCGACGAGGCCCATCGCGAGGAGCTGATGGCCACGGTGTTCAAGGGCAAGAAGGTCGAGCTGGGCCGGTTCAAGGGTCTGGGCGAGATGATGGCGTCCCAGCTCAAGGAAACCACCATGGATCCGAAGAAGCGCACCCTGGCCCGCGTCACCCTGCCGGCGTCAGAGGAGGACATCGAGGATCTGGTCGAGCGGTTGATGGGCAAGAAGGCCGACGCCCGCTTCCGCTTCATCCAGGACAATGCCCGCTTCGCCGTGGCTGATCTGGACGTCTAGTGCTTCAGCGCCCTCGCTGAAGGACGTTGGTCACGCGCCGACCCAGCGGATCGCGGGAGGTCCAGCTTTCGCCGACGCCCGCCTCGATCATCGGCGAGCAGAAGCGAGAGATCATCATAATGGCGGGCGAGATGTTGTTGAGGCAGACGCGATCACCCTCAACCCGCCACCGCGCCGAAATCGTCCGTCCGCTGGAAAAGCGGGCGGCATAGGTGCCGTCGGGGTTGAACCAGTGGCGGACCCAGCCCCCATCCGGGTACTGCGACACCAGGGTGTTGCCGAACGCCCGGTCGATCTCGGCCTTTGCCGGCGTCGGAGCCGCGACGGCCAGACCAACCGAAAGAAGACCGGCAACCGCCAGCGCACAACCCGTCACCTTCATGCCCGAACATCCCATCCCGGAGGTAATCCTTAACGATCGTTCACACTTGTGCAAGTCA
>Ga0247843_1000951_pt1 | contig 63921 bp, 53 predicted proteins | sample LaCruzMarch2017__FD_192420 | JGI IMG/M metagenome (GOLD analysis project Ga0247843, IMG submission 192420) | Freshwater microbial communities from meromictic Lake La Cruz, Castile-La Mancha, Spain - LaCruzMarch2017_8m | ecosystem: Environmental > Aquatic > Freshwater > Lake | place: Spain...
ACCACAAACATCCGTAGCGCGGTAGGTGCGGGTAACGGTAAAGCGGTTGGGGCAAGTGCCCGGTGTAGTCACATCTCCCACATGGATAACCGTCACCGTTCCGCCACATAGATCGGAGGCAATGACCGATGCAGGTGCAGGGGCAGGTACGTTTGCAGCACAACTTACCACCACGTTTGTTGGGCAGGTAATACTCGGGGCAGTGATGTCATTCACCGTAATCGTTTGAGCGCAAGTAGTGGAATTGCCGCAAAGGTCCGTTGCGCGGTAGGTACGGGTCACGGTAAATCGGTTGGCACAAACCTGGTTGGTAATCACATCTCCAACGTGGATCACCGTTACGGTGCCACCGCATAGATCGGAAGCAGTGACTGTGGCGGGTAAAGGTGCGGGCACGCTGGCAGCGCAACTTACCACCACGTTTGCAGGGCAGGTAATGCTAGGAGCGGTGATGTCATTCACCGTAATTGTTTGAGCGCAGGTAGCGGAATTGCCGCAAAAATCTGTTCCTCTGTAGGTACGTGTAAGGGTATAACGGTTGGCACAAGTCTGCGCGGAAATAACATCTCCAACCAGCACAACGGTCACATTACCACCACAATTATCGGTTCCTGTAACTGAAGCTGGGGAAGCCGCGGGTATGTTGTTTGTACAGGAGACGGATGTGCCGGTCGGACAAGTTAGGGTGGGTGGCGTATCATCAATGGTAGTGTAAGTGACCTCACAAGTTGCTGAAAAACCGCCATCATCGGTTACTGTATACATACGCGTCAGAATATAAGGAGAAGTGAGGCAACCTGCGCCGGTGGATGTTTCTGTTATATCAACCTGCGTTGCTCCACAGGAGCTGACAATGGTTACATCATCTGCATCTCCGGCTGGAATATCGCCAATACACTCGAAGGTGCCGCCCGAAGGATCTGGGCAAGTAATTTCCAGGACGCACAGGCAACCGACAGGCAATTCAATCTGATTGGCACTGGTGGATATAGCCCCTGCGGTGGAAAGCCCTCTGCCTAAAAGTGTAGCCCCGAAGCCAAAATTGAGCGCTCCCTCGGCTATAACCGTACCCAGGAAGTTAACACCATTATGATTAAAGGCGCCATTTATTTGCCAATATACATTACACAAATTGGCTCCATTAATGAGCGTAATAGTAGATCCTGGGTTGGTGGACAATGCGCCATCAATCTGAAAAATAAATATCGCGCCCGGGTCACCTCCTCCATCTAATGTTAAGTTTGCATTCAAAACGGTAGCCGTACTGATGCAGTAAATGTTCGGTGCAAGTATCTGACCGTTCCCCAAAGGAGTCGTTAACACAGAACCGCAAGTTAAACCATCCAAATAACCATAGGCGGTGGCGACGTCCGCAGCCGCTTGTGCCGAGATAGGATCTGCGACATGTACGTTGCCCACATGAAACCCTGGAGGAGTGAAGGCTCCATTGTTGGTGCCGATATCGCCAACTATGGAGGTGCCGGGATCTCCATTAAATGCACCTACGGCAGTAAATAGTGCGAAAGTGGAAGCAGCCCCTAAGTCGGGTGCTTGCCCAAAACTTAGATGAGGGCCCAGTAAAAAGGAAAATAAAAGTAACCTTAGTAGAAAGAACTTTTGCATATTGATTAAAATTGAATCGTGAAGAATATGCAAAGATCATATACTAATACGCCCAATTCGTTACACAATTTTTTCTAAAATTTATACAATTCACACCTTTGTGATTTTGTTCAAGCAAAAATTAGAAATTTATATATTTATATTTCATGTATACCTAATCTGGCCTTCACCTCCAGTGCTTTAAACTGTGACGGCGTCATGCCTGTCATCTTCTTAAACTGTTTGGATAAATGAGCTACACTACTGTAGTGGAGTTTAAGGGCTATCTCCGAAAGATTGTGTTCGCCAAATATTATCATCTCTTTTACGCGCTCTACTCGCAAGGCTACTAAATATTGTTCTATCGTGTTTTTTTCTACTTCTGCAAAATGATTTGCCAGATATCCGTATTTTTTATCTAATTTATTACTCAAAAAAACGGAAAACTTTACGCCAGGTTTCCCCTCTGAATTATAAACATAATCAACTATAGAAGCCTTAATTTTATCAACCAGAACTCCGTTTTCTTTTTCAACAATCTCCAGTTCCACTTGGTTTAATTTTAATTTAAGCAGATTCTTTTCGTCATTTGTAATTTTTCTATTAAGCTTCACTTCACCTAATTCAATTTTTGAATCCTTTATACCAATATCTTCCAATGCAAGCCGGACCACATATTTGCAACTTTCACTCACCATATTTTTAATGTAGATCGTCATATAATTGTTTTATACATTCTTAGAGTCTACAAAGATCAAGGCATATTTGGCTAAAATAATTACACAATTGCTTATAAAAGTTACACAATTCACACTATTTTTAGAAGGGGCAAAGCTTCAAAGAAAAAGAGCCGCCTTACCCATGGCAGAGCGGCCCGTCTTTTGCCTTCAGAAAACTTTGATACAAATTATTTGATATTGCCTACATGACCAATGCTTTCAAGTGCCTCTCTGGCGATGTTTTTTTAACAAATTGACCCATAAACCGATTCACCTGATCGTTAAATTCGGATGGGTTTTCCAGATTAGCCACATGACCCGCATCTTCTATTATTTTCAGCAAGGAACCTTGTATCTTCTCCTGCATCATTTTAGCAGCAATTGGTGGCGTAATTTTATCCTCTTTGCCTACCAGGATCAATACAGGAACTTCAATATCTTGCAACTTGCTGCAAGTTCCTTTTCGTTCGGATAATGCAAACAATGTATAGGAAAGGGATTGTTTGGAGGTTTGCAAAATCATATTCCTTATGTCGGATATTTCTTTCTTTTTTGTCGTGAACGACTGCGGTGCGAATAAGTTTTTTAAACTCTCTTCAGCATATTTTTCTACTCCATTGGTATTTATAATTTCAATGGCTTTCATACGCTTTTCTCTCGTATCAGGCGTGTCGCTCAGACATTGGGTATCACTCAAAACCAACCCCGCAAAATGTTCTGGAAATTTCCCGATTGCATTCAGTGCAATATATCCACCCATGGACAACCCACACAATATTGGTTTTTCAATATCAAGGGCGTCCATAAAAAAGAGCAGGTCGTTCGAAAAAAGATCTATGGAGTAATTTTCGTTCCCAGCATCAGAGTCCCCGTGCCCTCGAATATCATAGGCAATGACCCTGTAGTTCTGCTTCAAGGCCTCCATCTGTGGTTCCCACATTGACTTATTAAAAGGGAATCCGTGGATAAAAATAATCGTTGGGGCATCTATTGGCCCTTCGTCATGGTAACTTACCGTAAGATTATTCACGACAAGTTTTAAGTTTTTTCCTGTATTGCGCATTGAAATTGTCACTTTATCAAAATGCCGTTTAGCGAGCACTCCGCTAAACGGCATCTGTAATATGTTCAAAGGATTATAATCGGTAATGGGTGGCTTCTCTGGCTTTAAAGCCCAGAGATGATCTCGTGCAGTTCTTCTTTTGATTTGCCTAGTTTGACCTGAAGTCTTCCAAGCATTTCCTCTTTTTTGCCTTCAGCGAACATGAGATCATTGTCCGTGAGTTCAGCAAACTTCTGCTTGAGTTTTCCTTTCTGTTCGTTCCAATTGCCTTTTAATTCAGTCGTGTTCATTTTGTGTTAATTTAAATTGTGAATCAAATCTTGTAGTACAAAGGTGGGCGGTCTGCCATCAATATCTGTTACAGAATTGAAGGCAAGTATTGCAAAATTCACACATTATGCCATTACCGATACTGGACATTTTGACATTGGACTTTGGACTTGCACTCTAAAAACTTGAAAATCATGCATTTGCTGAAAGTGTCTAGCGTCCAATGTCAAAATGTCCAATGTCCAATGTCAGAATGTCCAAAGTCCAATGTCAAATTGTCCAGAGTCCAATGTCCAAATGTCCAATGTCCAAATGTCCAAAGTCCAATTGTCCAAAGTCCAATTGTCCAAAGTCCAATTGTCCAAAGTCCAATTGTCCAAAGTCCAATTGTCCAGCAGTCTGCAGAAAACCTATTTTTGGGGAATTATATCTATGAGCACGGTGCGGTTATAAAAACGCTCCTCCGGAAAAGTGTTGTCAAACGGAGACAGGGTTTCATCCTCGCCAAATCCATAAACGTCCACCATCACATCCTTTCTTCCCGCTTTTGCCAGGCTTTTTTCAATGATGCCCTTGACATCGTTCGCCCTGGCAAGCGAAAGCGTTTGATTGTAAGCCGCGTCTCCGATTATATCGGTATAGCCGTGAATAATGACCATAGCTCCTTTCGGAATTTTTGGTGTTACCACCTCCGCGAGGTATTTTTCGTAGATATTGATGGCTTTCGATTCATCAAATTCGTAAATCACGCTGTAACGCATCCCTTGCTCATTTTCGCCAGGCGTCCAAAGCACCATGGGAACCATGGTTTCTTTCCGAACGGTCTTCCCGCTTTTGGTTTGCCCAATCATCGTCATCTTGTAATCGCCTTTGGGTCGTGTACCCAAAATAGATTTGCCCGGGAGCCTCACCTTGTCCTGCGTATAAGGGCCAAAATTCTGCACTCTTCCATTTTCATCTACGGTCTCCAGTACCCAGGAAGAGAAGGCGGCATTCGCACCCTTCGCATTGACCGTAATATAACTATCCAAGGGGGCCTCCTGTGTCGCATTGATTTCTACGGGCTTCAAGGAGGCTTGCGGCCCACTCTGGAATTCCATCAAAAGTGCGGGTGAACCGCTTTCTATAGATACCCGGCGGTCGCCCTCTCGAAGCAGCTCGAGATCGATGGTACTGCCTGGTTGTTCGGACGGGATTTTTGGCTTGTCGCGGCCCTCCACGCTGATTCTGGAACCTTCGATTCCAAATATTCCAACGAGGTATCGCTTAATAGATTCTGCCATGGCTTGACCGTCTTGAGGCCCTTTCCCTGAAGAACCAACCAATTTAATGCTCGAAGATGGGTTTTTACCCATGCGGTCGCCCAGGATGTTCAGCACATTGTAATAAACCACCATGCTTCGGCGTGAACGACCCGAGAGGTTTTTGGGCGCAAATACTTCCAGTTGATCTTCTTTAAAGTCTGCCACCTGATCTTTCCTAAGCGTTACATAACGCCCCGGAATCTCCGTGGAGCCCAAATCGAAAAACACATAATTGCGAAGCGGGAAGGTTTCCCTGACCCTGCGGTCAGTCGCGATGTTTCGGGGCGAGATGACAGAAAATTGCACCGCTGGATCAGGTTCTGTTCTCGGCATCGTCACTGCTGCGGGGGTGGTTATTCTGATGCCACGGCCAAATTTCAAGGCCGCACCCACCCTCAAAGTGCTTATGTTCCAAGTTTCTATGGAACGGGGCGACTGACCAATGTATGGATGGAACGAGATAAAGGGCGATAACAGCGTTTGGATTTGATGGTCCCGGGAAGTCAGTGGAATATCATATCCTGCTCCAATTTGTAGCGACAAGAGCGTGCTGTTTACATTGCTCAGTTCACCGTTCACCTCAGGTGAAGCCAGTTGCTCCGGGAAATTGGGATTGCGCCCCAATTGGTAGGTATAATCTTTTTCCAGATTGAAGGCAATTCTGGGCCCGCCGAACAAATAAAAACCAGTTTTGAAGGGCGCCAGACGCAGGCTTGGCTCTATGGTGATGTAGCTGAGATTGGTTGACAAATCTGCCGGACAATCACAAGGGGTCGTTACCTGATTAAAAGTACTGTGACGACTGTCATAGGCAACTTGTAGCCCAAAACCCCAGATGGACTCAGGGTTGTGGTACTCCATCAAGGGGGCTAGATAAAGCCCTGCACCTTGGCCCTCGTGAAATGCAACGGGCACCCGGAAGTTATTGTCCAATTGTTGCGTGGAGCCCTCATAGAAATTAAAGTTTGCACCAGCGGCAGCACCAAACCACCAGGATGGTCTGGTGTATTCATAGGTTTGTGCCAGCAAATTTGATTGTAAGATCACCATGGTAAAAGCGCATATCATCACACTTTTGATCGTCATGGTATAGTTTGTTATGCTTTTCATACTTTATTAATTTAAGGTTTTTGGATAATATTGGTATTGGTTAACACAACAGAGCCATTGATTGCAAGCATACGGCCTTCTGCTACTGCGCCCGAGTTCATCGTAATGGAAGTTAAGGCCAATATGTTACCTTTAAATGAGGTGAAATCGCCAATGGTAGCCGAACTGCCTGTTTGCCAAATGATATTTTCGGCTTTTGCGCCGCCAATCAGTTTTACATCACCCCCTGCACCACCGATGGTGGTCAAGTTGGAGGAAATCTGAAAAATCCAATAGGCATTGGCATCCCCTTTAGCATCCAGTGTTAAATCACCAGATTGAATTAATAGGGAGGACAATGATTTATAAATACCCGGTGCAAGCGTCTTTCCCCCCTGATCGCCTGTCAGGATAGTGGGCGCTGGAAAAGTGATTCCTTCTGCAAAAAGGTAGGCATTGGTTAAATCCAGCTTGGCTTGTGTCAACATAGCAACTGTCCCGGTCGGGGAAATATCATCAGAGGCATAAATTGCTCCATTGATGACGACCGCAGGTGGGAAGCCAATAATTGAACTACGAACCCCTGGGCTGATCCCGATATCCATATCGTGGATCTCACTTTGACCTGCATTGTTTACAATACCGACCCCTGCCATGACGCCAAAACGATCCACCGATTGAAGGTTTACATAGAAAGCGCCCGTACTAAAGGTCCACACATGGTCAGCCTGCAAAGCATTGCCCAACAAATCTTTAGCCGAAGTAGTTATTCTGGCCGTGTAGGTAGTGTTGAGTGAAAGCGCGGTGGATGGTGTGAAAAAGACCGTATTACCGTTGTATGTAATGACCCCAGCGATTGAACTGCCGCCTTTAACGGTAAAAGATGCCTGCGTAATCGTTTCAGGATTCATCCTTTCATTAAAAGTGGCCGAAATGATCTGATTGAGCGGCACATTGGTAGTGCCATCCAGAGGGTTGGTGGATACTACCACTGGACATACGCCCACGACCTCCTGATATGTATCTTCTTTAATACACCCTGCCATAAATACGACAGATACTATCGCAAGGGCTGCTAATAGTTTATGATTTTTCAATTTTATTTAATTTAAATGTGAAAGAATATTCACAATGCAAAGGTGTGGGCAGAATGGAGTTGCTGATTTACACAATTCTATATATGGGTTGCATGATTCACACCTTTAAAGCACGAAATAAAAAAAGTCACCCCGAAAAATCGAGATGACTCCTATTTATTGTAAAAACCCCAATGGGATTTATATCCTACAGTTTATACATAACATTGTTATGTCCACATGAGGGGCGCAACCATACTACTAGACATTTTTATTTCTCGCAGATGTTACACAGATATGAAACACAGATTTTACGCAGAATTTGTCTGTGTGACATCTGCGTTTCATATCTGTGTAACATCTGCGAGAAAAATATCCCGTAGTCTGGGGCGTAGCCCCGATACCATTTACAACAAAATAATCAAAAGCACTGCAATAAGGATAATAGCTCCGGTAGAGAGATATACCCCGCTATTGCTTGCTTTAAGCTGTTGTTTTATAGTGCGTGTCTCTTCACGCAATGCTTTTTTCTCGACAGAAGTCAGGGCAGATTTGTCGGTTGCCTTGATTTCGTTTAATCGCGCAACAAGCACTTCGCCTTTGGTTGGTTCAAGCGCCGCAGTTATGGACACGTAAAGTGGAACAGGGTTGGTGGTAGCGCTGATTTGGGCTGGTGCAAAAGAAAACAGCAAAAAAGTTGCTGTTATGCAGAGGATGGACTTGTTCATTGTAATGATGTTTAGTTGATAACAAATTTTTACTCAGCAAAGGTCTGCCCCTTCGACTAAACAGCGTTACACAATTCCAATGAAACATTGCATAATTCACACAATCACAACTTCTCCACATACCAACTTAAACCTTTCTCCATTTTTTTAATACTTAAAATAGAGGTGATAATTTTTTTAATGCGCAAAAAAGCCGTCTCACTTTTTATCACATAATCAATGGCGCTGTGCTGCACAGAATTAATGGCCACATCAATATCGTCCTGAGAGGACAACATAACCACCTGAATATCCCGATCATAAGCTTTGATTCTATTCAAAGTTTCTATTCCGTTCATTGCGTTTTTGTCCATCCCGTCCAGATTGTAATCTAAGATAATTATATCCGGGTTGTTTGAAATGCTGGCCATACAAAGTTCGCCGGATGAATAACATTCAACTACAAATTCAGGGTGTTGAAGCAGTTCTATTTCCATTAGTTTTGAAAATATAACATCGTCATCTACCAAGAATAGTTTTAATTTACTTTCGGCTATCATCTAATAATATTTTTTTGAATTTGGTGATCTCCTCTTTCAATTCTGCACACGCCTGTGAACAAACGTTTTCAATCTGTAAAACCATGTCGCTTATCTCATCGGCTTGTTGTTGAGCACGGGCATATTCTTGCACTTTTTTAGCCATGTTTTCATAATCTGTATTGATCCCAACTATTGAAAAAGAGGGCAACATTTTGTGTACAGATGCATGCAACGTACCCCAATCATTGTCCTGCAAACTTTGTTTCATCGCGCTGACGAGTGGTGGAGTTTGTTCCAGGTAAAGGGAGATCATTTCGATCATCAAAGCCGGGTTGGATTTTGTTCGGCGGTTCAAATAATCCAGGTCAATACATTTATGCTTTATTGCAAGGTTTGATTCATACTCCGTAATGTTTTTTGCCGGCCCGGGTTTATTTACTAAAGATACAATCTTGCTGTACAACAACCGCTCATCTACAGGCTTTGCGATGTAATCGTTCATTCCCACAGCTTTGCATTTTGCCAGGTCTACCGTGGTTACATCGGCCGTCAAGGCAATAATGGGGATTTTTGAGTTCATAACATTTCGGATGTATTCGGTGGCTTCAAACCCGTTCATTTCGGGCATTTGCAAGTCCATCAAAATAATGTCGTAATGCTTTGCCTGAAGTTTTTCGACAGCAATCTTTCCGTTGGCAGCAATATCACGTTCAAATCCAAAATCATCCAGGAGCGTTTTCATCAATAATTGGTTGAGCGCGATGTCTTCTACGACCAATACACTTATATTCTTGATTTCTGCATCCTGTTCCACGATGTCTGCCTCAAATTCTGCCTTCTCTTTTGTTTTTTTAAAAGGCAGTGAAAAACTAAAGGAAGAACCCTCGTCAATTTTACTTTTTACATGGATGGTTCCGCCTTGGGGTTCTACCAATTGTTTCACGATTGCAAGCCCCAGCCCGGTACCCCCAAAAAGTCGTGAGGTGTCGCTGGTTGCTTGTTGAAAATTATCAAAAATATTTTGTATTTTAGTGGCGGTTATTCCAATTCCAGTATCCGAAATTGCAAATTCAATACGTGCGGTTTCTTCATCTTCCTCCAGCAATCGAACACTCACTGTAATACGACCTCTTGAGGTGAATTTTACCGCGTTGCTCACCAGATTTAATATAATTTGATGCAGACGAACGGGATCGCCCACCAATACTTCGGGAATTCGTGGATCATATTCTTTCACCAACACTAAGTTCTTTTCCTCGATTTTTGGCTCGAATAAATGTAGCATGGCTGAAATGGATACGGCCAGCTTGAAAGGGGTTTCCTCAAAAGTCATTTTTCCCGCGTCTACTTTCGCCAGATCGAGTATGTCGTTGATGAGCACGATCAATGCATCGCCACTTATTTTTATGGCGGTCAGATATTCTTTTTGTTTTGCGGTCAAATCTGTTTTCAGCACCACTTTTGTGAAGCCTATGATCGCATTCATCGGGGTGCGAATTTCATGGCTCATATTCGACAAAAACTGCTGTTTTGCTTTTACTGCATCTTTGGCTAATATGGTAGCACTTTCAGCTTTGGCCTTTGCTTCTTCCGCAATTGATGTAGCCAATTCAGCAAATACTTTGGCTTCTATCAACTCTTTTTCAATTCTTTTTTGTTCTGTAATATCTCTTGCCACCACCACAGCCCCCAATACATTCCCTTGATCATCTTTATACACTGATCCATTGAACAATACGTCGGTGAGTTTATGATCGAGTATGGTCAATGGATAATCAACCACAAAACCCTTGGCAAAAACCTGTTGATACCCTTCTCGAGCCTTCGCGGGTTTGGTAAAATAATCAAAAAAATCGGTTCCAATTAATTTGGCTCGGGGTACGCCCATAACCCTGACCGTTGCCTCATTCATATCGGTGATCTTTCCAGTTGGGCTAATGGTAAATAAGGGATCCCGGCTTGCTTCAATAAGACTGAGCGAATATTGAGACGCTAACTTCAGTGAATAACTGAGTGCTTCGAGTTCTCTATTGGCAGTTTCACGTTTTTCTTTCTCCCTATTTTGGAAATCAAGTTCTATTCCAGCAATGACCAACTCTTCAGCCCGTTTCCCTTTCTCTTCGTCCTGAAAGGCAAGTTCTATGTTTGCGATGCCCAGCTCTTCGGCCCGTTTCCCTTTTTCTTCATCTTGATAGGCAAGTTCAATGTTTGCGATGCTTAGCTCTGCGGCCCGTTTTCTCTTTTCTTCCTTCTGAAAAGCAAGTTCCTCCTGAGCACTGAGCAATGCTGCGATCAGTTTTTCATTCTCCTCGATTTGAAAAGCAAGATTTTTGTTCGCAATGCTCAATTCTTCTGCGCGCTTTCCTTTCTCTTCGTTTTGAAAGGCCAGCTCAATATTGGCAACGCTCAATTCTTCTGCACGCTTTTCTTTTTCTTCGTTTTGAAAGGCTAGTTCAATGTTCGCAAGGCTCAATTCTTCTGCCCGCTTTCCTTTTTCTTCGTTTTGAAAGGCCAGCCCTACCTGAGCATTGAATAGAGCAGCAGTCAGCTTTCCATTCTCCACTATTTGAAAGGCAAGCCCTTCACGCGCAGTGACTAACTGATACTCAGCCGATTTTTTTAGCCTAGCCATGACCTTTTTTTTTGCCCGTTTCATTTTTAGCGAGATTACATCCGATCCATATACCAATTCAATTCCTTTTCCATTTTTTTGTACTTGAAAATAGTCGAGATGATTTGTCGCAAGCGCACAAAAGCAGTTTCGCTTTTAACCACATAATCATAGGCCCGGTGGTGCATGCAGTTGATAGCCACTTCAATTTTATCTTGGCTGGACAGCATCACCACAGGAATATCGGGGTTGAACGCCTTTATTTTGTCCAGGGCCTCCATTCCATTCATGGCGTTTTTATCAATGCCGTCCAGATGATAATCTAAAATGATCACATCGGGGCTGCTGGAGAGTTGCTCCAGGCACTTTTCACCCGTGGGAAAAGTTTCGATGATAAAATCTGCATGTTCCAGAAATTCAATTTCCAACAATTTGAGGTACACGGCGTCGTCGTCTACCAGAAAAATTTTTATTTTATTTTCGCGCTTCATGAGTTGGTGCTTTTAAACCGATTATATTCTGCTTCCAATTCTTGACAGGCCTGTGTGCATACATTTTCAAGTTGCTGCACCATTCCAGCTATGTCCTCTGATTGTTGTTGGGTACGCGCATACTCTAATACTTTTTTTGCCATGGTTTCAAAATCTGCGTTCATGCCCATGATTGCAAAAGAAGGGATCATTTTGTGTACTGCTGCGTGCAAGGAGTCCCAATCTTGATCCTGCAAGCTTTGTTTCATCGCAATGATTAAAGGTGGAGTTTGTTCCAGATACGCGGAGATCATCTCCATGATCATATCAGAGTTGTTTTTAGTACGCTGAATCAAATATTCCAAGTCCGTATACTTCATTCTTATTGTACGATCAGTTTCATTACCGTTGCGCACGGAACTTAAAAGCGGTTTCATAACAATCCCGATTATTTTGCTATACAACAACCTTTCGTCAATAGGCTTTGTAATATAATCATCCATGCCAGCCTCTTTGCATTTTGCCAAATCAACCGTCGTTACATCGGCAGTCAACGCAATGATGGGGATTTTGGAATGTAGTGTGTTCCGAATGTATTCCGTGGCTTCAAACCCATTCATTTCAGGCATTTGCAAATCCATCAATATAACATCGTAAGTTTTGGAACGCAATTTTTCGATGGCGATCTTGCCATTAGCGGCAATATCACGCTCAAAACCAAAATCATCCAAGACTGTTTTCATCAACAATTGATTGAGGGCCATATCCTCCACTACCAACACTTTTATATTCTTGACATCCATGTTAAATTCAGTCAGTGCCGTTTCCAATTCGGCCTCAGCCGTCGTTTTTTGAAAATTTAATACAAAACTAAAAGTAGAGCCCTCCCCCATTTTGCTTTTAACCTGAATACTGCCACCCTGCTGCTCTATCAATTGTTTTGATATAGCAAGCCCCAGCCCGGTTCCTCCAAACAAGCGTGAAGTACCACTGGATGCCTGCTGAAAGTTTTCAAAAACCGTTTCTATTTTGTCTTCCGGTATCCCGACTCCCGTATCCTTGATCGAAAATTCAATGCTCGCATGCTCGTCATTTTCTTGCATTAAACGAACACTTACTGTAATCTCCCCCTTAACCGTAAATTTTACGGCATTGCTTACCAGGTTTAAGATAATCTGATGGAGGCGTACGGGGTCTCCAAGTAAAACTTTCGGAATTTTGTGATCATACTCTTTGACTAGCACCAGATTCTTTTCTTGGATTTTTATCTCAAAAAGATGGAGCATAGCTTTGAGGGATACTGCTAGCTTGAAAGGTATTGCTTCAAAGGACATCTTGCCAGCATCTACCTTCGCAAGATCAAGTATATCATTGATCAACACAATCAGTGCATCGCCACTTGTTTTTATTGCCGCCAAATACTCTTTTTGCTTTGCGGACAGCTCTGTTTTCAACACGACTTTTGTAAACCCGATAATTGCGTTCATGGGGGTACGAATTTCATGGCTCATGTTAGACAAAAACTGCTGTTTGGCTCTTACGGCATCTTCTGCGATAAGCGTGGCGGTTTCAGCCTTGTTTTTTGATTCATGAGCAATCAAGGTTGCCAACTCTGCAAATACCCTTGCCTCCGTCAGTTGTTTTTCAATAATTTTTTGCCCAGTAATATCTGTTAAAGTATTGATCGCGCCTACTACTTGTCCATTTTCATCAAAAATAAGTTGCGGATGAGGCAACAAATGGCGCCTACTCCCATCAGGCCGCTCTGTGATCGTCTCAACCCCCCGCACAACAATTCCCTTTTGCAAGCTTCGGGCCAGGGGACAGCGATCCAGGGGTAAGGGCGTTCCGTCCACGTTAAAAAGTTTCAATGAGCCGCACCAACGATCCTTTCCAATCGAGGGCTCTCGACCCCAAAGTTCACTGGCTGCCTTATTGAACAATTGTATATATCCGTCTTTATCGCAGGTACAAACAGCCACTGGCAAGCTTTGAATCAGATCTCCGTACCATTCATCTTTAGGTTCAAGATCTTTTTTTGATTCGACATGCTCCGTTACGTCGTAAGCAAAAACGATTACCCCGCTTATGTTGCCATTTTCCTCTCGATAGGGCTGATAAATAAAATTGAAATATAGGGTTTCTATTTCGCCATTTTCACGCGTAAAATAGGCTACTTCTTCACTGCGATTATGGATAATGCCCGTATTATAAACTTCCAAAAGCCATTGCATGAATGGCTGGCCTTTCATCTCCGGGAGAATTTCCAGAAACGGTTTGCCAAGAGCTTCTTTTCCAACCCCCCAGATTTTAAACAAGGCATCGTTGGCCACCTCCAATATCATATGCTCCCCTTTTAATATAAAAATAGGGTTGCCGGCCTGTTCTACCAGATTTTGAAAACGATGTTCGTTTTCTTTACTTTGCCCATCCATAAAGGCTATAATTTTCACACAGAAGCGTCATTTGTATTTCGTACTAAGCCAATACCGGCGACAAAGAATATAATGCCAAGTATACCGTAAATAGCCAGCGATTTCATATCGCGTACACCTCCTGAGGTATTGGCAAATATCACTGCGGTAAAGATAAGCCCTCCTATCCCAAGGAGCGTGAGTATTGTTCCGAAGATTTTTTTAACATCCATAATTCTTTCAATGTTTCAGGTTTTAAATTTCTTCAATAGGTTGTCGCCTTTTATCTTTCAATTGCTTGAAATGGGAAGGGGTAAGCCCGGTAACTTTTTTAAACTGGTTGGACAAATGCGCAACACTGCTGTAATTCATTTTCCAGGCAATTTCTGTCATATTCAGTTCACCATAAATAATCAATTCCTTTATTCTTTCAATTTTATGGCCGATTATGAATTGCTCAACGGTTGTCCCTTGAACTTCAGAAAATAGATTTGCCAGATAGGTGTAATCGTGACTCAGTTTTTCACTTAAATAATCAGAAAACTTTTTGGTAGGCAGATCTTCAGTATGGTGAACCATTTCAATAATCGCAGTCTTTATTTTTTCAATCAAAATGCCTTTCTTGTCCTCCATTAGCTCAAGACCGGCGTTCGATAATTCCGTTTTTAATTGCCTGCGCTGAGGCTCAGAAATTTGTTCTAAGATCTCTACCTCCCCTAATTCTACTATAATAAAGTGCAGACCGAGTTTCTTCAACTCTTCCTTCACTACCGCCTTGCAGCGATTGCTCACCATGTATTTGATGTGTAATTTCAAAAATTACGTATTTTTTTTGTAAGATTGTTACTCTGTTGCTTAATACGACAAAGGTGCTCATTGCTAAACTCGTGTAAGTTACACAATTTTTTTAATAATTTACACAATTCACACATGTCTGCCTTGGAACGATTATCACTGCTTTGGGTCTACTTTGGTTTTCCTTTAAGACAGATTTCAATTCATAAGCCATTCGGCGGATGCGGCACTAGCAAAAGCCTCAAGGTTCTAAGAGCATGTTGGGGATTTTAGAAGGGGGGGCAATTAAATTTCAGCGACGTTTTCTTTATTGTGGATCTCGGGATTTCCAGCGTTCCGCTTGCGACGGATTGCACTAAAAAGAAAGTTTCCTGCGGATTTGATAGCGCCAGGATTTTTTGCTACTATATTATTGATGCCGAGCAGCAGTGCCGTCCCAACCAACTTTTTCAATGGATTGTTAGAGAAACGCTCAAAAAGCATTTTGGAAAAAAAACCAGTCGCAAGGCCCACGGAGGAACTTACAAGGTCCCCTTTGGTTTCTTCCAGACCTGTTACTTGCTTGAAAGCACTTTTAATTAGGTTTATTGGCTTTACAGACTCCGTTGTAAGATGAAACTGGGCTTTAAGCATTTGAGCTTCTTCTTCCTGCCTTGATTGCAGAAGAAGAATGGCTGCTTTGAGGTCATTTACTGAATTTATAGTTTGCATATCAGGATTTAATTTAGAACTTCAGAAATGATCACGTCGTTGATAGGTTTTTTGATCCATTCATGAAGGAACAGATGAAAAATAATGCCAACTAACAGATAAAATGTAGAAACTATAAAAAAACCGTAATATATTTTACCAAGCAAATCACCCAAATATAACGCCAAACCGACACTAAAAACCAGTATTGAAAGCGATACCATTAAGACAACACTTAACTTTGAAGCCATTAAAGTCAGTATTTTAATACTTGACTCTAATACCTTGAGTTTTGAAAGCTCAAGGGTGGTTATTCCATAAGCTTCGATCCGGTCAAATAATTTTTCGATAGATTGTATTGGTGATTCCATGACGAATTGTGTTTGTATTTAAAACAAAATGCAACAGCTGCCAGACGGCTGTCTGCTGCTCATTGCATTTTGTCCATTGCCAATAAATTTCAGACCGTTGAAATACTTACCTGACGATATGTTGTGCTTCAGTAAGTGTTTTGTCCATGCGTGCTTTTCCGTTTTCGGCAAGTTGGGCTGATTCTTTGCGGACTGATTCGAACTTCTTCGTGATGGTATCAGCGAATTGGTTGAATTTCTCTTCTAGTTCCCCAACATAATCGTTCCCTTTTTCGGAGATCTTTTTACGGGTGGAGGAACCCTTGTCTGGAGCCAATAACACCCCTAGAGTAGCGCCCACGGCAACGCCTGCCAACAGACCTAATAATGCTTTTCCTGCGTTCATGATTTAAAATTTAAATGTGATTAATTGAATTGATCCTTGATTAGATACGGATGCTTGACAGTGAGTCCATAAGCCCGAAAGCTCGCAACAACCAAAGCACCACAACGATCACAACTACTATGTTGAGGATGTTTTTGATCTTGCGATCCATTGGAATGTAGCTGTTTACGAGCCAAAGTAGGACACCAACAACAATCAGTACTAGAAGAACATTAAAAAGTGGCATAACAGTTTATTTTGAATGATATGAACAAAGGTAAGTCTGCTTGCTTATTGCAGAATTACACAATTCCCAGAATAATTTACATTATTCCCACATTTTAATGTTCAAATCTCTTGGGTTTAAAAAACCGGCGAGGCTTAAAGCGAAAGTTTGAAATGCACCTCTATGAGATCATTTTTTTGAAAAATGGTCTCTCACAAAAGCTTGTTCCTGGTTCTCGGTCATTTTATCCGTTTGTTTGACCTCAATTTTGATGTCTGCAAAATGCTGATCCTCCGACAACAAGTTATACAATTCTACTTTAGCATTGGTTGGGCCGAAAAGCAACACCTCATCATACTCTTTGATTACTTCCCCCAATTTTTTATAATATTCTCCCTGTTGCTGTTGTTCCTTATTGTGCATCAGGTTTTCCCCTTTTCTCATACTCTCCGCCTTTTCTTGATGGGTGGATTTTGACTCAAGGGTATTCGTTTCTGTAGCATCGGATGAAAATTCCACCAAATGAGCACTGGAATTATCCATCCAAATGCCTAAGCGCTTTATTGATTGCATTTTATTGTCGTTAAAAGTTGATTGTTGTGTACCTCAAACCACATGAGCCACTCCAAAAAATCGGAATGACTCATGTGTGGTAAATTAAAGCGTGTTTCGGTTCTGGGCTGAGATTAACTTCTACAGACTGTGGGACCTATTGACATTGGACGTTAGACGCGATCCTGCGAGCGCCTGATGGTAAATTTTTAGAGTGCAAGTCCAATGTCCAGTGTCAAAATGTCCAATAGCCTACTGTGGTGTTCGGCATTAAAATTTATACCCAATAGAAGCCTGACCTACTGCGTTTTTGCCGCTTCCTAAAAGTGGCCTGGAATTATCCTTTGTCACGTCTACAAATCCTTGGTTGTATCTGATCCCGAACAAAAAGTTGTTGAAATTAAAGCTCAAGCCAGCGGTTAGGCCCGCATCGAACTTCTTAAAAGCATCCACAACGACTCTGTTTTCATCAAATACCGTATAATCAGGTGTAGAAGTCAGTAATGATACAAAAGGTCCGACTTGAATGTCAATGGAGGATAAATGAAAAGCCGCAGGTAAAAAGAAGTCAACATACTTCATGTTCAAAACCCGACGCTCATTCAAATACTCAAAAGCAGCGCCTTTGACTGAATAGCTCAATTCGGGCTGTATGGACATAAAATCAGACACCACGGGCACATCTGCAAAAACACCCAAGTGGTATCCAAAGCGTTCACTTTTATTGGGCAAATTATCCAGAGAAATGTTGCTGGCGTTCAATCCGCCCCGTATTCCAAAGCTGCTTTGAGCTTGAGATACCGCATGCATCCCTACCATAAGCGCTAGAACCACTAAAACAACTAAGTTTGATTGCTTCGTTTTCATAAAATTGACAAATTTAAACTGTGATGAAAGTGATTTTGGTGATTTGATTGATGCAATTATCTGATTTCAAGATAATTGTAAAATTCAGGCATCCAAAACCACTCTTATTGCTTCGCATCTTGTTTCATCTTTTCATTTGCATAGATAGCGATTTCAACCCGACGATTCTGCGAACGGCTGTCGTCGGTATCATTGGAGGCAATGGGTTGACTTTCCCCCTTTCCCTGGGTTGCAAGACGGCTATTACTCACGCCTAGAGCGGCAAGGTGATTGGAGACCGCAGCGGCTCTTTTTTTAGATAGGGTTTGATTGAACGAATTGGATCCTACGTTGTCTGTATGACCTACAATAAGCAATTCAGTATCAGGATATTCTTTCAAGGTCGCTGCAAATTTTGCAAGATCATCCTTATTGTCTTCATGCAAGGTTGCTTTACCGAAGTCAAACAGCAGTTGGCTGTCAAAGGTCAATCTAATACCTTCACCGACCCGTTCTACGGTTGCTGTGCCCTCTAAATCATCCTGCATTTTTCTGGCTTGCTTGTCCATTCTATTCCCAATGACCGCCCCGACGGTGCCGCCTACTGCTGCCCCTAGGATAGCGCCGAGTGCTGTGTTCTTACTTCTGTTGCCAATTATTCCGCCAACGACCGCACCAGATGAGGCACCTACTACGGCACCTTTTTCTGTTTTATTCATGCCTGATTTGCCGTCCGTTTGACTTTTCTGAGAACTTTTACATCCGGTCAACAGCGCGCCAAACACTATCAAAAAATAAAATATTTTGTTCATAGCTCAATTTTGCTTGTGAATAAATTTTCACGATACAAAGGTGAACGCTTTGACCGCAGATAGCTGTTACACAATTTCAGCAAAGAGTTACATTATTCACACTTCATGGACTAATCTGGGTACTTAGGTGTAAATTATGTAACTTTTTTTAAAAATATTGTAAGGTCTGAGAGCATATGTACCTGCACCTTTATGGTGTTAAAAAAAATTAGACAGTTAAACCGTTAAACATTCACAATCATGGGAAATTTACTCTATATCATTGCCGTAATCTTAATTATAGGTTGGGCTATTGGATTCGTAGGCTTTAATGCTGGCGGTCTCATTCACATTCTGCTGGTGATTGCGATCATCGCTGTTCTTTTCAGGGTTATCAGTGGGAGGAATGCCGTGTGAACCAGCAGATAATCAAATTTCTTGAATTTTAAAACAATAAGCTATGAAAATCAAATCGGATTCTAGTTGTGTAATAGATGGTCTGAAAAAAAACGATCAGGAGCTTGGGTACAGCATGAATGCCAATTGGGATGAGGCTGTACTGAGCATCATTCAAAAAGTGAGGCTTCAGGAATTGGCCACGCATTAAAAAGCAAGGCTTGGTTCTCTCACCGATACCCTACAGCGATCACGCCGCTCCCCATTATTTTTTGGTCTTGATTTTGAGTGGAGTCAAACATCCAACAGGAAAAATCTACGTTCATTTTCCAGGTCTTCTCGCCGCGCTCGTTGGTTTCCCACGGTTCCGATTTCAGGATGATAAAATGTGAAAAAGTATCCAATTGAATAGAGCGATCAGAACGAAGAACGTTCCCGTTCGGCTTAACCCACTGAATGGCGACGGTGTTCAAGGAGCTGTCGGTGGGGGAGGCTTTGTATTCCCAAAAACGGTCTGAAGAAAAAATCAGCTCCGGGCGAACAAAATTTTCAAGCCACTCATTTCTGAATTCGAACTTAACACTACCCGGACAATCGCCTGTTGGGCAGCCCGCGTCGGCAAAAGCACCCGACATTACCAACACGTTGAAAGGATCTGGCCCAACCCGAGTGAAGAGGTATATACCATCTTTACCTGCCGTTAAGGATGCATTGGAGCTACTGTCCGCCTCGAATCCAACAGAAAATACGGGTGTGTCGAATCCTGCTTCCGGCGGTTCATCCTTACTACAAGCTGGCCAGATCGTGGTGGCGAGCGCCATAAGGGTAAGCAAATAAACCGCAGAGGCGCGGAGGCGCGGCGTGTTGATATTCAAACCCGTCTGGCCACTAGGCCTTTGCGGTTTGTTTTCGATTGGGCATTCCAGTATTTTTTCCATAGTAATGGAGCATTTTTTTAAAATAAACGAGTCCTTAGCCCTACTTCCAGATAGCCCAAACCTTTGGTTATCACATCCTCCCCCAATGATTTCAAGACAGGTGTAAATCGGTAATGTCCCCGCGCCAACACAGAAATCCGATCATTCAGGCGATATTCCGCACCTGCAAATGCCGTGAAATAGGTTCGGTTGTAAGGCGCGGTATCGCCTTTTGTAAACTTTTTAACCGTAGTTTTTGCAGCTTCCAAGGATGTTTCCACGGTATATGTTGTACGACTTTGCACCACCAGAAGCATACCTGCGGTACCTCCAGCTTCCAGCCCCCAAGACCCTTTATGCCATTGGGCCGATAACGGGACCTCCAGGTAATGCTGCCCGCGCGTTGCTCGCTTCCATTCCTCGCGCTTATAACCGAATGAATAGCGCAGCTGGGCAATCTGATTAGGATTGCTTGAATCCTCCGGCGCTTCAAATCCAGGTACAAACCGTTCTTGCACACCGAGCAGGAGCGACCAATTTTTGTTCAAGCGATATTTCCCATAAAGCCCAATCGCCCAGCCTGCCCATCGGCCCGTCGTATCAGAGGATTGGTACGCCGCCCCGGCCAGCGACAATCCAATTGCAAATCGTTGATCTTGAACAGGTTTCGTTTTTTCCACAATCGGCGCTTTTGCAGATATCCAGGTTTTAAACGGCACTAAAGCACGCTCCGGAATCGGGAAAAGGATCAATGGCGCTGGGATATTGAATAATGGGATAAGGGCTGGAGTGGTGATTGGTGGAGTGGTGATTGGTGGAGTGGTGATTGGTGGAGTGGTGACTGGTGGAGTGGCAATGGCTGAGGAGGTGTTTTCTATTTCCTTTTTGCCTGATTGATCTAGTCGTGCCGATTGCGCCGACGGACTTTTGGGGTTGCGCCCTTCTGCTATTTGTTTGCTAGTTAGGGCGGCAGGACCCCATGTGTTTTCTGAATTGCTGGGCTTTACCATGCCTTTATTGTCCCTTCGATTTTGTTGTGTGCCCTGAGATGGCTTTTCTGGAACAGGAGTGGCTGACCCATTCCCATCACGCTGAAAATTTCCATCCACTGGCCCCTCTATCGAATCCGAGGGTTGAATTATTTGCTCGCCTGTTGTGAGTTTGCTATTTGTGTAAACCTGATTTTCAGTATTTTCAGTCAATATAGTTGAATGCTCCTCTGTTGCTTTGTTTTTAGACAAAGCTCCAGCGCCCCATGGCAGCAGCAAAAACCAGGAAAGCAAGGCCATGGCCAGCACTAGCCCGAAAATTAGCCAAAGTCTCCTGCGTCTGCGCGCTTCCTCTTGTTCGAGCAAAGCTTGGGCCTGCTCCCAGTATTCCTCCTGGAACTCGAAACGCTCTTGCGGATCGTCGGCGTCAAATTTTTGTCGCATGAAGTCGTCAATATTTTCCATAGCAAGGTCAAGCAGTTTGGTATTCGGTTTTTATCCAGGATTGTAATTGAGCACGGGCAGTACTGACATGCCATTTAGAGGTTCCCTCGCTCATGCCAAGCAGATCGCTGATTTCATGGTGACTGAATCCGTCAATGGCAAAGAGATTGAATACCTTTTGAGTCATGGGCGGAAGCCGTCGCAATAGGGCCTCCAGGTGTTGAACGTCAAGCCTTTGGTCGGCTTCGTTCCAATCAATGGGTTCGTCGGGGAAAGCACGTTCAATATGCTCCGTGAAAACGGTCAATTCGCGCCATTTCTTCTCGCGGCGGTATTCGTCAATCACGGTATTGATCATGATTCGCCGAATCCATGCCTCAAACGGCACCTCATCCCGTTTGTACTTATCGAGGTTTTGGATGATTTTTAAAAAGCCATTATTCAAGGCAGACACCGCATCTTGTTTATCGCGCCGATAACGCATACAGACCGCCATTAACACCGGAAAGCACGAGCGGTACAGCGCTGACTGTGCTTTTCTGTCGCCTTTCTGGGCAGCCAATAGAAGTTGCGGGTCGAGATTCAAGGTTGTTTTACTTTGTGTTCGGAAGGCTACACGCAGGGTAGGGTGGGAAGGTTGGGTGGGTGGGGATTTTTTTTAAAAACAGGAGGTAGCATTAAACAGCAAAACCGCAAAACCGGAGAACAGAAAAATATAAAACCAAGCATTAGCATCCGAAGAAATTGAAAATCTGCCTTTTTCGAAATCAATCTTCGCTCGGTTTTATATTTTACTGTTCTCCGGTTTTGCGGTTTTCCTGTTTATTTTCTCTGTTTTTAAAATCCGGAATGGCACAGGTTACTTCAGCCCTTGCACCACCGCCAATACCAGCATTACCTGCTCTTCCTCCGGAGAAAGGTTGCGCAGCAGGGTAACCGCCCGGGGGATGGGCGACACGGCACGTTGACCGTTGGTGATCGTGCCGGCCTCGCCTTGGCCCAGCAGAACAGGCCATTGGCGGAGCTCGGGGTCGGTCTCCAATTTGGCCAGCATACGGCTTTGTTTACCGCTGGAAAGCAGCACGCCGTCTACCAAAACGGCATAAGGCTGATCGTTTTGCCAGATTTCCGTTTCTTTTCCTTTTTGCCTGAAAACGAACTCCTTATCACTCGTTCTTGCGACCACAACCGAGGTTTTCCCGCTTTTTTGTCCAGCAAATACCAGCAGGGGTTCCTGATAAATCGTGCTGAAAAAGCCTTCAAAAATGGGATCGCGCCAGCCTGCTTTTTTCAGAATTTTCGGTTTCAAAGAAAGATGTGCCAGGGTTTCATCATTGCAGGCCATAAGCGTTTCAGGCATCCCTTTGGTAAGGGGGCGCTTCACCAGTCGCCCGCGCAATTTAGCAAGCAATTCTTTCCAGGCTCGGGACGCAGGATTGAATGCAATGCTGCTGAGCAGGCTGGCAATGAAATAAAAAACCCCGGTAATGAATAACCCAACCAGCAGGGCGGCGAAAAGTAATCGGAACAGAGCAGTCATGCTTTTTATTTGCAAAAGTAGGGACAATGCTTGGTAGGGTTCGAGTGCTTTTCGGGTTTGTTGGACCAAAACAACCATATATCCTGTTAACTTTCAACTTTAGTACACCTAGAACGATTCTTTCTCTACTTTTGCACCCGTTTTTTCAACCAACTCAAGGTGTTTGGACCTGACAAAGGCTTGTGTCCAATGTCCTGAATCCAAAGTCAAAGATTTTTTTCACGTCAAAACAAATTTAAAGGGATGAGCTCTCTGGTTTACTTATTACCAATTTTCGGGGTCGTAGGTCTCGTGTATATGTTTTTCCTCCAAAAGTGGGTGACGAAACAAGACGCAGGCGACGAAAAGATGCAAGGCATCGCCAAACACATCGCGGATGGCGCAATGGCTTTCCTCAAGGCCGAATACCGCATCCTCGGCATTTATGTAGTGATTGCCAGCATTCTCCTCGGCTGGCTCAGTACACAGGCCGATACGAGCCACCCGCTTATCGTGGTGGCCTTCGTCATTGGCGCATTTTTCTCGGCACTTGCTGGTAACCTAGGTATGCGCGTGGCTACAAAGGCCAATGTCCGCACCACCCAAGCCGCTCGAACCAGCCTCACGCAGGCACTCAAAGTCTCGTTCAAGGGAGGCTCCGTCATGGGTCTTGGAGTGGCAGGTTTGGCCGTGATAGGATTGAGTGCTTTGTTCGCTATATTCTATGTCTTTTTCATGGGAGGCACTTATGGTGCAGATGGTCCTCGCACCATGACCAGGGTCCTCGAAGTGCTGGCGGGTTTCTCGCTCGGCGCTGAATCCATCGCGCTTTTTGCACGCGTAGGCGGTGGTATCTACACCAAAGCTGCCGACGTAGGCGCTGACCTTGTAGGTAAAGTGGAAGCAGGTATCCCAGAAGATGACCCGCGCAACCCCGCCACCATTGCCGACAACGTGGGTGATAACGTGGGCGACGTGGCTGGCATGGGCGCCGACCTTTTCGGTTCTTATGTAGCTACCGTGCTTGCAGCCATGGTGCTCGGCAATTCTGTTATCCGTGATTCTGGTGGCATTGACGACATATTTGGCGGCATCGGACCGATTCTGTTGCCCATCATGATCGCCGGACTCGGCATCCTGTTCTCCATCGTGGGCATGCAGTTCGTGCGCATCAAAGACGGTGCGGAGGCCGACTCAAATACCGTTCAGCGCGCGCTCAACACAGGCAACTGGGTGAGTGTCATTCTCACCGCAGTAGTTTGTTTCCCTGTCATCAAGTGGATGCTTCCAGAAACCATGACCATGCGTTTCTTCGGTCAAGGCTCGCAGATCATCAGCAGTACCAACGTTTTCAATGCTACCATGGTGGGCCTGATCGTAGGCTCCCTGATTTCAGCTATTACCGAATACTACACGGGCTTGGGCAAAAAGCCAGTGATGGACATTGTTCGTCAATCTGGCACGGGCCACGCCACCAACGTCATCGCTGGTTTGGCCACGGGCATGATGTCTACCTGGATGCCTATTGTTTTGTTCTCTGGTGCCATCTGGTCGGCTTACGAATTGGCTGGTTTCTACGGTGTAGCCATTGCCGCCTCCGCCATGATGGCCACTACCGCCATGCAGTTGGCCATTGACGCATTTGGCCCCATTGCCGACAACGCAGGTGGCATCGCCGAGATGAGCGAACTGCCCAAGGAGGTTCGTAGCCGCACGGACGTACTCGACTCGGTGGGCAACACCACGGCTGCCATCGGCAAGGGCTTTGCAATCGCTTCGGCGGCTTTGACGGCACTCGCATTGTTTGCAGCCTACGTTGATTTCACAGGCATTGAAGGCATCAATATTTTCAAAGCAAAAGTACTCGCTGCGCTTTTCCTCGGGGGTATGATTCCCGTGGTATTCAGCGCATTGGCCATGCAAAGTGTGGGCAGAGCGGCCATGGACATGGTGGAAGAAGTTCGTCGTCAGTTCCGCGAAATTCCGGGTCTTTTGGAAGGTACGGGCAAAGCCGAATACGAAAAGTGTGTAGAAATTTCGACCAAGGCCGCCCTCCGCGAAATGCTGGCGCCGGGCCTCATCACCATCATTACCCCCATTCTGGTTGGGTTCATCATGGGGCCTGAAGCATTGGGCGGCTATATGGCAGGCGTAACGGTCAGTGGCGTAATGTGGGCCATTTTCCAGTCGAACGCTGGTGGTGCCTGGGACAACGCGAAAAAATCTTTTGAAAAAGGCGTTGAAATCAACGGCCAGATGTACTACAAAGGCTCCGAGCCGCACAAAGCCGCTGTAACCGGCGACACCGTGGGCGACCCTTTCAAAGATACTTCCGGCCCTTCAATGAATATTTTGATCAAACTGACCTGCCTGGTTGGCTTGGCCATCGCGCCCATTTTGGGCAATCACGGTGCTGACGGCAGCAGCGGGGGCACTTCAAGAGACGACATCAAAATGTATATCCGGGAAAATCGCCTCCCGCCAGGTCAGAGCGAAGAGCCTTTCGGCAACAAGCCTTTGCCACCCAATATGCGGATGGAACAACCTGTAAATCAAGGGACGGGCGAAGTGCCAACGAAGGAAGGCGCCCAGCCCATCGGCATCTCCCCCAATGGCGCAAAATCGGTGCTTACCCCGGAACAAAAACAGGCGCTTCTCAAGCAAATGCAGGAGCAACAAAAAAAGCAGGGAACGAATTCACAGACCACGAAACTTCCTCCGAAGAATTAAATTCAGGGGAATATTTGATCTAATAATGGCCGCCCCATTTCGCATTGTGCGAGATGGGGCGGTTTGTTTTATGGCAAAACATGCTTGGTTTGGCTGGTGCCTTGCGAGGGTCTTACGACCCCGTTAAAATTGAATCCGCCTTATCATGAATGCCCAGCAATCAAATTTTTATAAACTTGTAAACCGCCTGGCTCCTTATTTCGGTTTGCAGCGCAACAAAGTACAATCCCGGCGAAAGGTGGCCCACATCAAACTCTGCAGACGCTTCCGAAACCGTAAAAGGACAAGCTACTACCCTGCCAGCAACATCACTTATCACTGCTTGCATACCACCCTCGGAAGGTACTTTTATTATAAAATGCTCCCTCACTGGATTCGGATTCAAGGTTCCAAAACCGATATCACGGACATCTTTTGCAGCCAAGAAAGTGGGGTCGTTGCAAGGACCTGGACCATAAAAAGTGGTAAAAAGCAGTCCATGGAGCGATTTAAGCCCCTGACCTTCCACTTCTTTTTTAGTAGAATAAAAATTCCAGCACAAGGGCTCTGGCTGTGGAGGGCCAAAGTGCTCGACATAACCCGAAGATCCTGCCATGCAGTGGTAGCCACAGGCATCCCACCACTCCGGTATAAAAAACATGTCCCAGTTTCGCGAAAGGATCAAGTTGCCACAAGAATTTATTGGAAAAATCGTGCTGTCGTAAGTGATTTTGACAGGAGGATACTTGGTGTTAATAACAATTTTAGCTGGAATATCTATCGCGCAATTAAAAGAAGTGTCATCGTCAACTATCAAAATTTTCAAAAACTTTTCATCGAAATCGTCAAAATGAATTACTCTAACTTCAAATATACTGTCAAACGGATCGGTGATTACAACTTCCCCAAATTGCGTGTCAATACCAAAAGTAGAAGCATCTGGGTCGGCACCAAGCACAACTGAGTCCCTATTGCCAATACTGTCTTCAAAGTGCATGGTAAATTGAAAGAGAGGAACTTGCTGGGCAAAACCTAGTAGAGGACAAGTCGTGAAGCTTGCCAGCAGGATATGGGCAAGTATTTTCATGGCTCAAAATTTTAGAAGATTTTTTGTGTATACGCTCCCGTTAAAAATCGCCCGCAAAGTATAGTTGATTTTCATAACTCAAAATTATTATCTGGAATTGTTGATTGCATATCAATCAAAGGTAACGCAGCAAACGTATGAGCCGATTTTAGATTTTTGCTAAATTTAGTCATGCCAGCATTTGAAGCAAAAACCTCTTTTGGTTTAATATTGCGCAAACGATTTCACCCATCCCAACGTTCTACCCTTTACCCACTAAAAAAATCAATTCCTTGCCTCTTTCAACTTGCAACCCGACACTCCAATCCTGGCAACGTTCAACTTGTAACTCAACACTCAATTCCTTGCCACTTTCAACTTGAAACCCACCACTCCAAAAACGTGACCCTTTTTCGCCAAATCTACTACTCTTTTCCCGTTCGATTGCTGGTGCTACACCTGCGAAACCATCTGGTCTTGCTGCTGATTTGGTTTCTTTTGGCCTCTTTCAGCACCGGGCTGACCGGGCGTTTTTTTGGGATGCACTACGTCATGCTCACTCCGGAGTATCATGGCCAAGTCAATTTTTGGAGTTTTTTCCTGACGGGGCTGGCATTTGGCGGACTCGTAATGGTCTGGCACCTCACCACCTATCTGCTCTGCTCTAACCGTTTCCCGTTTTTGGCCACGCTGGGGGCACCTTTTACCAAGTTTTGCATCAACAACAGCCTCGTTCCACTGGCTTTTTTGGCAGCATGGCTTGCAAGCACCACCTGGTTTCAATGGCATGATGAGATGATTAAGTCCAGCGCCGATATCGTGTGGAATATTGGTGGGTTTCTCTCTGGCACGGTGGCCATCACGAGCCTGCTGGCCACCTATTTTCACCTGACGAACAAGGATTTGAATTCATTCCACTGGATTCCCCGCCCAGGCGGTCGGCTGCTTTTTAGCCAGCGTTCGCCGAGTGTGCGCGAAATCCAGATCGGAGCGACACGCTGGCGGGTAGATACTTACCTGACTGAACGTGGTCACTCCCGCCTCGTGCGCAGCGTGGCCCACTACGATCCAAGGGTACTGGAGCAGGTATTTCGGCAAAACCACTGGAACGCGGTGGTCGTGCTGATCACTGCACTTTTTTTGCTCATGGTGCAAGGCGCGTTCATGGACAGCACCTGGGCGCGGATTCCAGCGGGGGCCACCCTGTTCTTGTTTTCGAGCATAGTGATGGGGCTTTACGGTGCCATCCGTTTTTGGTTTCGGCAATGGGGCACGGCCGTGTTTTTGGGGCTGATCTTTACCGTGAATTTGCTCACAGGCTGGGGCTTTTTCAACTACCGAAACCGCGCCTATGGCCTTGATTATCAAAAAGAAAACCGCGCCCTGTACAATTACCCTGCAATTGAAAAAATTGCTTCCCGCCAAAACATCGCCAGGGACCGCGCTGCCACCATCGAGATACTGGAAAATTGGCTGGCCAAAAACCGCACTCCAGAAAACCCACGCCCCAAGTTATTGCTGGTGTCCGTGAGTGGCGGCGGTCACCGATCCGCCCTGTGGACCATGCACACCATGCAAAAAGCAGACATCGCCACAGGGGGCAAACTCCTGCGCCAGACTGCCCTCATCACGGGCGCATCTGGCGGATTGCTGGGTGCAGCGCATATCCGCGAAGCCATGCTCCGCCATGCCGAGGGCGACCGACTTGCTCCTCAAGACCCTGCTTTAGTAGATGACATGGGTAAAGACTTACTTAATGCGATCAGTTTTGCGGTGGTCACGAACGATCTGTTCTTTCCCATTTCAAGTTTCCGTTCCGGCAATTTTACCTACCGCAAAGACCGGGGCTACCTTTTTGAACATCAACTGAACGAGAATACGCACGGCTTTTTTTCCCGAAAAACCTCCGAGTATCGGCAACCAGAGCGGGAGGCGAAGATCCCGATGCTCATCGCCAGTCCTTTTGTGTTGAACGATGCCCGGCGGATGCTGATCAGTCCGCAAGGGGTTAGCTACCTCATGCGCCCCAATGCGGGCCGTTTGGCAGCACAGGTTGAAATAGACGGGGTGGACTTTGGAAGGTTTTTTGCCGCCCAACAGGCTGACAGCCTCGCGTTTAGTAGTGCGATGCGCATGAATTGCACTTATCCATTTATCTTGCCCAACGTGTGGTTGCCCACCAATCCAGCCATCGAAGTCCTCGATGCTGGTTTCCGCGACAATTATGGACTGGGACTGTCCATTCGTTTTGCCCATGTTTTCAAGGACTGGATTCGTGAAAACACGGGAGGCGTTGTGTTGGTGCAGATTCGTTGCTGGGACAAGATCCACGCCATCATACCCAGCGACGACAAGGGCGTTTTTGAAAACATGTTTACCCCGGCAGAAGCGGCTGGTGGAAACATTACGGATATTCAGGACTTTGAACAAGACAACGCGCTCGCACTGCTCAACGATGCACTCGGTGGCAATCAAGTGGAAATGGTGCGTTTTCACTACCGCCCGGTGCGCAAAAACAGAGAGGCATCCTTGAGTTTTCACTTGAGCCAGAGGGAAAAACTCGACATTTTTGAAGCGTTTTACACGGCTGATAACCAGGCGAGCGTGAAGGCGCTGAAGCAGGTGTTGCGGTGAAAGATTTAAAACATACAGTCTGTTGCGTTCAGTGGCAGCTTTGGACTGACCAAGAAAAATATTTTACCATGGACAGATGTAAAATAAGTGCCCAAGCGCATTTTTCTTATCTGAATTTTATTTATCGTAAAAAAACGATAAATATTTTCCCAAAAATTTGGCAGTCTAAATATTCATCGTACTTTTGCGATGAATTAGAACAAACCAAACATGTCCACCAACAAAAAAGAAGCCTTTGGGAAAGACGAACAAGAGCTCGCGGAACTTGCCAAAGCACTCGCACACCCGGCGCGGATTGCTATTTTGAAAGAACTGGCAAAGCGGAACACCTGCATCTGCGGGGAAATCGTGGAAGTGTTGCCCTTGGCACAAAGCACCGTTTCGCAACACCTGAAAGAGTTGCAACAGGCAGGACTGATCCAAGGCACCGTGGATGGCGTAAAATCCTGCTACTGTATCAACCGGGAAACCTTTCAACGGTTTGAACTGATGTTAAAATCATTCTTTGTGAGCACCGCAAACCAACAATGTTGCTAAGGCTTGTAGGCTATTTTTTTGCCCAAAATCATCGCCTTTTTACGATAAATACTTAACCCAAGAGCGGAGAATTCAAATCACCAAATCACCAATTCAACCACTAAACAATTTAAGCTATGCAAACTGCTGAACAGATCAAAACCGTCGTCCGGGAAAAATACTCGGAAATTGCCTTGCAAGACAAAGGCACCAACGAAGCCTCCTGCTGCGGTGTCGGCACACCCGGCACTTACACGATCATGGCCGATTCATATACCGAACTCGAAGGCTACAACCCCGATGCAGACTTGGGCTTGGGCTGTGGCTTGCCCACACAATTCGCCCAAATCCAGGCAGGCGACACGGTGCTGGACCTCGGTTCCGGCGCGGGTAACGATGCCTTCGTAGCGCGTGCGGAAACAGGTGCAACAGGCAAGGTGATCGGCGTGGATTTTACGCCCACCATGATTCGCCGGGCGCGTGAAAACGCCGAGAAATTGAATTTCCACAACGTCGAATTCCGTCAGGGCGACATCGAAGACCTGCCCGTTTCTGACAATTCCGTAGACGTGGTTGTGAGCAATTGTGTGCTCAACCTCGTGCCCGACAAGCCCAAAGTTTTTAATGAAATCATGCGCGTTTTGCGTCCCGGTGGACATTTCAGCATTTCTGACATTGTTCTGGTAGGTGAATTGCCCGATGCGCTGCGCAACGCCGCTGAGATGTACGCGGGCTGTGTTTCCGGCGCCATTCAAATGGATGAATACCTCGATATCATTCGCCAAACGGGTTTTGAAAACCTGAGCGTACAAAAGCAGAAACCGATTTTGATCCCAGACGATATTCTGCTGGAGTACCTGACAGCAGATGAGTTGAAAGCATTTGTAGCCTCTAAAACGGGGATTTTTAGTGTCACAGCCTACGCCGAAAAACCAGACGGCGACCCTGCGAACAAGACCGTGCGCGCTGAAAAACGCAAAGTCGAAATGCGCAATCTGGCTTCAGAGGCGGGTAAAGCCTGCTGTGCGCCGGGAAGCGGATGTTGTTGAGCAGGTGGCAAGTGGAGGCTCGACTTGAAGTCGAGCCTCCACTCAAAAAAGTCGCATAGCGACGACATTCTGGTAGCGTCAGCGTTGAATTTTTTCAGAACCGCGTAGCGGTGGCATTATTACGTCGCCAAAATGTCACCGCTACGCGGTTTTTGTTCCCTCCTCGCACATTCGTGCTACCATAATGTCACTGCTACGCAGTTTTTTATTTTTTATTTTTTGCCGGCTATGTGGATTCTTTTAAAAAACGCCAGCCCAGCCCAGGTACCTTCCTTGGTAGACTTTCTGCAAAAAGTCAATCTGTCCGCAAGCGATTTACCCACTGATTCATCTGGCTTTACCCTCGCCTTTGATGGGGAACAAATCGTTGGCTCAGCAGGAATGGACTTGATGGGCAACCGGGGTCTGCTGCGTTCCGTGGCCGTTGCGGAGACGCACCGAAACCAGCAGCTTGGGCAACGCCTTTTTGCTGCAGCACTCGACTATGCCCGATCACATCAGGTTCAGGAAGTGTTTTTGATTACCAATACGGCTGAGCGGTATTTTGAAAAAAATGGGTTTCAGTCCGTGGATCGAAGCGATTTGCCGGATGATATTGTCCAAACGGAGCAATTTACAGCCCTTTGTCCCTCGACTGCGGTAGTGATGAAAATGGAGCTTAAGAGCATGTTGGCAAAACCGTCTTTTTGAAATCAGGCTAACACTTTTAGACATTGAACGTTGGACCCTGGACGGTATCTAGTCCAACGTCCAATGTCCAATATCTAACATACTCACTATGAAAATAGCGCTTTTCTCCGACATCCACGCCAATCTCCCCGCCCTGGAAGCCTTTTTCAAGGATGTAGACCAGCGCCAACCTGACCAGATATTCTGCCTCGGCGATTTGGTAGGTTATAACATCTGGCCCAACGAGGTCATTCAGGAAATCCGCAAACGCGGCATCCCGACCATTGCAGGAAACTACGATTTTGGCATTGGCCGCGCCACCGACGATTGCGGCTGCGCTTACAAAACCGACGAGGAAAAAGCGAATGGCGCTGTGTCCATTTCTTTCACCAACCAAATCGTGCAATCCGCTGAGTGTCAATATCTTCGGGGATTGCCCAAACACATTCGCGTTGAGATGGAGATGCAAGAAGGCCAACCCATTTCGCTCTTACTGGTACACGGCAGTCCGCGCAAAATCAACGAATACCTGTTTGAAGACCGGGAGGAGGCCAGTATGCTGCGTATACTTGAAGGCGCCCATGCGGATATTCTTTGTTTTGGGCATACGCACAAGCCGTATCACCGAATTCTGAATTCAGGTACCGATGCGGAACCTCATTTCCGACACGCCATCAACATCGGTTCCGTAGGCAAACCCAAAGACGGCGACCCGCGCGGCGGCTACGTCCTGCTAGAACTGGACGAGCACAGCAATTTGAGAAACGAAAACAGCATCCGGGTAGAGTTTGTGCGCTTTGAATACGATGTGGAGAAGGCGGCTGAAGCGGTGGAGAATAGTGTGCTGCCGGATGCTTATGCGTTGGCGTTGCGGGTGGGGAAATAAAAAAACCTTGAAAGGTTAGAAAACAAGGGGGGCTCATAAGTGGTGGTATGGCCTTTAGCCTGTCGCGAAGTGCGTCGTTTACGGCGCAAAATCAGATTATCATAGGCGTAAACGCCTCTAATCCCGACGGCCTAAAGGCCATACCACCAATTATGGGAAACCCTAGTTTGTCAAACCGAAAACGAATCAATTACATCCATTTCGAAAGAAAACGAATCAACTCTGCACGCAACTCATTGAACATTTTTTCAAACACTTCCACGTTGTCGCGTTGTTCCGGGTGGTCCGGGAATTTTTGATGATCAATAGCTGTAGGATTGTGCTTAACGGCGGCTTCCAGACGCGATTCGTGGCCCTTGATGTCATGATTTAAGATATCAATTTGCTCTTTTTGAATAATGAGCTGATTTTGAAACCGCTCCACCAGCGCAAGCACCTCCTTGGAGGTGTTTTTTTGTGCTATTTCCGAGATTCGATGCTGCATGATGGAAAGCTCGTCCTTGTAAAACAAAAGCATGTTCAACCAAGTCTTGTGCTCTTCGTGCAATTGATAAATCGTCTTTTGACTGTTCATGGTATTGATGTTTTTGTGTAATGATAATGCACCACAAACATCCTGTCATTGCCTATATAGAAACATGACAACTGTCACCCCCAAGGATGATTTTTCGACATAAAACAAGTGCGGCAAGGTTTTTATCGCGCCAAATACCCTCCATCAACTGGATAGTAACTACCCGTAACAAAGGAAGATTTATCACTGCTCAACCATAGAATCAGTTCAGCGACTTCCTCACTTTTACCGAGGCGGCCAATCGGATGCAGTGTAACCAACTGCTTTTTCATTTCGGCATCCAAGCCATTGAGCAAAGGCGTTTCAATGAACCCTGGGCCCACTGCGTTGATCCGAATATTTTGTGCGGAGTATTCAAGCGCGGCTGTTTGTGTAAGCCCAATCACACCGTGTTTAGCGGCAGCATAGCCGGCAGAGCCCGCAAAACCTACCGAACCTAAAATGGAAGAAATGTTTACGATACTCCCGCTTCCGTTTTTTAGCATGGCTTGTATCTGGTATTTCATGCCGTAAAACAGGCTGTTTAGGTTGATGGATATTACCTTCTGCCATCCTTCAATACTCATGTCAGCCGTTGGGTTTAACTCGCCGCCAATCCCGGCGTTGTTCACCGCAACATCCAATTTGCCATAAGTCTTGACCGCGAAATTCACCAAAGCTTCCATCTCTTCTGGTTTGGAAACATCCGTTTTAAAAAACGATGCCTTCCCTCCGGCAGCGGATATTTCTTTGGCAACGGCCATCCCTTCGGACTCCTGTATATCCGATATAACAACGTCAGCGCCTTGATTTGCAAACAACGCTGCGGTAGCTTTTCCAATTCCTGAAGCAGCTCCTGTGATGATTACTGTTTTGTTTTTCATGGTGATAAAATGTTTCATGTTTTTGCAAAGTTCGAGGTGTTCCCAAGTTCAGTTGATACACAATTCTTGGAAATTATTGCATAATTTACTGGCATTTATGCCAGTTCCGCAACGCCATCACCATCGGTTCCGTTGGAAAACCCAAGACGGCGATCCTCATAGCGGCTACGGTGGAAGACAGCCATATGCCTATGCTACGGCATTGCAGGGGGAGAGAAGAATGGCGGCAACAGCACTCAGCCAACCTGTTTTTTATGTTCCAATAATATTTTCGTACTTTGCCGACAGCACTAAGCCCTCTATTGAGTGGCGGATACCTGATTCTAATTGGTTTGTTCGGCACGATGAAACAAGTAATAAGGTCCTTTCTTTCTCTGATGCTGTTCGCAGTGAGGTTCCAAACGCTCGTCTCCGCCCAACAAAATTCAACCAAGGGGGAAAGCATGCAGGAATCCCTCGACGTTGCCCTCGGAGGTGATGGGGGAGTGAACTCCCAGAGCGTATTATTTCATGCAGATGTTACGTAGATGTTACGCTGAAACGCTCCGCGCGAAACCTTTCTGTGTAACATCTGCGTGAACATCTGCGTAACATCTGTGTGAAACAAACCCCTCTCCCCTCCATTTTGACCGAAAATGCTACAAAATTGGCCGAAATGGTCACTTGGAACCGCCCTATTTTGCAGCATTATTACGCACCTATTTCTAATTCAAGTATTATGAGAATCAATCACAACGGTAGACTGAAGCGCTGTACCCACCCTGGCGAAAAGATTATTTCAGAAGACCTGGTCGTGAATTAAGGCAGTGCGGCTGTTCAGGATCTGGACAGCCGCTTCTTTTTTAAGTGCCGCACCTCGTCTCTTTTCTGCTTCAGCCAAAGCAAGGCCTGTATGTTTTTCTCATTGCTGAACATCTTTGCCAGCTTTTCAGGCTTGGAATCTACCTCCCCATGATACCTGGCAAGCACCCGGCATTTCTGCACAAATCGCAGGAAGCCTATATGATTGGGTTTGGACCAAAACTTCTCCCGGCTTAGCCACTTTTCAAAACTATCCAAGAAATTAAGCAGGTATAATTGATACCTTGTATCCTTCAGGTACAAATCGAAATAAGCCTGCGTCATCAGCACCCGACTGATCAGTTGAAAATTAGGCACCTGAAAATCGTAACCGAGCAATACCTCGATACAAACCTTCGGGTCATTTTGATAATAAGCGCTATGCGCTCGGGCCCAAATAGCACAGTCCTCCCGATCCTCCTCAGAGAGGCATTTTGTATAGCTGTCTACAAAGTCAGTTGTAAAATCGAAACTGCCCTTGGTATTGCTCGCCGTGACGATGCTCAGATAGGTATTGGCGCTTAGCCTTCCCTGATTCAAAACAGATCCTGTAATTAATCCCAATTGATAGAGTGGAAGGCTTTCCGTGATATCCAAACTGCCCGACTTTACCAGGCGCTTGGCATCGTTCAGTAAAGATAAGATTTGGATTTTTTGTTCCCGCGCATTCAAGTCATCGAAGCGTTCCAGAAATGCGGCGTACAACTGTTGATACTGGCGCAGCAGATCCTTTTCGGTATAGGCAAAGCGCATCCGGTACAAATCCAAAGCAGGGTGCTGAATGCCTTCACTGCAGATCTGCCATTTTTTCAATTCCCTCGGCACGTCGTGGTGTTCCCCTTTATACAGCCTGTTGCGGACAATCATTTCGTTGATGATGGTGGCTTTTTCCAGCAGAAAAAGCAGGTCTATCTGCTCCCCCATCTTTGCGATGGTGGTATGACCTGTTTCCAGATGTTGTCTCTGGCTGGGATGCTGGTACTGTCGGCGTTGCAGGCGCAAAAGGTCCAGGTAGTCTCTCCAGTCTTTTACGGCCTTGGCTTCGAGCCGCGAGATCTCCCGATCCGAGTGTCGGAAAAACCAATCGTCGAGCGAACGGGCCTGAAATTCCTCCGCGAGTAATTGTTGTTGCAGCCCTTCTTCCCGGGCAAAACGCTGAAAAACAAGAAATTGCTCCGCTGCCAGATAGCCCTCCGACATCAGGTTGTTCATCCGGCGCTCGCTGAATTTCCCCTCGGGCAGCACTTGGCGGAAGAGTTTTTCCTTGCTGAGTTTGGGGTCTGAGAAATCGGGGTAGTGGGGCAGCAACCGGGCGAGAAGACGGGGTAGATTTTTGTTGGTGTTGTGGTAGGGGGATTGGAGGTATAGGTCGAAGGATTTTAGTTCCTGAGGCTCCATTTTTTGGAGGAGGGCTACAAATTTTGCAGAAAAAAACGGGGGCATAATTGTGGTAGATTGTTTGGGGTAAAAGTATCATATTCAATTAATTATAGCATATATATCAAATTAAATATGTGGTATATTTATGGTAGATGCCCGGAATTGTCTTTGGTGGGAAAAGCGTATCAAATAGACATTAGCGGTATAATATCCCAAGAGATTTATTGACCAAGGAATCGAAAAACTATTTGCTTAAAACAAGTCATTTCAGAGGCATTTCAAAACCTTAATTTTCAAATCATTAAATAAATTTTACCATTATGTCTGAACTCATTTATTCCTGTGACAATTGCGGGGAACATGCTCAACCCAATTCCGGCCGAGCCTCGGCATCTGGAGAAGTGGCGCCGCCTTACGTTGTGAAAATTACCAACACCACAACTGGGGGCAGTAGTACCAGTCTGGAAAATTGCATCCAATTCAACAGTGGTGGTCGCGTTTTTGGAATTAGAGTGGATCATAGTAACCTGCCGGGTGAAAAATATGCAGTTTATGTGGACGCCCAAGGACCAAGCGGAATAACTGAAGGCTCTGGTTATTTGAGATTCATTGATTATTCCGGCGACCATTACGATCTGTCCATTTACGATTCCGATCGTAAATTGCATAATGTGATGTACTCTAGCGACAGACCTGGTATTCAAACCATTTTGTGGAGTGACGAATCGTTCTAAGCAAGGACTTCAAAATGCGTCAATCCTAGCGTGTTTAAATTTTTGTCCTTTGAGGCACAATGAGGCGTTCTCCTTATTTAGAGCGCCTCATTTTTTTTGCTCAATATCCCCAACCTTCATAATGATCAGTATTTGGATCTTTTAAGCGTAAAATTCAAATCCATTGACTAACAAAAAAATGTAATCATGTCAAATCAAAAAGTGAATAACATATTTATCCTAATGCTTGAAAACCATTCATTTGATAATATGCTTGGTTTTTCTGGCATTCAAGGCATTCAAGGCCTGAATGGCACTGAGTCAAATTCTTATGCCCATAATCCTCCCTATCTGGTAAACAAACCTGCACCGGATCAAATGGTCGCAGATCCCGGCCACGAGTTTAAAGACACCCTGCAACAATTGTGCGGAATGAATGCAGAGTACGAGCCATACGGAGAATATCCGCCTATTGACAATTCAGGGTTTGTTTTCAATTTTGCAACCTCAAACTCGGAAGATCAAGGGAGTGCGCCACATCCAAACGCCGACCATTATGGCGATGTAATGAAGTGCTTCGACACTCAAAGCCAGCTTCCTGTTATGTATCAGCTCGCAACAGAATTTGCAGTTTGCGATAATTGGTTTTCATCTATGCCCGGTCCAACCTGGCCCAATCGTTTTTTTGCCTATGCCGCTACTTCTGGCAGTTTAGATGATTCTCCATCGAAAATGGAAATAGCAAGTTGGGAAGGTCCAGATGGAGGGATGGAATTCCAAAATGGTTCCATTTTGGATTTATTGAAAAGAACCGGCCACTCCTTTAGATTATACCAGGATAATTTGGGGCATTTATCTTTTCCTATTGTTCTTGGTTTGAAAGGCGTACATTATAGCGATATGAATGATTTAAGCAACCTTGCAGACGACCTGAAAAATGGATATACCTACCCTTTAACCATTATTGAACCCAATTATGGAAATTTCGGGAATAACACTTATAAAGGCGGGTCATCCCAACATCCTATGGATGGGGTGCAAGCCGGAGAAACTCTAATCAAAAAGGTATATGAAGCTATCCGAAATTCACCTGTTTGGGAAACAAGCCTGCTCATCATTACCTACGATGAACATGGTGGGTTCTATGATTCCGTTGCGCCACCACCTGCTCCCAGGCCCGACAAGGTAAACGGAGGACCATACAATACGAACGGTTTTAATTTCACGCAATATGGTGTAAGGGTTCCTGCTATTGTAGTCTCTCCCTATATCCCCAAAAATACAGTATGCCCAACCCTGTTCGATCATACTTCAATGCTTAAAACCGTTGAAGAAAACCTGCAACTGCCTTCATTAACCCTCAGAGACGCGGCGGCTAACAGTTTGCTCCCGATACTGAGCAGCGATGTGGCAAGAACCGATTGCCCTGTTTCGTTGAATGAGCCGGCACCAGCTGCTATGGCGATGGCGATGGCGGTTCCGTTACCTGAAGCAGAACGGGCAACATCAAACCTCACGCTGCTTCCCGAAAAAGGCAATGTACATGGTTTTTTAGCGATTGCGAATAAGGTGGATCATGAATTATCCGATGGCACGATGGCCCCCCGCTCATTATTATTGGCTCAGGTTCATACTAATATTACAACGGTAGGGCAAGCCAACGATTATTTTAAAGCAGTCTTGGCTAAAATCCAGGCCCAGTAACCTGACAAGATCCCGCTATATGCGGCCTTCCCACCGCATCAATGTCTTTTCACCCGGCGCACACAACGCAGGATATCTAGCCTGCTTCAGGAATAATACGAAGCAAAAAACAAGCAGGGTTGAGCATCACCAGATGCTTAACCCTGCTTAATTCCGCCTCGCTTGGTCTTCCCCTTCTCCAAAGCACCCGCCGTGCGCGGTGTTTTCACCGCGCGCCACGGCGGAATGTGTGCTTAGGCCAGATTTGACAGAGCAGCGAAATCTGGAAGCCCTCCAATTCAACCAAATGCTCTAAAATTGCGTCGTGGATTCAACCCCACGGCGCAATTTTTTTAGGGGGAACCAACTTATGCCGCCGCGTCAGGATCACGAGCACCCTACCCGACCTCCTCAAACAAGGCATCCATCGTCAAATTAATATCCACCAAACCGATGCTGTGTTGATTGGGCTGCATTCCATAAGCCGTGAGCAGTACCCATGACAACTGTTTGCGAACGCCCGTTGTTTCTTTAAAAACCGAGCGTTTGGCCCGAAGTGAATCTGCGAAGGCTTTGTTCGGTGTATAAGTTTCATTGTATAACTTCATTTCGAACAGATTGACAATATGGTCTTTGCGATCAAGTACCAGGTCAATTTGAGCCCCACCCATTTCGGGTGTGTTTTTTTTGTAAAATGCCGATGCCTGTGTGAAAACGCCCGAAATCCCCATGGCCTTTTTGATTTGGGCAAGGTGTGTCAGGCAAATATTTTCAAAAGCGTATCCGCTCCACGATTTATAGGCCTGACTTTGACTCAGCTGCTGCCAAACGCCTTCTTTTTGGTCTTGATGTGTTTCAATAAAATGAAGATAAAACAAGGAGTAGGCATCGGTAAGGCGAAAGATCTTTTCCCGCCGTTTTTTGCCGTATGGATAATAGGAAGTGATAAATCCCGACTGTTCCAACTCCTCCAATACACTTGTAATACCGCCGCCGGAAATAGATTTTGTTTTTTCCAGCATTTCAGCCCGGTCCATGCCTTTCCATTTGCTGGCCAAAGCCCGAATGATCGCGATGTGCTTGTCGGCTTGCTTGAACAAAGCCGGGTACAGCTTAGAAAATTCATCGCGCAGCAGACCGCCTTCCGAAAAACAGATCCGGTCAATGTTTTGCGCAGCACTTTGCCCTGCTTTCACCGCCTTTAAATAATGGGGTACACCGCCCATGGCCATATACAAATGTAAAATCTGAAAGCGATCAAGCGCAATATGCTGGCTTGCCAGGTATTGCTCCGTTTCCAGCAGCGTGAACGGCTGTAAATGAATACGTTTGGTGATTCGGTTGTGCAGGCCGCCTTTGTTGTGCACTACTTTTCGAATCATCCAGGAGGTCGCAGATCCACAGATGACCACCACTATATTTTGCCGGGAAGCCCAGCTGTTCCAGAAATAACCCAAGGCCTCCAGGAACCCGGATTTGGCGCCAGCCAGCCAGGGTAATTCGTCAAAAAAAATGACCTGCTTATCGGTAGGGTCCAGACTCGTTAAGTATTGCCGCAGCATTTGAAAAGCGCTCAGCCAGTCCTCGGGAACTTCCAAGGGCAGCTTTCCGCGCGCGAAATTGGAAAGCTCGTCCCTGAAATTCCTAAGTTGTTGCTGCACGGAAGCGCCCTGCGTTCCCGACATTTCAAATGCTATTCGCGCTCGATACATCGTGGTTACCAAAAAAGTCTTTCCTATCCGTCGGCGTCCGAGCACCGCCACCATTTCCGCTTCATTTGATGCCAGGGCTTCCTGCAACACAAGTTTTTCTTGTTTTCGGCCAATAAGTTCCATGATGTTTTGCGCTTATTAATTGCCAAAAGTAGATACCTTTCCTTACTTATGGCGAATTATCGTTTTAATTTTTCGCCACAACTCAACAATCATGGAGCTTTTTGGCGAATTATATCTTTTCTGCTTCGCTTGGTCGCCCCCTTACCCAAAGCACCCGCCGTGCGCGGTGTTTTCACCGCGCGTCCCGGCGGAGAGCGTGGTTACGCCGGATTTGCCTGAGAAGTAATACAATCAAGGTAAACCACAACTATAATTATATTTTCACCGGGTTAAAAAATAACTGTACTTTTGTTTTCAAAATAAAAGTGCATGGAAATTTCACGGTTCATACAATCGGAATTGACGGAACATTTGGGCAAGGAGGAAATCACTTTGCTCATTGGGCCTCGTCAAGCAGGCAAAACAACCCTCTTGCGATCTATAGCAGACCAACTTATACAAAATGGCGCGACTTGCCTTTTTTTTAATCTGGACATTGACACGGATGCACAGCATTTTACTTCCCAGCAACGGTTTATAGAACGGGTGGAGGCCTTGAGTGCGGGGAAACGCGCTTATGTTTTTATTGATGAGGTGCAGCGAATTGAAAATGCTGGTTTGTTTTTGAAGGGCATTTATGACCGCCTGCTGCCCCATAAATGGATAGCAACGGGTTCAGGGAGCCTGGAATTGAAAGAAAAAATTGCAGAATCGCTCGCAGGTCGCAAGCGTAATTTTTTGCTTTTCCCCATTTCAGCCGGCGAATTCCTGTCTTATCGCCTGTCTACAAATCTATCGCAATCTGTTGCACAAATCAGAACCGACATCTTTGCAGAAGAGCGCCTGTTGATCGAATATTTACAGTACGGTGGGTATCCTAAAGTACTGACCGCGGCAGACAATCAGGAAAAGCGCAAGGTATTGGCAGAAATTTTTCAAAGTTATGTAGAGCGCGACCTCCAACTGTTGCTTCGTTTGGAAAAGTCGAGGGAGTTGATCACCTTGCTCCAATTGCTCAGCAATCGCATAGGTCGCCTTGTGAATTATCAGGATTTGGCAAATTTGACCAATCTAAGTGTGCCAACTGTCAAAAACTACCTTTGGTACTGTCAAAAAACCTTTGTAATCGAGGAAGTTCTGCCGTTTTTTACCAACAAGGAGAAGGAGTTGACCAAAACGCCCCAATACTATTTTGTTGATTCGGGGCTGCGTAATTTTTTGCTGAACAGCTTTGATCTCACGCCCTTATCGTCCGATTTTGGCTTTTTATTCCAGCAGTTGGTCTTTCAACTATTAAGAAACCGCTTTTCCAGCGGAATCGAAGCCATTCGATATTGGCGCACCCAAAACCAGGCCGAGGTAGATTTTGTAGTGCAAAACGGACTATCTATTTTACCCATAGAAGTCAAAGCCGAACGTATGAAAAGGCCTCAAGTGGAGCGCTCTCTACGCAATTTTATCACTACTTACAAACCTGCAGAAGCGTGGATAATCAACCGAAGTTTGAAAGAGAGCATTCAAATCGAGGAGACAGAAGTTAAGTTTATACCCTGGTATGATCTATTGATTTTATAGGCCAAGGGATTCAAGCATAAGTTTGGAAAATTGCCTTCGGAGATGATGGGGGAGTGATTTTAGCCTTTTACATAGCCTCTCTTATGGCGGAATCAGAAGAAGATGGTACTTTAAGGCTCAAAAAGCACCTTCACTTCCAAATTATTATCCACTAAACCCAAGCTGTTTTCAACAACTTTTCCGCACTGCTTGGTCTTCCCCTTACCCAAAGCACCCGCCATGCCTTTGGCTTGGATATGACAACTCAATATTGGATCGGAATCGGAAGCAGCCTGACACCTTACCCGGCAAGCCTCAAAAATTATGCTTACCTTGGAGTCTCTCCCTTGTTCCCCCTCATTTTGACGGAAAATGCTACAAGATTGACGGAAAATGTCACTTGGCATGGGGCACCTTTGGCCCGTTGGTTCTAGCGATCACTTTTTGTTTTTCGATGGAAACAGGGAGGCGGCCAAAATCCCTAACAGCGTAGACATTCTATTTTTCACTTTAAATTTTTGAACAATGAAAAAGCAACATTACTTATTCGCACTCACCGTCATCCTTGGCTTAGTGGTACTCGTGCCCGCCTGCAAAGACGACGACCCCTGCGCCACCGTCAACTGCCAGAACGACGGCATCTGTGCCGACGGCACCTGCGTATGCCCCGACGGCTTCTCTGGCCCGAACTGCGAGGTGGAAGACCCCTGCCATAAAGCCAATACCAACAACGAATGGGGCTACGACGACTTTGGTGGGCCTGAGTGCTGGAACGACGTGTGCTGCGGCACAGGTTGTACCGGAACCAACCAAAGCCCCATCAACATCATAAACGCTGTGCTGAACACCAGCCTGCCCGACCTTGTGCTGGAACAACTTGAACCTACCACGACCACAATCATCCACAAGGGGCACACCATTGAGTTCGAGCAGGAGCCGGGCACTTTCCTCACCTACGGCTTGACGGAAAACGGCTTGGACAAACAGTACACCCTCGGACAGTTCCACTTCCATGCCAAGAGTGAGCACCAGATGGGCGGTACACATGCCCCCCTCGAAGCCCATTTAGTCTGCCGCAACGTCTGGAAAAACGAATACATCGTACTCGGGGTGATGATAGAGGTAGGCGCCTCCAACCCCTTTCTGGCGCAGTTCGTTGACCACCTGCCCACTGCCAAGGGACTGACTTTCGTGGACGAGGACCTGCTCTACAACGCCTTCGACCTGCTGCCCGCCAACAAAAGCTACTTCACTTACTCCGGCTCACTGACTACGCCGCCTTGCTCGGAGGTGGTGACGTGGATGGTGATGAAAAACAAGGTGACGGCCACCACCGCCGAGATTGAAGCCTTCAGCCTAAAGATACCCAACACTCACCGCCCCGTGCAGCCCCTGAACGGGCGGGTCATTGGCGAAGTGCAGCTCTGAAAGAATTTAGCCTCGCTTGGTCTTCCCCTTACCCAAAGCACCCGCCATGCAGTAGTGTTTTTACCGCGCGTCCCGGCGGAGTGCGTACTTACACCAGATTTGACCGAGCAGCGAACTGCTGGAAATTCGCCCTTTCTCCCCCCAATTCAACCAAATGCTCTAAAATTGCGTCGTGGATTCAACCCTACGGCGCAATTTTTTTAGGTCAAACCCACTTGTTGTGCAACCTCCAACTTTAACACTTGTCACTACTACGGACTAACAAAATGGACGCCACTCAAACGCACCGCGACCTTATTGAACGCTGCCGGGAAGGCCGACGCGACGCTCAGTTCGAGTTGTACCGCTTGTATTCCCGAGCGATGTACAATACTGCGCTGCGCATGGTGCGTCATCCACACGATGCGGAGGATATTTTGCAGAGTGTTTTTGTAGAGGTGTTTACCAAATTGGAGTCTTTCCGGTACGAGAGCAGCATTGGCGCCTGGATGAAGCGAATAACTGTAAACAAGTGCATCAACTTCCTGAAAAGCAGGAAGTTAGCCCTGACGGAATTGACGGCAACGCATGACCGGGCGGAAACAACAGATCACACACAAGAGCCTGTTTGGTCGGTAGAAAAGATCAACCAAGCCATTGAAAAATTGCCGGACGGATACCGGGTAGTGTTCAGCCTCTATGCAGTAGAAGGCTACGATCATGAAGAAATAGGGCAGATTTTGGGGGTAACGGAAGCCACTTCAAAATCACAGTACAGCAGGGCGAAAGCGAAATTGAGGGAAATGCTGGCTTGATGTTTATTTGGTGATTTGTTTATTTGGGGATTTGGTGATGGACCAGCACTTGGAATTCCTGCTCTTCAATAGGCGATATAAATTCCAAGCTCTGGACCATCACCGAATCGCCAAATAACCAAATCACCAAAACAACAGATTATAAAAAATGAAAGACACCATTAACATATTCATACAACAAAACCGCGATGCATTTGATGCCGCAGTGCCGGGCGCTCATGGATGGCCGGGCTTGGAACGAATGTTGCAACGATTGCCGGATTCGGATGGTCTGGAACGCCAACTGATGTGTGATCGGGTGCTATTGGACACAGCGTTGCCCTCCGACCAAGTATGGACGAAGATTGAAAAGGATTTAGATCGCCCAAGCGAATCCCTTGATCTTGAAACATTTATCAAGCAAAACCGCGAAGCCTTTGATACCGAATTGCCACAAGGGCAGGCGTGGGAGCATATTTCAAAGAGCATTCCCAAGCCAAAAGCCATTAAAGTGCATATTGGTTGGCAAAACTACTTCACGCGCATTGCAGCCGCGCTGGCACTTTTGGTGGTGGGTATTGGCGCAGGTATTTGGTACGAACGCCAGGACGGCACGGCTTCAGGTATGGCCATGAGCGACGTGTCGGGGGAGTACAGGGAATTGGAAGTATATTACCAACGCGATATTTCGGTGAAGCGGGAAAAATTGGCGAGCTTCACCGGCAGTCAATCGGCAGAAGTGGGCGAAGATTTGAAACAATTGGACGAGATCATGGAACAACTGCGCAAAGAACTCGCAGATGTACCCCCTGGCAACCGCGAACAAGTAGTGCGTGCTATGATCAGTAATTATAAGGCCAAAACGGCCATTCTCCAAAGGGTTTTGGAACGCCTGGAGGAATCAAACAACGGGGACGACAACAGTAAACAAAGCAATGGAATCAAAAACATGTAAACCTACAGCAAGGATCGGCCTGAGAGCGGCCTTGCTTTTATCTCTCTTTTTGGGACAATCCTTCGTGGCTTGGGCGAACGGACCAATACAGGAATTCACCAAAAAAATCAATCGTGAGTTTGGCACCTCCGCAGACGGCACTACCGCTTTGTACAACAAGTACGGTAACGTGAACGTAAAAACATGGCAAAACAACTCGGTTAAAATTGACGTGACCATCGTGGTAAATGCCAAAAGCCAGCGAGAAGCTGATGAGGCTTTCAAAAACCTCAACGTAAACTTCATCAGCACCTGGGGCTACGTGAAGGCCGAAACCATGATTCCCGAAGGCATGAACTATGGCGGTGGCTTTTGGTGGCCAGCCAAGACCTGCGGCGACGACTTCAAAATAAACTACGAAGTCTGGATGCCTGCTTCCAACCAACTGGACTTGAAAAACAAATACGGCAACGCCTGGGTAGCCGCTTTGAAGGGCAAACTCATTGCAGATATCAAGTATGGGGAGCTTAGAGCGGAGGCTGTCAGCAACGACGTCGACATCAATATAGGCAATGGGAAAGCATGGTTTGCGCGGGTGAACAACCTGTCTGGTCAGGCCAGTTATACCGAACTAAACGTGACGGAAGCCAATGACATCCAATTAGACACCAAGTATTCCGAAACCAGAGTAGACAAGGCCAACAACCTGAGAATCACCTCGAAATATGACGATTTCAACTTTGGAAACATAGAAGAACTGCGTCTCCAAACCAAATACGCCAACCTCCGCAGCACCAATATTCGCACGGCATTTATCACGGCTCAATATTCAGACATGGATTTCGCCGCAGTGCGTGAAGGTTTGGATGTGGATATGTGCTATGGAACGCTCGATATTGATGCACTGAGTCGAAATTTCTCCAACGTAAATGTGGTAGGAAAATATACCGGGGTTACGGTAGCCGTGGAGCGGGGTGCTGTGTACCGTTTTGATGCAGAAGTCAATTTTGCAGATGCACATGTCCCCAATGGCGCCACGGTAAAAAACCGCAGCGACTCCGGTGACCGCGAAACTTTGCAAGGTTATCTGGGCAACGAAAGTGCAAAGGGACTGGTGAAGGCGCGGCTAACGTATGGAGACTTTGTGATTAAATAAATTAAACAGGAAAACCGTAAAATGTAAAACAGGAAAATATAAAACCAAGAGGGGTTTGCACTCGAAAGCGAAAAGATTCCCGAGTGCAAACCCCTCTTGGTTTTATATTTTCCTGTTTTACATTTTGCGGTTTTGCGGTTTATTCAAAAAAATTAAACCCTCCCCCGCCCCAGGTGTTTCACCGCCTTATGAACTCAAAAGAACGCCTACTGCTCCTCGCCCTTGCTGCTGTCAACTTTACCCACATCATGGATTTTATGATCATGATGCCTTTGGGGCCACAGTTGATGGAGCTCCTGAAAATCAACCCACAACAATTCAGTCTGGCGGTGTCGGCGTATGCCATTACCGCAGGAGTTTCGAGCTTTATCTCCGCTTTTTTTGTGGATCGGTTTGACCGAAAAAAGGTGCTGATGTTTGCCTATGTAGGTTTTCTTGTCGGCACCTTTTCCTGTGCCTTCGCACCCAATTATGAAATGCTTGTAGCGGCCCGGGTATTGGCAGGTTTGTTTGGCGGTATGATCGGCGCGCAGGTGCTGGCCATTGTGGCCGATACTTTTGAATACGAACGCCGTGCCACAGCCATGGGGGTATTGATGACCGCTTTTTCTGCCGCATCGGTGGCGGGAGTTCCTACTGGGCTTTGGCTGGCCGCAAGGTACAGTTGGCACATCCCCTTTTTGGCGATCGGCTGTGTAGGCATTGCCGTGCTCGTGTTGGTTGCGTTCGCCGTACCACCTATCAATAAACACATTCGGGAAAAACTGCCCTCGCACAAACCATTTCAGGTGCTCACCGACATTTTCCAGACCCCCAATCAGATGCGTGCACTTTCTCTTTCGATTGTGCTGATGCTGGGGCATTTTGCCATCATTCCGTTCATCGCTCCTTCTCTGGTGGGCAATGTAGGATATCAGCAGGACGATATTTTCCTCATCTATTTTGTGGGAGGCATTCTGACCATTTTTTCTGCACCCCTGGTAGGTCGCTTGGCTGACAAACGTGGAAAATATCCCGTTTTTGTTGTGTTCGCGCTGCTTTCTCTTATACCAGTTTGGCTCATCACCAACCTTTGGCCCATGCCACTGTGGGCAGTACTGACTATTTCAGGATTGTTTTTTATTGTGGTGAATGGGCGAATGATCCCCACCCAGGCGCTCATTTCGAGTGTGGTACATCCACAGCAACGTGGAGGCTTTATGAGCATCAACTCTTCCATGCAACAACTTGCCACGGGTTTCTCAGCCATGATTAGCGGCGCGATTGTTTCCAAAAGCACTGAAGGCCGCATTGAAAATTACGATTGGGTCGGCTATTTTTCCATCGCACTCATTCTCGTGAGTATTTGGCTGGCTGGCAGGGTGAAACCGGTGGGATAAGCTCCCAAGTGACTTCAACACCGCGCCGTTTTCCTTTTCTTTCCAAGGTTTCCTTTGTCAATCACTTTTTGAATGTAATCTATGGCGAGAGGCACTTTACAAGCGGTTCCGCCCATTTCTACATGGACCTTGCCTACTTTATGGGCTGTTTCTTTGGCCTTCTCACTGAGTGCTTCGATGGCTGTTCCGATGGCGATAATGAATCCATTCATGGCATATTTAACCCTGTTCGGCGCTTGGTGGATTTCCTTTTCAACTAAATCCAGCAGCTTACTGTAAGCAGGAATATCCAAATCTTTATCCTCTCGAACACTGGCATAATAGGATAAAGTCCCCCATCCGGCAGCAGCAATGGTTTCCTTATCTGATTTGATCCATTTTTGCCCCAGTTCAAATCCATGCTTTGATTCAGCCGCAACCCAAGGGACGGCATATTCACTTAAATAGGACCAATAAGCCTGCTCCACCCATTCTTCCAGTTGTTCTTTGGTAATCTTTTTTTCATCCGCCATCAAACCCGCCAGGTACATGGCGTCTGAATTCCCGGTTTTATAAAGTTCCAAAGAAAGTTCATGGTTTTTCTTTGTCTTGCTGAGTATCTTCTTCAGATCTGAGACTTTCACACCGAAGAAGGGCTCCCTGGCGCCATGTGTCATGAGCGTTTTTTTGGTGTTCGGATCTCCAAATGCTTCGAGTTGAGCGAGGATTTCTTGTGCGGTCATGATGGTTGTATTTTTAATAGCGAAGAATGGTGATTATCCTGACAATTCTGTAATTTCTACGCGCCAAAATTCACTCCAAATGATGGGTCCCCAACCAAACCCTCATGGGCATTGCCTGTAAACATAGAGCCCGGCGATGTCGCATCATCAGGACTTTCTAAAACCATGTATGAGCGCGAAGGCAAGATGAACGACCTTGAACAGCGGATCATTTCATCCTTGCGTTTGTTTGAGCCACCCATTCTTTAATGCTGATCCTGTAACTGTTCAAACCAGCCAGACTTTTAATTATGTCGAATTCGCTATAATTAAAATTGGGGTTGTAGATGGACTCCCATACGCCTAAAAATTCCACAGTATTCCGGTTCCGGAGCCAGTCAGAGATAAAAACCGCATCGCGGTGACATTTTTGTAAAAAAAAGCCTCACCGACTTACGCCAGGAGGCTCCGAAAACAATAAACAGCAGGATAGTATCTTGAATGGGTGATTTGTTTATTGGGTGAATTGGTTATTTGGGTGCCCAAGCATGGTCACTCGAATAACCCAATCACCAGTTAAACCAATCACCACTTAAACATTACTGATTTTCCGAACCACCTTGTACAGGCGTGTGGTTTCGTTCACGTCTTCCTCGAAAGGATCGTTGTCGAAATAATTGGCAGAAATCATCTTGAGGCGAACGGTACGGCCCCGGTTGTTCATGATTTTCTGGACGTATTTCACCCAGACATTGCCATTGGAGCGCACGGCGTAGATTTCGTTGTCGCGCACATCATTGAGGTTTTCAATGGACTTGCACACTACGATGTCCTGGTTGCGGATCACGGGGTCCATCGAATTACCTTCAATTTGGAAAGCCACCAGGCCCGTGCCTGCCACGCCTGGAATGGAGAAAAAGCTGTTGTCCTCAGCACTTTCAGCGCCGAGCGTAGCACCTGCGAAGGCTCTGACCGTGGTGAAAAGAATATTTCCGCCGCCGCTGCTCGCCATGCGCTCGCCGGCCAGTGCATCGCCCGGGGCATCAAAGCCAAAGGGATTGCCTATGCCGTGGAGCAGCCAGGCTTCATTGATGTCGAAAGCGCGGCAAAATGAAGATGCCTGCCCGTAATCAATGACGCGTTTGCTTTCCGGATTAAGAAAGGCGCGGATGATGTGCCCATAAGCTTTGTTGCCAAGCACACGGTCGGCCACGTCGCCGACCCCTTTGCCGCTGCGATCGTTTTTTACGATGGCGCCACGGTCTTCCAAGAGTTTGAATGCTTGGATAAAGCGTTTGTTGAGGTCTATCCTATCTTCCTTTATCATGGGATGGAAGGTTTAAAGGTGAACTGTTGATTTTGGACTGCTGGACTGTTGGACTGTTGGACTTTGGACTGTTGGACTTTAGACTGTTGGACTTTGGACTATCAATTCATCATCAAAAAGTTTGACCGTTTTCTGATGTTTTATCTCTATAGTCCAAGTGTCTAATGTCCTATTGTCCAAGTGTCCAATGTCCTTTTGTCCAAAGTCCCTTCCGTCTTTGGTGCTGCAAATTTCAAACAAAGAGTTTTTAAAAACAAATAATGTCAAAGATTTTTTCTTACAAATTCACACTTTTTTTCAAACACGCTGTTTTTTCATTTGAAAATCAGATATTTGCGCAGTTTTTGTTGCGAAAATAATTTCAAACAAATGGGAGCGGACATCCAATCTGGCAAATAATACAGGCATTTGTTTGGAATACCGACTCGGTTCGCTGCCGATTTTTCTGAAAAATTCAATTCGTTCGGAAAGTTCGGCCAGTGTTCGTCGTACTTTTGACCACAATTTATGGGAACTGTAATTTCACTCCTCAATCACAAAGGCGGGGTCGGCAAGACCACCAGCGCCATCAACATCGGTGCTGCCATGGTCGAACTGGGCAAACGCGTGCTGCTCATTGACCTCGACCCACAGGCAAATCTGACCATCTCCCTCGGTATTCCAAGGCAAAAGTCAACGATTTACGAAGCCCTGCGCGGCGAAGGTGAACTGACGCCTTACACGCATAAGCCGGGTATGGACGTTATTACGTCTTCGCTTGATTTGTCCGGTGCGGAAATGGAACTCATCAACGAAGCGGGGCGCGAGTACATTCTTCGCGAACTGCTGAGCCAGGTGACCGACGATTACGACTATGTGCTAATTGACTGCCCGCCCTCTCTGGGTCTTTTGACACTCAATGCGCTCACGAGCAGTCGGTATGTTTTGATCCCGCTACAAACAGAATTTCTTGCGGTTCAAGGACTTGCGAAGATCAAACAGGTGATTGACAAGGTGAAAATGCGCCTCAACAAACAACTCGACATGAGCGGCGTAATCGCCACGATGTACGATAGTCGCCGGGTGCTGAACCGTGACGTGGTGGATACGATCCACAAGTATTTTGGCGAAAAAGTGTTCAAGACCTACATTCGCGACAACGTGGCATTGGCCGAGGCGCCAGCCCAACGCAAAGATATTTTTGATTACAGCCCTAAAAGCCCGGGAGCGACAGATTACCTCGAAGTAACCAAGGAAATATTGGCCAGAATGGAGGGGTAGCATTTTCTCGCAGATGTTACGCAGAGAACTGACGCAGATTTTACACAGATAAATTCTGTGTAAAATCTGCGTATTACATCTGCGTAACATCTGTGTGAAATAATAAAAATCTGCGTAAAATCTGCGTCCGTTATCTGTGTAACATCTGCGTGAATAATCTGCGTAACATCTGCGTGAAATATGTCCCGTAGCAGAGGACTGCCACTTGCAAACAGCCAAAACATGAGTAAAAAACGATTTTCGGAGGGTTTGGACGACCTGTTTAGCAACAGCCACGCTAACCATGGCGACGTGTTTGGCAGTGCTTTGGTATTGACCGCACCCTCGGCTACCGGCGAACGCAAGTCTTCGGGGCATAAGTCATTCATGACCGACCTGGACTCGCTGTTGCAGGAGGCCCTCGACGAAAGTCTGGAACGATACGAGTCCAACCAGCCCGATTCCGTATCAGCCAGTTCAAAAACCAAAGCTACCAACCCCAATGCACTGCGTGCTCCTACGCGCAGCGGCTTGGATACGCTCATCCGTCAAACGATTGACGTTCAGGAAATTGTGACCGATGAAAACTCCGGCAAAAAACGCGTCACCGTCGCTGTAGATCGCCCCAAACTAGAAAAACTCAAAGCGATCGCCCGCCTCGAAAATGCTTTCTTGAAAGACCTGCTCGTGTCGGTACTGGACGAGTACATCGAGGAATACGTTCAGCAAAAAGGGGTGAAACTTTAAAATTTCCAATGTCCAACAAGGAATGTCCAAGGTCCAAGGAAGCGTTGCTCCTGGGATTTGTTGTTGTCGCTATTCAAGGGGCAACGTGAGTGTTCAAGCTCAGGGCCTATTTGGATATTGGACATTCCTTGTTGGACATTGGACATTCACTCGCGCACCTTCCAATATCGCCGCCAAAGTCCTTTCACAACGATCAGTAAGAGGAGCGGCAACATCGGTGTCGGCATTTCCTGCGGCATCCACACCCAGAAAATGAGCAAAAGTGCAGCCGTCATTGCGGCCACGGTGAAGTAGTTCTCGGTGGGGCCGGAACGTCGTGTGCGCCAGAAAAACAACAAGTGGGTGGGCCAGGCCCAAAGGATGTTCAGGTTGGTTTTGGTGGCGGAGTGATCCGTGGCAAACCACAGCAGAGCAATGACGAGGCCCGCTATTCCCAGCATAAACCAAAACAGGGTATCGAAAATGTGTTCCGTGCGCGGGTTGGCCATGCTAAGCAAGCCAATGACTGCCACAAAACTCATAACCAAAAACGGCCGGTCCAGCGGACTGGGCTGGAAAGGTTCATTTTTTATCGGGATTTCCGGGATGTTTCGCTCGCTTTGCACCAGCAAATTGCCGTCGCCAGTTTTCGCCTTGGCAAAAACGTTGTGCATATAGTCGGGAAGAAACATATAATCGGAGAGGCTTGCCTTTCGGTCGGCAGGAAGGCCGAGCACGAGGTCAATTCCAAAGTCGAGCCAGGGTTTTTCTTCTATATACGGTTGGAGGAGCTGGCGCATGGTCACGCCTTTGGTCATTACGGAAGAGTCGAATTGAATCTGGTAGAAATAGGTGTTCTGCACGAGATCGCGAATGCGGGTGGCGCAGTTGTCGTAGAAAAAATCGTACTTGTAATAGCGGTTTTCTTCCTTGTAATTTTCTTGTAAGAGGTCAAAAATGCGTTGTTTTTGCGTCTGATCCATCCGGAACACTTGTTCCTGCATGGGGCGGCGATCGTGCAAATTGCCGTATTCAAAACTGCGATAGGACTCAACGTCCAGGTTGTAGAGCAGTTTGCCCTGACAAAATTTGAGCAGAAAATTGGGCTGCTCAAACTCAAACGTGCCATAATTGTAGCAACGGTCGAAGCGGCTCAGGGGGTCTTTCACCCGGATCGCGCTGTGGCCAAAAGTGCTGTACACAAATTCCCCTGGTACCACCGTCATAAGACTGATGGTGGCAGAATCGGAAAGGATTATGGGGGCTTGTGAAAAAAGCTGTGGAACCAGGACAAAGAATAGGCAAAAGGCACTGATTTGCTTCATGTTGGACGATTTTGAAAAAGCAAAGGTAGGATGGCTGGGGAGAATTATTGTGTTGCCTTTGTTGGGTGAATGGGAAGAAAATCCCGAACACGCACTTACAAAGCAAGGGTCATCCTGAAATGCAGGATGACCCTTGTTTTATAAGTTGGGGGAAAATCTCAACCCCCTATCGCACAATCGTCACATCCCCCTTAAACAATACTTCCTGTCCGTCAATAAACTCTACGATGGCATAGTAAACGAACACCGCCGGGTTCATGTCTTGCCCCCGGAAGCGCCCGTCCCAGCCGAGCGTAGGATCGTTGGGTTGGAAATTTTCGTTCAGGAACAACTGGTCTCCCCAGCGGTCAAAAATTTGCAGCGTTTTGACCTGTTTCACACCCTTCATGTCGGCAAAAACAGTGAACCAATCATTATCACCATCATCATTGGGTGAGAACACATTGGGGATGTACACACTGACATTTTTGTTCACGCGCAGCAACAGGGGCGCATCATCGCGACAGCCCTCTTTGGTCACCACCAGTATATGGTACAGTTGCGTTTGCAAGGGAGTGTCTATCCGGGTGCTCAGGCAGGTGTCGCAGCTCAGCCAGGTCGGAGGAGTCCACTGTATGGAGGCAATTTCATTGTCGGGCACATTCACGGTTGCATCCACTTCATAACTATCGCCCAATTGCAACAATACGTTCGGTTCCACGGTCACAATAAATTCATCCGGTTGTATCACAGAAGCGTCGAGGCTGGTCGAACAGCCGTTGGCATCTACAATGAAAATGCTGTAATTGCCCGCTGAAAGGTTGCTGAACAGGTTGCCAGATTGAATGTAGGGACCTCCGGTGAAGGTATATTGCAAGGGTGGTTTTGCGCCCAATACCGTATCCACCAAGATCGAACCTTTATACCCAAAACATGCTGGATTGTCCACCGTTGCAAGGGCTTGTGGCTCATTGGGGTCCAATACCACTACATCCGTGTCGGAGCAACCGTTTCCAGAGGCTGTCACCACCAGGGTGTAAGTGCCCGGCTCGCTAACGACGGGCGTCAGCGTGTTGGCCCCCGATACAATGACGCCTCCTGAAGTGCTCCAGCTGTAAACCAAAGGTCCCGTGCCACCGGTAGCCGAGCCATTGATCGGCAAGTTTTGGCCAAAACAATCAATGTTGAAGGGCGGGCCAGCATTGGCTGTTGGGTAAGTCTGGTCAGTTACCACAATCGTACTCAGGGAGTTATTGCAACCATTCACTGGGTCATAACCAAAGAGGCGGTAGGTATTGGGTTGCGTCACTACGACACTCGTACCCGTGCCCAGAATAGTCGTGTCATTTCCAATTACGGTAGCCCATCGGAACAATATCCCGCTAATGGGTGAACCACCCGAAAGTGTCACAGAACCAATGTCGCAAGTAAGCGTTGCAGGTGGGTTGATAAAGAGCGGAGGATAGAGCTGATCCTGTCCAATCGTGATGCTTGCTGTATCGCTACAGAAAGTAACGGTGTCCACAATCGCAAACCAATAGGTCCCAGGATCATCAATTTGCAACACGGTGCCGCCGGAGTAAATCACCCCATTCTGGTCGTACCAGACCGTATTCGCATCACCCGAACCTTTGATTTCACCAGCAAGAATGATTTCGTCAATGATACAGTCCAGAATGTCGTTGGGGCTGGCAAGGATTTTAGCGGAAGGATCGTTGCGGATGTCAAGTACGACCGCGATGGTTGTATCCAGACAACCGTTTACACTCACTATCAACTGGTAATTGCCGGCATCATCCGCTTCAATAGTGTCTTGGTTGCCAGGCCCAACGATGTTGCCATTGGTGGTTGACCACTGGAAGGTAGGATTAGGCAGGTTGGAACTTCCGAAAATGCTTACCTGCAATGTTGCACAAGTAATCGGCTCGGGAATTGCTGCGGTCGCCACGGGTTTTTCATAAAATACAATCGGTGTTCCAGTGGCAATTACCGTACAATAATGCGCAAGCAACACATTCCCATTGCCGTCATTGCTGCCCACCACTGCCGAAACATAGTACGTTGTACCGTAAGTCATTGTTGCAGGGTTGAAACAGAAGGTAGGTGTGCTACTCCGCGCTTTTTCGCCGACAATCAAAGAATCGGGGCCTGAGTGCAGGATGAATTGTAGCACATCATCGGGATCCAGGACTTGCCCCAGTCCATTGTAGTTTGCGGTGATACAGCCTGTGCTGCAATGCGAAAGTTGCGCCGTTCCCATAGTGCCCACAGATGAGGTGCAGGGACTAAGAAGAATATTGAAACCACAAACCGTGGTACAACCATTGGCATCTGTAACGGTAACACCGTACTGGCCAACGCCTAAATTATTAAGCGGGAAAGTACCCGCAGCAATGCCGTTTTGAAGCCCGCCTGGACTCCACAAAACGGTATAGGGCGCTGTGCCGCCAGAAATTTGCACTTGTGCCTTGCCATCGTTGAAGCCCGGTTGGCTTACCAAACCGACCGCAGTACAAGCCGCCTGAACGGTATTGGGAGGCTGTGATATGTTGAAACTTGCGGTGGTGCTACAACCGACCGCATCTGTAATCGTTACCGTGTAAATACCCGCCGGTAAACCACTGGGGTCTTCAATATTTCCGATACTGCCCGGATTCCAGGTAAACACAAATGGTTGTGTTCCACCATTCGTGACGAGGTCAATGGATCCGGTGCTGTTGCCAAAACAGAGCACGTCTACGTCGGTACCGCTTGCTGCGATGGCCAAGGAGGCGTTGTCCACAATGTAAGTCGCCGAAGCGGTACAAGCCCCGCCGCCATACACTGAAACCGTGTAAGTTCCAGACGTGAGGTTGCTGAGGTTTTGTGTGGTTGCGCCCGTTGACCAGTTGATCGTGTAATTCAACGTGGAGGGCGAAATACTCAAATTGATGCTGCCATTGGGTCCGACACAGGCTGTGTTGGGCTGAGGAATACCCGAAAGATTGGGAATAATCACATTTTCCGGCACGTCGTAACTACCCGATACCTGGCATCCGTTGGAGCCTATTACGGTTACAGCGTAAGGACCAGAAGGAATGTTGTCCAAATCCTCCGTCATCGCACCATTGGACCAGTTAAAGCTATAAGGAGCAGATCCACCGTTGATGCCAAGGTTGATGCTGCCGCTACTTTGGCCGCAAAGCGCTTGCGAAATGCTTCCTGCTATACTGGGTGCGCCTGCGGCATCGTCCACCACATAAGAGGCAGTATTTGTGCAAGTTCCCCCAGCGCTCACGGTGACAGCGTAGGTGCCTGCCGGGACTGGGTTCAAATCCTGGGTTGTAAAACCGCCCGACCAGGTGTAGGTATAACCCGGCCCGCCGCTTGGAACGGCTGGATCAATCACCAGGTCAACACTTCCGTTCAGCACTACACAGGAGCTGTTCGGGACCGTGACGGCTGTGAGTGAGAATGGAATATCATTCTCTGGCACAAGAACCGTAATGGTATCGGCACAATGGTTGGTTGCACCGGTCACCGTGATGGTGTAAGTGCCGCCTGGAATGTTGCTCAAATCTTCGGTGCTTTGACCACTGGACCAAGTGTAGATAAAGGGTGCAAGTCCACCAAAAATGGAGATGTCTACGCTACCGTCAGTCAGGTTGCAAAGCTCTGCGACAATGCTCTGATTGAGCGTTGGCCAAGTACGCACATCCTGCACAAAATAGGTAGCAGAGGCAATACAAGTCCCTGATTCTGTTACTTGTACGGTGTAAGCTCCCGCAGGCAAATTGGCTAGATCCTGCGTCGTTTCACCGCCTGACCAGAGGTAGGTATACGGCCCGGCGGGGGTGATGGTAAGGTCTACCGCACCGTTTATGGAGCTACAATCGCTGTAATCCGTAGCTGTTGCAGATAGGCTAAAAGTGGTGGCGTTGTTCGCCACGTTTAAGGTCGTATCTGCTGTGCAACCGTTGGCATCCGTGATTGTAAGTGAATAGTTGCCTGGGAAAATGTTATTCAGGTCTTCCGTAGTGGCGGCATTTGACCACAGGTAAGTGTACGGTGTGGTGCCGCTGGTAGAAGTGATCTGGATGTTGCCATTGTTTTGACTACAAATGGCGGCGGTCACAATAGGATCTAATTGTGGGTCAACGGTGTTGTTGGTCACCTGGAATGTGGCAGCTGAAGTACAGCCCACACCCGCACTGGCTGTGACACTATATAGACCCGGAGCAATGCCCGACAAATCCTGTGTGGTAGCACCGTTGTCCCAAATGTAGTTATAGTTCCCTGCTGGAACGACACTGACATCCAACGCTCCATTGGGTCCAGCACAGGAAGTGTTGGCTGCCGGAATGCCGGAAAGGTTCAGAACGATCAGGTTGTTGACCACCGTAGTGGAAGCTGTTGCGGTACAATCAAAAAAGTCTGTAACGGTGACGTTGTAGGTTCCAGGGGCCAGGTTGTTGAGATTCTGTGGGTTGTTGGTGCCCGGAATATGTGCCCAGTTGAAGCTGTAAGGCGCGGTTGCACCCGTCACATTCAGGGTAACGGTTCCATTGCTTTGTCCACAAATAGCGGCTGTATTCGAGATGGAAACACTGGGGGGTTCCGTGGCATCATAGATATCGAGAAAAACGCTGGCGTTGCAAGTCCCAAAATTGACAGTGACGGAATAGGTGCCCGCACTGAGGTTATTCAAATCCTGTGAGTTGCTGGTTCCTGGGATGTGCGCCCAATCGTAGGTGTAATTCAACATGGGCTCCACATCCAGATCAATAAAGCCATTGTTAGAAGTACAGGACAAGTCGTCTGAAGTTTGGAAAAAAATATCAATTGGAATGAGCTCATTGTCAACCGGAGCAAACAGGACTTCGGAGCATCCTACCGAGGTAGTCACCGTGACCACGTAGTTGCCCGCCGTGAGGTTCATGAGGTCTTGAATGTTACTGGTGCCTTGAATGTGCGCCCAATCATAGGTGTAAGGCGGAATGCCAAAATCTGCGCTCAGATCCACCGAGCCGTTGTTGAAACCACAGATGGCAGGCATAATTTCAGCAGACAAAATAGGCAGTTCGGACTCGTCATTAATGTCATAAGTGGCTTCCTGAGTACAAGTTCCACCCATGCTCACCGTCACAGTGTAGCTGCCAGGCGACAGAGATAGCAGGCTTTTCGCAGTACTCCCGTTTGACCACAATACACTGGCGTTGGTGGGAGTGACCGTAATGGTTATCGAACCATTATTCGCTATACAAGAGGTTTTTCCGATCACCACGGCGTCCAGATCAATCGGAATGTCATTATTCTCTACAACCACGACTTCTTCAACCGTACAGCCATTGGCTCCCGTCACGACGACTTGATAAATCCCGCCCGTTATATTGGCCAAATCCTGAGTCGTTTGGCCGCTTGACCAGGCATAGGTGTAGGGTGGCACGCCTCCACTTGGGGTTAGATTGATGGATCCATTGGGCAATCCACAATTTGCATCTGAAGGAATAGCCGTGGCGGTCGGTGCATTGGGAATGTCCGGTACGTTGAACGTTGCGAATTCTATGCAAGAACCTCCCGCGCTTACCGTAACCGTATAATCCCCGGGCGGCAGGTTGTTGATGTCCTGGGTAGTAGCGCCGTTGGACCAGGTGTAGGTGTAGCTGGGTGCTGGCCCAGCGGTCAGGTTGATGCTCCCGGTGGGGTTGTTATTACAAGTTACATTGGGCTGAATAGTACCAGAAAGGATGATGGGCGGATTGTTATTAGACACGGTTATATCCGCCACGCCAGTACACCCATTGGTTGCGGTGACCGTAACTTGATAAGTACCTGCCGGAATCGAGGCCAGGTTTTGAGTAGTTTCACCTCCAGGAGCCCACAAATAGGTGTAAGGTGTTGGTCCGCCGTTTACAACAATATTAATGGATCCATTGGCAAAATCACAGGTGGTATTTACCACCGAAGGCGTGATTTGAGGCGAATTGGGATTATCTGGCACCGTAAAGGTGGCTACCTGAGTACAGCTTCCGATCAAGGTAACGGTCACGGAATAGTCCCCCTGCGCCACCCCGGTCAGGTCTTCAGTCGTTGTACCGTTTGACCAAAAGAAGGTATAGCCTGGGTTAGGCGGTGTAACCGTTATGTTGATACTTCCGTTGGGGCTGGCATTACAAACCGTATTCGGCATACTGGTGGCCGTGACGTTGATGGGTGGGTTGTTGTTGCCCACATCCACACTCACCGTATTGGTACAACCATTTGCCGCTGTTACGGTAAGCACATAATTTCCTGCCGGGATATTGGTAAGGTCTTGGCTGGTCGCGTTGTTGTAAGACCAGAGATAGGTGTAGGGTGCAACACCTCCTGTTACGCTTGCATCTATACTACCGTTGGATTGGCTACAAGTAGATTGGGTCGGGGTAGCCGTTGGAATGGGGAGATTGGGGTTGTTGGGTACGTTGTAAGTTGCCACAGCAGTACAGGTTCCGCCAGCACTCACCGTGACCGTGTAATCACCCGGAGTAAGGTTGGTTATATCCTGGGTCGTTGCCCCATTCGACCACACATAAGTGTAATTAGGGTTCACTGGCGCGGCTGTTAGGTCGATGCTGCCATTCCCGCCGGTACAAAGGGTGTTGGCTACAATTACTGAAGTGAGGTTAATGGGCGGGTTGTTGTTTGTAACATCCACCGTGATGGATCTTGTACATCCATTTGCGCCCGTAACCGTTAGGGTATAACTTCCTGCCAATAAGCCGGAAAGATCTTGGGAGGTGGCACCATTAGACCATGCATACGTGTAAGGTGCAACTCCCCCGGAAACACTTGCATCAATACTGCCGTTGGCAAGGCTACAGGTGCTTTGCGTCGGGGTGGCTGTTGGAATGGGCTGGTTGGGATTATCCGGTACGTTGTAGGTGGCTGTTGTCGTACAGGAACCTCCCGCGCTGACCGTTACGGTGTAGTTTCCCGGAGGGAGCCCGGATATGTCCTGCGTAGTGGGGCCATTAGACCAGACATAGGTGTAATTCGGTCCCGCAGGGGCAGCGGTAAGATCAATACTGCCATTCCCGCCGGTGCAGAAAGTATTGGCAACGATCACCGAAGTGAGGTTGATGGGCGGGTTATTGTTCGTAACCGTCACACTAATGACCCTGGAGCATCCATTGGCAGCAGTCACGGTAACCATATAGGTTCCTGCCAACAATCCGGAAATGTCTTGCGTGGTCGCTCCATTAGACCATTCATAAGTGTAGGGTGGAACACCCCCCGTAACACTTAAATCAATACTGCCATTGGGAAGGTCGCAGGTGCTTTGCACCGTAGTGGCCGTTGGAATGGGTACGCTGGGGCCATCGGGCACGTTGTAAGTAGCGGAGGCAGTACAAGTTCCTCCTGCGCTCACAGTTACCGTGTAGTTGCCGGGAGGAAGGCTCGATATATCTTGAGAAGTGGCGCCGTTCGACCAGCTGTAGGTGTAAGGAGGGCCCGCTGGTGCGGCTGTAAGGTCAATGCTACCGTTTCCACCGTTACATAAAGTGTTTGCAACCACTGTGGCGGAGAGGTTAATTGGCGGGTTGTTGTTTCCCACGGTAACGGTTATAACTCGGGTACAACCATTGGCCCCTGTTACGGTGAGGGAGTAGCTCCCCGGTGCTACCATCGTGATGTCTTGTGTGGTTTCACCATTAGACCAGGCATAGGTGTAGGGCGCTACGCCACCCGTTACGCTGGCGTCAATGCTGCCATTGGGGAGGTCGCAGGTGCTTTGCGTGGGGGTTGCCGTCGGGATTGGCAGGTTGGGGTTGTCCGCTACGGTATAAGTACCCACAGCAGTGCATGTACCTCCCGAGCTAACGGTGACGGTATAGCTTCCGGGAGGGAGGTCAACCAAGTCTTGACTGCTGGCGCCATTCGACCAGGTGTAAGTGTAGTTCCCTAGGGGGGCGGGGGGAATTGCAGGGCTTGGGCTGAGGTCAATGCTACCGTTTCCGCCATTACATGTAGTGTTTGCCACTGTAACGGCAGAAAGGGTGATAGGCGGGTTATTGTTCCCCACGTTTACGTTGATGACCCGGGTGCAGCCGTTTGCTCCGGTCACCGTGAGTGAATAGTTTCCAGACGGTATATTGGCCAGGTCTTGTGTAGTCTCTCCATTGGACCAGGCATAGGTATAGGGCGCTACGCCGCCCGTAACACTGGCATCAATGCTGCCATTGTCGAGATTGCAGGTGCTTTGGGTCGGGGTTGCGGTTGGATTGGGCAGATTAGGATTGTCGCCCACGTTGAAGGTAGCTTCCCGGGTACAAGTGCCGCCAGCACTTACGGTGACTGTGTAGTTGCCAGGAGGGAGATTGCTCAAGTCCTCGTTGGTGCTACCATTTGACCAGGTATAGGTATAGTTCGGGTTGGCAGGTGTGGCCGTGATGTCAATGCTTCCGTTTCCGCCAGTACAGGCTGTATTTTGGGTCGGAGTACCTGTGACCGTGATGGGTGGATCAGAGTTCGGCACATTTATGCTGATCGTTTGAGTGCAACCGTTCGCCCCCGTCACCGTGAGGGTATAGTTTCCAGGGGGAATATTGGTCAAGTCCTGGGTGGTTTCACCACTGGACCAAGCGTAGGTGTAAGGCGCAACACCACCTGAGGCATTGGCATCAATGCTGCCGTTGTTGAGGTTGCAGGTGCTTCCGGTGGGGGTTGCCGATGGAACAGGCCGATTTGGGTTGTCGGCTATGTTGTAGGTGCCCGTAGCGGTACAAGTACCACCTGCACTGACGGTTACGGTGTAGTCTCCGGGTGTAAGTCCATTTGGATCCTGGACGGTAGACCCATTAGACCAAACATAAGTGTAGCCCCCAAGCGGTGCTGGTGGAGTGCCGGGGGTGGGCGTGAGGTCAATGCTTCCGTTTCCGGAGTTGCAGGAAGTATTGGCCAGCGTTGTAGCAGCGAGTGTTATTGGAGGATCTTCGTTCCCAACGAGTATACTCACGGTTTGGGTACACCCGTTCGCACCGGTCACGGTGACTGTATACGTGCCGGCAATGATATCCGCAAGGTCTTCCGTGGTTTGACCGTCTGACCAAAGGTAGGTATAGGGTGCTACTCCGCCTGTAACGGTGGCGTTGACACTGCCATTGGGAAGATTACACTTGGTTCGGACGCTGGTAGCGGTCGGGGCGGGCAGGTTGGGATTGTCTGCCACCGTATAGGAACCAGTTGCGGTACAGGTTACACCCTGAGTGACCGTAACGGTATAAGTGCCGGGTATGAGGTTGGCCAGGTCTTGTGTGGTTTCGCCGCCAGACCAGATATAGGTATTATTCGATGCGGGCGTTACGCTCAGGTCAATTGAGCCGTTTCCGTTGGTACAAGTCGTGTTATTGACAATGACCGTGGTAAGCGCTGGGGCTGTAATGTTGTCATTTACGGTAGCAGAATTCGTAGCGGTACATCCGTTGTTGTCTGTTACGGTGACGGTATAGGTGCCAGGGGGAACCATACTCAGGTCCTGGGTGGTTTCGCCGCCGGACCAACTGTAGGTATACGGCGCACTGCCATTGCCCGCGTTGGTAAGGTCTACAGAGCCATTGTTTTGACCACAAACGGCTGACACCGTGGTCGAGGAAGGATTGAGCGTCACCTGATTGATGACGACGTTGCCTGAAACAGTGCCTGCACAGTCCGGGTCAGAATCAAGACTACTTACACTTACCAGAGTGTAAGTACCCGGTTGGGTTATAGTAATGATGTAAGGGGACGTACTGGTAGTTATTGCAGGTTGTGGAACGCCATTGATGGCATAAACAAAAGTCCAGTCTGGATCCCCGGTAAGGGCAACGCTCAAATCAATGGAGTTGCCGGAGCTGGTACAAAGCACCCCTGATCCGGTAATGGTGGCCGTTGGTTTAGGCAGCACCTCGACCGTGATACAGGATTCATCCGGGTTGGAGAAGCACAGGTTGGAGGTTTTTACACACAAAGTGGCTGTTCCGCTGAAACCAGAGGCCCAGGTAACCGTGATATCTCCATGGTTATTGTTTTGGCTTAAGGTGCCTGCATTGGAAGGAGTGAGCGTCCAGGTATAAGTGGTGGCGCCGTTTACTACAGGAACATTATAATTCGCAGCAGTACCCTGGCAGAAGGGCGATGGCCCTGTTACCACCCCGGGATCGTCTGGAGGGAAGCCTTGGGTAGAGCCGTCCAATACTTGTATTTCATAATCACATACGTTACCAGCACAGCCATCTATCACAAACCAATATACCTGGCCTACTACAAAATCATTAGCAGAAAGTTGGAATGGGTCATCCGTGCAAGAACATTGTGCATCCATCAAACCATCGGCACACCAATTACCCTGTGGTGGGAAGGCTGGGCAAGTGGCATAAATGGCCGCCTGCAAGCCTTGCTGCCCGCCCGGATCACAGTTAGACGGGGTGATTTCCAGGGTAATCGAGGTGGTTCCGGCAAAAAAGCCAAACCACTCGTCATTGTTCAATTGCCAGCCGGGGCAACATGGGTAGTTGCGTGGCTGATTGCTGTTGTTGATCTCGGTGCAGTAATCATCCAGGTTTTCACAAATAATTGGGTTGCCACAGTTACTGCCAGAGTTCGGAAAACCTGGTGGTGGGCAGGCTTGGCCAAATACGGAAAGAGAAAGGATGAGAAAGAAAAAAGTGAGAATTGGGTAGAGAAAACGCATGATCATGGGTGGTTAAATCGTCAAGAAAGCCATTCTGCCATCGGAGCGTTGGCGGTTGTGATCGGCTTCAGGAAAGTTGCAACGCTTGAGGACGAATTCGTTGCGCCACAGCAAAGGTTTTTCACTATTTGACTTTGGAGGCGTAAATGTAGAAATTCGTGGCGTTAAACAATATTTTTTTTGGTGAAAAATGGCATTGGCCACTTTCTTAAAAAAATGCAGCACAAATTTCTTCTCCAGGCATTTTTTTTCGCCCAATCAGGGTAAGTCCCACCCTTGCGTGTCCTATGAGAAACTAAACAATTTTAAACATGAAATTCAATGTATTGCTCTGCTTTTTGATCGCAAGTGTCCAAATGGCCGCCCAACATGAAACGCCCGCTCAACAAGAACCCGCTCACGAAAAAGAACAAACCCTTTTCAATAAGGCCAAACTCCGTGGCGGATGGGGAGGCGTGGACTTTAGCACGTCTAAAATAGGCAGCCGCACCGGTTATGGGGCGGGCGGCAGCCTGGGACTGGTGTTCAACAGCTTATCTGTTGGACTCTA
>Ga0247843_1000952_pt1 | contig 63872 bp, 58 predicted proteins | sample LaCruzMarch2017__FD_192420 | JGI IMG/M metagenome (GOLD analysis project Ga0247843, IMG submission 192420) | Freshwater microbial communities from meromictic Lake La Cruz, Castile-La Mancha, Spain - LaCruzMarch2017_8m | ecosystem: Environmental > Aquatic > Freshwater > Lake | place: Spain...
GAGCTCGGTCACGCGCTCTCCCTTCCGCATTGGGGCGACAGTGCCGCCTATCCTTACAAGGGGTCCATGCACGGCATCTCCGCGCCCGCGAACTACAACGAGACGCACTCCGGTCCCGCCTGGGCTTTCGATCTCCGCACCAAGGCCTTCATTCCACCCACCGTGCAGTCAGGCAATGCCGGCGGCAAACCGGTTGGCACCTACAAGGTGGATCCGATGCAGGGCGGCGGCACCGGCTGGCAGGAACCCGCCTACCTGATGAATCATTTCTCCGACTACTCGGTGAATCAAATGCGGAGCTATCTGCAAAACAACATGGTGGTGTGGAACCCGGCGCTCGGGACCAGTGGCAGCTGGGCCGAATGGACCCAGACCGCCGGCGACTACACGACCATCTTTTCCAACAACGGCGTGCAGTTCCCCACAACGCGCGACACCCAGGTGATCACGATCCTGGCTTCGATGTCGGGTGCGAAACCTGATGTGAACATGGTCTATCCGCCCATCGGCCCCTACACCTCGGGGCTGATCCGCCGGTTCGATCCCACGGTCGCGGCGGACCGCACGGCGGCCAACAGCATCTTCAGCCCCGCCAGCGGCTCCGACTACTGCGTGCGCGTCGTGCAAGGCGGCGTGACCAAGACCTACATGCTTGCCGCGTCAGCATTGACCAGTCCGGCCCCAACCGATGCAAGCAGCCTGGAAACCGAGGCGATCAACCTGCCGGCCTCGGCCGGCACCGTGACGAAGATCGAACTGCTCTCCACGCCCAACGTGGAGGACGTCGGCCTGCCGGCCAACCCAACCGTGCTTTACACTTGGGCGCCGCTCACGCCGGATCCGGGCGGGTTCGAGTCGCCGCCCGTCGCCTACGGCTCCTCGGCCGTCACCATGAAGGCGGCCGAGGGCCAGCTCGCCCCGGGCTACACCGGCACGGTGGAATACCTCTTTACGGAAACCACCGGCAACCCCGGAGCAACCTCCAGCAGCTGGCAAACCAGCCGGTCCTACACCGACACCGGCCTGCAAGCGGGGACCCCCTACTCCTACACGGTTTCGATGCGCGCGGGAACCCAGGCCACCGCGCCCTCGGCGCCAGCCTCGGCGACCACCCCCAATACGACGGCCACGCAGAGCGTCACGGTGGACTCCACGCAGCAGTTCAACCTCCAGACCGGCAGCGGCCTGAAAGCCGTCACCGGACTGGGCACCTTCAATGCGAGCGGAGCCGACAAGCTCGTGGTGGTCATATCCACCGAGGACGCCAACAACGCCGGCATCGGATTCGTTTATGACGTCCGCTACAACGGCAAGGTGATGACCGAAGCCATCCAGGAGGATGCCGGGGCCGCCGCCGGGACCGCCGCCATCTTCTACCTCGACAATCCGGGCGCGATCGGTTCCGGCACCATCCAGGTCTCGGCCGAGAACCCGAATGGCGGGATCGGCTGCGCCTACGCGCTTTCCAACACCATGCCCGGATTCGGCAGTTCCAACAGCAGGAGCGGCACCACGGCCAACTCGATGAGTCTGACCACCGCCGGCGACCGCTCGGTGGTGATCGCGGTGCTGGACAACGCCGGCAAGCCGAACACTTCGGGAACACCGACGGCCAGCGCGCCACTCACCCAGGGCAGCAGCGGCTCCTGGGGCAGCCAATGGGGCGGCCACGCTTCGGGTTATCAAGCGGTCACCTCACCGGCCGCGATCACGCCAACGTTCTCCACCCTAACGGGCACCGGTTACTCCATCAACATCGCGGCGGTCGAGTTTCCGGCGCAGCCGCCCTTGCCCAACCGCTGGATCCAGACCGCAGGCGGCAGTCAGAACTGGACCACTGCCTCGAACTGGGATGACGGCATCGTGCCCAATCCGGCGCCCGGCGCGACCAAGGATTTCAGTTCGGTCAACATCGCCGCCAACACCAATCTCAATCTCGGCGCGGACCGAACGGCGCAGTTGTGGAAATTCGGCGACACCTCCGGCAGCCAAAGGTGGACCGTGAACAGCGGCAACACGCTGACGCTGGCCGGCACGACGCCCGGTTTCCAGGTCAACAACGGCACGACACAAGTCGACAGCATCGTCGCCGGCACCGCGGGCCTTGCCAAAACCGGATCAGGCAACCTCATCCTCACCGCCGCCAACACCTTCACCGGCCCCACCACCGTCACCGCGGGCACCCTGCAGATCGGCAATGCCGGCGACACCGGTTCGCTCGACCCCGCCAGCCCGATCACCAACAACGCCTCGCTGGTTTTCAACCGGACCAACATCATCACCCAGGGCACCGACTTCGCCAGCGTGATCACCGGAACCGGATCGCTCACCAAGAGCGCCGGCGGCACCCTCATCCTCGGTGGTGACAACACCTACACCGGGGCGACGACCATTTCGGCCGGCACCCTCCAGATCGGCAATGGTGGCGGAACCGGCAAGCTCGCCATCACCAGCGCCGTCACCAACAACGCCGCCCTGGTATTCAATCGCAGCAACACCATCATCCAAGGCTCGGGTTTTGCCGATGGCATCACCGGCAGCGGAACTCTCACCAATGCCGGCACCGGCGCCCTCACCCTCAACAGCCCCAATACCTACGACGGCCTGACCACCGTCAGCGCCGGAGCGATCAAGGTCCTGGACGCGGCCGCTTTGGGAAGCACCGCCGCGGGCACCGTGGTCAATGGCACGGGCTCCGGCAGCGCGGCCAACGCGCGGCTCGAACTCGAAGGTGGCATCACGGTCACGGGAGAAACCCTGGCCCTCAACGGAGCCGGGAATTTCTACGGTGCCTTGAGCAGCACCAGCGGCAGCAACACCTGGGCGGGAAATGTCACCATCGGTTCGCCGGGGACACGCCTTGGCGCCACCACCGGTAACACCCTCACGGTGAGCGGGATCATCGACAGCGGCACGGTCGAAACGGGTCTGATCATCCGCACCCAGGACCTGACCTCGCCCGTCGTCCTATCCGGTGCCAACAGCTATCTCGGCGAAACCCAGGTTCTCATCGGCAAACTGCAGATCGCGGGAGCTGACAACCGCCTGCCCGTGACCAGCCGCCTGACCATGGGCAGCAACGGCAGCAACCCGGATGCCGAATTCGATCTCAACGGCAGGAACCAGGAGGTGGCGGGGGTCGAGCTTTTACCCACGGCCACCGCCGCGAAGAATGCGGTGAGCAACTCGTCCGCCACGCTCTCGACGCTCGCCATCAACCCGGCGGCCACGTCCGCCTTCGGCGGCATCCTCAAAGGCAATCTTGCCCTGACAAAAACCGGCGCGGGCACCCAGATCCTATCAGGCGCGAACACCTACGGCGGTGTCACCCGGATCGACCACGGCGTTTTGCAATCCGGCTTGAACGACTCCCTGCCCGTCGCCACCGCCCTGTCTCTCGGCTCCGGTGCCACCGTTGGCGCGCTGAATCTCGCCACCTTCAACCAGACCGTCGCCAGTCTCGCCGTCAATTCGGACAGTTCCGACAGCAACACGATTGCCATTGGTTCCGGCAGGACTCTCACCGTCACGGGAAATCTCACGGTTGGCTTCAACTCGACCCCGGCCGCCAATACCACGACCAAGCTGGCACCCACCGGACTTGGCACGCTCAACGTCACCGGCAGCAACTTTCAAGTTGGAGGGTCCACCAACTCGGGTTTCGGCAATGCCGCCACGCTCGACATGTCCGGCCTGTCGAATTTCATCTACAACAACAGCGCCGGAACCTTCCGTGTCGGCGATGCGACCAACAGCAGCAGCGCCGGAACCGGCAGCTCGACGCTCATCCTGGCGGACAACAGCACCATCACCGCTCTCACGTTCACCACGAACTCGCCAGCCGCGGCGGCGCAGTTGATCCGGCTCGGCAGCGGCATCAACCTCATCAACGCTGACACGATCCAAATCGGGGCGGTCGGGAACCGCTCGCCCGGCACCATGAATTTCAATGAAGCAAGCGGATCTCTAACCGTTCGCGCCAAGGACGGGTTGGCCCCGGCGAACATGACGGTCGCTTACGGCAACGGGACCACCGCGGTTCATAACAACAGCTCCGTTGACTTCACGGGACACCACGCGGACCTGCTCTTGGGCACCTTGCTAATCGGCGGGCGCACGGGCTCCGGGGGGGCGGCCGCCAATGGAAGTTTCAGTTTTGACACGGGCAATCTGGTCGCCAGCGGTGTCACCGTCGGACTCCGCTCGGCGGGCACGGCCACGGGCAGCATCACCGGCATCCTGACCTTGGGGGGCGGCACGGTGACCATCGGGAGCGGAGGCTTGAGTGTCGGTCGCAGCACATCACCCACCACCGCCTTCAGCACTGCGGGCACGGTCAACATCACCGGCGGCACGGTGAATATCGGCCAGACGGGTGGAACCAGTGTCACGCTCGGCAGCTCCACCGTTGCCGCGGTGCCAGCCGCCGCCTCGCTCGACATCACCGGCGGCACGGTCACGCTCGCGGGCGATCTCATCAAGGGCACCGCCAGCGGCACGGTCACCTCGACGCTCGCACTCAACGGCGCCAGCGCGATTCTGAACATGGGTGGCAACAACGTCACCGGCCTGACCGCCGTTACCTTCGCGAACGGCACGCTCAGGAATTTGGGCATCCTCAACACCGGCATGGCTCTGGCCGGGACCGGTTCCCGCGTTTTCGATCAGGAAGTTGGCGTCACGGGCAGCATCCAGGGTGCGATTGCAGGCCCGGGCGTGGGTCTCACCAAACAGGGCAGCGGCACCCTCACCCTCTCCGGTATCAACACCTACACCGGCGACACCACGGTGAACGCCGGCACGTTCGTGCTAAGCGACAACGCCCGACTTGATTTCGTGATCGGCACCACTTCCGGCACGAACAACCGCATCACCGGCGCAGGCACGGTCACCCTCAATGGCGACTTCAATATCGACACCAGCCTCACCGATGCCGCCGCCCTGACCACCGGCTCATGGACAATCGTCGATGCCGCCACTCTAACGGAAACCTTCGGCACCACTTTCACCCTCGCCGGTCCCGGCTGGACGGAAGTTTCCAACGTCTGGACCAAGACGGTCGGCAGCAAGAAATACACCTTCACCGAGTCTACCGGAATTCTAGCCCTCGACCCCGCCGCCTCCTATTCTTCCTGGATCAACAGCTTCTTCCCGGGAGAAACCAACCTTTCGATCATCGGTGCTGATGCCGATCCCGACACTGACGGCATCGAAAACGGCGTGGAAATGGTCATCGGCGGAAATCCCAAACTCGGCATGGACACCGCCTTGCTGCCCACGCTCGAACTCGTGATCAATCCCATCGGTTCACCCGCCATTGCTGCCGGGAACTACCTGCTGTTCACCTATCGCCGCAGCGACCTGTCGGTTGCCGCGGGGGTCGCGGCGGATTGCGAGACGAACACGGCCCTGATTGCGCCTTGGACACCGGCGACCGGTGCCCCCGGCGTGGTGATCCAGGTGGATGACAACTTCACCTTGACCCCCCCGGCCGCAGCCGCCACTGACCGGGTCCGGATCTACGTGCCGCGCGGCGCGAACACCACACTGTTCGCACGACTGAAAGTCCTTGTGCCCTGAACACTTCGTCACGAAAATCCATAGTAAACCCAATCCGTGAGAACCAACCCAAGTTACCGTTCTTTGAGATCCGACCCGCCATCCGCCCCGTCGGCACGCGGCTTCGCGCTTGTTATCACGCTTTCGCTGCTGGTATTGCTGACGGTCATCGCGGTGGGCCTGTTGTCGCTCTCCGCCGTGCAATTGCGCGTGGCCAGCCAAGGTCAATCGATGGCGGCGGCGCAGGCCAACGCACGCTTGTCCTTGATCCTGGCGCTTGGGGATTTGCAGCGGACGATGGGGCCCGATGGCCGGGTATCGGTTCCTGCCGGGCAGTCGCTCCCCGGTGCACTTGCCGAAACCAGTCCGCACGGCCAGTGGACCGGTGTCTACGAAGCGTGGAATGCCGACGAAGGGCTCGGCGTTCGACCGGAGCCGAAATTCGTGCGGTGGCTCGCCAGCTCCGCAGAACCTGAAGCGGCGCGACAAAAGACATTCGCGGAGGCTCTGGGGGAAGAGGAGGTTCCGATGGTCGGCACCGGAACGCTTGGCACCAAGGCCGGACCCGCCACAGGCGCGGTCACCAGCCCGGCACTCCCGGTCACCACCGGGCAACAACCCGGGAAGCTGGCATGGTGGGTGGCGGATGAGTCGATGAAAGCCCACGTGGTTTCCGGTTCACCTCGGCCCGAGTTCGCGACCGGGGCAAAGTCGGAACCCCTGTTTGCCGCCAATGCCGGCATCGTCCCCAACGCGGCAGCCCTCGCATCGCTCGGCGAGATCAAGCCTGACGATCCGGAGCGTTCGAAATATCTCAGCACCGGCCAGTATGAACTGAAGAATCCCGAGGCCGGCTCGCTCTTCCACGATATCACCGCCTTCAGCCGCGGATTGCCGGTGGATGTCACCCGCCGCCGCTTCAAGTTCGACTTCTCCAGCTTCGCCCTGCTGGATCGCAGCAAGGTCGGCAACCTGCCGCTCTACAAGGCCGACGGTGCCGTGAACGGTTTCGCCGCCAGCACCGCGGGGATTTCGAACGACAGCAAGTTCAGCGCCTTCAATAGCAACCCGGCGACGATGCTGAACCTCTTCGGCGATGCCGCCCAGCAGCCGGGCATCCATCTCGAGGAACTGTGGACCCATGCCAACCTCTACCGCAATCTGACTTGGACCAATGGAGTGCCCAGCTTGCGCCTGATGAACGGCTCGGAAAGCACGTCGACGGACTTCCGGCATCGCGCCCTGGCGGATCCCTGGTTCTCGTACACGAAGCCGGTCTTCGCCGCCGTCCAGTTCGTCTTCTCCTTTGTCAGCAAACCGGATCCCGCAGCGACGGGGAAATTCCGCATGTTGATGCAGATGGACGCTTTGGTGAAGGTCTGGAATCCGAACAACGTGCGGGTCGAGATCCCGCCGGGCGCGAGCTTCGTGGTGCAGTTGCTCGCGGTTCCTTTCAAGGTCCAGTGGTCGATCACCAATCCGCAGGGTGCCCCGGTTGCCTTGGCCCAGTCGGGCATCGGCAACAACACCTACTCCTTCGCCCGCGGAGCCTGGGCGTCTTCCAGCAACAAGTTCGGCCAGGCGAGCTTCCAATGGCTGCGCGGAAACCTCGGCGGACTCGCCCAGAAGGGCGTATCGACCGGCTACACATTGGAGCCGGGCGAATGCAAGATCTTCGGCCACGACAAGGACACCAGCACCTCGGAATGGAGTGGCGACCCGAACGTCAACCTTTCCCCTGGCTGGGGGCCGGGCCGGCAGGCGCTGATCGTCGCTGACTTCGGTGCCAACGGGCTGGGACTGGATGACTCCATCGAGTTCATCGTGAGCCCGGACAAGGATCCCAATCCGTCCGGCGTCCGGACCTACTGCAACAAATGGATCGGCCACCGGGCAGCGGGATCGCAGAACCAGGGAGGAAACGGCGGCCTCGCGCTCGGCAGCAATTCGATCCCGACCTCGATCGACTTCACCCAGCCGGATCCCGCCTGGTTCCCCGAGGTCCGTTCCAGCCAGCGGCTGAAGGTCTCGCAGTATTCGACACCCAAGCCCTTCATGATCTTCGGCCACTACATGAACGTGGAGCAGTCCTCCGCGGGGACCCGTGACGCCTTTGCCAGCAGCCCCCGCCTGCTGACCAACCCGGTGATCACCACGCGCCGGCTGCGCAGCTTCGAGCCGGACCAGCTGACCACTTACCAGGAAGTCTGGCGCTGCGACCCGCTGCCGATGGCCTACGACTCGGTGCTGATTGACATCAGCTCGAAAGACCAGGGCCGCTTCGGTGGGGGTCACAACGCCCTGACCGGCGTCACCCGCTGCGCGACACGCCAACTCGACGCCGCACCACCGCTCTCGCTGATGTCGCTCTCCCACGCGATCGCCAACGGCTTCGCCGACCGCTTCGGCCAGGCCGCGGAGCGCGGAAGCAAGGGGCTCGACGTCCTCCAGTCCGACGGCTTGGGCGGCAACTACAAGTTCGAGCCCGGAGATATCGCGTTTTCGACCGTGACATATGCCGCGCCGCAGGTGGAACGCGCGATCGGAAACTCGTTCGCCTCGCCCTTCATCAAGACCGACAAGGTGACAGGCTCCGGCCCCTACAACGCCGCGAGTGCCAACAATCAGCCGCTTTTCGATCACTCCTATCTCGCCAATGCCGCCTTGTTCGACGCGTGGTTCTGCTCGAGCCTGCACGACGGCGGGAAGTTCCCCTCAGGCGCTCCCTACAGCGACAGCCGGAATGCACCGTCGGTGCTCGGCGAGTTTTTCGAGCAATCCGTGGGCGATCCGGAGAAGCGCTTGCTCAATCCCCGGGTGATTCCCGCCTCTGCTGCGGCGCTTGCCAAGGAGCGCCTGCTCAAAGGTCAGGCGCTGCATCCCGAGGCCATCACCCGGCTCGCTGCCCATGTGTTCCTGGACGGTTCCTTCAATGTGAATTCCACCCGTAAGGACGCATGGCGGGCCTTGCTGAGCACCGCCCGCGACCAAGCCAAGCTGCTCAACGGAAACCCGCTCTCCAGCGCCGGCAAGACCCCGTTCGGATCATCGGGACTGGTCTCCGCCGGGGCCGCCCAACCCTCCACGAATCCGACCGAACTGAACCAGTGGTGCGGCTTCCGCGAACTCGATGACACCCAGATCGAGAGCCTCGCCGAGGAGATCGTCAAGGAAGTGAAAACCCGCGGCCCCTTCCTCTCGCTCGCGGACTTCATCAACCGCCGCCCCGGCGGCAGCGGCGACGCCCGCTTGCTTGGCACCACCCAGGCCGCGATCGAAGCCGCCGGCCTGAATGCCAGCTTCAAAGGCGGCGGCCGCAGCGTCTCCGCCACGGATTTCGGGAAGTTGCCCGCCCCTGAAGCCGCCAGCGCCGGCAGCGGACTCGCACGATCAAGCGGGATTCCCGGCTACCTCATGCAGTCCGACGTGCTCGCCACCGTCGCCAACGAACTGACGGCGCGCGGTGATACCTTCCGCATCCGCGGCTACGGTGCGGCCACGGACCCGGACGGCAAGGTCATCGCGGAAGCCTGGTGCGAAGCCATCGTCCAGCGCATGCCGGAGTACTTGGACCCCGCCGATTCCGCCGAGACAGGCTTCGCCGGCCTGACCGAAGAGGTGAACCGGGCCTTCGGCCGCCGTTTCCATCTCATCAGTTTCCAATGGCTTCCAAGGTCAGCAGTATGACTCATCTTCCACCTATGTTCCGAGTTTCCCTAATCGTGCTGCTGGGCTGGGCCCTTCCCTCCGTCTCACCGGGTCAGTCCGCGCCGCCCAAGGAGCCCCGGTCTCCCCACAGCCTTCGCCTGCTTTGCGTCGACGCCGTTCCCGCCGCGTCACGGCTGATTGTGATGGAGAAAACCGACCAAGGCTGGGCGGCCCGCTGGCGACTGACCGTGTCGGCCGGCTTTCTCACCGATCCCCTGGGGCTCGCCTCGCGTTCGCTTGGCCTTGCGATCGATCCCGCCCCGCCCCCGGCCAACGGTGCCTTCAACGGCCCCGCCCTGCGCGTCACCACGGTGATGGACATCAAGCCTTTCGCCGAGTTTCAACTGCCCGCCTCCGACACCGCCACCGCGGTGCTGGTCGCCGGCAAAGCAGACGGCCCGCCCTACCGCGTGATTCCGCTGGATACCCAGGCTGCCAACTTCGGCATTGGCAAGATGCTCGTCCAGAACTTCACCCCGCAGGTCGTCGCCGGGATGTTCGGCGGCAAAGCGGCGAAGATCGAGTCGGGGAAGTCCGTCATCATCGAACCCGGCAGCGACCAACCCGGCGAAATGGCTCAGATCACCTTGGCCACGCAGACCGGCGAATCCTGGGCCCCGTTCTGCGACACCCGTTGGCCCGCCAAGACCGACTACCGCCGCTACCTGCTGCTCATCCCGCGGGCCGATGGCACGGTGCACCCCTTCGTCATGCCGGAATACCCGCCGTTCCGGTAACCCGGAAGGCAGCTTGCCGGGTGCCACTCAACTCGGGTCACCACCCACCATTCCCGTCACGCCCCGACCTCGGGATCGAAGTCCTTCGGCGCCCGCACGATCCGGTCGATCGGCAGCTTGGTGACGATGTTCCCGCCGCTGCTGCGGCCCTTGATCTGGACCTCGCCGAAGTTGAAGGGGCGGCTGACATTCCGCAGCCGCAGCGCCGGCTTGATGTGGACGATCAGCATCTGCTCCGCGCTCTCCGCCTCGCTCCTGTGCACCGCGAAGTAGAAGATCCGGCTGCCGGGCGTGCCCTTGGTCAGCTCGTATTCCTTGTCGCGGGTGATCCCGCCGACGCGGAAGCGCTTGGCAAGGATGGCCCCCTCTTTCCCGTCGCGGTAGATGATTGAGTAGATGAGATCCTCGTCCTTGCGGAACACCGCCACCCGCAGCGGGCGCGGGCCGACGAAGAACTTGTCCGCCACCTTCACGATCCGCATTTTGCCGTCCTGGCCGAAGATGACGACGTCATCGAGCGTCGAGCACTTCTCGATCGGCGTCTCCTTCTTCAGCCCGTAACCCGCGAAGCCGTTCTTGTCGTCGAGATAGAGCATCTCGGTCGCGAGGATCACCTGGCTGCGGTCGACACGGTCGAACGTGGTGATCTCGGTGCGCCGTTCGCGGCCCTTGCCATACTTTTTCTTCAGGTCCTCGAACCAGCGGATCGTGTAGCGGGTCAGCCCCTTGAGGTTCTTTTCGGCTTCTTCGATGTCGTTCTCCAACCCTTTGATCTCCTCGTCCGCCTTGAAGGAGTCGAACTTGGAGATGCGCTTGATCTTGATCTCGGTCAGTCGCACCAGGTCCCCCTCGGTGACCTCGCGCTTGAGCCGTTTCTTGAACGGCTTCAAGCCGTCGTCGATCGCCTTCAGCACCGCTTCCCAAGTCGTACACTCTTCGATGTCGCGGTAGATGCGGTTCTCGATGAATATCTTCTCCAGCGAGCAGAAGTGCCACTTCTCGGCCAGCTCGCCGAGGCGGATCTCCAGCTCCATGCGAAGCAGCTCGCGGGTCTGCTCGGTATTGCGGCGCAGGATTTCGGAAACACCGAGGAACTGCGGTTTGTCATCGGCGATGACGCAGGCGTTGCCGGAAATGCTCAGCTCGCAATCGGTGAAGGCATAGAGGGCATCGCGCATGTTTTCCACATCCACGCCGGACGGCAGATGCACGAGGATATCGACCTCGGCGGCGGTGTTGTCCTCGATCTTGACGACCTTGATCTTTCCTTTTTCCGCGGCTGCGAGGATGGATTCCATCAGCGCGCCGGTAGTCGTGCCGAAGGGGATCTGGGTGATGCGCAGGATGCCCTTCTTCTCGCTCGAGATGCGGGCACGGACGCGGACCTTTCCACCGCGCAGGCCGTCCTTGTAGTCGGTGGCGTCCATGAATCCGGCGGTCGGAAAATCGGGCAGCAGCACGAACGGCTCTTTCCTCAGGATTGCGATCGAGGCGTCGAGCAGCTCGATGAAATTGTGCGGCAGCATCTTGCACGCGAGGCCGACGGCGATGCCCTCCACCCCCTGTGCCAGCAGCAGCGGGAACTTCACTGGCAAGGTCACCGGCTCCTTGTTGCGGCCGTCGTAGGACGGGGTCCACTCGGTCGTCTTCGGGTTGAAGGTGATATCGAGGGCGAACTTCGTCAGCCGGGCCTCGATGTAGCGCGGGGCGGCCGCGCCATCGCCGGTCAGGGTGTTGCCCCAGTTGCCCTGGGTATCGATCAGCAGCTCTTTCTGCCCGAGCTGCACCATGGCGTCGCCGATCGACTGGTCGCCATGCGGGTGATACTTCATCGTATTCCCGACCACGTTCGCGACCTTGTTGTAGCGGCCGTCGTCGAGTTCCTTGAGCGAGTGCAGGATGCGCCGCTGGACCGGCTTGAGTCCGTCGTTCAGGTGCGGCACGGCGCGCTCCAGGATGACGTAGGAGGCGTAATCGAGGAAGTAGTCGGAATACATCCCCCCGAGGGAGGCGTGCTGGTCCGGATCGTGGGTCATGGCGCGCGGATGCTTGGCGCTCAGCGCGAAGGGTGCAAGACGGAGTTTCGGATGCCTGAAACAATCCGGGGCCGCCCCCGGGGCCCGGACTGCCACCGGATTTCCCGCCGTTCCCCGTTCGGGTGACTGTCCCGCGGGACGGAGAAACCTTATCGTCCCCCCGCGTTCCATCCGCATGAAGCCGCCTCGACGCCCCGCTAAGGAGTGTTGACCTGTGGTCAAAACGGCGTCGACCACAGGTCGACACTCCCCACCGCCCATGAAAATCCTCGCCCTTACCCTGCTCGCCCTGTCCCCGCTGGCGCACGCCGATGACACCGCGTGGCCGACCGTCACGAACGAGGCCAAGCCGTGGACCCGCTGGTGGTGGCTCGGCAGCGGCGTGGACGCGGCGAACCTGACCCGCGAACTGGAAGCATTCTCCCGAGCCGGCCTCGGCGGCGTCGAGATCTGCCCGATCTACGGCGCGAAGGGCTACGAAACCCGCGACCTGCCTTTCCTCTCGGAAAAGTGGACCGCCGCCTATGCCCACACCGCGAAGGAGACCGCCCGCCTCGGCATGGGCGTCGATCTCACCACCGGCACCGGCTGGCCCTTCGGCGGCCCTCAGGTGAAGGACGCCGACGCCTCCGCCTCCCTCGAAAGCATCAAGACGAAGGCCACCGGTGGCCAAGCGGTCACCCTCGCCTTGCCCAAGGGAACGCTCGAAGTCCTCTCCGCCTGGCCCGACGAGGGCGAGCCCGTCGACCTCCGCCCCCACGTCAAATCCGGCCGCCTCGAATGGACCGCCCCCACCGGCAACTGGCGGATCCACGGTCTCGTTTCCAAGCACGGCATCCAGAAAGTGAAGCGCGCCGCTCCCGGCGGGGCCGGCTGGGTGCTCGATCCCTTCTCGACCTCCTCCATCGACCGCTACCTCAAGTCCTTCGACCCCGCCCTCGACCGCCCCGAAGTCCCCGAACCGCGCGCCCATTTCCACGACTCCTTCGAATACTACCTCGCCGGCTGGACCGACGACTTCTTCACGAAGTTCCAACAGCTCCGCGGCTACGACTTTCGCGCGCAAATCCCCGCCTTCCACGGCGAAGGCGAGGCCGACACCGTCGCCCGCGTCCGCGCCGACTACCGCGAAACGATGAGCGATCTCCACCGCGACTACCTCGCCAAGTGGCACGACTGGGCGAAGCAACGCGGCAGCCTCACCCGCAACCAGGCCCACGGCTCGCCCGGCAACTTGTTAGACCACTACGCCGTCGCCGACATCCCCGAGACCGAGATCTTCCGCCACGTCGACGAGGCCCAGATCCCGATGCTCCAGTTCGCTTCCTCCGCCGCCCACCTCACCGGCAAGAAGCTCGTCTCCGCGGAAACCTTCACCTGGCTCGGCGAGCATTTCCAAGTCACCCCCGCCGCCCTCAAGGAAGCCGCCGACTTCGTCTGGCTCGGCGGCGTGAACCACATCCTCTTCCACGGCATCCCCTACTCGCCGCAAGACGCCCCCTGGCCCGGCTGGCTGTTCTACGCCTCCACCCACATGGGCCCGAACGGCGGCCTGTGGAAAGACCTGCCCCACTTCAGCGCCTACATCACCCGCGTCCAGTCCGTCCTCCAGTCGGGCAAGCCGGACGCCGATGTCCTGCTCTATTTCCCCATTCACGACCTCTGGCACTCCGGCGAAGAGAAACTGCCGCTCTTCACCATGCACAACCAGGACCAGTGGCTGCACGGCTCGCCCTTCCATCGAGCCGCGATGGAACTCCGCGATGGCGGCGTGAACGTCGACTTTGTTTCGGACCGCCTGGTCGACGCTCTGGAAGTGAAGGATCGCCAGCTCGTCTCCGGCGGCAACCGCTACCCTCTGCTCATCGTCCCCGAATCCCGCTACCTGCCCGAGAAGACCGCCGCCCGATTGGCCCAGCTCCGCGAGCAAGGCGCGAACATCATCGCCCTCGGCAAGCCCGGCCGCGATGTCCCGGGGCACCACTACCTCGATGCCCGCCGCAAGCAACTGGCCGCCTCCGAAGCGACGATTCCTCACGCCGGCACCTCCGACGCCTTGCCCGTCTTCCTGAAATCCGGCCAACCCGCCGCCGAGATGGACCTCGCCCGCCTCGGCATCCGCCACGTCCGCCGCCTGCTCGATGACGGTCACGCCTACTTCCTCGTCAACTCGTCCGGCAAAGCCATCGACGCCAGCGTCAAGCTCTCCCGCCCGAACCAGTCCGCCGTCCTGCTCGACCCGATGTCCGGCAAGAGCGGCGTGGCGCTTCGCGGCGAAAGCATCCGCCTCGTCCTCGCCCCCGGCGAATCGCGCATCGTCCGCACCTTCTCCAACAAACAAGCCGAAGTCCCGCTCTGGATCGACCTCGAACCCGCCGGCGATCCAATCCCTCTAACAGGCACCTGGCAGGTCCGCTTCCTCGACGGCGGCCCCGCCCTCCCTGAAGCCTTTGAAACCCCCACCCTCGCGTCCTGGACCACCCGGGCCGGCGATGCCTACCGCAACTTCTCCGGCACCGCGCTTTACCGGCTGGAGTTCGATGCGAAGGGACTCACCCACGCCCTGCTCGACCTCGGCGAGATCGCCCACACCGCGAAAGTCCGCCTCAACGGCAAGCCCGCCGGCACCTGCTGGGCACCGCCGCACCGACTGCCGCTCCTTGGCCTGTTAGAGAAGGGCAGGAACGTCCTCGAAGTCGAAGTCACCAACCTCGCCGCCAACCGCATCGCCGACCTCGACCGCCGGAAGGTCGAGTGGAAGGCCTTCCACGAGATCAACTTCGTCAACATCGACTACAAGCCCTTCGACGCCGCCCCGTGGCCCGCACTTCCCTCCGGCCTCTTAGGCCAGGTGAAGCTTGTCCCCCTCCGCTGATCCGCAACGGGGCCGCAGGCCCTACCAGGTGCGCGGAGGCACAACCCCGCAGAAGCACGGGGCGAGTCATGCTTCGGCGATGCGGTCTGGAATGGGCGTCGGGCTTCGTTGGACAGTTATGCGGGCCGGAGGCCGCGCAACCGGTGACCGCGGCCCGACTACACCTTCATCACTTCCTTCTCCTTGGCGACGACGTGCTCGTCGATGACCTTGATGAACTTGTCGGTGAGTTTCTGGACTTGGGACTCGTGGTCTTTCTGGCCGTCTTCGGTGAGAAGATTGTCGACCTTGAGCTTCTTGGCCATGTCCATGCCTTCCTTGCGGATGGAGCGGACGCGGACCTTGGCTTCCTCGGAGAGCTGCTTGACGAGCTTGACCATCTGGACGCGGCGCTCTTCGGAAAGCTCGGGGATCGGGATGCGCAGCGAGCTGCCGGCGGCGGCGGGGTTGAGGCCGAGGCGGGACTCCCGGATGGCGCGCTCGATGTCCTGGGTGGTCGAAGGATCGAAAACCCTCACCTCCAGCATGCGGGCTTCCGGCGCGCTGATGAAGGCAAGCGACTTGAGCTTCTGGGTGCCGCCGTAGCTGTGCACATAGACGTCCATGTTTTCAATCAGGCCAGGCGAGGCCTTGCCGGTGCGGACGGTGGCGAATTCGTGGAGCAGATACTCCACGGCCTTCTCCATGGCGTCTTCGGTTTCGAGGATGGCGGTGTCCGGGTCCATGTCGGTAAAGTGGGAAATCAAGTGGTGGCGGGCTCGTCACCGCAGACCACGGTGCCGATGGGTTCGCCGCGGAGGGCCTTGGTGATGTTACCCTCGGGGCCGAGGTCGAAAATGACGATCGGGATGTGGTTGTCCATGCACAGGCTGAAGGCGGTGGCGTCCATGACCTTGAGCTGGCGGGTGATGCACTCGTGGAACCCGATGCGGCTGTAACGAACGGCATCGGGGTTCTTCTTCGGGTCGGAATCGTAAACGCCATCGACCATGGTGGCCTTGAAGACCACCTCGGCGCCCATTTCGCTGGCGCGGAGAGCGGCGGTGGTGTCGGTGGAAAAGAAGGGACTGCCGGTGCCGGCGGCGAAGATGACCACGCGGCCTTCCTCGAGATGGCGCTCGGCCTTGCGGCGGATGAAGGTCTCCGCGACGTTCTTCATCTCGATGGCGGAGTGGACGACGCAGGGCACGCCGTGGTGCTCCAGCGAGGCGTGGAGCGCCAGCGAGTTCATGACGGTGGCGAGCATGCCCATGTAGTCCGCCGTCGCGCGGTCCATGCCGCGGGCGCTGGCGGCGGCGCCGCGCCAGAAATTTCCACCGCCGACCACGATGCCGAGCTGAAGGTCGCCGGGGGCGAGGGCGTCGCGGACTTCGCGGGCGATCCGCTCGACGATTTCCGGCGAGATATTGTCCGTGCTGCCGGGCTCACGCAGGGCTTCCCCGCTGAGTTTGAGGACGGCTCGTTTAAACTGGCGTGGGGCGGATCCTTTAAAACTCATTTGGTGGGGTGGCGTTGGCCGATCCAAGCAAGGCGGCGCGGGGTTTGGAAAGGGAAAAGGCGGCAATCACTCTTCGCCGAGCGTGAAGGCGATGCCGAGATCCTGCAGCGTGGCGGTGCCTTCGTCGGTGCCAGTGATCGCGACCTGAACCTTGAGTGGCTCGGTCTGGGGCTTCTGATACTCCTCGAGCGTCTTGCGGATGGCGACCAGTGCGAGTTTGAGCACCTGCCGGGCGGTGAGGTCGACGTCCTCCGGCACGTTCAAGGCGGCGACGTTCAATTCGACGTGGAGACCGTCGTCCTTGGTCTCGGCGGTGATGCCGATGTTGCAAAGGATGAGGAGATTCACTTCCTCGACCTTGTAGTTCGGATTGTTGGTCGGGAACTTGTGGGGCGAGCGGATGGACTCGATGAGGATCTCCGGCAGGGCGCCGGTGAGAGCCATCGGGCGGCTGGCGACGGTCGCCTGGAGTGCTTCGCCCGTGTCGGTGATGCCTTCATCGACATCCGTGCCGTGCATGCTGAGCGGCTCGAAGACCGGGACCACGGAGATGGTGGTGGCGGCCAGGGGCAAGGAGAGGGCAAGCAAGACGGCGAGCGCGTTCACGGGGGGGACTCTCAGTTAGAGCGAAGGAAATCGAGGCAAATGACCGTGGAGTGCGGCAGCCCGCTGCCGCTTTCGGTTCGTCAGCCTGCTGACGAATCAGCCGGACTCCACAGCAGGCTGTGGCAACAAAGCGGCAGCAGGCTGCCGCAGTCCATAGGCTCAACGGAGCACCGGCAGCACACGCAGTCCCTTGACCCAATCGGCGGCCGGCATGCGGCGGGAGCCGTCGGGCTGGACCTCGCCGAGAATGAGGTGGCCACTGCCGCAGGCGACGCGGACCTGGCCTTCCACCACACTGACGCCGCCCGGCTCGCCGGTGCTTTCCGCGGCGGCGGCGGCAGGGAAAATCTTGAGTCGCTTGCCGCCGTCGACGCTGGTCCAGGTGCCGGGCCACGGGTCGTAGGCCCGGATCCGGCGGGCGAGCTTCGCGGCATCCCAGGTCCAGTCGATGCGGCCGTCGTCGCGCTCGAGCTTCGGCGCATAGGTGGAAAGGGCGGCGTCCTGCGGCGTGCGGGCGGCGGTTCCAGCCAGAATGCCGGGGATGGCGGCAGCAAGGGCGTCGGCCGCGACCGACGCGAGCCGGTCGTGCACGCTGCCACCGGTGTCGTCCGGGAGGATCGGGGTGGCGAGGGCGTGAATGATATCGCCGGAGTCGAGCTTCGGCGCGACGTGCATGACGGTGATGCCCGTTTCGCGGTCGCCGGCTTCTATGGCGGACTGGATGCACGAGGCCCCGCGGTGGCGCGGGAGCAGGGAGCCGTGGAGATTGATGCAGGCGATCCGCGGGATGGCGATGAGGGCCTTCGACAGGATCTGCCCGTAGGCCATGACCACGATGAGGTCGGGAGCCAGAGCCCGGAGTTCCGCGAGGAAGGCCTCGTCGCGGGCGCTTTCCGGCTGAAGCACGGGAATCCCGGCTTCCAATGCGGCACGCTTGATCGGTGGCGGGGTCAGCTCGCGATGCCGGCCAGCGGGCTTGTCCGGCTGGGTCACGAGGGCGAGCGGTCGCGGACCCTCCGAGATCAGCCGCTGAAAGGATGGAATGGCGATTTCCCCGCTGCCGAAGAAGATCACCCGGGCGGCATCGGATCTCATACCAGGGGCTTGCCGGACTCCTTGTAGGCCGGGAGCGAGACGATCTTGCTGATGATATCGTTGAGCACTTCGACCGGCGGTTGGGTGGCGTCGATGTCGGTGACCAAGGCATCCGAGTAGTATTCGAGAATCGGCTTGGTCTCCGCCTCGTAGGTGGCGATCCGCTGCTGGATGACGCGGTCGGAAGCATCGTCCATGCGGTTGTCCTTGAGCGCGCGCTTGCGCATCCGGCGGGCCAATTCCTCGCGATCCGGGCACGAGAGGTGGAAGACCTGGTGGATCTCGAGGAAGTTGGCGATCATCTCGGCCTGCGGGACATTGCGCGGAATGCCGTCGAGCACCAGGAAGTCGATGTCCGGCTTGTAAACGTGGGAGTCGCTCCAGTTGTCGACCTGGGCTTTCCACAGCTCGATGGTCAGTTCATCCGGCACCAGTTCCCCGCGGCTGGAATAATGGACAAAGCGTTGGCCGATGGCGGTGCGGGTATCGAGCGAGCGGAAGACATCGCCGCAGGCGCAATGGAAGAAGCGTGGGATGGACCCGAGGATTTTCCCCTGGGTGCCCTTGCCCGAACCCGGTGCGCCGAGGATCAGGAACGCGGGACGTTTGGTGTCGAGTGCCTTTGACATGAAGGGCGCGAGGCTAGGCAGCCCGCCAAAGTGCCGCAAGCCCCGATGATCACCGCGCCGACATTGCCAGGAACAGCGGATAGGGCACCACCATCGCGGCGTCGGCCATCACACGGAGGGCGTCCAGCGAGAAGCGCGAACGGGTGCGGTTGATGATGAACAGCAAGGCTGCCGAAACCAGGATGGCATAGAAAAACGGACGGACGACCGTTTCGTCATCGGTGCGGGCGAACAGGAGCGACGCACCTCCCAGCACCGCCAGCGGCAGGGTCAGCGCGAGTTCGTGGGCCGCCTTCACCTCCGGATCCCGGGACCCGCGGGAGTGCTCCCAGAAATGGATCGCGGAGATATTCAACGAGCAAAGCAGGGCGAAAGTGAGCATCTCCGGGGACAAGAGCAGGTGCCAGATCCCCTCGGTCATGATGTAGACGTGGGCGATCATCGCGGTGCCGTAGGAGAATGCGAGACCGGCGATGATGTTGCGGAAATGCGGGATATCCGGGTTTCCCGCCGAGGAGACCGTCATCGAGAAGAAGGCGGTAACCATGATCATGGCAGGAAACACATAGCCGAACTGGGCCTGGGCACCGCCGAGCAGGTTCTGCCCGATGAGCTCGGACGGCAGGGTGAAAAGCGCCAAGCCGGCACAAGCAAGCAACGCGAAGGTGGCGACCCACTTCATGACCCCCTCGTGGCGGCGGATGAATTCGTGCCGCAAGCCCAGCCGGGGGTCGCCGGGATTCAACAACTTGACGTCCATCAACCGGTCGAAGAGATAGATCGCCCAGACGCCCAAGCCGAGCGCGGCATAGGCTTGCCACTGGTGATAGTCGACCCGCCAGGCCTTGGCGAACATCGTCAACCACACCACCGCGACGATCGGTGCGTCGAGGCTGAGCAGATTCGGCCAGAGCCAGTATGGTGTGCGGCGGTCCGGCATTGGCGGGCGCGGGAACTTTCCCGAGCAACCCGCCAATGGCAAGCTCCCATCGTCCCGGAGTTTTCGGATCGCCTCGCGGCCGGCCCCGTGATCGGCTGCCGCCGTGCTCGTCGGGGACTGCCGTTTCACCGCCATCGACTTCGAATCCGCCGGAGCTGCGCGGGGAAGCACCGACGTGCCGGTGCAGGTCGGCCTCGCCTGCTGGTCGGAGCAGGAACGGCATGGCGGGACTTTCGTCTCCTACCTCGCCTCGCCGGTCCCGATCACCTGGTCGGCGCGCAAGGTCCACGGGATCCGCGACGAGGACCTGGACGGCTCCCCCACCCTGCTTGCGCTCTGGCCGGAGCTGAAATCCCGCCTCGCGGGTGCCGCGGTGGTCGCCCACGGCAAGGGCACCGAAAAGCGCTTCCTGCGGGCCTTTCCGGGGCACGGCTTCGGACCTTGGGTCGATACCCTGCTGCTGGCCCGGGCGGCCTGGCCGGAACTGCCGCAGCACTCGCTTTCGGCCCTCTGCGACGCGCGCGGACTTTCGGATTCCGTGCAGTCGATGCTTCCCGGCCGGCGTTGGCACGATGCCCTGTATGACGCGGTGGCGTCGCTGGTGCTGCTGGAGGATGTGATCCGCGCCTTTGACTTGTCCGACAAGCCCTTGGACTTGCTGCTCCAGCCCGATACCGCGGCGTGGCACTCGCGGCGCGGCACGCTTTGATCGCTTCAGGCTTGGACCGGTGGCCGCGGGGTGCCCATGCTCCGCGCCATGCCGACGGTGCGCGTTGATCTTGGAGAGCGATCCTATGATGTCATGGTGGAAAAGGGCCTGCTGTCCCGAGCGGGCGAGGTGACCCGCGAGGCGGGACTGCCCGGCAAGGCCGCGATCATCACCGATACCAACGTGGCCCGCTTTCACGCCGCGACCCTGATCGCCAGCCTGGAGCGGGCAGGTTTCACGCCGACGATCCATGAAGTTCCGGCGGGCGAGGCATCGAAGTCCATGGCCCAGGTCGAAGCCCTCTGCTCCTCGATGGCCGAGGCGGGGCATGACCGACGCTCTTTCGTGATCGCGCTGGGCGGGGGCGTCGTGGGCGACCTCGCCGGCTTCGTGGCGTCGGTCTTCTACCGGGGCATTCCCTTCGTGCAAATCCCGACGACCATCGTGGCGCAAGTCGATTCATCGGTCGGCGGCAAAACCGGGGTCAACCTGCCGCAGGGCAAGAACCTGTTAGGCGCGTTCCACCAGCCGGCGCGGGTCATCGTCGACCCCGAGGTTCTCGCCACCTTGCCCGGCCGGGAGTATCGCGAAGGCTTCGCGGAGGTGATCAAGCATGCCGCGATCCGCGACGGCGCCATGCTGGCGGACATCGCCGCGCTCGACCCCGCGTCGCGCGAGGTTCCTGCGGAACTCATCGCCCGGAACATCGCGATCAAGGCGCGGATTGTCGAAGCGGACGAACTTGAAACCAAGGGCCTGCGCGCCTTGCTCAATCTCGGCCACACGATCGGCCACGGGATCGAGGCGGCGGTTCCTTATGGCGAGATGCTCCATGGCGAGGCGATCTCCCTCGGCCTGAGGGCTGCGCTCTTTTTGTCCCGTCGCCATGCGGGGTTAGCGGCGGATGAGGAGGCCATCATCGTCGGCTTGCTGGCGAAGTTTGAACTGCCGCTGTTGCTGGATCCCGCGATGTCCACCGAGCGGATCTTGGGCAAAATGGGCCGCGACAAGAAGTTCGAGGCCGGCAAGATCCGCTTCGTGCTCCTGCGCCGGGCGGGCGACGCCTATCTGGGCGATGAAGTCACGCCGGACGATCTGGCGGAAGCAATCGAATATCTCCGCACGCCGGTCGTGGGCGCATGAAAAAAGGAGCGCACCTTTCGGCGCGCTCCTTTGGAAAAACTGCAAATTCCGGAAGTCTCACATTCCCGGCAGCTCGACCGTGCGGGAATACTGGAACGACTCCTGGGCGAGGATCTTCTCGCGCACCTTGTCGCTGAGGCCTTCTTGGGCGAGCCGGATCACCGCGGCGTCGGACAGAACGGTAATGCCGATCTCCACCCCGGTGAGTCGTCCTGCCAGAAGCTCTTCGCTTTTGACCGCAGGCTTGATCTTGCCGACAGAGACATCCGGCATTTCCAGACCGTTGCCACGAAGCGTGAGTTCCTTGCCCGCTCCGGTTTCGCCGAGGGTGACGCGGACCGGCACGGTGGTGGTCGTGGTCCCGGCGATCTGGGTCACCTCGACCTGGTAGGTCAGGGTGAACTGATAGATGTTCTCGCAGACGAAGTTCTCCACCTCCTTGACCTTGTCCTTGTACTTCGTCGAGAAAGCAGTGCTCAGATCGTCCTTACCGAGGAGATCCTTGAAGGTTTCGTCAGGATTCACCAACAGGCGATAGAGCACGAAGGTCGAGGAATTCTCCTCTTCGGTGCCCTTGACCGGATCCTGATACTGGAGCTGGTAGCTGACGCAGGAAACATCGCCGCCCAGATCATCGGCAGTGCCGATCTGACCTTGATACCGGTCGGTGGCGGCGGTCATGAAGATCAGTTCCGCGGCGTTCGAGCTCATGTTCTCGGACGGGCCCGGCAGATCGGACTCTACCTTCGAGTAGAGCCATTCGAAATTATTGCCGCGGCGTGAGACGAGCGACTCGAAGTCCTTCGCCATGGTATCGAGCATCGACTTCGCCTGGCGCGAAGCGCGGATCTCGGCCCGCCCGCGTTGCCAGGTGTCGAGTGCGACACCGGTGATGGAGACGAGCACGGTCACGATGACGGTGGTGATCGCCATCGCGACCATCAGTTCGATCAGGGTGAAGCCTTTCGCGCGCTTCGGAGAAAATGGGATTTTCATGGGATGATTCGGTGGCCCGCCGCGTCAGCGGCGGACGGCGAGGTTGCGGGTGAAGATCGGCTTCGTCAGATTGGCGGGATTGAACTTACCGCCCGGCTTGACGTAGTCGACCGCGCTGTTCGGCACGATGAAGAACTCGGCGGCGAAGGCGATGACGGCCTCCGGATAGCCATTGGAATCGGCGGCACCGGCAGGGTCGCCATCGTCGGGCGTCGGATCCTTGATCTGGCCGGCCTCGCCGCGGGTGAGTTGGCCGCCGCTGAAGACGAGCTGGGTCAGCTTCACGGTGAAGATCCGGCCATCGAGCGCGGCGAGGTCTTGCAGAAGAAGCTCGTCGCCGCGCTGGCGGACGGAGGGCTGGACGATGAAGTCCTTGCCCGCGACGCCGCCATTCTCGGTGTAAGGCTCCATGGTCCCGTCGGCGCGGAGCTGGGATGGGTCACCTCGATACTGATAGAGAAGAATGGCATCTCCAGCATCAGGGGCGGCCTTGATCCACTGGTAGGCCTTGTCGAAACCGGTCGAATAATTCTTCGTGCCGCCGGGACGCTTGGTCACGAGTTCACGCTCAAGGGCTGCGGAGAGCCGGTCGGCCTCCTGGATGCTAATCGCCTTGCGCAGTCCGGTGGTGGCTGGACCGAAGACCGCGAGGAAGGCGGTGAGTAGCAAGGCCAGCACGCCAATGGCGATCACGGTCTCCATCAAGGTGAAGCCGCTGCGGGATCGAAGGGGTTGAGATTTCATGGGCTTTAGAAGTTGATGACGTCGGAGGGAATGCCGATCTCGTCGGGTCCGCGGAACAGGGAAGTGCGGCCGTTGCGCCACACCACGAAGCCGGCGAAGTCGCGCTTGCCCTCACCGGTCACGCGGGGCTCCTGGCCTTCGGGACGGACGCCGGTGCCGACCACGAAGCTCGCGCCTGGCGTCGAACAAATCCCCTCGGAGTTGAATTCGTAAAAGAGGTACTTCCCGTTGAAAGCGGTCTTCCCGAAGTCGAACGTGTCTTCCTCAAGGACACCGCTCTCGCCTTCGTGCTTCTCTTTGCTGTAGGTCTGGCTGAAAAAGGTGCGGTCCGGGAGGGTGTTCGCCCGGCTGGCGAGGACCCATTTGTCCTTGATCGGCTCGCCCTGTTCGTCGAGTTCCTCATAGGCCACAAGGATGCGGCGCTTGTAGGTAGTGAGATCCTGAATGTCGTTGATATCAACCAGCACGCGCGCCCGGGTCCCCTTGCCCACGGCAATCGCGCGGGCTTCATCGAAGACCGCTTCCGTGGTGGTAACCGCGGTGGTGACACCCTTGCCGCCGATGCCGCGAAGCCCGACGGCACCGAGGGTAAGCAGCAGGGAAATGATCAGGATGACCACGAGGAGCTCGATCATACTGAAGCCCCCTGAAGTTCGGGTGGGTCGTGATTTCATGTCGTTTTGGTTTTTTGAATCTGTGCCTTCTGAAGGCGGGGTTTGCAAGCAGTATTGTGTTTACATCGCGGATACCGGCAGCGCAGTCGTTTCAGCGGATGTAGCGCCCGCCACGGGTTCCGCTGATCCAAGTCCAGGCGGACCGCACCATGTCGCGGACATCCCGGTGCTGCGCGACCCAACCGAGAACCTCCGCAGCCCACCGGGGATCGGCGAGCAACTCCGGCGGATCACCGGCGCGGCGGGGACCGTATTGGACGGGGACCTTTTTGCCGGTGACTTCCTCAACCGCGGAAATGATCTCTTTCACGGACACGCCGACTCCAGTTCCCAGATTGCAGCGAACGGACTCGCCTCCCGCACCCAGGTGATCCAGCGCCTTGGAGTGCGCCGAGGCCAGGTCGGCGACGTGGATGTAATCGCGGACCCCCGTCCCGTCCGGGGTCGGGTAATCGGTGCCAAAAACATCGACATGCGAGATCTCGCCGGTGACCGCCATCAGAACCCGCGGAATCAGATGGGTCTCGGGAGTGTGATCTTCACCGATCAAGCCGTCCGCGGAAGATCCACTGGCATTGAAGTATCGGAGACAGGCGCTCTTGAGCCCCCAGGCCCGGTCGCAATCCGCGAGGATCCACTCGAGCATGAGCTTGCTCCGGCCGTAGGGATTGATCGGCTCCTGCGGATTGCTTTCGGAAATCGGAATGCTCGCCGGCACCCCGTAGGTGGCGCAGGTCGATGAAAAGACGAAGTTCTTGCAGCCGTGCTCCTCCATCACCTCGAGCAAGGTCAGCGGCTCGGCGGTGTTGTTGCGGTAATATTTGAGGGGATCGGTCACCGACTCACCGACGAAGGCGTAAGCGGCGAAATGAACCACGGCTCCGAAGTGATGCCGGGCGAACAGTTCCTGTAGCAAGGGCTTGTCGCCCACCGCCCCGACCACCAGCTCGACGTCTGGATCGACGATCGCATCGCGGTGCCCGTACACCAGATTATCCAAGACCACCACCTTGCGCCCTTGCGAGGCAAGAAGGCGGACGGTGTGCGAGCCGATGTATCCGGCTCCTCCGGTAACGAGAACTGGGGCAATCATGAAAAATTCTCTAGCAGCGTGACGGCGTGACGGCGTGAGAAAATGGATTCCGGGGCTTCCTGTCAATGCGCCCGCTGGACTTCACGCGAATCCGCTGAATAATTCGTTCCAGCATCCGTTCCATGATCATGACCCCATCAACCCGCTGGATCCGCGCCGCCGCTGCGGCCGTCGCGACACTCGTCGTTTCCTCGTGCTACTACGATCCCTACTATTCCGGCGGTGGCGGTTACAACAGCGGCTATTCCGGCGGCAGCGGCTTGAACTCGACTTTCGTTTACACCAGCAGCGATCAGTGGCTCTACGACCCGGCGGTTTACTGCTACTACGACCGCTACCGCCGCTGCTACTACGATCCCTACCTCTACGGTTACTATCCCGTGGGATATTGCCCTCGTCCGATTTACGGGGCCTACCATCCCGGCGGCTGGAACGGGAGTGGCTACTGCCCGACTCCGTCGGGCTACCGCGACCGCTACCTCCCGAACTACCAGAACCGAGTGGATCAACTCAAGGCCAGCAACTACGCGTGGGCCGAGAAAGTGAGGGAGCGCAACGACGCTACCGCAGACGCTTGGCGCAACCAGCGGTCCAGCGCTGCTTCAAACTTCCAGTTCTCCCGCGAAGCCCAGCAGAACCGCAACCAGCAACAACGCGAAACCCAGGCGGAGCGTCAGCAGAATCTCAAAAGCCAACAGCAGGATTGGGCGGACAAGGTAAGATCGCAACGGGCGACGCCCCCTCAAACCCAGTCCCGCCCCGCCTACAACCAGCCGGTCGACACCGGGTCGGCAGCCCGCCAAGCTAGGATGGCGGCGGCACAGCAGCAACAAGCGGCCCAACGCCAGGCCCAGCAGCCTGCCCAGAGGCAACCTCAGCCCCAAGCCCAGCCTCAACCAAGCGGTGGAGACAACGGGGGCGGAGGAGGCGGGAAGTGGAAGGAGAAGATGCAAGAGCGCAAGGCAGCGCGCGGCCAGTGACTTGACTACAGGAGCTTCGAGGGCCCGTCTGCGGATTCGCGGCGGGCCCTTTCCTTTCTCAGATCCTCCAGCTTTGGCGAAGAACGGAGGAGCTGCCGTGCCATTCCCCATCCGATGATCGCGCCACCGAGGTGACAGGCATGGGCAACCGGCCCGAAACCTACTTCCCGCAGAAACCATGCCGCCGCCAGCAGGCAGGCTTCAGCGATGATGACCCCGAGGCCGAGACTGCGGCCCGAAACTTTGACGGGCCACGTCTTGCCATCGGGCGAGGTGGTGGTGAGCCACAGCAGCAGCGCCGTAATCCCGCCGGAAGCGCCAACCAGCGGAATCCCCCGCTGCTCGGGGGGAGCAAGGACAAGATGAGCCGCCCCGCCGATGACCGCTCCGGCAAAGAAGACCTTCAATAAGGTCCGGGATCCTCCGATCCGCTCGACCTTGGGCCCGATGATCAACAAGCCCGCAAGATTGAGCGCGAGATGGACCGCGTTGCCATGAACGAAAGCGTGGGTCACGCTTCTCCAGACGATCCCCGGATTCCAGTCCCCCAAGTGAAGCCCGAACGAAAGGAGCAAGGGATTGGGATCCTCCCGGGTCCAAATGAAAAAATAGGTTAACCCCACGACACCAGCGAGGAGCAGGCATGCCCGCGCCGCAAGAAGATCGGAACTCCAAGCCTGCAAGCGCACGAGGATCCTCCCATTCACGGACCGAGGATGCATGGACTTGGTCGGGGCGCGAGTGCAGAAGCGCCGGTCAATCCACCGTCCGTGCGCGCGGCTCGCGCTTCACCGAGTCGTTGGTGCCGGCGCAGGTCACGAACGGCCCGCCTTCAAGCGGGGCGACACCGGTGAACGCCACGTCCAGCATGTCGCTCGGTCGACCGGCGAGCGGGAAATCCTTGCGCAGCGGGTGAAAGGGATAGCCTTCCCACATCAGGATCCGCTTGAGGTTCGGGTGACCGCTGAAACGAATGCCCATCATGTCATAAACCTCGCGCTCATGCCAATCGGCACCGAGCCAGATGTCGGTCGCGGTCGGGACTTCCTCCCCTTCGGAGACCTTCGCCTTCACCCGGAGGTGCTTGGAATCATCCAAGGTGGCGAGTTCGTAAACCATCTCGAAGCGCGGATCCTCGCCGAAATGGTCGAGGCTGGAGATGTCGATGATCATCACGTAGCCGTGATCGTTCTTCGCGGTCGCCAGCACGTCGTGCAGCACCCCGAGCTTCACCGAAATCGTCGACTCACCGCGGAACTCCTTCGTTCCAACGACGTCCGCGCCGAACTTTGCGGACAAACTTTCAAGATCTTGGGCAGCGGACATGGCAAAATCAGGCGTGATCTTCGAAGAACTCCTTCTTCTGGTTCTCCAGCGCGTGGTCCCCTTCAATCTTCTTCTGGATCTTCATCAGCCCCTCGATCAACGCCTCGGGGCGCGGCGGGCAACCGGAAATGTAAACGTCCACCGGGATCAGTTGGTCGATCCCCTGGAGCACGGCGTAGCTGCGGTACATGCCGCCGCTCGACGCGCAGGCACCCATCGCGATGCACCACTTCGGCTCCGGCATCTGGTCCCAGACCCGCTTGACGGCGAGGGCCATTTTGTAAGTCACCGTGCCGGCAACGATCATCACGTCGGCTTGGCGTGGGGAAAAACGCATCACCTCCATGCCGAAACGGCTCAGGTCGAAGCGACTGCACGCGGCGGCCATCATTTCGATGGCGCAGCAGGCGAGACCCATCGGCATGGGCCACATCGAGTTTTTGCGCATCCAGTTCATGGCGGCATCGACTCGGGTGATGATCACATTGCCCTCGACTTTGGAGTCGTAAGCGGCGTGGGCGGTCTGAAGGGAATCGCTGACCATGATTGTTCGGCGGGAGAATGGTCGCGCGTCCGGCCGCTCTCAAGCCGTTTGTGAAATTTTTCACAAGCTTGCCGCCAAGCGCTGGCGGCTTGCCTTGGCCGGGACTTTCCGTATGGTGCCGGAAACATGGCAATCCTTGAAAAGCCGCGGTCCCTCCCCCTGCTCCAGCCCGGTGACGTTTTGTCCCGGGTAGAGTTCGAGCGCCGCTACGCCGCCATGCCTCATCTCAAGAAGGCCGAACTCATCGACGGCATCGTTTATATGGCCCCTCCCGTCCGAGCCGACTCCCACGGCATCCCCCATGTCGACCTCGCGACTCTTTTCAGAGTTTACGCCACGAAACACCCGGGCCTCATCGTCGCCGACAACAGCACGGTCCGGCTCGACACCCTGAACGAACCTCAGCCCGACCTGCTGCTGATGCGGGAGAACGGACGAGCCAGCATTGACGCCGGCGGCTACATCACCGGAGCCCCGGAACTGGTGGCGGAAATCGCCGCCAGCTCGGCTTCCTACGATCTCCACCAGAAGAAGCGCGCCTACCTCCGCGCCGGAATCCAGGAATACCTCGTCTGGATCGCCGACGAGGACCGTCTCGTCTGGTGGGAACTCCGCGACGACGAATACGCCGAAGTGCCTGCCAGCGAAGCCGGCCTTCTCGAAAGTCCGGGCTTTCCGGGGCTCATCATCGACACCCGCGCCCTGCTCGCCGGCGACCTCGCCACGGCGCTCGCCGCGTTGAAATAGTCGCCGCTCTGGTCTTGTCAGGCTCGCCCGGAGGGAAGAGGCTCCGCCGCCCATGAACCGCATTGATGCCGCCTTCACCCGGCTCCGCTCGGAAGGAAAGAAAGCCTTCGTCGCCTACGTCGCTGCCGGCGACCCGTCGTTCGAGGCCTCGCTGGAGGTCATCAAGACCCTCGCCGACGCCGGATCGGACATCATCGAGTTGGGCCTGCCCTTCTCCGACCCGCTCGCCGACGGTATCGTCAACCAGATGGCCGCCGACCGCGCGCTGAAGGCCGGCATGACCACCACCCGCTCGCTGGAGCTGATCCGCCGCTTCCGCGAGACGCATCAGACGCCGATCGTCCTCTTCACCTACCTCAACCCGGTCTTCACCTACGGCTTCGAGAAGTTCCACTCCGATGCCGCGGCGGCCGGGGCCGACGGCATCCTGCTGCTCGACCTGCCGCCCGACGAAGCCCGCGAAAACGCCGACCTGGCCCGCGGCGAAGGATTGAAGCACATCCGCCTGATCGCTCCGACCAGCCCGGACGACCGCGTCAAGCTACTGGCCGAAAGCGCCGAGGGTTTCATCTACGCCCTCTCCCGCACCGGCGTCACCGGCGCCCACGGCGTGCCGTCGGAAGGCATCGGCGAACAAGTCGCCAAGATCAAAGCCCACACCGCGACCCCGGTCTGCGTCGGCTTCGGCATCACCACCGCCGAGCAAGCACTCATGGTGGCGAAAGCCGCCGACGGCGTGATCGTCGGCTCCGCCATCGTCAAACAGATCGAACTCCACCCCGACCGCGCCGCCGAAGCCGTCCGCGACTTCGCCGCCCCGCTCATCGCCGCCACCAAATCCGCCTGATTCCCCCCAATCACCCAATTTCCTAATCTCCCAATTCCCCATCATGTTGCTCAACTTCTTCAAGATGAACGGTGCCGGGAACGACTTCGTCGTGATCGACAACCGCGACCTGTCCCTTTCCCTGACCAAGGACCAGATCGAGCTGCTCTGCGACCGCCACCGCGGCGTCGGGGCCGATGGACTACTCGCCGTGGAGCCGGCGGAACACGGTGCCGATTTCAAGTTCCGCTATTATAACGCCGACGGCGGCGAGGCGGAAATGTGCGGCAACGGTGCGCGCTGCTTCGGCCGCTTCACCGCCGCGCTGATGGATGAAACGCCCGACCGCGTGACCTTCGAGACCATCGCCGGCACCCTCGCCGCGGAACTGGTCGATGAAAACATCCGCATCGCGATGTCCGAGCCGAAGGACCTCAAGCTCGACACCGGCGTGCGGATCGCCGGGCTCGATGCCACCCTGCGCTTCGTCAACACCGGCGTCCCCCACGCGGTCGCCTTCGTCGAAAACCTGCCCGGGGTCGATGTCGTCAAGCACGGCGCGACGATCCGCTACCACGAGGCCTTCGCCCCGGCCGGCACCAACGCCAACTTCGCCACCGTCCTCGCCCCCGGCCACATCGCGATCCGCACCTACGAACGCGGCGTGGAAGACGAGACCCTCGCCTGCGGCACCGGCATGGTCGCCTGCGCCCTGATGCACCACCTCCTCACCGGTGCCCCGTCGCCGGTCCAGGTGGACGTAAAAGGCGGAGACACCCTGGAAATCGGCTTCGAGAAAACCGGCGACACGACCTTCACCAACGTCACCCTCACCGGCCCCGCGGACTTCGTGTTCGAAGGTGAGATCGAGATCTGACCACCCGCGCGCCCGCCATCCCCTTGGCTCTTGCCACGGCTGAGGTCATATGATTCTTTCTCTTCGTTGATCACACCCGCTGCAAACTGCCCTCATGGTTCTAGACCACAAGGAAGCGATCTCAAGCCAACTGCTCCAACTTTTGGATGCCGTTCTCGTGTGGTTCAGTTTTTGGTTGGCAATGTGGTTTCGGATGCCGCTGCTCGAATTGCTGACCTCCGGCGGCGGCGAGAAAATGGCGCTCTCGACATTGAGCTGGGCGCTATACGTCGTGGTGCCATTTACGCCGCTGGTTCTTGAGGTTTTCGGCTTCTACAAAAGCCCCCGAACGAAGACCTCGCTGCAGTCGTTCAGCCAACTCATCAAGGCACAGGCGATAATGGTCCTCGTGATCGGGATGCTTTCGGTTTTTGCGAAGCTTGACGGAGCGAGCTGTCTAACCCTCGGGGTAGGCGGGCTCTTGACGCTGGTAGTCCTGATGACCCGCGACCGGGCAGTTCAAGCTTTGGCCAAGGGTTAGAATGCCTGGGGAAAGCAGGCACTTCACTCGCTTGGGTGACACGGAGGGTCTTGCGTCGCTACAATCGGAACATCGGGAGTTCTCTTGAACTCTCTTCCCCATGAAGGATCGCTGGGTCGTCTGAAGTGCCGAAGAACTCACGTTTGCCGACTTGGCAAGTTCCGACACCCACGCTATTTTCAAGGGCGAGAATTTCCTCACACGCTCATGATCGAACCGAGACAGCCCAGGCCCCTGAAGCCGATGAAGATCTCGGAACTCCCCGAGGACGCACGCATCGCCCTCCGTGCCATGCACCGCGCCGCCCGCAAGCTCCGCGCGGAGCACCGCCGGCTCGGATTGCCGATCATCGTCTGGAAGAACGGCAAGGTCGTCGAGGAGCCGGCCTGATTTTCCGTGGCGAAACCGCCATCCGGGGTTGAAGAGCGGCGCGGGATGTTCATTCTCCGCCCGCCATGACTTTCCGAGGCACCTACACCGCGCTTATTACTCCGTTCATCGACGACCGAATCGACGCGGCCGCCTTCAAAGCCCTGATCGAGCGCCAGATCGCCGCCGGCATCACCGGCATCGTCCCCGTCGGCACCACCGGCGAATCGCCGACGCTCGATATGGACGAGCACATCGAGGTCATCCGCCTCGCCGTGGAATTCGCCGCCGGCCGCTGCCAGGTCGTCGCCGGCACCGGCGCGAACGCCACCAAGGAGGCGATCGAGCTCACCCAGGCCGCGGAAAAGCTCGGCGCGACCGGCACCCTTCAAGTTTGCCCGTATTACAACAAGCCGTCCCAGGAAGGCCTCTACCGCCACTTCCGGATCATCGCCGAAAACACGTCGTTGCCCTTGATGCTCTACAGCGTGCCCGGCCGCAGCAGCATCGAGATCGGCGTGGAGACCACCGTCCGCCTCGCCGCCGATTGCCCGAACATCGTGGCCATCAAGGAAGCCGGCGGCTCGGTCGAGCGCGTCAACCAGCTCTTCCAAGCCGTCCCCGCGGACTTCGGCATTCTCTCCGGCGACGATCCCCTCACCCTGCCCTTCATGGCTTGCGGCGCGGTCGGGCTCGTTTCGGTCGCCTCGAACCTCGTGCCGGAAGTCCTGGTGAAGCTCGTCCAAACCTGCCTTGACGGCGATTTCACCGGCGCGCTCGCCCAGCAGAAGCAGTTCTACCCGCTGTTCCGGGGCCTGATGTCGCTCGACGTGAACCCCGTGCCGATCAAGACCGCCGTCGCCCTGCAAGGCCACTGCAATGAGGAACTCCGGCTCCCGCTGGCCCCGCTGACCGATGCGGCGAAGGCGCAGCTCACCGCTCTGATGAAGGAGTTCGGACTGCTCGCCTGAAGCTTTACGAACCCGGCCCGAACGGCAATTACAGGCCCGACAGCAACATCCTATGATCCAACTCCTCGTCACCGGAAAGTCCGGCCGCATGGGCCAGGCCGTCATCCAGGCGGCCGACCAGGAACCCGCCGTGCTGGTTTCCGCCACCCACGATGCCGGCGAAAACCTCGCCGCCGCGATCGCCCAGGCGAACACGGTCATCGACTTCACCATCCACAAATTCACCCGCGAGTTACTCGATGCCGCGCTGAAAAACGGCACTCATCTGGTGATCGGCACCACCGGCCACACCGATGAAGAACGCGCCGCGATCCGCGAGGCCGGCAAGACCCTGCCCATCGTTTACGCGCCGAACTTCTCGGTCGGTGTGAACACCCTCTTCTGGCTGACCCGCAAGGCCGCGCAGATCCTGACCCAGGACCGCTTCGACATCGAGGTGACGGAAATGCACCACCGCCACAAGATCGACGCCCCCTCCGGCACCGCCCGCCGTCTGCTGGAAATCCTCAACGAGGAAACCGGCACGACCTACGAGGACGACATCGCCCACGGCCGCTTCGGCAACGTCGGCCCCCGCCCGCCCCGCGAGATCGGCATGCACACCCTGCGTGGCGGCGACGTCGTCGGCGACCACACCGTGATGTTCGCGGCCGATGGCGAACGCGTCGAACTCACCCACAAGGCCAGCTCCCGCATGACCTTCGCCGCCGGCGCCGTCCGCGCCGCCGTCTGGCTCTACGACAAGCCGCCCGGCATCTACGACATGCAGGACGTGCTGGGGTTGAAATAGGCTCAAGACACAAGACTTGAGACGGCCCGCGTTTTTCAAACTGCTTTTCTTGTGCCTTCCGTCTTGAAGTCTTCCGTCTCCCGAAGGGCTGGAATCGCCCTCGGCTCGAATCTCGGCAACCGCCTCCGCCACCTGCAGGATGCCCGCGACCTGTTGCAACGCATCGCCGAACCCGGCAGCCTGCTTCAAGCCCCGATCTATCAGACCGAGCCGGTCGCCTGCCCGCCGGAGTCGCCGGATTTCTACAACACCGTCGTCGAGATCCGCTACGCCGGCAGCGCCCACGACCTGCTCGACGCCACCCAGGCCATCGAGTTCCGCCTCGGACGCATCGCCTCGCCGGAACGAAACGCCCCGCGGGTCATCGACGTCGACATCCTCTACTTCGGCGAGGAGCGGATCGACGGCGAACTGCTCGATCTCCCCCACCCTCGCCTGACCTCGCGCCGCTTCGTCCTCCAGCCGCTGGCCGACATCCGGCCGGATCTCGTCCTCCCCGGCGATCAGGTTTCTATTGCGGAACACCTCCACCACCTTGATTCTCGCGAGCCGCCGCTCGTCACCGTGCAAGCCGTCTGGTAATCCCCTTTCTCCCGTGACCGGATTCGAAAAAGCTGCCGCCATCGCCGCCCGGAAACACTCCGGCCCGACGGTGTCGATGCTGACCGCCTACGACTACCCGACCGCGCGGCTTTTCGATGAAGCGGGCATCGATGCTCTGCTCGTCGGCGATTCGCTGGGAATGGTCGTTCTCGGTTACCCGGATACCACCCATGTCACGCTGGACCAGATGCTCCACCACGTGGCCGCCGTGGCCCGGGCAAAGCCGCGCGCCTTGGTCATCGGCGATCTTTCCATCGGCACTTACCCCGACCCCGTCACGGCGCTCGCCAACGCCCGCAAACTCGTCGCCGCCGGGGCCGAAGCGGTGAAGCTCGAAGGCGGCCTCCGCCAGGCAGACAAAGTCCGCGCCATCGTCAATGCCGGCATTCCCGTTTGCGGCCACCTCGGCATGCTGCCCCAGCGCGTGCTGGAAGAAGGCGGCTACAAGAAGAAGGGCAAGACGCCGGAGCAAAGCGCCGCCTTGCTCGAAGGCGCCCTCGCTTTGGTCGATGCCGGCGTGTTCGCCATCGTGCTTGAAAGCGTGATACCCGCCACCGCCGCCTGGCTCACCGCACAACTCCCGGTGCCGACCATCGGCATCGGCTGCGGCGACCACACCTGCGACGGCGAGGTCGCGGTCGCCACCGACCTGTTAGGCAGCTACCCGTGGTTCGTCCCGCCCTTCGCCAAGCCGGAAGCCAACCTGGCACCCCAGATCCGCGCCGCCGCCGCCGCTTACAAGGCTAGGGTCGCCGCAGCAGCAGCCCCAGAAAGGAATCCCCTTTCTCAGGATGACGCTGGCAAAAGCCAAGCCGCTGGAATAGCTTCGTCTCATGAAGCTTGAAGAAATCGCTGCTGCCGCATCCAAGCTGACGGAGGAAGAGCGCGCCTCCCTCGCCTCCCGCTTGCTTCACGGCCTCGAAAGTCCCGCCTATCAGGTCCCGGATAGCGAAATCTTGGACCGGATGGACGAGGCCGAGAAGGATCCCACCGTCTGGCTAACCTTCGATCAATTGGTCTCCGGCCTGAAACGTCGTGGAGCTTAGGTATCACCGCCGGGTCCAAGCTGACTTGAACCGGATCCTTGAAGAGCTTGGTTCGGTATCAGAAAGTCTGTCGGATGACTTTTTCGCGGAGTTTGTGGCGGCCGTGGAGAAGGTTGGCTCGAACCCCCGCTTCTTTCACTTCGATTCCTCCGGCCTGCGACGATGCAATCTCGACCGCTTCCCTTACCACTTTCTCTACGACATCCGTCGCGACCACATCCGGGTGTGGGTCGTTCGACATGATCGCAGGAATCCCTCCCTCGGACTTCGACGATTTACCCGATAGCCCCATGGTCAGCCCCGAAAAACAAGCCGCCCTCGAAGCCCGGATGGCCGCCCTCGGCATCACGGAGGACGACCTTGTGGAGAAGTTCGTCCTCGGCTCGGGCTCCGGCGGTCAGAAGATCAACAAGACCTCCTCCTGCGTTTACCTCAAGCACGTCCCCACCGCCATCGAGGTCAAGTGCCAGGCCCACCGCTCGCGGGAAATGAACCGTTTCCATGCCCGCGAGGAACTCTGCGACCGGATCGAAGGCATCCGCCGGGACAAGGCGCAGGCAAGGATCGACGAGGTGGAGAAACTCCGCCGCCAGAACCGCCCGCTGTCCCGCCGGTCCAAGCAGCGCTCGGTCGCCGACAAGCGCAAGACCTCGCAGAAGAAGTCGATGCGCCGTTCACCGCGTGGCGACGATTGACTTCCCCTTTCCGGCCGCCCTGCCCATCCTGCCGCCATGAAAACCTACCACGATCTCCTGCGCGACGTTCTCCAGAACGGCGAATCCCGCGCGGATCGCACCGGCACCGGCACCCTCTCGGTCTTCGGCCGCCAGGCCCGATACGACCTCCGCGAGGGCTTCCCCTGCCTCACTACCAAGAAGCTCCACCTCCGCTCGATCATCCACGAGCTGCTGTGGTTCCTCAAAGGCGAGACCAACATCGCCTATCTCAAGGAAAACGGCGTCAGGATCTGGGACGAGTGGGCCGATGCCGAAGGCGAGCTCGGCCCGGTTTACGGACGCCAATGGCGCTCCTTCCCCGCCCCCGACGGCCGCAGCGTCGACCAGATCGCCGAGCTGGTCCACGGCCTCAAGGGCGACCCGCATTCGCGCCGCCATATCGTGGTCGCCTGGAACCCCGGCGAGCTCAACCGGATGGCCCTTCCGCCCTGCCACTGCCTGTTCCAATTCTTCGTCCACGATCCGGAATCCGACCGCCCCGGACTCTCCTGCCAGCTCTACCAGCGCTCGGCCGACCTCTTCCTCGGCGTCCCCTTCAACATCGCCTCCTACGCCCTGCTGACCCAGATGCTGGCCCAGGTTTGCGGTTACGAAGCCCGCGAATTCATTCACACCTTCGGCGACCTCCATCTCTACAAGAATCACCTCGACCAGGCCAACGAGCAGCTCACCCGCGCCCCGCGCCCGCTGCCGACGATGTGGATCAATCCGGCGGTCACCGAGATCGACGGTTTCACCTTCGACGACTTCCGCCTCGATAACTACGAACCCCACCCGCACATCAGGGCGGAGGTTTCGGTGTAAGCCGCCATGCTCCGCTTCGAACACCGGGAGGAAAAGCCGATCACTACCCGGCATTTCGTGCTACGGATGCTGCGTTCCGCAGCAATCGCTGGCATTGTCATCTTCTCAGCGCTCGCGGTTGGCATCGCCGGTTACCATTGGCTCGGCGGCCTCGGCAGGACGGATTCCTTCCTCAACGCCTCCATGATCCTCGGCGGGATGGGCCCCGTCGATCCGATGCCCACCGCCACCGCAAAGATCTTCGCCGGCTGCTACGCCCTGTTTTCCGGGCTGGTATTCATCGCGCTGGCGGGTTTCCTCGTCGCGCCGGTCGCCCATCGCGTGCTCCATCGCTTCCACTACCCCGACGACCAAGACCAAGATTCATGAGCCGCCTGATCGCCATCGTCGCCATGACCCCGGACCGCGTGATCGGCCGCGACGGAACCTTGCCCTGGCACCTGCCGGAAGACCTCGCGTTTTTCAAGCGGACGACCTCCGGCCACCCGATCGTCATGGGCCGCAAGACCTACGAATCGATCGGCCGGCCGCTGCCGAAACGCCGCAATATCGTGCTGACCCGCGACCCCGGTTGGCAGGCCGCGGGCGTCGAGGTCATCCACTCGCCGGACCAGCTTCCGGAAGTCGACGGACCCGTCTTCATCATCGGCGGCGCGGAAATTTACGCCGCCTTCCTCGACAAGCTCGACGAATTGCTGGTATCCCGGGTCCACGAATCGCACCCCGGGGACACCCGCTTCCCGGAGTTCGAGCACCTCTTTGCCAATCCCGAAGTCGTGGAGACCCACGACGCCTTCCAAGTATTCCGTTACTCCCGCTAACCTCATTCCCGCCATGGCCCAGACATTCGAACTCGAAGGAACCCTCAAGCAGCTTTTCGAAACCCAGACCTTCGCCAGCGGCTTCGCCAAGCGCGAGTTCGTGGTCGAGGTGCCCGATGGCAAGTATCCGCAGATGCTCAAGTTCGAGTGCGTCAAGGACAAGATCTCCATGCTCGAGGGCGTCAAGATCGGCGACCCCGTGAAAGTGGCGTTCGACATCCGCGGCAGCGAATACAAGGAGCGCTTCTACGTGAACCTCAACGCCTGGAAGATCACCAAGGGCGAAGGCGGCGACGGCGAATCCCGCATCGAGCGCGATCCGGTGAATTCCTCCTTCGATTCCCAGTTCGACAACGAACCGGAATCCTCCGACGACATCCCGTTCTGATCATCGCCCGGTTGACCGGATCACGGACGTCACCGCATTCCTGAATATCGGACGAAGGAAGCCGGAGCACTGCTCCGGGCGGAGGCGGGCCTGTCCCTGTGGCTTGCGATCCGAAGCTTGGGTCTCATGCGGTGCAGGGCCGTGGTCCGTTTTGCTAGGTCCGGCCTGCCGGACCAGCAATTCGCGGTCCATTGCACCATCCCCCCCCGGCCCGAAAACAACGGTTGCCTATTCCTGAATTTATCGTGACGATGGATCTCGTCATGAACAATCCCGTCACGTTCACCCGCGCCCTCGCCGACGACACTCGCTGGCGGATCGTCCGGCTGGTGATGGACGACGCCCTCTGCGTCTGCGAACTCGCCGACATTCTCGGCATGCCGCAGTCCTCGGTCTCCAGCCACGTCCAGATCATCCGCAAGGCCGGCCTGCTCGAAAGCGAGAAATGCGAGAAATGGACCTATTTCCGTATCACCCGCGAGCACCTGCCGCTGGTCCGAGCCATCGCCAGGCATTTCCCCGGCGAAGAACTCTACCCGAAAGACCCCGCTAGCGCCGCCAAACGCCTTTCCCAGCGCGACAACTCCTGCTGCCCCGGTCCAAAGCGACTCGCCACCCGGCGCAAATCCAAAGCCTCATTATGAACCTCTCCGACCTCAAATCGCTGCTCCGCCAGCACGCCGACCGCCACTTCCGCATCCAGCTCCCCGACGGTGCCGCGGTCCCCGTCTCCTTCCACGTCACCGAAGTCGGCCGCGTGCAAAAGACCTTCCTCGACTGCGGCGGCACGCTCCGGGAAACCCTGACCTGCCAGCTTCAGGTCTGGGTCGGCCAGGACTACGACCACCGCATCGAGACCGGCAAGATGGCCTCCATCCTCGACAAGGCGAAGGCTTACCTCCCCGACGAGTCCGTCCCGGTGGAGATCGAATACGAGGACCGCGTGATTTCCCAATACACCCTCGCCGGCCACGAGATCACCGCCGACGCCGTGGTTCTCCAACTTGCCCACAAGCATACCGAGTGCCTCGCGCCCGAACTCTGCGGCCTCCCCTCGCTCAACCGCCTGCCCGCCATCGGCGGCAAGAGCCCCTGCTGCGGCCCCGCCGGCTGCTGTTAGACCATGAGACGCCCCCTCGCCGAATTCCTCGGCACCTTCATCCTGATTTTCGCCGGCACCGGAGCCATTGTGATCAACCAGTCCTCCGGCGGCGTCATCGGCCACGCCGGGATCGCGCTGACCTTCGGCCTGGTCGTGCTCGCGATGATCTACACTTTCGGCGACATCAGCGGCGCGCACCTGAACCCCGCCGTCACGATCGCCTTCGCCGCGGCCAAGCGCTTTCCGTGGAATGAAGTCCCGCCCTATCTCGGAGCCCAGCTCGCCGGTGCCTTCGCCGCCAGCGGACTGCTCAAGTTCCTCTTCCCCGGCCCCGGCACGCTCGGCGCCACCTTGCCCGCCGGCAGCGCCTCGCAAAGCTTCGTCCTCGAAGTCGTCCTCACCGCGATCCTGATGCTGGTCATCCTCAGCGTCTCGACCGGTTCAAAAGAAAAGGGCATCACCGCCGGCATCGCCATCGGCGCGGTCGTCGGCCTCGAGGCCATGTTCGCCGGCCCCATCTGCGGGGCCTCGATGAATCCCGCCCGCTCCCTCGCCCCGGCCCTCGTCAGCGGCCACCTCCAGCATCTCTGGCTCTACCCCGCCGCCACCGTCCTCGGCGCCCTCCTCGCCGTCCCCCTCTGCCTCGCCGTCCGCGGCCCCACTTCTTCGTCCTCTAACCACTGATCACTGCTCACTGATCACTTTCCACTTCATGAAGCCCACCATCTTAATTCTTTGCACCGGCAACTCCTGCCGCAGCCACATGGCCGAAGGCATCCTGCGCGCCGCCGCCGGCGATCTGCTCAATGTCCAGAGCGCCGGCTCCAAACCCGCCGGTTACGTCCACCCGCTCGCCATCAAGGCGCTGGCTGAGATCGGCATCGATATCTCCGCGCACCACTCCAAGCACATGGACGAGTTCCTGTCGCAGGACGTCGAAACCGTCATCACCGTCTGCGGCAATGCCGACCAGGCCTGCCCGATGTTCCCCGGCCAGCTCAACCGCCACCACTGGGGCTTCGACGACCCCGCCCACGCCACCGGCACCGAAGACGAACAGATGGCCGTCTTCCGCCGCGTCCGCGACGAGATCCGCAAGGTCTTCGAAGCCTACGCCGCCGGCCGCCGCGACTCGAGGTAGCGCGATATCCTCCGCCGGCGAAGTCCGCGAACTTCAGCCAGTGATTGGTCATAAATGCGGAGCGCCCGGGAAACCCTCGCGTAGTGTTGAAGCGGTGGACGCGTCTTCATCCACGAGAACGCTCCACACTTCCTGAAACTCCCAATCGCATGAAAACCATCCAAGTCTACGACCCCGCGATGTGCTGCTCCACCGGCATTTGCGGCACCGATATCGACCCCGATCTCGTCAACTTCGCCGCCCTGCTGGCCCAGCTCGCGAACCACGGGATCCAGATCGAACGCCACAATCTGGGCCAGCAGCCGATGGCCTTTGCGAAGAACCTGGAAGTCAGGGAACTGTTGCAAACGGAAGGAGCCGATGTCCTGCCGCTGATCTTCTGGGATGGAGCGCTACGGCTCAAGGGACGCTATCCGACCAAGGACGAACGCCCCACTTGGATCCGTGCCGCCCTTGGAAAGGAAGAGGTGTCTTCGTGAAACTCCCCAACTACCAACCCGATCCCGCCACCACCACCCGCTTCCTCTTTTTCACCGGCAAGGGAGGCGTGGGCAAAACCTCCCTGTCCTGTGCCACCGCCTTGAAGCTCGCGGACGCCGGGAGACGGGTGCTGCTGGTCAGCACCGACCCCGCCTCGAACCTCGACGAGGTGCTGGACACCAAGCTCTTCAACCACCCCACCCCGATCGCCAGCGCGCCGGGCCTGGATGCGATGAACATCAACCCGGTCGATGCCGCAGCGGCCTACCGTGAACGCCTGATCGGACCGATGCGCGGACTGCTGCCGGAGTCGGCGCTGCGCAGCATGGAAGAGCAGCTCTCCGGCTCCTGCACGGTGGAGATCGCCGCCTTCGACGAATTCTCGGGCCTGATCGGCGATCCCGCGGCATCGAAAGACTACGACCACGTGATCTTCGACACCGCGCCGACCGGTCACACGCTGCGGCTGATGAGCCTGGCGAAGGCGTGGGACCAGTTCCTCGACAGCAACACCAGCGGCACCTCCTGCCTCGGCCCGCTGGCCGGCTTGGAGAAGCAGCGCTCGATTTATGAGGCGACGGTCAACACCCTCGCCAATGCCGCCGCCACCACCCTGGTGCTGGTGAGCCGTCCCCAGCTCTCCGCCCTGCGCGAGGCCGAACGCACCGCCGGCGAATTGCGCGCGCTCGGCGTGGGCAATCAGACGCTGGTCATCAACGGCACCTTCGAGACGAAGTGCCCGGATGACCTGACCTCGCAAGCCTTGCAACACCGTGGCAAGGCCGCGATGACCGCCGCGGCATCGTTCATCGGCAGCCTGCCCAGTTTCATTGTCCCGCTGCGGCCGATCAACATCCTCGGCATCGACGGCTTGCGCGCCCTGTTGAAGGACGACGAGAACACCGCGGCAGCCTCGTTCCACCGCACCGATTGGACCGCGCCGGACATGGATAGCCTCGAGGATCTTGTGGCCACCATCGAACAACAAGGCCACGGGGTCGTGATGACCATGGGCAAGGGCGGTGTCGGCAAGACCACCGTGGCCGCTGCTATCGCCGTCATGCTCGCGCGGCGCGGCCATGCCGTCCACCTCAGCACCACCGATCCCGCCGCGCACCTCGCCCAGACCCTGGCCGGCCAGGTGCCCGGGCTCACCTTGAGCAAGATCGATCCCGCCGCCGAAACCGCCCTCTATCAGAGCGAGGTCATGCAGGCCCAGGGCGCGGCGATGGACGAGGCCGGCCGCTCCTTGCTCGAGGAAGACCTGCGCTCGCCCTGCACCGAGGAAATCGCCGTCTTCCGCGCCTTTGCCCGCGAAGTGGCACAAGGCAGCGACCGCTTCGTCGTCCTCGATACCGCCCCGACCGGCCACACCCTGCTCCTGCTCGATGCCAGCGAAGCCTATCAGCGGGAAATCGAGCGACAGGCCCGCAGCAGCCAACCGGAAGAGGTTCTGAAGCTGTTAGAGCGCCTTCGCGATCCCACTTTCACCCGCATGCTCTTGGTCACCCTGCCCGAGGCCACGCCCGTCCATGAAGCCGCCGCGCTGCAGGAAGACCTCCGCCGCGCCCGCATCGAGCCATTCGCGTGGGTGATCAATCAAAGCCTGCTCGACAGCGGATCCTGCGATCCACTCCTCCAACGCCGCGAGGAAGCCGAACACCGCTACCTGCGCGAGGTCGTCGAAAAGCACGCCACCCGCACCGCCTGGCTCCCTTGGCAAGCCGAGGAGCCCACCGGCCCGGACGCACTGGCACGATTGGCAGCAACGAAACGTCATCCGATCCTCCTCCCCGACGCATGAGCGAGGAACCGAAATCCATGAGCCTGTTCGAGCGCCAGCTCACCTTGTGGGTCGGACTCTGCATCGTCGCCGGCATCGGACTCGGCAAGCTCGCGCCCGACCTCGCGAAGTCGCTCGATGCGATGGCAATCTACGTGAACGGCGCGCCCGTGGTCTCCATCCCGATCGCCATCTGCCTCTTCTTCATGATGTATCCCATCATGGTGAAGATCGATTTCAGCGAGGTCGTGAAAGCCGGACGCAATCCGAAGCCGGTGCTGCTCACACTGCTCGTGAACTGGGGCATCAAGCCCTTCACCATGCTCGGCATCGCCACCCTGTTCCTCGGCGGCTGGTTCAAGGACCTGCTGCCTGGCACCGAGGTCGTGAAGGACGGCAGCACCGTCGAACTCTACCGCTCCTACATCGCCGGGGCCATCCTGTTAGGCATCGCGCCCTGCACCGCGATGGTGTTGGTCTGGAGCCATCTCGCGAAGGGCAATCAGGGCCACACCCTGGTGATGGTGGCGGTCAATTCCCTCACCATGCTTTTCCTCTACGGCCTGCTCGGCGGCTGGCTGCTCGGAGTGAACAAGATGCCGGTGCCCTGGGAAGCGCTGCTGCTTTCCGTCGGCATCTACGTCGCGCTGCCGCTGGTCGCCGGCTACTTCTCCCGCGTCTGGATCATGAAGACCAAGGGCCCGCAGTGGTTCGCGGAAAAGTTCCTGCGCTTCCTGACCCCGGTTTCCGTCATCGCCCTCCTCGCGACGCTGGTCCTGCTGTTCAGCTTCAAGGGCGAGACCATCCTCGCTAATCCGCTGACCATCCTGTGGATCGCCATTCCGCTGGCCATCCAGACGCTGCTAATCTTCGCGATCACCTACGCCGCGGCAAAATTACTGCGTTTCTCGTACGAAGACGCCGCGCCAAGCGCGATGATCGGCGCGTCGAACCACTTCGAAGTCGCCATCGCCACCGCCGTGATGCTCTTCGGCCTCAGCTCCGGCGCCGCACTCGCCACCGTGGTCGGGGTGCTGATCGAAGTACCGCTGATGCTGTTGCTCGTCCGCGTCTGCCAGCGGACGAAGGGTTGGTTTCCGGCTTGAGGGGAATTTCATCGGTCGTTCATCAGGAGCGCACGTCGGGCGATCGGGATGCCGATGCGGATCACCGCACACGAGATGAAACATCCATCCAGCATCAAGGAAGCCCACCCGAACCATCCCCTGCAAATCACGAGATCTTCGGAATGGATCGCCCATTTTCAGATCAACGCGGCAACCCAGCGACCCATTCCATGGGAGCTGGGGGCCGCGGTGAGCAATGAGGAACTGTCCGCCATTTCCGATTCCCTCCGCGCTTGGCAACTGGGCGAGACATCGGACGGTTCCCATCTGATGGAAGCCGCCCGCCACTATGCCGTTTCCATCGGCGATCCGGAATTCGTCGACGCGGTCCGGCTTTTCATCGCGGAAGAGCAGCGCCACGGCGCGAATCTCGGCCGCTTCCTCGATCTGGCCGGCGTTCCCCACGCCCGAGCCAACTGGGGCGACAGCCTGTTCCGGGCGATCCGCTACGCCCTACCCCGGATGGAGACCTGGGTCACGCCGGTCGTCATGGTCGAGACCCACGCCCTCATCTATTACAATGCACTGCGGCGGGCGACGCGTTCTCCGGTCTTGCGGGCGATCTGCGGTCAAATCCTCGCGGATGAAGTGACCCACATCCGCTTCCAGTGCGAGCGCGTCGCGATCCTTCATCGCACCCGCCCGGCGTGGCTGCGACGGTTCACGATCGGCTTTCAAAAGCTGATGTTCGCCGGAGTGACGCTCGCCATCTGGGCCGGCCACCGCAAAGCACTACAGGCGGGAGGATACGACATCACCCTTTTCTGGCGGACCGGATGGCGGAAGATGAACCGGGCCTGGAAGGCCATGTCGCCCGGACGCTACCGCTTTGCCGGACCTCCGCTCGCACCGCGACCGGAATGCATGGTCCTGGCGATGAAGGCACCGCAGCCCCGGCGATGAGCCGCGACACCGGGCCATGGAGGGAAGGCATCAGAAACCGTGACGACTTCCGCCCCGTATGGTCCTTGCCGGGTGGCCGACTGCCCCGAAGCTCGACACCCGCACCCATGAGATCGACCCGCCGTCACGTTCTCCTGGCCGGCTTCCGACTCGCCCCTCTTCCTTGGCACTTGGAACTTCTCACTTGGAACTTAGATTCCTCCCATGCCTCGCGCTGTTATCCACGGGATCTTCACCTCCCCCGGCCACAATTACTTCGGCCACCACGACCGCGCTCCAGGCGAGCACTCGATCGTGGAGCATGAATCGGTCGAACTGGTCGCTGGAAAGGGCATCCCCGGCGACCGGTTCTTCGAATGGAAGGACGACTACAAGGGCCAGCTCACCCTGATCGACCGCGGCGTGATCGATGACATCCGCCAGTACTCCGAAAACCCCGACCTCCCCGCCTCCGCTTTCCGCCGCAACGTCGTGGTCTCCGGCATCGATCTCAACCACCTCGTCGGCCGCGTCTTCCGCCTCGGCGACGCCTTGCTCGAAGGCACCCAGAAGTGCGCTCCGTGCTACTGGATGGACCAGGCCTGCGGCAAGGCCGGCACCGAAAAGCTGATGCACGACCGCGGCGGCCTCCGTTGCCGGATCCTGGAAAGCGGGACATTGCGGACCGGCGTGGCGGAGTTTTCCGGTTGAGCTCAAAACGGAGGGGAAATCTTGCAAGTTCCCTGTGAGAAAACGATTCCTGCCGCCGTATCGCGGAGATGCCCTTCGCTTCCCTGAAGCATTCCGTCGCTCTTTCTCTCGCTCTTTCCGCGGGTGCCACCGGCTCGGAGTCCTTCGAGCGCGCCCGGCTGGTCCTGGAGACCAAGTGCCCGTCCTGCCACTGCCCGGAGAAAACCAAGGGCGAGCTGCTGCTCACGACCCGCGAGGAGTTCCTCAAGGGCGGCGAGTCCGGCGCCAGCCTCGACCTCGAACATCACGACAAATCCGAACTGTTGGTCCGCGTGAAGCTCGAGGAGGATCACGACGAGATCATGCCGCCCAAGGGCAAGCCGCTCGATCCCGAGCAGGTCGCCGCCTTGGAAAGCTGGATCAAGGAAGGCGCGCCTTGGCCGGAAGGCATCGTGCTCGCCCCCCGCCCGAAGACCGCCCTCCCGGACTGGAACGCGCCCGCCGACCCCGCCATCGGGACCATCGAAGCCTTCCCGAAAGCCGTCACCCTCGAAACCGCCGCCGATTTCCACAAGGTGCTGGTCGTCGCCCGCTTCAACGACGCCGCCACCCAGGACATCAGCCGCCAGGTCAGGGCGACCCTCGCCGATCCCACCCTCGCCAAGCTCGAAGGCACCCTGCTCAAGCCGCTCAAGGACGGCGCGACCACCCTCACCCTCGAATACCGCGGCCTGAAAACCGAGGTCGCGGTGGTGGTCAAGGACGCCGCCAAGCCGCGCCCGATCTCCTTCCAGCTCGACGTCATGCCGGTGCTTACCTCAGCCGGTTGCAACACCGGCTCCTGCCACGGCTCGGCCCGCGGCAAGGACGGCTTCCACCTCACGTTGTTCGGCTTCGATGCCCAGGGCGACCACTTCCGCCTGACCCGCGAAAATCCCGGCCGCCGCGTCAATCTCGCCCTCCCCGAAGAGTCGCTGCTCGTCACCAAGGCCATCGGCACCGTCCCCCACACCGGCGGCACCCTCTTCAAGAAAGGCAGCGCGCCTTACCAAACCCTCGTCGACTGGATCAAGGCCGGCGCCGAATACGATCCGGGCGAAATCGCCCAGCCGACCGGCATCTCGATCGAACCCGCCCAAGTCGTCCTCAAGGGCGAGGACCTCGAGACCCCGTTCACCGTCAAGGCCACCTACTCCGACGGCACCGACCGCGACGTCACCACGCTTTCCTCTTTCTCCACCTCGAACGACAACTCGGTGTCGATCGATCCCCGCAGCGGCGCATCGAAATCGAAGAACCGCGGCGAGGCCTTCCTCCTCGGCCGCTTCATGACCTTCACCGAAGTCGCCCAAGCGATCGTCATCCCGAAGGACCTCGACTACACCCGGCCCGAGCTCCCCGAGTTCAACTACATCGACAAGCACGTCCACGAGAAGCTCCACAAGCTGCGCATCCTCCCCGCCCCGCTCTGCGACGACGAAACCTTCATCCGCCGCGTCTTCATCGATGTCGTCGGCAAGCTGCCCGAGCCCGCGGAGCGCGAGAAATTCCTCGCCGACCCCAACCCGAAGAAGCGCGAGGCCCTGGTCGACGAACTCATCGCCCGCAAGGAGTTCTCCGAGATGTGGGTGATGAAGTGGGCGGAGCTGCTCCAGATCCGGACCTTCAACAACGGCCCGCAGCAGGTCTCCTACAAGGCCGCCCTCGGCTACTACAATTGGCTGCGTGACCGCATCGCCGGCAACGTCCCCTTCAACCAACTCGTCCGCGAGCTGCTCGCCTCGGAAGGCGGCACCTTCTCCAGCCCGCCGACCAATTTCTTCCAGATCGAGCAGGATGTCCTGAAGCTCACCGAGAACGTCGCGCAGGTCTTCATGGGCACCCGTATCCAGTGCGCGCAGTGCCACAACCATCCTTTCGACCGCTGGACAATGGACGACTACTACGGCTTCGCCTCGTTCTTCGCCCAGGTGAAGCGCAAGCCGGCCGAAGACCCGCGCGAGCGGATCGTGTTCGACGGCGGCGGCGAAGTTCCCCACCTCGTCACCAAGCAGCCGGTCAAGCCGCGCTTCCTCGGCACCGCAACGCCGGACGACTTCGGGAAAAAATCGCGCCGCGAGGCGATGGCCGACTGGCTGACCTCCACCGACAACCCCTGGTTCCCGCGCAACGTGTCGAACATCATGTGGTCGCACTTCTTCGGCGTCGGCATCACCGATCCGGTCGATGACGTCCGGATCTCCAATCCGCCCGCCAACCCTGAGCTTCTCGCAGCACTCTCGAACAAGTTCGTCGAATACAACTACGACATGCGAAAGCTGGTCCGCGACATCTGCACCTCGCGCACCTACCAGCTTTCCAGCGCCACGAACGAGACCAACGCCACCGACACCCGGAACTTCTCCCGCTCCATGGTCCGCCGGATCCGCGCCGAAGTGCTGCTTGATTGCATCTCGCAAGTCACCGCCACACCCAACAAGTTCAAGGGCCTGCCGCTCGGTTCGCGCGCCGTGCAGATCGCCGACGGCAACACCTCGAACTACTTCCTCACCACCTTCGGCCGCGCCACCCGCGCCACCGTTTGCTCCTGCGAAGTGAAGATGGAGCCAAACCTCTCCCAGGCCCTTCATTTGCTCAATGGCGACGCCACCCACAACCGGATCCTGCAAGGCAAGCTGGTCCCGACGATGTGGGAGCAGAAGAAAAGTCCGGAGGAAATCATCCGCCACCTCTACCTGCGGACCGTCAACCGAGAACCCGTCGCCGACGAGCGGACCAAACTCCTCGCCGCCGTGGAGGAGGGCAAGGACGCCACCCAGAAGCAGCAGATCCTCAACGACATCTTCTGGGCGCTGCTGAACTCCAAGGAGTTCATTTTCAACCACTGAACACCGGACTTTCCCGCTCCCGGGAGAACCGTAATGTGAACCTGGCAAGTCGAAGGCTTCATTGCCCACCGACACGGAAATTCAAATAATGTTCAATATTTATTTAAAAAGATTGTCTACCTACGCGATCGCGGGTATTTCATTTTCATGCTGTCCCACCCAGCCAATCAAAACGAACCCGAAGAGGCTTCCGTCGCCACGGCCACTTCTTTGATGCGAAAGGCATCGGCAAACCGCAGGCGGCACCCCACCACGATCTCGGAGGTCCTTGCGCATTTCGACAAGGCCTACTTCCGCGACTGGTTCGTCGAGGGCCCCAAGCTGATGCTCAAGGGCTGCTTCTCCCGCCGCGCCGCTGGCTTCATGATCGCATCGGCCACTCCCGCGATCCTGACCGGACTATTCCTCACTGTTCCCGGGCTGCTTTTTTACACCCCCGAGCACAACGCCTACTTCCACTTCGCCCGGATCCTCGAGGGCGAGGCCGCTTCCGCCATCCCGGTAATTCTCGGAACCATTTCCTCGATCTTCAGCTTCCGCCTGCCGCTGGGCTGAGCCGGACAGTTGCTTCGAGTGTGTTTCCCGATAACAGCCCGGCACGAAGGTGCCGGGCTTTTCGCGTCCACCTTCCCCTGTAGCGGCCGTCTATGACCGCCGCACTTTGCAAACGAAGCCACCCCGGCAGCCCGCATCACCTTCAAGAGCAACCCCGCCCTACGGATACTTCCACTGCTTTTCCCGCAAGATACGGAAGCCCGTTTTCCGTAGTAGGAATCGATTTGGACACGCGCCCTTTCATCCTCGTCGCCATCCCGGCAATCCTCCTCGGCAGCCGATCCAACGCGGCTGACAAGGTCACCTATGACGACCATATCCTGCCGCTCTTCCAACAGAGCTGCTTGAACTGCCACAATCCCGACAAGGCGAAAGGCGGGCTCGACCTCTCGACCTTTTCCGGTGCGATGAAAGGCGGTTCCGGCGGGAAGATCGCCGAACCCGGCGACACCGGCTCCAAGCTCATCGCGGTGGTGCTCCAAACGTCCGAACCCAAGATGCCGCCCGAAGGCGACAATCTCGGTGCCGACCAGATCAACTTGCTGAAGGCATGGATCGAAGGCGGCCTCCTCGAAACCAAAAGTTCCGCCGCTCGCAAGCCGACCAAGCCCAAATTCGACACCGCCCTGACCTCGGCGCCCGATGCCAAGCCGGAGGGCCCGCCGCCGATGCCCGAGCACGTGCTGCTCGAACCGCCGCAACTCGCACCCCGCGCCGCCTCGGTCCATGCCATCGCCTCGTCGCCTTGGGCACCGCTGCTCGCCGTCACGGGCCAGCGGCAGGTTCTGCTGTTCGATACCAATTCGTTCGAACTCACCGGCATCCTGCCCTTTCCCGAAGGCGACCCCGTCTCGCTCGCCTTCACGCCGAACGCCCGCTACCTGATCGTCGGCGGCGGCGTGCCGGGCAAATCCGGCGTCACGGTGACCTTCGACGTCGTCACCGGCGAGCGCATGCTGGTCGCCGGCAAGGAGTTCGACAGCGTGCTCGCCGCCGACCTCAAGCCCGACCTTTCGGTGATCGCCACCGGCTCCCCGTCGCGGCTGATCAAGATCTGGAAGTCCGAGGACGGCTCCCAGCTCCACTCGATCAAAAAGCACACCGAGTGGGTCACCGCGGTCGATTTCTCGCCCGACGGCATCCTGCTCGCCACCGGCGACCGCAACGGCGGCGTCTGGGTCTGGGAAGCCGACAGCGCCGGGGAATTCCACACCCTGCGCGCCCACCAGGCCGCCATCACGGCGACCGCCTTCCGCGCCGATTCGAACCTCCTCGCCAGCGCCTCCGAAGACGGCACGGTCCGCTTCTGGGAAATGAACGGCGGCACCGAGGTCAAGAAGATCGATGCCCATCCCGGCGGCGTGCTCGCCTTCGCCTGGACCCGCGACGGCTCCTTCATCACCTCCGGCCGCGACCGGGTCGTGAAGCTCTGGAAGTCCGATTTCAATCTGCTGCGCGAGTTCAAAGAGCAGCCCGACCTGCCGGTCGCCGTCGCCTTGGACTCCGAAGGCAAGCGGGCCTTCGCCGCCGACTACCGCGGCCAGATCACCGTCTGGGACGTGGCCAGCGGCAACCCGGCCGGCAGCTTCGATGCGAATCCCCCCTCGATCGCCCAGCGCCTCATTTCCCTGCGCGAGGAAATCCGCAAGCACCCCGAAACCGTCATCGCGGCGGAAGCAGCCGCCAACGCCGCGAAGCAAAAGCTCGAAGTAACCCGCAAGGCCCTCGCCGACGCCGAAGCCGCGCTGAACCAATCGCGAGAACTCCACGCCGCCGCCGCGAAAGGCCGCCAGGAGATCGAGCAGCGGCTCGCGGCGCTCAACCAGCAGCTTCCACCCAAGAAGGAACAAGCCGCCCAGTCGCGCGCCAAACTCGATGCCGTCACCGCGGAAGCCACCGCCAAGCGCGCGGGCATCGCGGCCGTTGATCAGCGAATCGCCACCGCCGACCAGGAGGCGCAGGCCGCTGCCGCCGAATTGAAGCGGCTGGAAGATGAACTCGCCAAAGCCCGCGCCGAGAATCGCAACGACGCGCTCGCCGGCCTCGAAGCCGGGATCGGTGCCCAGCGTCCGAAGTCCGAAGCCGCCGCCGCCGCGCTGGAGCAGATCCGCTCGGAGCGCGCCCGCGAAGTGGGCGCCCTCGCCGAGATCGAGGCCCGCCACAAGGCCGCCACCGAAGAAACCGTGAAGCTCGACACCGAGGTCGGCGCTCTTTCGAAAGACGTCGAAACCCTGCCCGCCACCCTGGTCGGAGCGACCCAAGCCGCGGCCGCCGCCGAAGCCAAAGTCAAAGAGCGCGAGGCCGCCGTGCCCACCGCTCGCGACGCCGTCCCACCGGTCGAGAAAGCCGCAAATAGTGCCGCTGCCGCACTCGAACAAGCCAAGCAGCATCTCCCTTGGCTCCAAGACCGAGAGCGCCACTGGACTGCCGCAGAGATCAACGCCCAGGCGATCAAGATTCGCGCCGCGGCCGAACTCCAGAACACCGAAGCCGAGTCGCTGGTCGCCGAATTCGAAGAACTCGCCAAGTCCGTCGACGAGCAACTCGCCGTTCTCGTGCCAGCCCGCCAATCGATCGCCGACCTTGCTGCCAAGCACGCGGCTTTGGTCAAAGCGGAGCCACCCGCCGACCCGAAGACGCTCGCCGATTCGGAGTCCGCCCTCGCCGCCGCCCGCAAAAGCCTCGCCGATCTCGAAGCCAAGCTCGCCGCCAACTCCGCCGAACTCGCCGCAGCCAAAGCCAAGGTCGACAGCACCCTGCCCGCCGCCCAAGCCCTGCGCGCCCGGGCCGATGACCTCAAGGCCCGCTACTTCGCACTCCGCGCTGCGAAATAGCAGCGCCCTGGCCTTGCACCGCCGCCCCCGATGAGGGAAACCCGGCGCGTGGAACGTGAGGGATTGCCGCTCGACCGACGCCTGCGCCAGGAAATCCTGCTCGCCCGCGAACGGGTCTACCGCTTCGGCCAGCCGACGCCGCTGGAATACCTGCCGTTCGAAGGCATCGACATCTGGGTCAAGCGCGAGGACCTCTCGCCGATCAAGGCCTACAAGTGGCGCGGCGCCTGCAACCGCATGGCCGTCCTCACCCCCGCCGAAAAGGCCGCGGGCGTCGTCACCGCCTCGGCCGGCAACCACGCCCAAGGCGTCGCCCTCGCCGCCCGCTCGCTCGGCATCCAAGCCCGCATCTACATGCCCCGCTCCACTCCGAAGGTGAAGCAATCTGCCGTCCGACACCACGGCGGCGACCGCGTGGAGATCCTCCTCTCCGGCGATAGCTACGACGACGCCGTCACCGCCGCCCGCGCCGATGCCGCTGCGAGCGGAGCGATCTACGTTCACGCTTATGACGACCTCCAGGTGATGGCCGGCCAGGGCACCCTCGCCGACGAGGTCGTGCTCTCCGGCCACGGCCCCTTCGATGCCGCCTACCTGCAAATCGGCGGCGGCGGCATGGCAGCTGGCGTTTCTACCTGGCTGAAGACCTACTGGCCGGACATCGAAATCATCGGCGTCGAAGGCGAAGGCCAGGCCTCGATGAAAGCCGCGCTCGAAGCCGGTCATCCGGTCACCCTCGACCAGGTCGACATCTTCTGCGACGGCACCGCCGTGCGGAAGGCCGGCGAGCTGCCCTTCGAGATCTGCCGCGAATCGCTCGACCGCATGGTCACCGTCAGCAACGCCGAGGTCAGCCGCGCCATCCGTACCCTGTGGGAAGGCCTGCGCTGCGTCTCAGAGCCGGCCGGAGCGATGGGCCTCGCCGCGGTGATGAAGGAGCGCGCCGCGATGGTCGGCAAGAAGGTGCTCGTCATCCTCTGCGGCGCCAATGTCGATTTCCTCCAGCTCGGCCTCATCGCCCAGTCCGAAGGTGCTTCGCAAAGTGCCTCCCGCACCCTGCGAGTCCGCATTCCCGAACGCCCCGGCACCATGCTGGAACTCCTCGACACTTGCTTCGAAGGCCTGAACATCGCCGATTTCCAATACGGCAAGACCCACGCTAGCGAGGCCTGGCCCGCCTTCACCATCACCGCCGAGCAACCCGAGGTGTTAGAGGCTCTCCCGGCAAAACTCGAGGCCGGCGGCTTCCTCTGGGAAGACCTCACCGGCGCCATCGACATCGCCTTCCGCGCCATCCCACTGCGCGGCGACTTGCTGACTTGTCCCGCGTTCCTCAGGCTCGATTTCTACGAGCGCGCCGGTGCCCTCCACGACTTCCTCGACAATCTCGTCCGCGGCCGCGCCAGCCTCTGCTACTTCAACTACCGCCAATCCGGCGAACGCATCGGCCGCGCCCTCATCGGCCTCGACTTCGCCGATGAAACCAAGCGCCGCGAGTTCCTCGGATCCGTTCCCGAACAAGGCGAAGGCTACCGATCCTGCAAGCCGGTGGACGAGGCCACGAGCCGCAGGCTCACCGCCCTGTAGCGGCCGCGTCTATGACCCCCGCACTTTGTAAACGTAGCCACCCCGAAAGCCCGCTTCACCCCAAGCACGAAACCGCCTTCCCGTTGCTTCGTTTACATCCACCGGCGGTCGCAGACCGCCGCTACATCCCTATTTGCGGCGCGTCTGCGACCGCCGCACTTTGCAACCGAAGCCACCCTCACCGCCCGCCTCACCCCGGGAAAGAACCCACCCACCCTCGCTTCCTCCCATCCAACGACGGTCCCAGACCGCCGCGACGTTTCTACTGCTCCACCATCGGATGGATCTCCCCCGCGTACGGCCATCCTTCGGCAAGCTCACACAGTCCGGCACGAACAGGATTCTCTTTCATGTAGAGCCACTTCTCCGCATGGGACTCGTGCCCCCTCAGCAAATGATCGAAGAACCCCTTCTGCCAGTGCGGGGCTGGTATCCCCTCGGACCGCCATTGCTTCGACAAAGAATTCTTCAACGACTTCATCCACCCGGATAGCGTCGCAGGTCCCGGAAGGATGCAAACGAACAAATGCAGGTGATCCGGCATCAGCACGTAGCGCCCCACGATGACGCCGTGGTCTGTAGCAGCATGACAGAAGGTAACAAACGCGGCATGGCTCGTGTCAGATGCCAGTATCCTCTTCCGATCAAACGTGCACGCTGTGATAAAATAGACAGGCGAATCCGAATTGACCCAGTCGAGACGGCGAAGTCGCTCCATGGCGGCGTCCTATCAGACCCGACTACCTGGCGCAATAAAGCGAAGCGACATTTCACGCATGCGGCGCGTCTGCGACCGCCGCACTTTGTAACCGAAGCCACCCTCACCGCCCGCTTCACCCCCTCGAACAGACCCACCCTCCCGTCGCTTCATTACAGTCTCCGGCGGTCATAGACACGCCGCTACATCCTCACTTGTAGGGGCGCGTCTGCGACCGCCGCACTTTGCAACCGAAGCCACCCTCTCCGCCCGCTTCACCCCCTCGAACAGACCCGTCCTCCCGTCGCTTCATTATCGTCACCGGCGGTCATAGACGCGCCGCTACATTCTGAACCCCACCTCACGCCCCACCCCGCAGAATCTCCAGCGGCGGATGTTCGCAAACCCCGCGGCTCAGCAGCAACCCGCCAATCACCGACACGCCGGTCGCGGTCGCGAAGGCGACCCCTAACAGGCCGAAGTCCGGCCACATCGACGCCTTGAAGACGAACTTCGCCAGCGCCGCATTCGCCGCCACCGCCAGCAGCACGCCGGTCAGCGCCGATAGGAGCCCCAGTGCCGCATATTCGATCGTCAGGATCACCCGCACCTGCCGCGCCGAGGCCCCGAGCGTCCGCAGCAGCACGCTCTCTTTCAGTCGAACGTCGCGGCCATTGAGCAAAGTCCCCACCACGATCGGCAGTCCCGCCAGCACGGTGAATCCGGCCAGCACCGAGACCACCGTGGAAATCTTGCCAAGGATGTCGCGCACCGTTTCGAGGATCAGCGTCAGGTCGATCGCCGTGACATTCGCGAACTCCTTCACCAGCGCCCGCTGAAGCTCGCCCGAGGTCTTCGCGTCCGGCGTCTTGGTCGTCACCACATGGAAGCCCGGCGCGTCCTCCAGCACGCCCGGCGGGAAGACCATGAAGAAGTTCAGGTTAAAGCGGCTCCAGTCGACCTTCCGCAAGCTTGTCACCTTGGCCTTCACCGATACGCCCTGGACATCCAGCGAGATCTCGTCGCCGATGCCCACCTTCAGGTCCTTCGCGATCTCCTCTTCCAGCGACAACGGCACCGGCCCGGCGGGATCGGGAACGGTCTTGTGCCACTCGCCCGCCACCAGCGTTTCGGTCGGATTCATGAAATCGCGGTAGGTCGAGCGGAACTCCCGCCGCACCACCCAGCGCGGCACGCCCGGGGCATCGCGCACCGGAATGCCGCGCACCGACTCGATCCGCATCGTCACCATCGGCGCGCTCTCCAGCACCGGCAACCCCTGCCCTTCCACCGTCTTCCGCACCCCGGCTTCCTGGTCCGGTTGCACGTCGATGAGATAGAGATTGGGGCTATCCACCGAGGCGTTGAGACTCAACTTCCCATTCAACAAGCTCCCCGCGAGCAGGATGGTCACCAGCAGGAATGTGCCGAGGCCGAGCGACAGCAAAAACAGCAAGGTCTGGTTGCCCGGCCGGTGGAGATTTGAAACGCCCTGCCGCAGCAAATACGGCCAGCGCGGGCTTACGATCCGCCGCGTCAGGAACATCAGCCCACGCGCCACCGCCGCCAGCACCGCGAAGGCCAGCGCCAGCCCGCCGACCATCGACAAGGCGCGCTTCCAGTTCGAATCGTTGGTCAACGCCAGCATCACTAACAGGCCGACCAGCAACAGATAGACCGGCAAGGCCCGCCACGCTCCGCCACCCAAAGTGGCGCCACCCCGCAGCGTCGCCGCCGGGGAGATCCGGCGGATCTTCAGCAGCGGCACCAGCGCAAACCCGCAGCACACCGCGAAGCCCGCCGCGGTGGTCTGCGCGACGACTTTCCACTCCGGCGAGGGCGCCACGGTGATCGGCAAGCTGTCCTTGAAAAACGCCAGCGTCCCGGTCTGCAAGCCGATCCCCAGCCCCGCGCCCAACAGCGCGCCCGCCAGCCCCAGCACAGCGGCCTGCACCACGTAGATCGCCGCGGCGAGATGCGCCGGGCAGCCGAGGCAGCGCAGGATCGCGATCGTCGGCACCCGTCGCTTGATGTGGGAGTGCACCGCCCCCGCCACGCCGATCGCCCCGAGCACCAGCGAGGCCAGCGCCAGGATGCCGAGGAAGCGCTGGAAGTTCTCCAGTGCGTCGCCCAAATTCTCCCGCCGGTCATCGGGCGTCTCCAATCGCCATCCACCGTCATCCTTGAACTCCGCGCGGATCTGGTCCTTCAACTCCTTCGGCGCCGGGCCACCCGCCATTTCCAGATGAAGCTGATAGGTGCTCATGCTGTTAGAGCCGAGCAAACCGCTGGCTTCGACGTCCACCAGCCGCACGTAAGCCTCCGGCGCGAACCCGCTGAACCGGCTGCCCTTCGGCGCGGGCTTGTCGACCGCGCCGAGGATCTTCAGGCGCAGCCCGCCCAACTCGACCTCGTCGCCGATCTTCGCTTGAAATTGGTCGAGCAAGGCCGGCTCGAACAAGATCCCCGGCTCGGATTTCAGCCGCTGCCAGGCATCGGCGGGCGTGGTCTCGACCGCCCCGTAAAAGGGATAGCCGCCCTCGATTCCCCGCACCTGCACCAGCCGCGCGCCGCCGTCCGGCAGGAACTTCACCATCGAGGGAAAGGTCGTCTCCCGGCTGATGTTTCGCGCCATCACCGACAGCCGCGCGAAGTCCTCCGCCTTCACCGGCCGCCGCGAGGAGATCTGCAAGTCGGACCCGAGCAGCGCCTTGGCCTGTGTTTCGATCCCCGTCTGCACGCTGGCCTTCAGCGAATGGATCGCCACCAGTGCGGCGATGCCGGACACGATCGCCAGCGCGAAGATCACCAATCGCACCCGTTGCGATCGGCTGTCCCGCCACGCCATCCGCCAAGTCCAGGGATGAAACAAGGCCGTCGCGAGAGAGCGCGGCAGGGATCGGGAATCGGCGGAAGTCATGGAAATCAAAAGTGCCGCCTTCACGACAGCCCTGCGACCATGGCACTCCCCGGCGATTTGACAAATGCAGGCTGCCCGCTTTCCCGCGGATTTCCATCGGGGCATCCTCGATTCCCCCGGCGGCCGGCTCCCGGGGGTTGATCGGGGAGCACCACGGTCTAAGCTCGCTCGGGCGCGGATCGCCCGCAGATTGATGTTAGAAACTCAAGATCACTCGTCGGACGTCCTGATCGTCGGTGCCGGACTGGCCGGCCTCTCCTGCGCGCATCGCCTCCACGCCGCCGGCCGGAGCTTCGTGATCTGCGAGGCCGCGGACCGCGTCGGTGGCCGGGTCGCCACGGATCTCTGCGAAGGCTTCCGCCTCGACCGCGGATTCCAGGTGCTCCTCACCGCTTATCCGGAGGCCCGGCGCTTGCTCGATTACGATGCGCTGGACTTGCGCCGCTTCTATCCCGGGGCGCTGGTGCGCCACGGCGGAAAGTGGCACCGGGTGGCGGACCCCTTCCGCCATCCCGTCGACGGACTGCGCGGAGCCTTCAATCCCATCGGCTCGTTCGCCGACAAGCTGCGGGTCGGCTGGTCGCGCCTCGGCGGATTCGATTTCTCCCGCCATGCTGCTGATCTAACCTCGCTCGAGGCACTCCGGACCGAGGGCTTTTCCCCTTCGATGATCGAGCGCTTCTTCCGGCCCTTTCTCGGCGGTGTATTCTTGGAAAACCAACTCGATACCACAGCTCGCAAACTGGAGTTCGTGATGCGGAATTTCGCCCGGGGTGACACCGCGATCCCCGCTCAGGGCATGGCGGAGATTCCCAAGCAACTGGCCGCCGCACTGCCTACCGTCGCCATCCGGCTGAACACCCGCGTGGCCACCATCGGCGATCAGGGTGCCCAGCTTGAAGACGGCACCTTCCTCGCGGCGAAGTCCCTGGTCGTTGCCACCGACCTCAAGGCGGCGAACCGCCTGCTCGGTCAAGCTGACTCGGTCGCGATCAACAATGGTGTCGCGTGCCTCTATTTCACCGCCCCTTCCGCCCCGGTGCACGAGCCGATCCTTTTGCTCAATGGCGAGGGCGCGGGACCGATCAACAATCTAACGGTAATCAGCGTCGTGTCACCCGACTACGCGCCGGCCGGAAGCCACTTGATCTCGATCAGCGTGGTCGATCCCGAAGCCGCCAGCGCACCGGATCTGGAAGAGCGGGTGCGGCGGCACTTGGTCGAATGGTTCGGAGCGGGCGTGGAAAACTGGCGGCTCTTGCGGATCGACCGCATCCCGGACGCAGTGCCGTCCCAGCGCGTCTCGGAGGAGAAATCCGCACGTGTCCGCAAAGGGATTTATCAATGCGGCGATCACTGTGGCATCGCCTCCATCGACACCGCCCTCGCCAGCGGCACCGCTGCGGCGGAGGCGATCCTGGAGGACACACCATGACTCCTGATCTTCTCAAGCTGCTGCTCGCCGCGCACGCTTTCGTCACCCTTTTCATGACCGGCCTGATCTGGTTCGTGCAAGTGGTGCACTACCCACTCTTCGACCGCGTCGGGAGGCCGGAGTTCGCCCGCTACGAGCAGCAGAACACGCGGTGGACCGGATTCGTTGTCGGCGGGCCGATGCTCCTCGAATTGCTGCTGGCCGTCGTGCTTGCGTGGTCGCCTGGTGGCACCGCCGCTTGGTGCGGGCTGGGGCTGTTAGGCATCATCTGGTTGAGCACCGCCGTTTGGCAGATCCCGGTGCATCGCCGGCTCGAGCAGGGTTTCGACCCCGCCGCCTACCGGCAGTTGGTGCGCGGCAACTGGATCCGGACCATCGCGTGGTCGCTGCGCGGACTTCTCGCCGTGCAGATGCTCGCCTATCCCTGATTCCCATAGCGTTTCGAAGTGACTCATCTCCGCCTCTCCATGCGATGTCCGACGACTTCCCCATCCCGATTTTTGAGAAGCTGGATGCCGCGTGCAGCCGCCTGAGTCACCGGGTGGGCCGACGCTGGATGCGGCCGCTTCTGCAGGCCCTCCAGCCCCAGGCGATCCTTCAGATCGACGGCTTGCGCGCGGATCAGCGCCTGGTCGCGCTGACAATCGACGACGCCCCAAGTCCGGAAACTGCCAGGATCCTCGACATGCTGCGGGATCACGACGCCAAGGCGACGTTCTTCATCCACGGCGCAAGGATCCAGACTGCCACCGAAAAGCGGCTGGTTCAACGGATGCTCGATGACGGGCATGAGGTCGGCAATCACATGCCGGAGTCGGTTCCATCGATCCAGCTAAAGCCCCTCGAATTCGCCGCCGGGTTCGAGCGCAATCACCGGATCCTCCTCGATAGCGGCGCGGCTCCGGTCCGCTTCCGTCCGTCTCACGGATTCCACAACCGCCCGATGGCGGAGTTCCTGAAAACGAGAGGCATCGAGCTCGGTTACCGGCCGCATTTCTACCTCGGCCTCAATTTCCCCTGGGATGCGTTCTTCGAGATCCCAGGCTGGTATGCGCGCCACAGTGCTCGGGCCGCGGTGCCCGGGCGGATCGTGGTTTTTCACGACAACCAGGACCGCAAGGACCGCCGGGGCGCGATCATCAACCAAAGCCAGCGGACCCTTGCCGCCCTGCCCGTCTTCTTCGCCGATTTGGAGAAGCAAGGATTCAAAGCAAGGTCGCTCGCCGATCTGGAAGCCTGCTCCCGCCCTCCCGGTTTCCCCTAGAATCCTGCGACGGATTCACCCCCAAGGTCCATTTAGGAAATCCGCCAGACAAGCCCGCTCCCCGACTTCGCTTGAAAGCCGTGCCCGGTGGAGCCGCGTAGGCCGCTCCTCACTTCCCACCTATGATCACCTCCATGAAAGCCACCACACGCTCCGCCCTCGTCCTGCTTGGCATGGCGACCACCCTCGTCGCCCAGGAACCCGCCGTCAGCCCGCCAGTCGCCGCCCCGGCAGCCGCCGAGAAGCCCGCCGAGAAGAATCCCGCCAAGGACGAAACCGAGAAACTCACGGTGGAGAACGGCCTCGCCGAAGCCCGCCTCAAGGCCGACACCAACGCCCTCCGCGCCGAGGTGACCAAGCTCAAGATGGAGAAGGAACTCCTCGCCGAGCGCCTGGCCCTGTCCGCCGTGAAACGTCAGGTCGCCCAGGAGGACGAGGTCGCGAAGATGGAGGCCGAGCGTGCCAAGATGATGCGCGATGCCGAACTCGCCAAGGTCCGCGCCGACTACCTCACCAACCAGCTCAAGGTCGTCCAGAGCGAAGCCGGGATCGAGGTCAGCAAACTCCAGAACCAGATCGCCTCGATCGAAATGGACGCCAAGCGCCGCTCCTACGCCGACGCCAAGCCCGTTTACCTCGAGAACCCGCTGAAGCCCGACGGCACGCTGGTCATTTCCGACCGCCGCATCGCGCTCAACGGACCGATCAGCATGAACACCGCGGAGCACATCACCGAGCGGATCGATTTCTATAACAACGCCGACAAGAAGCTGCCGATCTTCATTGTCATCGACCAATCGCCCGGCGGCTCGGTCATGGCCGGCTACCAGATCCTCAAAGCGATGGAGTCCAGCGACGCGCCGGTCCACGTCGTGGTGAAATCCTTCGCCGCCTCGATGGCCGCCGGGATCTGCACCTTGGCCAAGGAATCCTACGCCTATCCGAACGCCGTCATCCTTCATCACCAGATCAGCTCCACCCTCTTCGGCCAGATCAACCTGACCCAGCAGGCCGAGATCGTGAAGGAAAGCCAGCGTTGGTGGACCCGCCTTGCCACCCCGGTGGCCAATAAGATGGGCATCACCACCGACGAGTTCATCAAGCGGATGTATGCCCATTCCACCAGCGGTGACTGGACCGAATTCGGCGAGGAGGCCCAGAAGCTCAAGTGGGTGAACCACGTCATCCAGGGTGTCGAGGAAACCTCGCTCACCAAGAACCCCGACGCGAAGCCCGCCCCGGCAGCCCCGGTGACCGCGGAGATCAAGGAAGAGCTGGATACCGAAGGCAAGCCCTTCGCCTACCTCCCCCGGCTGACCCCGAAGGACGTCTATTTCCTCTACAATCCGGACGGTTACTACCGCATGCGCTGAGCCGCGGTCCCGCCCTCTTCTCCATTCCCAAGGCCCCGGTTCATCCCGGGGCCTTTTTCGTGCCGGCGGATCGGGCCAGGATCGCCGAGGGATTTCGCCCTTGGAAATGCTTGCCAAGCCCCCGCCTTTTCCCCACAACATCGGCCCCGTCGCAAGGCAAGGCGCGCTTAGCTCAGTGGTAGAGCACATCCTTCACACGGATGGGGTCGCAGGTTCGAAACCTGCAGCGCGCACCATCTTCAAAACCAACGAGTTAGGTTTTCCGCAGGTGGCCAAGTGTCCACTAAACTGCCCCCTGAAATTTTAAGGGTGCTTCCCTTTGTCGTCGAGGAGGTCGAGGTCGTCGAGGTCGTCGAGGAGGTCGAGGAGGTCGAGGTCGTCGAGCGCCGGGCACGAGAAAGCCGCCGGAGTGGATCTTCTCCGGCGGCCTCGCGTTGCCGCAGCCGGGGAAACAGACCCGGCGCTCTCATTTGCCCTCTTCAGGCGAAATTCATTCTCGTGCCTTGAGCGCGGTCTTGGCGGTGGCCTTCAGCATCGCGGTGCCGGATCGGATCGCAGCTAGCTCGGCGTCGAAGACCTGGACGATCTCGCGGGCCTCGGTCGGTACGTGTGCCGCGCCCCACGTGGTTTGACTCGCGTTCTTGATGCGTTCCCGGAGAACGGAAGCACCGTAGACGCCTGGCATGCCCCGTTCGACTGAGCAGCGGGCCACGCCGATCTCGCGGGCCAAGACGGTGTCTTCCTCCAGCGCGGCGGCCAAGGGGCAGACGAGCGCCTCGGTGAGTTTGTCGGCAGCCTGCGCGGCGTCGGCCTCCACGGGCACCAGCGCATCGGAAAGAGCCTTGAGCACCTCAAGGCCGACGGCCACCTCGGCCTCGGTGGCATCGTCGAGCGCTCGTTGCCGGCGGGGCGCGGTGATGGAATTGATGCGGGCCTTCTCGCTTTTGGCCACGAGGACGGCAGCGCCTTGGTCGTCGAGGTCGCCGCCGGCAGCCCGGAGCTTGAGGTCGGCGACATCGGCAGCCAGTGCCTCGGCCTCGGTGATCGACTGGCGGGCCTTGGCGGTGATCTCGGCAGCAGCGGCGAGGCGGTCCTCGTGGGATTGGATGGATTGGTTCATGAAATTCGCGGGGTCATTCTCACCCGGTCTTGCGCCTCGGTGATCAAGCGTTGAAGGGCATCTTCCTGAGCGGGTGCTAACTGAATGAGCGGCGGCGTGGTGGCCAATGGCTTGCCATCTGGGCCAGAGACTTCGTGTCTCGTGGTGTCCTTCCACTCGGCCGGCTGCCGATTTCGCAACCAGAATATCGCAGCGGTCGGGTGACTCGGAATGTGGGTGCCGTCGGGTGCTTCGTAGCCGGTCGCACGCTCGAACAAGGCATTGACGACAGCGGCGTCGGCGGTCGATTTCGCGGCCTTTAGGGTGGCCGAAAACTCGGCGTCTTGGCGCTTCCACTCTGACAAGGTCGAGCGACTTACCCCTAAAACGGCGGCGAGTCGTTCATCACTGAACCCAATCTTCGCAAGAGTCGCGGCGGTCGCGGCGGTCTCCGATGTCAGCTTTGAAGGTCTTCCCACGGGCGAAAGACTGCGGGAATAACCGGACGAAGTCAAAGCATCCTTAGCAACTTACTAAGGATTGCCGGCCGGGGTGCCTGAAACTCCGATCTCGGCGGCGATTGAGTCGCGGGTTTCCTGTGACGTTCCGGTAAATTTGCCGGAATGTCATGCTTCAAGTCGGTGCGCTCTCCCTGCCTCTCCTTCGCCATTCCCGCCAGAATCTCGCGCCGACGTTCGAGCAACGGCACCTTCGCCACGGTGTCATGAGAGACGCCGGCGGCCTTGGCGATCTCTTGGCGGGTGTCCACCGGTTTTGCAGATTTCTGCGGAACCGCTCCACCACCTGCCGATTGATTCGCCTTCGCCCTCGCCGCAATCACTCCCTCCAGCCGCAGCGCTCCAGCAGCGGCGGCCGGGGCTGTGGATGCCTTCACGATCTCCAGCTCGATCCCGAACCCGTGCAGGCCTTCGCCGGTCCGGGTGGCCGGTCAGGGCAGGTAGGGCAGAATCTACCCCTTTTTTGCAAAACTCCCCTATGGGAAAATATTGGAGACTTTAGCAAAAAGGCCCCCGATTCTGCCCTACTTACCCTGAACCTGCCCTGTCATCCGTTCGGGACGAGGTTGATGCCCAGCCAAACCGGAATCCCGCTGGACTTCACCACTTGAATCCCGCGCTCCGAAATCTGCCGATTGAAGGCCTTCGCCTTCAGCGGGCTCTTGATGCCTTCGCCGACTGCCCAGCATTGGAACCGCCGATACATCTCGGCCCGTCCTGCGCGGCCATCCGGGGCGGCGTCGGTGTTCTCGGCGAGGAACTGGCCGATAACGTCCTCCTCCTCCCGATACGCATCCGTGGCGGCCTTCACGCATAGCGGGACGCGTAGTCCATCCCGCTGCCATCGCAGGCAACCCGCGATTGCCCAGTTGAGAATACCCGGCAGCTCGGCGGCGAGCTTCTCCTTCAGCATCGGATCGCGGTCGGCGTCGGGGATTGTGACGGTGAACGGGACAAGTCGGAGCCTCCGCCAGATGCCGTGATCGGCCCCTTTCACCGTTGGCTTGTGGTTTCCGCTGATGAGGAACTTGTGACTCGGCGCGAAGTCGAAGAACTCATGGTAAAGCAACCTGGCGGTGATGGTGTCGCCGCCCGTTAAAGCCTTGATTCGCGACTCCGCAAAAGCAGCGCCTTCGTCGAGTTCGGCGGCAATGGCCATCCGGCATCCGGTCAGCCGCGCCATGTCATTCGTCGGGGCCCCGTTCCTGTCCTTCATGAAGAGACTCTCCGGGGCGGCCTGCCCGTAGTCGCCAGAGAGTCGCTTCAGAGTCTCACTGAAAACGCCTTTGCCGTTTGCGCCGTTCCCGTAGAGGAAGAACAGGCATTGCTCCGATACCCGGCCGGTCAGGGCATAGCCCGCGACGGCCTGAAGATAGCCGGCAAGCTCGGTGTCGCCGCCGGTGACGGTGGCAATGAACCGATCCCAGGTCGGACAGGTGGCGGTCGGGTCGTAGCTCGTGCCGATGGACTTCGTCACGAGGTGCACCCTGCGCGGTTCGATCGGTCGCCCGTCGCGGAGGTCGATACATCCATCGGGTGTGCCGATCAGCATCGGGTCGGCGTCGAGGTCGTTCACGGACACGGAGACGCCCGCGATGGACTTCGCCAGAGAGACGCCCGCCTCGATGCGGGCCCTGTCGCACGATTTGAGAGCGAACTTCATGAGGGCCTGCGCGGCATCATGTGACGTGTGATCGACCGCCTGCCGGGCGGTATCGCGCATGACTCCGATGAACCGCCTGATGACTTCACCATTTACATCGGGTGCCCAGCGTCGCCCGCTCCAGACGAGCCATTGCCCGGACTCGGTGACGTGTCGGAGGTTCTCGCCGTGCATGGCATGAAGCCGCTCGGCGTTTCCGGCGTCGGAGTTCTGGAAACCGCAGAGACTCGGGCGGGTGGCCTGAATCCGTTCGGCGGTCGAGTTCTTCAACTCGAATCCAACTGCCGATCTCGTAGCCCTCGCCAGTGCTGCTTGATCGTCGCGGTTCATTGCGGGCCTCCTTCCTCATTCAGCAGCGCCACGAGCGAGTCATGGGCGGCCCGCTCGAACAATGTGAACCGGCATTTCGGACCCATGCTGTAACACCTCAATTGCTCGTGCCA
>Ga0247843_1000953_pt1 | contig 63869 bp, 58 predicted proteins | sample LaCruzMarch2017__FD_192420 | JGI IMG/M metagenome (GOLD analysis project Ga0247843, IMG submission 192420) | Freshwater microbial communities from meromictic Lake La Cruz, Castile-La Mancha, Spain - LaCruzMarch2017_8m | ecosystem: Environmental > Aquatic > Freshwater > Lake | place: Spain...
TCGACCTAATGCCACCAGCGTCGCTTGCAGTAGCAGAGAAGGTGACGTTGCCAGACACGGTTGCGTTACTGTTTGGTGCAGTAAACGAAACCGTTGGAGGAGTCGTGTCTGAAGGCGGAGGGGGCGGTGGTGGTACGCCACCGTTGTTCACTTTGAATTTCAACGGCGCTGTAGAAGTATTTCCCACCGCGTCCGTAGCAGTCACAATCCATGAGACGTCTCCGTTTGGAACCGTATGCGAATCCCAACCGAACATGTATTTATCTGGGAGAGAGATGTGTGGTCTAAAGGGTTCAGGCGAGACTATTGCATTGGTGAGAGCGTTTCTTACGACTACGCTTGCCACGCTAAAGTTGTCGGTGATAGTTGCATCGAAGATTACTATATTAGCATATACTCCATTTGGAGCCGGAACACCTATGTCATGTAGGATAGGCGGCAAGATAGAAATCACAGGCGGAGTCGTATCTGCCGCAATAGATATCGGGACCGAGGAGACCCCTTCGTTTCCAGTAAAATCGTAAGCCTTTGCTGTAAGAGTTCTGTTGCCTACTAAGGACGATGGAATGTTGTAACTTATAGAGTAAGGTGCTGAGTTATCGGATCCTATAAGTTGATTGCCGATATAAAACTCAACACGACTCATTCCACCAATGTCTGTCGCGGTAGCTGAAAAAGTATTCAAGCCGTATGAAATAGGTGACCTAGTAGGAGGGGTCACTGCTACTGTTGGGGGTGTCGTATCTACACCCGAAGGCACCAAACAGGTGGCGGTTGCAATTCTATCTTTTATAAACTTAAGAGGGATGGGTCCAAATCCCAAAGAAAGGTCTACACCTACAGAGCGCGTATGACAGTAGCTCATCACTGTCCCCTTTATTGGGAGCGGCGGTCTAACGCACGATCCTTCAGGAGTACCGCAGCCATCAATCGCTCCCTTCGTGCCATCTGGTAAAGTCCAACCGCACCAGTGCGTGTGTTGAGATCCTAAGTTATGCCCTATTTCATGGGCAACAACCTTAATTGTCCAATCAAAGACTCTTAAGTCTGTAGAAAAGGTATTCCGAATGTTTGAGAAAGCTGAAGGCTTCCCGCATGCGCTACTTAAGTGGGCTATACCGCCTAGATTTCCTGACCTAGTAGAAAGTAAATGCGCCATATGTCCCTGCATTTTTGATCGATAATTGGTGGCGAAGGCAAAGAGTACAGGGGATGCAGACGTTAGACCCCAAGTGGGATCGTCCGCTTTATTTTCCCAAACTTCCACTTTCTGGACGGTGATACCTAAGCCATCACGCGCGAACATAGTTTTTACTTGAGCCATGATTCCGTTCACTTTATTCACCGTAAGCTCTTTACTTGAACCGTTATCAAGAAACATTTGGTGGTCAGCGACGACGTCGATCCTAACGTCACCCTTGCCACCGTTTAAAATACCGGGCGATGCTGCTGTGATCATGGCCGCAGTGTGGTCATGATCGTGCTCACTCTCAGGCGCATTTAAAGCTTCTCCGCCTTCGTCTGGTATGGGAGGACTTGCGCAGGTAGGGGCTTCGGATTGGGGAAGGAGACTGGTTTCGATAACCTGAATCGTTGGATCTAGGGCATCGGTTGAGCCTGGGGACACCAGTGCCTGGCTATTTCCAGTCTTGCCTATTGGGGCCGCCCCAAAGTCATAAACATGTCCATCAAGATTAAAAGAACCCTCAAAACTGTACGTGTTTTTACTGCCTTGTGATTTCTTGCCACTCACCTTTGAGAAAGAAATGGTCCCAAACGAATTGGGCACTCCTACGGCTATGACCTGATAATGCAGCGAATCTGCTCCTTCTATTTTCTGATTTAATCCGTCGACAGCTTGATAACCTGGAGCCTGCACGTTAATTTGTACGCCGTTTAAAGTAACAGTAGTCGGAATACCATCTTTTAGTACTCGCATCTTCATGCTAATTGCATTCGGACGTTCGCGAAGAAATTTTGCGATTTTACGATGACCGATTCTAAGTTGAAGGCCATCTACTCCGCTAAAAGTGGCAGGAGGGGCAAAGGCAGCAAAGCGCCCTTGAGCAGGTTTCTTTCGAAGCTTTAAACCTGCGCCTATTTTTTTTATAACTTTCTCTTCTGAAGATATGTTTTCATCCGCACTAAGATTTTTCTTGGCAATTGCTTCTTTTATCGCGGCTTTTATTTTATTTTTTAAAGCATCATCACCGGCTCTATCCGCAAAAGCAGTCATCTGAAACATAGAAAAGCTAACTAAGAATAGTGAGCTGATCTTAAAAGCGTAACCCGAAGTGTGACCTTGTTTGGCAGTTGTAAGAAAATTGTTCATGACAAATATAAGTATGACTTAATTATTGTCATTTAGAATGTGTTCGGAGTGACCTAGGTCATAGGAGCGGAATCATAGTTTTCTTAAGGTAATCATAAAAATAGGTAGACCTTGTTTGATAAATATTTTCTCAAAAAGCGTAACCTCTGGAATATCTAGAGCCCCAGCATCTTTGTTGCCTTGGTGACGATCTAACGTCATATCTATCGTTTCATAGGTGGTTCTAAACTCGTTTAGGATTTCAAGCGTATCGATAAAATATGCTTTATGATCTGTACGGATGTCTATGATTCCGCCTGATTTTAGTGCGTGTCCAGCAGCAAGAAAAAAAGAAGATTTTAAGATGCGGTTTTTATGTTGAGAGGGTTTCGGCCAGGGGTCTGAGAAATAGACGGAAAACTGATCGACTTCACTTTGACCAAACAAATACCCTAATCTCTCGGCATGGGTTCTTAGGAAGTGAACGTTTTTAAGGCCGTGTTTGATCGCTTTTTCAGCACCCTGGTGAACTATTTTAAATTTCCATTCGATTCCAATATGACCAACATTTGGCTCTCTCGCAGCCCGAGCCCTCATCACATGGCCAGTGCTGCATCCGATTTCTACATGTAACTTCGTTTGAGGGTTATTGAGCGACGGATCGAGAAACTTCGATCTCCATAATCCCTTATAATGCTCACCCTCGTGATCGACCGAGACGATTGAATTAAACAACTGTAATTTCTGCGCATATGGGTTCGGAGAACTTAGGAATCGATAGTTTAAATCGGAGACCGGAAGTTGATAAGGAAGTGTAGGTGTAAAATCTGACATGGTGCTTTAGACTATAGGATTCTTCCTAGATGATCAGTATAAATAGCTGTGTAAATAAATAAAAAAACCCAAGAACTAAGCCCATCGATTTGCGCGTCGATAGAGACCTAAATTCTTGGGTCAAGAAAGTTTAGATGAAACGATAGTATGAGTTTCTTACTCAAACTGTAGATAATTTTGACAATAGATTAGCCGAGAAGCTTGAGCGCTGACTGGCTGTTCATGTTCGCTTGAGCTAAGACTGATACCGTTGACTGAGTAAGAATATTATTCTTCACAAGCTCAGACGACTCTTCTGCGATGTCCGTATCTCTCACCCTGCTATTTGCAGACTCTAAGTTCTCTCTGTAAATTGCTAGGTTATTGATTGTGGACTGTAAGCGGTTCTGTAAAGCGCCTAGTTCCGCTCTAGAACCGTTGATTCTAGTAATGGCTCCGTCAATCATGTCAAGGTTCACTTGTGAAGACTCTTTCGTCGAGTTGTCTACGGTAGTTATACCTAGGGCTTCTAGCGAGGTTGCAAGGGTTTTGCCGTTGAACCTGAAGCGATCTTCGGTTGGGTTGTTTTTGATACCTACCTGGATTTCAAGTTCATCAGACTGACCATCGAGTAGTTTGCGTCCGTTGAACTCAGTTGAGCCAGCGATTCTGTTAATTTCAGATTTTAGACCTACGACCTCTTTGTTAATAAAAGATCTCTCGGTGTCGCCGATCGTGTCAGAAGCTGACTGAATAGAAAGTTCTCTTAATCTGGTTAGGATGTTTGAGATTTCATTCATGGCTCCCTCTGCCACTTGAACGAGTGACACGCCATCAGAAGCATTTCTAGAGGCCTGCTTCATCGAGCGAATATTGGACTTCAGTTTCTCACTGATCGCTAGTCCAGCGGCATCGTCACCAGCGCGATTGATTCTTGACCCAGACGCTAGTCTCTCAAGAGATTTGTTCTGAGCTTCGTGGTTTGAAGTCAATGCTCGTTGCGCAGCGAGCGATTGAATATTGGTATTAATTCTTAGAGCCATGGGGTCCTCCTTTTAAGGTCCAGCTACATTTTTCGTTTCATCTTCCTTTCTTCCATGACTCAACTGCTCCGTGAGAACGTGGGCTAATCCTGCCTACCCCTCAAGGACCTCTTCGGTGACCAAAAAAAAACATTGAGAAAAATCGTAATCATTTCAGGTATTTATACCTTATTAAAGAAGTCGGATATATACTTGACCTAAAGTGTTTGGTAATCTCTGCCGATATAATATTCATGATTTCGGGGTCTTACTCTAAATTTGCGGCGATTATCTGTGTCTTATTGAACCTGTCATCGTGTCGATTTGACGAAGAGGTTTGGTGTCATGACCTTAGGGATTTAAGGCGTGAGGTCGCTCAGCGTCGCTCTCAGCTGGAGTTTGACCAGTCTAGAGGTGAGCGAGCGCCAGCCTCTGTGCGCCCCTTTATGCCATCACAGGGAGTTCCTTATGAGGATCGAATTAAGTTTGAGCGCGAGGATGGCCAAAGATGGTCAGAGGGTATTCTAAAAAGGCTCGATGAGGTTCGCGTTCTATCAGAAACCCATCCTAGGTTACGGGCTTCGTTACCTGCCATCAAGAATGCGACCTTTGAGCTTACAATATTCCACGGTCGCGTCTCTAAACCCACTTTTGAACACGACCGAATTCTCGGTGACCTTGGGCGCTTAGATGCCATTTTTAAGGATGTAGAGCACCGCGACTGTCCTAAGCAGTGAAGGTTAATATCCTAGCGGAATGAGAGGCTTCTTTAGTTTTTCTACCGAAGCGGGGAGTCGATTTGTATTCGATTTAGGTGGGCTTTGGGAAAATGAAGGGTCCGGAGTCGTGGGTACACTGCTCGTGAGTGAAAAAACCTCGGTCTCACGATAAAAACGGTACCCCGAGTATGCAAAGCCACTCGCAAATACCATAAAAACTAATAATTCTATTGGGTTTATCCAGTAACGCCGCATCTAGAGGCCTTATCGTGCGTTTGTGTAAAAACATGAGCCTTAAATGAGTTCTATGTTATAAACGATTCACTTTATGAAGCTCTTGGCTCAGTCAGCACTTTTTGTAGCCTTTTTAAGCCTGTCCATGGGACTCAGTACTTTAGTTCGGGCGCGCGCTAATGCTCTATCGAGAGCTTTTTTTGTAGGGTCCCTAGGAGTTTGTTTTTGGGCAATTAGTTTTTTTCTGTCGTTTCTTCTTAATTCTGTTTTTTTTAGTTCACTCCATGCTTTGTCAAACACATTTCTGCCAATACTTGTTATTCCATTTATTCAAAAATTTTTTGAAGTTGAAGAACGAAAGTCATCAAAAATATTTTTATGGGCAGCAAGGACGGTAGCCGTTCTAGCGGTCCTAGGTTACCAGCCCTCCCCACTCATGATGCTCAATGGAGTGAAAGGATATTTTTATACTTTTTCCACAGCGATTATTTTTCTGCAGGTCGTTTGGCTCATCGTAAAGGAATCAACACTTAGACCTACGGTCGGTATTGTTTATCCTCGCTCATTTTCAATTCTAGCTCTCTTTGTGCTCTTGACCTGCAATATGAATCATATTCAAGGCATACCCTATAGTATCTCGGTCTTTGGCAATCTTGCTCTGTTAGTGCTCTTGTATTTTTTTTCGCAGGCAATATTAAACAAGAGGACTCTGAGTTTATACATGTTTTTGGAACGCGTCCTTGTCATGACGATCATTGGGATACTTCTGACGGGCGTCTTTTCAATGATCTTTACTTACGCAGAAGGAGATTTAGGAATTAAGTTTCTAAACGCAGCGCTCGTATCTGTTTTACTACTTAATTTATTTGAATCAATTAGGACCTATTTTGCCCGCCTACTTAGGTGGATTGGGATCGAACCTGATACGCGGTGGTTAGATACTATAAATCGCACAAAAACAAAATTAGATGCTTCTACGTCAGAGCACGAAGTGAGATTCTATGTCCTTGAGTTAATCAAAACTAGAGTGACAGCTCAAAGCGTCCATTATGTTCACTCGCATGGAGTATCGTCAGATGCCCTCTCTCCCTCAGATAGCTTAGTATATGAAGGTTTGAATTTCGCTGTTTATGAAAGCCCAGAACCTCAGCATAGGTTGATCCTCATTTGGATGGAAGCTGTGTCACAAAATGTGAATATCTCACCTACTTCGGGAGAGCATCAAAGTGAATTAAAGATGATTAGCCTTCGTCTGGAGCACCCTGTTTTTTCGCCACAGTGGCACCAAGGTTTAGGTCCGCTGAATGAGCTAGCCGTTTTAGGGCCTTCGATGTTTGCAGCTTTAAGACGCAGTCACATTTCTGACCACAAACAAAACATAGCCGAACAGTCAAAGCTTTCATACATGTCTCAGGGTTTAGCACACGAACTTAGAAATCCACTTGCAACCATTCAGATGGCTTGCGAATCACTTACATTAAATCCAAGGGCTGAAACTTTAAATCTTATGGGAGAGGAAGTAAAAAGGTTAGACCGCTTAGTGTCAGCATTTCAAAAATACGCGACTCCGTTTCACCTAGAGTCCCTTTCAGTTATTTGTTTAGGGGATTGTGTAGGGGCGTGGGTTAGAAGATTTATGGCAAGCGGTGGCGGGCTCACCATTGTTTTTGATGAAAAAAACCCTAAGTTTATGCATAAAATTTTATCTAGTGAAGATATCATGAGTCAGATTCTGACGAACTTAGCTGAAAATGCGTTGCGTGCTTATAAGCAACATGACATCTCGGTTGAGCGTAGAATTTTCATCATTGAATTAGGTGATTTTGCGCACGGTGGGGTTACGGTTCAAGTAAAAGATATGGCCTACGGGATGTCGGCAGGACAGCTAGCCCGAGCGCCTATTCCTTTTGTTTCTCATTTTAAAGAAGGTACAGGCCTGGGTCTGAGTTTAGTGGCTCGCATGATGGAAGCATCCTTGGGTTCTATGGAGATAGCCTCCCATGAGGGAGAGGGCACAACGGTAACCCTTAGATTTCGAGCAGGAGTAGAGCTAGAAGGTGTTCGTTCATGGGATCATCTGGAATCATGAAAGAACAACCTTGGATTCAAGTGCTCATGGTAGAGGACGAAACTAGGTTCGCAGACCTCGCAAAAGACGTGCTTTCCACAGAGGGATACCGCGTGGAGTGTGTGGCAAGCGTCGCAGAGGCCCGAGTACAGATTTTAGAACGGGGCGATTTTGATTTGGTGTTAAGTGATTACGCTCTGCCCGATGGGAATGGCCTAGATGTGCTTAAGCTTGTGCATGAAAGTTTATTTGGCGTGCCTTTTGTTATGCTTACAGCTTTCGGGAATATCGAACTAGCAGTGGAAGCATTGCGAGCAGGGGCCACAGATTTTCTAACAAAACCGATAGACAAAAACAGACTGGTGACTTCTTTAAAAAGAGCTCTATCCAGAAAGAATCTGAGCAGAGAGTCAGACTGGGCGGGTGGGGACCAGGATTTATCAAGTGGACTTGAAAGAAAAAATGCTAAGCCGTCACTCTCCATTTTGATCGGGAATTCTGAGAAGATAAAAAAAACTCGCGAACAATACGAGGAAGCCCTGAGACGCGTAGAATCGCCCATTCTACTGATCGGTGAAGATGGAACCGAGCGAGATCAATTAGCGCTAAATTTAGCGGGATCAGATGGTGTACAGCGAGGGGTGATTCGCTATGACCTCTCCGTTATTCATAGGGATCTCTTAGACGAGGAGTTTTTTGGGGTTCCTGAAGGTTTGGGTCTCCAGCTTTCGGCGAAACCGCCTGTGTTAGAGTTAGCGCGCGGTTCTGTACTGATGTTAGAGGGATTTGAAGTCACAAATGAAAATTTTCAAAAAAAACTTATAGCATCTATTGGCGCAAAAGAAGGTGCGTTTTTGGATACAAGAATTGTCGTCGTTACAGATGAAAGTTTCTTTGCCAAGGCATCTCAGTCTGAAGTGCTTAGAAAATTTTTGGAGCACTGCAATCCCGTTATCGTAAGAGTTCCTTCGTTTAGGGAGCGCAGCAAAGAAGATCAGCGACAAGTTTTGAATTTGATCTGGAGTCGAGTAACGAATTTAGCGGGAAGAACCGACCTTAGAATGGAAGAGGATTTGGTGGAGGAACTATGCAGAAATTCGTGGCCTAGGAATTTCTCAGAAATTGAGGATGTGATGCACGTGCTTGCTGTGCGTGCTAGTGGTAACTTTGCTCAGGTCTCCGATCTGCCGCTAGCGTACCGCAAAAAAGCTCCAGAGCATGGGCAGTTTAATCTGCGAGAGCATGTAAGACTCGCCAAAGAACGCGCTGAAAAACACTGGGTCGACCGAGCGCTTGAAGAGACCCGTGGGAATATTACTCAGGCCGCTAAACTCCTAGGAATATCGAGGCGGGGTCTTCAGATTCTCATGAAGACCCACACCTAATCTGTGCGCATAAAACTAAGGGAACAAACCACGCAACAACATCGCTTTATTGAGACGGTCTACGCCTGCGATTAAGGCCGCTGTCTTCATTCCACACTTATAATGGGCCTGAATATCGGTCACGCGCTTGAAAGCCTGGGCCATCACTTCACCGAGTTTGTCGTTCACTTCACTTTCATTCCAGAAAAAACTTTGAAGCCCCTGGACCCATTCAAAGTAAGAAACCACGACTCCTCCGGCGTTGCATAGCACGTCAGGAATAATAAACACCCCACGTTCTTCAAGCTCTCTAAACGCCTCATTCGTTACAGGGCCATTGGCGCCTTCCGCGATGATTTTCGCATTTACTTTTGAGACGTTTTCTCTAGTGATCACGCCATCAATAGCAGCTGGAATGAGAATATCCACAGGTAGAGCGAGTAACTCATCGTTTGTCATTTTTTCTGCATCAGGAAATCCCACTACTGTTTTATGAACATTTACCCATTCTAAGAGCTTAGGAATATTCAACCCTGTCGACTTATAGAGACCGCCCATGTAGTCCGATACGGCTACAACTTTCATGCCTAACTGGTAAATTTCAAGAGCCGCTACAGCGCCTACTTTCCCAAAGCCATGAACAGACACGGTAGTGGTAGCGTCCATTTTTGGCGCTGGCTTTCCAATCTGTGCCAGATGTCTTGCCGAGTGCTGAATTGTGTAAACCACGCCCCGGCCTGTGGATTCGTTTCGTCCCAGCGATCCGCCAATTTCAATTGGCTTGCCGGTCACTACTCCCGGAATAGCAAAACCCTTCTCCTGCGAAAATGTATCCATCATCCAAGCCATATGCTGCGAATCGGTGCCGACGTCTGGCGCAGGAATGTCTTTATCAGGACCAATAATCATATTGATCTCGGTCGTGTATCTTCGCATCAGGGCTTGGTGCTCCTGTCTCGAAAGATCGTTTGGATCTACTCTGATCCCCCCTTTTGCGCCACCTAGTGGAAGACCCACCAGAGAACACTTAAAAGTCATGAGCATGGCGAGACCAGAAACTTCAGATAGATTCACGCCTGGGTGAAATCTAATGCCGCCTTTGCCGGGTCCTAGGGTCATATTGTGTTGTACTCGGTAACCCTCAAAAACTTTGATGCTGCCGTCGTCTAATCTAATCGGCACCGAAACAATAAGGGCTCTTTTCGGTGTTTTGAGACGCTCTAAAATATTACGGTCCAGATTCATTGTTTTTGCCGCTTGCTCTAACGAGAGCACGGAGTTCTGATAAAGGTCGCTGGCAGTCCAAATTGAGTCGTTAGAATGATTCATGCGAGGGACGCTAACCTAATTTTGTTTTGCGAATCAAGGACCGGAGTGGTGGAATATGGGTATGACCTTAAAAAAATTAGATCGTAGTCTGGTTGTTCTTTACGGGGGGAGATCTGGTGAGTTTGAAGTTTCGTTAAGATCGGCCTCCTCTGTGTTGAGAGCACTGTCTAGGGTCTACGCGTCCGTCCGAGCTATCGAGGTGGATCGGCAGGGAGCCTGGAGGGAGGTTTCAGAAAAAGAACTCGGTCCATTCCTACGGAGTGACGAGATTCTTAAGCCCCTTGAAAGCCCAGTGATTGCAAACATCACGGAGGTTCTTCGCGACGCGCTTGTATTCCCTCTGATTCACGGAACCACAGGGGAAGACGGAGTGGTGCAAGGGTTTCTAGAGTGGTTGAATGTTCCTTACGTGGGATGTGGGGTCTCTGCTTCTAGTATTGCTATGGATAAAGATTTGGCAAAAAGGCTTGTAGCAAAAGCAGGGCTTGCGGTCACGCCCGGAAACGTAGTGGAAAGAAAACGCTGGGTTCAGTGTACGCCAAAAGAGCGCCTCGGATTTGCTGAAGAGATAGGGTTTCCTGTTTTTGTGAAGCCAGCCCGAAGTGGATCTAGTGTCGCAACCTACAAAGTGAAATCCGCTTTCGAATTTATACCGGCGATGGAGGGAGCATTTCAATACGATACCAAAGTGCTTGTCGAAAAAGCGATTCACTGCCGCGAAATAGAGCTCGCAGTCTTGGAGCGAGCCTCTGGGGAGCTTTTTGTGTCTACGCCAGGCGAACTTACTACAACGCATGAATTTTATTCTTATGAGGCAAAGTATTTAGACGAAAAAGGTGCTGAGGCGCATATACCAGCGCTCATTTCTAAAGAAATGCAAACACAGGCACGCAAGTTGGGTGAGCAGGTTTTTCGCTTACTTGGTTGCCAAGGTTTAGCGCGAGTGGATTTGTTTTTAAATAAAGACGATAATAAATTTATTTTTAACGAAATTAATACGATGCCTGGATTCACTTCGATTAGTATGTATCCAAAGATGTGTATCCACGATGGTATTGAGTTTGAAACAATTGTTGACGAACTCGTGATAAACGCACTGGAGAAATACGAGACGCGCTCCCAGTTATCGGTGGATCTGCCGAGTGGCTTGGTCTCTGGTAAGAACACCTAAATTAGGCCAGGTACTCTTTAGACTCTGCGAACTAAAAAAAGACATCGCTTCACTTCGCTCTAGTAGTCTTTGATTCCCAGCGAGCCTCAAATCGCCAGGAAATGATGGTGTGGCGTAGACGTCACGATTCAATTCTACGCCCCATTTTGCCGTATTTAATGCTCCGGAAGGGTCGCCTGCTTGCACGATCCATATAGCACTCGCTAAGTTCGCTAAAATTCGGTTCCTTGCAAGAAATTGGTACGGTAACGCCCCTGCATCGGCAGTCCACTCGGAGAGTATGAGGCCATCTTGTTCCAAGATTTTTTCGCGTAGCCTTAGAGTTTCACGGGGGTATGGGAAGTTGTGGCCACATCCCAAGATGCCTATCGTGGGAAGCTGGTATTTGAGAGCGTATTGGTGAGCCCACTGGTCAATACCTCGTGCGAGTCCCGATAAGATCACGAGCCCGGATTCCTGCAGAATTTCTATATTTTCTTCTAACAATAATAGTGATCGTGAGTCTGGTGTCCTAGTGCCAACAACCGCAAGGCCGTTCTTCGGAAGCTGATTCAGAATTGCGAAAGCCTCCTTGCTACCCTGTGCGTATAAGACGGCTACGCTCGGATAGAGATTTGGATCGGTGAGAAATTCACTACCCGAGTGAAGCGTATGAATAGGAAATGATTGGTGTAACGGGGCATGGCGTGATGGATGCGGCATGGCCGTATGCTTTAGCAATCCCTGAGCCAATTTCTAAGAAGACCTACTAAAGTGCTGCTAGATTATTTTCGTTCAATATCGGATGTTTCCGGAATGTATCGGTCCTCTCCTTGGGGTTCTTGATAGGGCACGTTCAGGTCAGGAGAGCCTGATGTCGGCGCAGGGGTAGGAGATTGGTCGCGATATTTTTCTAACTGTTCGAGTTCACGACGCTCTTGTTCGCCCAGCGGTTGGCCATTATCCACTCGGTCCAGCCAATCGGCCTCGACGTTAGGGAGGGGTTCAGGCGCAGAAGTGTTTGGCACTAAGGGCGTCTGCAGATCTGGTTCGGGCACTTGAACTTGCGGCGAGGGCGTAGGTTCCACTACGGCTGGCGTGTTTTCTTGCATCACAGCGGCAGCCTCCGCGGGAGCAAGGGACTCTAATGCTGGGATCTCGGGGTTAAGCTCTGGCAGTGGTTCCTCTGTAGCTTTGGGGGTCATTTTAGGCACTACCGCTGGTGGGGGTGGCGCCTCTGTATTTTGGGGTTCTGGAATTTGTTCGACTGGAGTTTCAGGAGCGATACCTTCTGGAATGTATAAATCTTTACCCAAATTTGATGGTAAATAGTTACCGTTTAAATAATACCTTGCAAAATATTCCGCTACATCGGTCAGGAGGACCGCCTGAGTATTAGGATAAATTTCTTGATAACTCCAAAGTACTTCACCGAGCGCTGAATCTCCGCATACTTGTGTCACCATGACATCGCCGGCAACTAACATATTACTTCTAGTAAGCACTCTTTCAGTGCTTGGGTCTGCGTTTTGAAACATACGAAACACCATTCCAGGTTCAACGCCTGCATTTCGGCCTACTTTTAGTAGAACTGTTTTATAGGCGGACGACATAAAAGTCCCGCCGAATGGATCTGAAATCACATCTGTGGTCACTGCCTTTGGCCCCGCGATAGGCTGAGAGGGTATGAATCTCGTCATTGGCTCTATGAGGAGCATGCCTCTGTTTAGGACATCTCGATGGTTTAAAACATCACCTAAGTACACACCGTCATGAACACCTAGAATTCTTATCTTTCCTTGCACAGGATAGAGTTGCGCAGATTGAGTAGCTTTTTTCGGGTTAAACACATAGGGCTCGCCTACCGCAAGATATCCCTTACCTGTTTGCAGTGTCACACCTAGAGCGCGTACGGTGACTTCGTGCTGAGTAGAAAGTCCTGCTACATTCGGTCTAGCTCCCGTGATTTTGCCGACCGCAGAAATTGGGCCACAGCTTAGGAAAGCGGTACGTTCGGCGCCAAAAAGATACTTAACTTTGTTGAAGTTACGATTATCAAAGCCTTGCGCGTCGACATTAGCAGGAAGTTGAACCGAAACTTGCTCCCAGCGTTGGCGTGGCAAGGTTTGCCATGCAGTCGAGCGCTTAGGCGTGCGCTCATCGTACACGGGACCAGGACCATCTTTCGTTTGGCTTCTACGAGTGATTAAGGGCGCGTCGTTGTTTTGAACAGAACTCGAAGATAAATTGTTAGAAAGTAGGGAGATAGAGGGAAGCACACCATCTAGGCCAGCGAAAAATTGTACTCTTTGACCGGGCACGATCATATGCGGATTATAGATTTGATCGTTGTTTAGCTCCCAAATCTTTGGCCAACCGGATGGATCGCCAAACATCCGTCCTGAGATTCCATAAAGTGAGTCTCCGCGTATAATTTCATACGGATCTTTTGCGGCATTTCCAATGAAGTCATTCCAAGAAGCGTCTGAGAATGATCGTAAGTTTTTTGTAATTCTAGACGTAAACTCTTCATGAGACTCAGCTGAAGTGCTATTATGATTCACGCAGAATAGAAGAGAAATAAATAAATTTGTTAGAATTGCAGTAGACCGATTCTTCTTCATGGCTGATCCTCTGGGCTAGGGTAAATAGCCGGCAACGTGTCACTCATAAGCGCCTCTGACACAGAGTCAATGCCCTCTGAGGCAGGGGAATTTAAGTAGTTTTTCGATAGTATTGTTTTAACTTCTTGCAGCTTGGCGGGATTATTCTGGGCACGATAGATGCCTAATAAATCTCTAAGCACAAAAGATTGAACAGGAGAGCCGGGTTCGTCGACGGATAGTTTCTCTAGAATATCCCTAGCGCTCTCGAGATCTTTTTGATTTAGGTACGCGCGCGCAAGTGAGTATTGCGCATGAGATTTTAAAGGGTGTTTAGGGTTGCCATCGATCATTCGACTTAAACTCAAAATCGCCTCTGGTATCTGTCCAGCACTTAAGAGCGTGGTCCCTTCATCTAGTAGCTTAAAGCCCGGATCTACTCGATACCCAAAGAGCGGATCGTTTTTTACAAGTGTGACTGCGGGCTGAAGTCCCAGAGGTGGCTCTGAGGGTATGGATTCGCCCGGTCGTAGCGCAGACAGTTCCTTCTCTAGCGATTGGACGCGCTCTTGAAGCTTAGTGATTTCCCCTTCTTTTATGAATAGTTCTGTTTGAAGTGCGTTTTCTTGAGCCTGTTGCGCAGACGAATTTTTTTCAGACGCCCTGGAAGCTACTCGACTACTTTGGTCTGAAGAGTTTTCTGTTGTGCGCTGAAATATGGAACAACTCGAGCTTGTGAACAGCAAGGTAAGAATCCAGTAAGGTTGCCGCAGAATAATATCGGTGATCATCTCTCTTTATGTTAATGATTTTTTGGGAGAGATGAAAAGGATGCAAGAAATTGACTCGGCAGATTCTACCCTCATCACAATTCGTGCTAGGAAACAGGAGTCCGCATTTATTTACGCTGTTTTTGAGGCGTCTGAAAATATCTGCGCTTGCTCCACTCGTGCACACGTTACAGGGGATATGATGAGAGATGTCGAATTAAATGTACCCGTTGGTATGCTAAATGAGGTCAGGCACACGTTAGGTCAACTTAGAGCGGAAATTGAAGGGGATTTTTATGTTATTGAATCATGAAGTGTTGAGCGGACTCAAAGGCGATGTACTGATTTCATCCGTACTGAAGCAGTTTCAGCTACCCAATGTTGAGATTAAACCAGTCTTAGAGCGATTGCTTTCGAGTGGAGCGGATTGGGCAGAAGTTTATTTTGAAGATCGTCACATGAATCGCATGGTTTTCGAGAATCAGAAAATTGGCGATATTCTTCAGGGTCAAGATCGGGGTTGCGGTCTCCGCCTCATTTACGAAGGTAAAACAATTTTCGGCCATACCACTGATTTATCTCAGGTCGCGCTCGAGCGATTAGCCTCTGAACTTGCAAGTGGGGTTCCTTCACGAAGTGAAAAAAAAATCTCTAACTTACGCAAGGTCGAGTGGCGCTCGCAAAAACATGAGGGTCTCATCAAAGACGAAGCGGTCCTCATCGATCCACTCACAGTGCCTTTAGAAGAGAAGTTAGAGAACTTAAAGCGAGCCGATCGTTTTGCCCGTGATCAAATCGAAGATCTCGTGCAAGTAACCGCGATTCACATGGATTCTAAGCGCAATATCTGTGTTTTTAACTCAGATGGGCTCGTGACTCTAGATTCAAAGACTTATTCACATTTTGTTGTCGAGCTAGTGGCAAAGTCAGAAGGCCGCATGGAGACGGGGTTTCATTCCAATGGCGGTTTTATTGGTTATGAGTTCTACAAAGAACACCCTGTCGAGTCTCTCGTGGGTGAGGCGGTTTCTCAGTTGAAAGTATTATTAACTGCGATACCTGCTCCTTCTGGAACTTTGCCGGTAGTTATTTCAGCAGAGGCGGGTGGAACCATGATTCATGAAGCGGTAGGACATGGGTTAGAGGCAGACCTCGCTTGTGATGGGCTTTCTGTTTATCAGAAAAAAATAGGGCAAAAGGTTGCCTCTTCAAAAATCACGGTACTCGATGACGGCACAATGCCTGGTAAGCGAGGTAGTTACCGTTTTGATGACGAAGGTACGCCAGCTAAGAAGAACGTGCTGATAGAAAACGGCGTACTAAAAAGCTACATGGTCGATCGCTTAAGCGCCATGAAGTACGATATTCCAGCAACCGGAAACGGCAGGCGAGAGACCTTTAGGCATCGTCCGATTGTACGCATGACAAACACCTATATCGCTCCAGGTACCGATGATCCTGCGCAGATTTTGGCCGATACTCCGTATGGTTTATTTGTCAAAAAAATGGGTGGCGGTCAGGTAAATACTGTCACGGGCGATTTCGTCTTTGCCGTGACAGAAGGCTATCTCATTCGGGATGGAAAACTCGCAGAGGCAGTCCGGGGTGCTACGCTTGTTGGAAACGGTCCGAATGTTTTAGCCACCGTTGATCGTGTGGGTACGGATTTAGGTTTCGCAACAGGGACGTGCGGTAAGAGCGGACAAGGCGCTCCAGTCACCGATGCCCAGCCTACGCTTAGGATTCCTGCAATGACAGTGGGTGGCGAAGTGCCCGTGAGTGACTATTTTGGAGATTTTCTCGCTTAGTTCTTTGTATTTGCATGGCTGTTGCACTGGATGGTGCAATGGCGAACCTCGTAGCAAGTGTCCTACTTTGGATGTTTGCGTTTTACCTCATAGTCCTTTGCTTCCCTGATTTATCCGCTCTTGGTTTAAAGTGGACACAGCACAGTCGGGATTTAGAGATCGTGAGGCGTGCCCACCAGTCCTTTTTAACAGCAAGAGAGAAACTCTCCTCGGGCTGGGTTCTTGAAGAATCAGATCTAGAACGCATCAAAGGGGTCGGTGCGCCTTGGGGTAAACTAGCGCTCGATGCGATTGAAGGGATACGTTTAAGCGGGGGCGCCCTTTCGCCAACGCTACAGAGGTTACAAGCCGTGGCCTTTCATCACGAAGAATCTCTAAAAAACGCACGAGCGCGGGTATCTCAGACTATCGCCCAGGCCACCGTGGGCGCCGCTTTAGCGCCAGTGCTTGGTATTCTTCTCTATGCGCTGCTGCCAGGACTGGAGAGCTTTTTCTATTCTTGGATTGGCGCGTGTTTCTTTGCCTCGATGAGCGGTATGGTCGCTGGCTTATGGGTGTATCACATGGCGGAGGTGGCTAGGTGGGGAGGAGTGAAGAGTGGGCACCGAGTATGGTTATTAGAGATTATCGTTTTTTTTGAAAGAATATTAGCGTTCATTAGATCCGGAGTGACACCTGATGTGGCATGGAATTATAGTTATCAAGATTTACCACTTAGTTTACAGCGAGCTTGGGGAGCTACGCTTTGGGGATCAGAAGAGAGCCTCACTGGCATCACACCGTTGTTCACTTCGTGTTCGAAATTAGAGCTCTACTGCCTAGGACTCGGAGTGCGTTTTAAAGAACTCCTAAAAATAGCGTGTATGGAAGGTGTTTCTACGTGTGAACGGGTAGAGAGTTTTGCGGCTGGTGTGCGACTTGAAATTGAGAGTCATCAGAAAGCGGAAGTAGAAAAACTTGGGATCAAAGCGCTTCAACCCCTATTTATTTTAGTGGCACCTTCGATTCTAGGCCTTTTTGCATACGGCCTTTATTTAAGTCTCAAGGCAGAAGGCTATTTTGGAGGTTAGTGTCTACGATGTTAGATGAAATAGAAAATGTCATACAAGAGGTTCTCCAGAAAACCTTTTGGGTGGTTTGTTTGTGTCTCGCGGTCGGATACCTTTGTGGGGAACGTGTTCCCCTGCCATCAAACGCCTTTAACAGAATGAAAGGAAGCCTCTCGCCTGGACTAGGATTTAACGGACCTAAGCAGAATAGCCGTACCTTCTCGTCCCGCAATTTGAGAAAGATCGCTCACCCTCCTACCCTGTGGCGTGCGCTCAACTTGCGCAATCCATTGAACACCAAGCACCACAAGCTCGTGAACAAGAGAGGTCGGAAGCTGCGGAGCGCCAAGAGCGGCAAGAATCTCGATTCTCTTTAGCGCCTCTCTGGGGGAGTTTGCGTGAAGAGTGGCTAGGGTCCCTCGGTGGCCGGTATTTAAAGATTGAAGTAGGTCCAGCACTTCCTCGCCCCTGCACTCCCCAAGTACAATGCGATCGGGTCGCATACGCAGGGTCTGCTTCAGTAATGCACGCAGTGTAACTTCTCCGTATCCATCTGAGTTTGTTCCTCTCGAGGAAAGCGCAAAAAACTGAGGGTGCTCTGGCCTTAACTCCGGGGTGTCTTCTAAAGCCAAGATACGTTCGTAAGAAGGAATGTCTTCCAGAAGGGCCACCATCAGGGAGGTTTTACCGGCGCCTGTACCACCCGATATCAAAACGGTTTCTTTGTTCTGAACGATCGTACTTAGCTTGGAGTATAGCGGGTCTTTCCTCCAGGCTGCGTTAGCGTTATTCTTTTTTAAACAACGAAGCGATACTAAGATTCCATTTCGATGCAGTGGTGGAAAGAGAACGTGCATTCGAATAGGGATATCAGTCCCTTCAAAATGGGTTAAAGAAACGTCACAGTACGGTGCTTTCGCGTCATAAGTTTTCTGGGCTTTCGCTAGCTCACTTAATACCCATAGTTTAAGCTCGTCCTCAGGAAAACAAAACGAACGCAACTCTTCCATCCCATGACCTCTATCAAACGCTAAATGCTGAGAGGAAAAGCAGAGATCAGTGACGTGTTCGTCTTTTATAAGGTCGCGTAAGATTTGTATCGTGTTTTTGTTAAACAACAAGGTGACTCCTTACTTGCATCAAGGCGAGCGAGTGACAAAAGGCGTAAACGGTCGGTACCGGGAATTAGAAAATCCAAGCGGTACTGGATTTCGTATATGCTCCATGAGGATCTGTGGGAGAGTTCTCTCCGGAATGAGGAGCGCCACGAAATCAGATCGATTTTCTTGATAAGCCTCTGAGCCGAAAAGCAGTCCGAAAATTGGAATACGACTTAGCCACGGAACACCTTTAGCTTGCGATCTGGTGGTCTCTTGAATGAGACCCGAGAGTAAAATTGGCGAGCCAAATTCAGCGTCGATTTGAGTTTTCATACGGTTGGATTGGATGCCCGGTATGGCACTTGCGCCTGAGTTTTGTGTGGAAAGACTACTCACTTCTGCGTGTAAATCCGCACGTATCTTTGTCGCTGTAACGCCCTGGACCTCTAAACGCAACTGAAGTCCAAAGGACTTCCACTGGACATTGGTGTTAAATGTATTCCTGGTTTCTACGGGCATTTCTCCACCTGCAAACAACTCGGCATGGCCAGGCGCTCTTACAACGAGTTCCGGTTGGGACAGTACTCGCCCCTTCCCGTTGTGCTCTAGCGCTTGTATGTTTGCCTCCAAGTTAGGTACGGGTTGGTACCTAAGAAATTTCGATGATGCTGATAGCGCACCTGAAATGCTTCCAGGAGTTTCAAGTCCGAGGCTTCTTAAATAAGATCTATTTATTTCGAGTAAGTATACTTTAGCGTGTATCACTGGAGAATCATCCGGCAGGTGTGTGATGTGCCCTATCGCAAAAGGAGCAAGTTCAAGGATGCGCTTTAGCCAGATTTGTTTCTGAATGGGGTTGGGAGCGCTCCCGTAAATGAGAATAGATCTAGAGGTTTCATCGTGGATTGCTTTTAATGGGGAGCCTTCAAGTGTTCCTAGGTAGTCTTGAATCGACTGTGAAGACTGCTTGTAGAGTTGCCTTGAGGGTCTGGATTGGTTTGAGAATTGATGGGGCGAGAATTCTAAAAGTTTATAAATGATGTGCCCCTCGCGCACCGAGCTGTATTCTCCTCTGAGTAGGTAGCCACAAGATGCGCCGTCTTTCTGAGCGGCATCAGATGTGGTCCCTATGACTGGAATGATATCAACATCAGAAAGCTCATACAGGGTTTTTGGGGGGCTCAGACAAGTAGGGGCGGTCGATGCGATCACTTCTAGCGTGCGATCTTCGGACGTACCGTCGTTAAACCAAACTGTGATCCGAGCCACCCCAAGCGAAAGAGCTCGCACGAGTAAGTCGTCTTGTTGTCCTGCCGGAGAGGGTAACACCAGAATAGTGCCTTGGTTTCCTAGTGCATATTTCTTTAGTCCCGGCAGGTGTATTCTGCGCTGTTCGCCCCGCACCATGTAGCTTCGGTGTGATTCCGAGTGGGCGCCATTTGCGATTAGAATCCCTAGGCACAGCGGGATCAGCGTGGTTTTTAGTTCTGTCTTGACTGATAAACACCATTTTAAACTCGTTTTCACAAAGACCATTCGCGAAACGGCAGCAATAAGTCTGCCAAAAGCAATTGTCGCATTGACAGGACCCCCTTAAAACATCTACTTTGCCGGACTCAAAAAGCTTATTGAAATGGAGAATAGAATTTATGGCATCACGTACTGGAAAAACACGAAATGCTCGCAAAGCACGCGCTCATAACAAAGGCAATGCGCGTAAACGAAAAGAACAAAACAGGGGCACCACTCCTAAGTTTAAAATCCATTTAGACTAAAAAAATCCGCACTTACTTTGCGCTTAGCTTCAACAAAGGAGAACATATGTCAGGTGTGAGAAAGTCTTTTTTTACCTCTGAGTCCGTCACAGAAGGCCATCCCGATAAGCTTTGTGACCAAGTGTCAGACGCCGTCTTGGATGCTATCTTTGAACAAGACAAGTCTGCTAGGGTTGCATGCGAAACCCTAGCCACTACCGGACTAGTCGTGATTTCCGGAGAAATTACCACTAAAGCGCAAGTGCCTTATATCCAGATCGCTAGGGAAGCCATTCGCAGCATTGGGTATACGTCCTCCGATATTGGGTTCGATGCTGACTCTTGCGGCGTCCTCGTGAGCTTAAATCGTCAGTCTCCGGACATTTCCCAGGGCGTCACAACGGGCCAAGGTCTTTTTAATCAGGCCGAGCAAGGTGCCGGTGATCAAGGTCTGATGTTCGGTTATGCGATCAATGAGACTCCTGAGCTGATGCCTCTTAGTATTGCTCTCTCACACCGACTAGCAGAAACTCTGACAGGAGCGCGAAAAAAAGGTGCGCTTCCATGGCTTCGCCCAGACGGAAAAACACAAGTTACAGTAGAGTACGAGAATGGAAAGCCTAAGCGCATTGACGCCATTGTAGTGAGCACCCAACACCATCCTGAGGCTTCTCACAGTCAAATTGAGGAAGGGATTCGCGAGGAAGTGATCCGAAAAAGCGTTCCCTCACAATGGCTAGATTCCAAAACCAAGTATTTCATCAATCCAACGGGTCGTTTTGTAATCGGAGGACCCATGGGGGACTGCGGGCTGACTGGACGCAAAATCATCGTCGATACCTACGGTGGTCATGGCGCTCACGGCGGCGGGGCTTTTTCCGGAAAAGATCCTTCTAAGGTAGACCGGTCTGCTTGCTATATGGCTCGTTATATCGCGAAAAACGTGGTGGCATCGGGCTTAGCAGAGCGCTGCCTAGTGCAACTCGCTTATGCTATCGGGGTCGCAGAACCTGTCAGTGTGTTTGTTGAAACTTATGGCACCTCTAAAGTAGACCCGCTACGCATTGAAAATGCAGTGAAAGCAAACTTCAAAATGACGCCACGAGGGATCATTGAGTCTCTGGACTTATTAAGACCCATTTATCGGAAAACAGCCGCCTATGGCCACTTTGGGCGTGAGTTGCCCGAGTTCACTTGGGAAAAAACAGATAAAGCAGACCTCCTCTTGAAAGCTTGCCAATAACGAAGTGAGTTGTAGTTCCACTCCACGGAGTATAAAGCAATTAGCATGGGTTTCTTTTTCTTGCTCGTTAAATACCTTCCCTACTGGGCTATTCCGATTGCTTCGATTGCAGTCCTAGATGTGGCGGTAGGATTTAAGCGCAGAGGACAGAAACGCATCTTTTTGCTTGCACTTGCCGTGGCGTTTATCTTGGTGGTCCTTACGATATGTTTTTTTCTATTTGGTTGGGAAAAGGAAGCGGCAAAGTACTTGCTAGATTCGGCGCATGTTCAGTAGAAATCAGTAACAGCAATTAAACGGAGAAACACAGCATGAGTAACACTATCAAAGCTTTTCTATTCGGAATCACAGTCGCATTCGGCATTCAAAGTGGCTTTGGTCAAGATGCGTCGAGTGATGGAGCCCCAGCACCGCAAACTACAGTCAAAACAAGGCCGATTCCAAGAAACACTAGGTCTACCTATCCCACCGCAGTCAGCGCGGAATTACTAGGCCGGGGGTTGTTATACTCCGTGCAAGTGGACCAAAGTTTAACGGATCGTTTTTCCGCCGGTATTGGATTTTCAACCAACAGCGCAAAAAACCCTACGACAGATAACAGTACGGGAGAGACAGCGGTGATGTTACCAGCCTATGTTAACTACTATTTTTCTGAATCTGGACAGTCTCCTTTTGTAACAGGGTCAATGACAGTGCTTACGAATTCCTCCAAGGTAAAGGGACAGGAAGCCTCCACGTCAGGGCTCAAGTTTCCTTCTGATTCGATTATGCCTAGTTTCGGTGTTGGTTATGAAAGCCGCTCTGAGACGGGGTTCTTAGTTAGGGTCACTGCTTACGCTTTAGTGGGAGAGAATGTGAGACCATGGGTAGGGTTTACGGCAGGATTTGCCTTCTAGAGCGATCTGGTCCCCCAGCGTTAGCCCCTATGTGTAAGGCTTTCGTCATATTTTTGAATTATTTGTAGATATTTTTTGACAGACGGGCAAATCCTGCTTAGCCTTTTAAAGAGTCTTCATGGTGAGGACTTTTGGCGGGACAAGGAGTGGTTTGCCGCAAACTGAAAGCCAGGATCGGCTTTCTTACTCCTCCGAGAATCGCCAACTCAACTCAAGGATCGAGTGATCGGGAGGAGCAAGAATGCTCACGCAATCTAATTTGGTCGGGTCGAGTCAAGCGATCTCGAACGTTTACCAAACCATTCAGAAAATCGCGACGACAGACAGCACAGTGCTAATTACAGGGGAAAGCGGAACGGGAAAGGAGCTTGTAGCAAGAGCCATCCACGAACGTTCTAACCGGGCAAACATGCCTATGGTCACAGTGAACTGTGGCGCCATACCCGCAGAACTCTTAGAAGCAGAGTTATTCGGGCATGTGAAGGGGGCGTTTACAGGGGCTACTCAAACAAGAGTAGGTCGTTTTGAACTTGCTCAAGGTGGAACCTTGTTTCTAGACGAAGTGGGCGAGCTGCCGTTAAGCCTTCAAGTGAAGCTCCTTAGGGTCTTGCAGCAGAGACAGTATGAGTCTGTAGGCTCTTCAAAAACAGTAGACTGCGATATTAGAATTATCGCAGCGACGAATCGGGATTTAGAAGAAGCAGTAAAGAATCGCGAATTCAGAGAAGACCTGTACTATAGGTTGAACGTCATTCCACTCAGAGTGCCTGCACTTAGAGAGCGTAAATCGGACATCGCAAGTTTAGTGAATCATTTTGTAGCCCGCTTTAATGAAACTACCGGGCACAACGTGACTCCTCCTGCGGGCGAAATCATGGAGGCACTTCTAGCTTATGATTGGCCTGGAAATGTTAGAGAGCTTGAGAATCTCATGGAGCGATTAGTGATTCTAAAGGGACAAGGGAATATTGACCTTGGGGATCTACCGCACCGAATTTTCCAGAACTTAGCAGACTCAAGAGGACCTGAGGCAATCGCAAGCGGAGCTTGTGAATTTCCACGAATGACACTTCCACAAGCGGGCTTAGATCTTAAAACAGTGGTGAGTGCTTTTGAGAATCATCTGATTGATCAGGCGTTAGCCCGAACAGGCAATAATAAAAATCGTGCTAGTGAGTTGCTCATGATGAATCGTACTACTTTAGTTGAGAAGCTAAGGAAGCGCGGCATGATCACGCCAGCCCCAAAGCGTCCCATCATGGGTATGTCTCCTGAAGGTATAGCCTAGAACTAGGTCGTCATAAATTTCCTCTGGGTAGATGAAATGGCTGTAATGTAGCGCTAGTTTACATTACAGCCGTTTTGTTTTTTTCGCGATCATGTTAGCTCATGCGCTCTATGACTGTAGAAAAAATCTCTGCGCTGCTGACACTCACTGGGATGGAAATTGTTCTAGGGATCGATAATATTGTTTTCATCAGTATTTTGGTGGGACGGCTGCCTGTAGCGGAGCGCGCGCGCGCTAGATCCATAGGTCTGGGGTTAGCTCTTTTATCACGACTCCTGCTCTTAGGTTCCATTGCTTTTATAGTAAGGCTCACTACGCCAGTTATCTCGTTCTTACATTTTAGTCTGTCGTGGCGAGATTTGATCTTGGTAGGAGGCGGTTTGTTTTTAGTCGCCAAGGCCACTGCTGAAATTCATCATAAAGTTATCGGTGCGCCAAGCCCTGGAGAACCTGATCCACGTGTGAAACACTTAACTTTTGGAGGAGCACTGATTCAGATTGCGTTTCTAGATATTATTTTTTCACTCGACTCTGTAATCACAGCAGTGGGTATGGCAAACGACCTATCCATTATGGTGATTGCGGTTCTTATTTCTATGGGCTTTATGGTTTTTGCCGCTAAATCTATTGGAGAGTTTGTTGAACGGCACCCTACGCTCAAAGTTCTTGCGCTATCGTTCCTTATTCTGATCGGTGTCGTTCTCATCGTAGAAGGCGGCGGAGGTCATGTATCGAAGGGTGCGATTTATTTTGCAATGGCATTCTCTCTCGGGGTTGAAATGTTGAACCTAAGAGTGCGGAATAAAGTCTAGTTTTTTAAGAAGCTTGCACAGGAATTAGGCGGAACTTTTCCACATCAAAAAGCCCTTTATCCGTGAGCTTAAGTTTTGGAATCACAGGCAGAGCTAAAAACGCCATCTGCAAGAAAGGCTCCTCTATCTCGCAGCCAATGGATCTGCTAGCCGCACGTAAATCCCTCAAACTCTGTTCGATTACCTTGGGATCGGCTTCCGACATCAGCCCACCAAAGGGTAAGGGTAATTGCGCTAGAGTTTTCCCTGCGCTGATCACCACGAGCCCACCTTGGATCTCTTGTAGAGTCTGGAGGCCAAGTCGCATATCGGAAAGGTTACTGCCAATCACAGTCAGATTGTGGCTATCGTGTCCGATGGAAGATGCGATGGCGCCACGAAACGATTCTCCAAAACCAGTCACGTATCCGTTCGAGGGTAGTGAGCCCTGGCCGTAACGCTCCAAGACTGAGAATCGAAGTACCCCTGGAGTGGCTGAATCCATGATGAGATGTTCCGTGATGATTTTTTTTGGGATGACGCCTATGACATTTACTTTACCGGAAGGACCTTGGAGCTCTGATTCGCTGGGTAGACGAGAGCGCACGGTGTTTTGCGCGAGCTTTCGTACGGTACTTTTATGTTTCGGTAGCTCGTGTACAAAACGCCCAGCAGATAAGACAGCGTCGATCTTACATAACTTGGAGTCACTGAGAAGCACGACATCGGCTACGTAGCCAGGAGAGACAGCACCCTTTCGCAATTTCCCGCGATCCAAACCATAGTGCCTCGCTACACTCCAAGAGGCAGATCGATAGACTATCTCTTCAGGAATGCCAGCTGAGATCGCAGTACGAATCAGAAAATCCAGATGCCCTTCAGTTGCGATGTCTAGAGGATTTCGGTCGTCGGTGCAAAAACCCAAGGACGTTGAGGTCGAAAGTGATAAGAGCGGCAGTAATGCGGCTAAGTCTTTAGCCACACTTCCTTCGCGAATCCAAACGGAGATTCCTTTTGTCAATTTCTCAGAAGCCTCAGATAGCTCTGATGACTCATGACAACTGGAAATTCCTGCACAGGCGTAGGCTGAGAGGGCATGACCCTTCACAAGCGGGGCGTGGCCGTCTATGGGCCTGCCCATGAACGCATTTATTTTGTCCATCACTGCGGGGTCTGAGTTTAGTACCCCTGGAACATTCATCATCTCAGCTAAACCGAGCGCTTTAGGATGTTCTAGTAGAGGCTTCAAATCAGCGGCAGAAATGGTGCCTCCGCCGTTTGTTTCAAAGTCGGTGGCTGGCACACAGGAGGAAAGCATGACCCGTAGATCCATATGCATATGAAGAGCGCATTCGAGGAAGTACTTTATCCCATCTACGCCCATGACGTTTGCCAGTTCGTGAGGATCGCAAATAGCGGTCGTAGTGCCTTTTTCTAAAACCACTTTTTCAAAATTAAGTGGCGTCATGAGGGAGCTCTCGATGTGAACGTGAGCATCGATAAAGCCAGGGACCGCAAATTTTCCTCGTCCATCGATTTCGCGAATACCACGAAGACCCGGTTCTACTCCTACGATGAAACCCTCGTGAATAGCCAAATCTCCCTTACGCCATACACAGTGAAACACATCCAAGTAGGTGATGTTTTTAATAATCAAGTCACAGGGAATCTGTCCCTGCGCGGCTGCGATTCTATTTTTCATGAAAAGCCATGAACCACTTACCTAGAAAGAATTATTTGGGTTGGACTCTTAGCATCTTTCTTACTTCAGCAACGTGAGCTTCTTCTTCTGTGATCATCTCTCTAGCGTATTCCTCGAGGTATACCGATTCATTGGTCGTGAGTTCTAACAACTCATATAAATTGGATAATTGTAGCTCTTCATGCTCTAGGCTTTCTTTTAGAATTTCATTCAGAGAGTGATTCTCGGTCTCAATGAGCTTTCCAATCTTAAGACTGGGATGACCGCCTAGGGTAGTGATGTGCTCACCAGCAACACTCGCGTGCGCTAGCGATTCTGAGGCCTGATCTCTGAGCCATTTCACGATGGGGATGCGGTTATGACCAAAAACCATGAGCGAATAATGCGTGTACCTTACCACCCCAGCTAGTTCACACTCTAAAATGTTATTGAGTACTTCGATTACTTTAGCGATTTTTTTTGAGTCTTTCATAAGTGTGTCCTTCTGATGAGTTGTGGTGCTGTTACTTTTTTTTAAACATTTGGTGGCTCTCCCGAGAATCGAACTCGGACACCCGTGAGGATACTGGATTTTGAGTCCAGCGCGTCTACCAATTCCACCAGAGAGCCATATCTGTTTACTAAAAATCCGTGCTCCTCTTATAGCTTATTTAAAGATGGCAAGCCACCTGAATTTCCTGACCTAGAATAGCCCCATTAAACCAGATCGAATGAATAGCGCGCCGCTGAAAAGCATAGCTGTTACTCCGAAGGCTTGTAGTTTCGAAGCACTGATTTTTACGATTTTTAAACCGATAAAAAGAGCTAAGTGTAGCGTCACCAGTCCTAGAGAAGAGCCTAGCCAAACACGGAAAAAAGAGTCGTGGATTGAGGACATTGTTATCGTAGCAGCCTGACTTTTGTCACCAAATTCGGCTAACATATAGAGAAGCATATTTCGTAGAAAATCATTTCCAATGAAACTTAATCGCGTTGGGGCGATGGGATCCGTTGTAAGGCTTTGCTCGCTCAGACCTTCGCTCTTTTTCACTCTACGAATATGATAAAGGCCTCTTACGCCTGCGTAGAAAAGTAAGATTCCTACAAGAATTTCAATTGGGGCTCGGTAATGACTGAAGAATCTGGATAAAACACCGCCAAAAAGCGTAGAGAGAGCTTGAATCGCAAATGTTCCAGCAATAATGGCTGAAAACCTAGTGTTCTGTTTACTCTTATCCGCAGTCAGAATGCTCAGAGTTGTGATCTGAGTGCGATCACCCAGCTCCATCGTGAGCGAAAGCCAGTAACTCTGGAAAAAAGGTCCCGAGAACACAGTTTAGGTCCGGCCTCTCTCGTATCGTTCCCCATGCAAGGCGAGAAAATACAGACCTAGGGCGCTCAGTAAGTGCCAAACTGCATGTCCTTGCACTAACGATTGGGGAGTGCACCACACTCGAGAGAGATCTAAAATAGAACAGATCTCTCCCAGCACTACGAAAAATAAAGCATACCTCAAGTGAGTGGATCGTTTTACAAACTTTCTCTCTCTTATCAAAATAAGCCCGCCTAAGAGCACAATCAAGAATTGATAAGGTAGGTTAGCTTTGGCCATAGCTAGCGTCATCAGCATCCAGACAGCGGTCTGAAGGAGTGCAATCCCAAAAACTTGAAAAGCACTCAGCGATATCGCCATTTTCGATCTTGAGGCGCTAAAGTAAGAAAGAAGCAGAAACATGCCTAGGAAATCGAGAGACTGGGAAAAAAAATTATGTGAGGCATGATAGAAAAAGGAACATAGTCCTAGAAATATAAATAGCGCAGGAAATGTCCGAGACTTGAGTTGTTTTAAAAGGACTACACCAGCAACAATATATGCCAAATTACTCCAGGCATTTGCTGGATTCTCAATCCAACTACAAAGATTCGCTTCGCAGTAATCTAAATTAGGAAGTCCAAAAGATGTTCTCAGGCTGTCCCAGGGACAAGTGGATGTACTCATAGACACCTCTTCCTAGAGGTGCTTTCTAATCTTAGAAAGCGTTCGGATGGCCTGAATACAAGCCCGAGCCGCTTCAATACCTTTGTTGTCAGCACTAGGCAGCGCGCGGAATTGCGCTTGTTCTTCAGTATAGGTGGTCAGAATTCCAAAGGTAACAGGAACCTCACTCTCAAGTCCCACTTGCATGATCCCGTGAGAGACGGCCTCTGAAATGTATTCGAAATGGGCGGTATCTCCTTTAATCACGCAACCTAGACAAATCACTCCCGCAAACTTTCCAGAGCTTGCTAGAGCTTTAGCTAGTAGTGGAATTTCAAAAGCTCCGGGCGCCTCAAAGACATGAATGTCGTCTCCCGCAAACTGTTCTGTAGCCAGGTACTGAGTAGCACCCGAAAGAAGGCCTTCCATGATGTTAGTGTGATAACTGCTTTTTAAGATTGCTATTTTCATTTACGGTCGGGCTCCATGGTTGCAATATCTGTGTCAGCTGGACTTTGAACAGGGTGATACAGAAAGTAAATGCCCCATTCGATCTAGCTTGGTTCTCAGATATTTTTCGTTATAGGGATTAGACTGCGTTAGAAGAGGTACTTGCTCTATGATCTCTAAACCGTAGCCCGAAAGGCCTACCACCTTCTTTGGGTTATTCGTGAGTAAACGAATCTGGCGGACTCCTAAATGGGCTAGAATCTGAGCGCCGATTCCATAATGTCTAAGGTCGGATTCAAATCCAAGTTGCGCGTTTGCATCAACCGTATCGAGACCTCGATCTTGTAGTGCATAGGCTTTTATTTTATTGGCCAGTCCGATGCCTCGTCCCTCTTGATTGCGCATATAGATAACTACACCCGACTCACTTTGATCTATCTGTTTCAGTGCGGCTTGAAGCTGCGGTCCGCAATCGCACCGCAGGCTTCCAAAAGCATCTCCAGTTAAACACTCTGAGTGTACGCGTACGAGTGTGGGATTTCTGATCTCGCCTCGCTGAATTGCGATATGTTCAGTCCCGTCGATGAGGCTTTTAAACGCGGATACTTTAAACGGCGTTTCTGAAAACTGTGATGGAAGGATGGATTCCGCAACTTTTTCAATAAAACTTTCGTGTGATAGACGGTAGGCCACCAAATCTCTAATACTAAAAATTTTAAGATTGTGGGTGTTTGCAAATATTTTCAAATCTGGAAGTCGGGCCATCGTACCATCATCGTTCATGATTTCACAGATAACAGCCGCTGGTCTTAGACCCGCTAGCCGACATAGATCCACGCTAGCTTCCGTGTGACCAGTCCGAACGAGAACGCCTCCGGGTTGTGCTTTCAAAGGAAAAATATGTCCCGGACTAATCAAGTCTTCGCCGGTTGTGAGCGGGTCTGTTAACACTTGTATCGTGCGAGTGCGATCGGATGCAGAGATACCCGTTGTGACGCCAGTTTTTGCTTCGACGGATACCGTAAATGCAGTCTGCATGGGTGTTCGGTTGTGGGAGGACATGAGGGGCAAGGCGAGGCTGTCGACGCGCTCAGCTTCGAGTGCAACGCAGATGAGGCCTCGAGCGTGTTTAGCCATAAAGTTCACTATTTCTGGCGCTATCTTCTCCGCTGGAAATATAAGATCGCCCTCGTTTTCGCGATCTTCATCATCTACAACAATGATCATGCGACCGTTTCGAAGTTCTTCTAAGGCAAGCTCAATGGGACTCAGTGTATTCATAATCGAGGTGCGACCTTTTCGGACAATTGAAACTCTCTCTGTCCCAGACTGTTTAAGTAAGGCGACATAAGGTGACGGATGTTTTTTACTACGAGATCTGTTTCTATATTTACTTCATCATTTACCTTTAAATACTGCAGTGTGGTGTGGCTCCAGGTGTGAGGAATAATTCTGACCGAGATCGCATTCTCCGTGATTTGATTGATGGTGAGGCTAATACCTTCGATGGTGATGGAACCTTTTTGAATGCAGTCCCGAGCGAGTAGGGGAGGAAGCTCAAACACAAGCTCTGTCGATGCAGACTCTTGGTATCGGCTTTTTAATCTGGCTGTTCCGTCAATATGACCACTGACAAGATGTCCAGAGAGACGACCATCTAGCTGTAACGCGCGTTCTAGATTCACGGATGCACCCTTTGTAAGTTTACCTAATGTTGTCAGCTTCAGGGTTTCTGCACTGACAAAGAAATGCACGGTTCCTGAGTTTAACTCTTCCAGGTGCGCTACCGTTAAACAGGCTCCGTTCACTGCAACACTCTCTCCCAGAGATAAATCTGAGTAGTTCGTGCGCATCAGGATCAGGCGCTCTCTATGAAGAAGGCCGTGGTCACCAACGGCACTTGCGGCGTCTCGTACCTCCAGAACTTGTCCAATACTGCTGATGATCCCACTAAACATGACCGGTTTTTACCACAAAAGCTGGGTTTCTGCGCTCGAAAACCTCATCCTGATTAGAATTCGGGGTATGCACGATCTGAACGTGTTTATTCCATAGTCCTTGAGAGAGTACCGCGTGGCTCAGCGTGGGGCCGGCCTCAATCAGGATTTCCAAGCACCCAAGCGATTTGGCCTGCGCTAAAGTTAGGGCCAAATCATCTGTCTGATGGACTTGAAAGCCTAAACCCCTCTGTCTTGCTAAATACTCGCTTCCTACGCGTCGCCTTGGATCTAAGATAAAGAGATGCCTTGTGATGCCAGCATGATCCTGAACCAGACGCACGTTAAGTAAAGGCTGGTCCGCTAGAACAGTGCCCGCCCCGGTCAGAATTCCACGGCATTGCCGCCGCAGCAGATGAGCAAGTTTCAAGGAATCTTGGGTTGTAAACGTAGACTGTGCACCCAAGGGAATCATACTGCCCGAGGGAAGGTGAGCGGTTTTTAGGGTGACATAGGGCCTAGAGTGCGATTTTGTAAAAATAAAGGGTTCATAACAGTGATTTAGCGCCGTCCTCAGATCTGGGGGTAACACGGCCTGGGTTGTTTTTATGCTGATACTATTTAAAAATTCAGCACCTTGTCCCTGTACCTCGGGATTGTAATCTTTCACGCCATAGTTCACGGTTGTTACCCCAGCCTCCCTAATGGCGGCCGTGCACGGTGGTGTTCTACCTAGGTGATTGCATGGCTCTAAGGTAACGTAAAGTGTAGCGCCGTGGGTTGGGTATCCGCTCCTTTGTGCTTCAATCAGCGCTTTAGCCTCAGCGTGGGGAAGGCCTGCGTGTTCGTGACTCGCATAAAGAACGGAGTCCATGTTGGGATGGGAAAGAGCAGCGGAGACTGGCGGGTTAGGATCTGTACGTCCCAGGCTATCTTGGGTTAAGCGTAGAAGTTCCTTCCAAATAAATAAAGCCTGTGTTTCTTGCACAGGCTTTATTTACTTAATATCAGAAAATTTGCGTACTAAAATCGGTGACTACGCCTCTTCAAATCTCGGGTCGTTAACATCAGGTAGTCCTTCCGCTCCACCCGCCTGTTTATAAGCGATGTCTTCGTTACTTGAATGGGTTTGAGCCTGCGCTAAAGTAGCGGTTTTTTTTGCCTTTTCTATTTTGGCTCTTTGGATAGAGACAATGTTTGGAGAGCTTTGGACCGAGCCTCCGCCCTTAGTAGATGGACCCTGGTCCTGAGTCGGGACGGTAGGTCTTGAGCCTTCCCCATGAATCATCGAAACGAAGTTTTCTACGATCCTACTTAACGAGTCCGCTTGGTGCTTGATCTTCTCGCTTTGTTTTGCTGTTTCTTGCGAGATCACAGCGTTAGTCTGGGTAGTCTGATTCAGCGAGCTCATAGCTTTATTAATCTCAGTCACACCCACGGCTTGTTCACTAGAGGCGCTCGAGATTTCGCCAACCATCGCATCAACCTCCTGAACGGTGCCTAAGATATTTTCAAGAGATTCGCTACACTTTTCGGCGACGACTTTGCTCTGATCAGTTTTACTTCGGCTCTCTTTCATCAGGATCTCGACTCTTGACTTCGTGGAGTCCACAATCTCATTCACACGAGCAACGCTTCCATCAAGCATGGTAGAAATTTCTTTTGCTGCGTTTCCACTCATTTGAGCAAGGTTTCCAACTTCCTCTGCCACGACAGCGAATCCTTTTCCATGTTCTCCCGCGCGCGCTGCTTCTACAGAGGCGTTAAACGAAAGAAGTTTGGTTTGAAATACAATGTCGTTGATGACTTTGGTTTTATTCCCGATCTCTGAAATGACCTTTACTATTTCGTTGATTTGTTCGTTGCCGTGCTCAACTTGTTTTAAGACTGTGTTTGTGGACTCGTTGATGTCATTGATTGCAGTGACCATGTCGCCCACTGCATCTTTCCCAGCCTCAGCGGCATTTCTGCTTTTATTCGAGTAGTTCAGGGATTCCTTCGCGTTATCAGAGCATTTTTGTGCTGTCGCAGAAACCTCATCGGCAGAAGCAGCCGTCTCTTGAATGGCTGCGGCTTGCTCATTGACTGCATGAGAAAGCTTTACGCTATTTTCAGAAATGTCGACCGCATAACCTGCTAGAGTCCTAGCTTCATCCGATAGTTTATGTGCGATTCCAGCTAAAGATTTCGAGAGATTCAGAGAGGCTAGGTAGGCGGAACCAATCAGCAGAAATATCAGCGCACTAACCACTGAAATCAGTCCAATTTTAGCTTTATTAATTTCACTGTAAGCTTCGTTTACTGGCGCTTGTACGATCGCATTCCAACCCAGGGAACGAACCATTTTTCCACCATTGATTTTACTATACCCCGCAACTACTTCGTTATTCCTGTAAGAATAGATCACAGAACCACGATCTTTATCTCGTAGTAGCTGAACAGGCTGTAAACCTAGCTCATTACCGTCAGCCTCCAACTTTTCAACGTCTTTTTCTTCTGAGACCTGCGCTAGAATGCGCCCAGAGTTAGAAGTCATAAAAATATTTCCAGACTTCAAACCTTTGAGTTCGGTAAACGATTTTAGCTCTTTAAGAGCCACTTCGTACCACCTAGCGCCTGCGCGATTGGTCATCACTCCAATAAGGTTTCCATTCTGATCCTTCACTTGAGTCGTGAAGCTGTTTCCATAGGGCTTACCACCGTAGACTTTCGCGCTGAATTTATCTAGGTGCACGTTTTCGACCAAGGTACCGTTTAGATTGTTCTCCTTATCGACCGAGAACTCTCCCTTAAGGGCAGCTTGAAACCAGGGCTCTTCAGAATAAGTATCTTGATAAAGCGTGTCTGATTTGATGGTTTCACCTGCTGGATTCTTGTTATTCACGGCAACAAGTTTACCGTCTTTTGATACTACCATTATCAAGTCATAGATTCCGTACAGAGCCACATAGTTATTAAGTGCTGCCACAACGGTCTCGCGGTCCTTAGCTCTAACATCAGGGTTGATTGCAAACGCCTGAATATCGCCGTATCGCTCAAAAAACTGCGCCGCCACCGCGTCTGAAAGAGTTTGGGCTGTACCTTCGAAGGTCTTCAATTTTTCGTGGTCATAGGTTTTCATGAGACTACCAAACACAAAGGTTATCCCAATACTGAGCACCGTCCCAAAGGCAATGACCGTACCTAAAAGTTTAGTTTTTAAAGACCATGATCGCATAAAATATCCTTAATTTCCGTTAAATTAATGCCGTGTACTACAACTCCACAAGTTCACAGGAACATCGGCAAGTACCGGTTGAAACTTGAGGACTAATTTTTGCCTGTGTCTTCCACCGTTTTTTAGCCTAAGAGCGGGCATTAATAAGTTCATACGGTGACGCCTACCCCTAGTGTTTGGTATGCTGGTTCATCTTTCAATTACTTCGCATTGCAGCGACTGATCACGAGGCCTTCCAAGACTGATGGTGACTGGGCCTTCATTGGTGAAAGTATGCGTTCGTGCAGAATAGCGACTGCGTTCTGGGAAAAACGGCTGACAAAATAAATATTTCATTCGCTGAAAAAAAATCTGGAGGTTAACTTTAACTCGTGAAACAGTAAAAAAAAGATTCGTTTCGCCGAAAAGATCGCAAAATATTTATTTTTGTTTTTTAACAGCGAGATTTTTCTTTTTTTTAGATTAATATTAATAACTGGGGGATTATAATGCGCAGGAATTTTAAGTTTTATTACTCGTTGGTCTTTGGTCTGTTGGTTTCAGTTTCGGTTTCAAATGCAAGTGAGGGCGGGGAAGACTCAGATATGAGTCTTAAGGTTCTGCTGAATACTGACACATTTTTTGGATTTAATCCTGCGTTCTACGGGACTAAGAAAGTGTCAGAGAAGACGGACTTTACGTTTTACGGGATTTTTTGGTCTGCAGGAACTGGAGGACCCGGTACTCAGGGCTGGGGAAACTGGACGGAGTTTGGTTTAGGCGCAGGATTTGACTTGGGGCATGGCCTTTATTTTAACCCTGCTCTCGGTTTACTTAGCGGTAATCTTTTATCTGCTGGGGGCCAGCCCAAATTAGGAGAGGGGTTTGTTCCAAACTTCACCCTCACCTACAATACAAAGGGTTGGGAAGGAGAGGTTTATGCGGGGTATTACAGAGGTCTTCAGAGGACCGCAGGACTTACTAACAACTATCTTCACTATTGGGTAAATTATGGAAGAAAGTTTTCCGACTTTTTCTCCTCAGGATTGCACTTCGAGCATCTTAGATTTTTAGGTGGTTCGAACCGGGCCTCCGGATCTGCGTATGATTATTACCGTACACTTGGTCCCTATATTCAGTTTGCGAGTGTAAAACGTGGATCTTTTGTGCGCTTCATGGGCGGCCATGATTTTCGATCAGACGGCCAAAGAGTAAAGAGCGGTTACGGCATCGATTCATTTTGGAAGATGACTGTAGGGTTTAATTTCTAGCCTACAAGCACCATCGATTTCTTAGGGCTACTAGGAGTTCTCTACAGTATCGCTGGCTAACGGAGATTTCTTTGCTCTAGAATGATCTTCACAATCTCTCTTTCGAGCTCGGGTTCTTTGGATCCGAGCTCGATCGTTTTTAAGATCGCGGGACTAAAGTCCCAAATAGTACTGCTTGCACTCAGTCGGCCACTTGCGGTGGCGTGTAGTAGTAACTCTTCACCTCTAGCCTCAGGCAGCGCAGAATCGATCTGGCTAAGCGTAGAATAAAAGAAGCTTCCGAAAGGAGACGCTGAACCACAGGCCTCTTGCAGCGTCAGCCTACTTCGGGACTTTGAGTTTCTAGGGATGTAGCCCTTGGAAACTTTACCGGTCTTAGCGCCAAGTTTACTTAAGCCAAGAATTTTACCTGCAAAATAATTCGGATATCCTTCGTTAATTGCCGTTGGAATAATAGCATTCAATCGTGGCATGAGCGCTAGATGACTAAACTCATGGACGATAGCTTCAGGTAAAAGGGCAGACTCATAAAAATAGTTCTGTCTTACCAGACTTGTAATTGCATCTAAGCCTCGCGGCAGTAACTCGCTTAAACCCAAGGATAAAAGTACGCTTTCCGCATGCAGATCCCAAAATTGAAATGCTTTTGGTAACCGGAGCGTATTTGAAATCGAGAGTGCATCTTGAAAGAGGAGTGAGTTTCGTAATCCTGAGCGTAAATGTTCCTGATTCACTAGGTCTAGAATGCGATGAACAACCCAATCTTTCTTACGCTTCCGCCCCGCGTAGTACCACGTTTCGGGTCCCCAAGTATTGTCCTCGTTGTGCCCTCCTGCGATCGTGAGGGCTTGAATCTCATAACTTTCGCCTGCTTTTGCTCTACCATAATGAGTATCAGCATCGTAAAGCAGTTCTTGATCGATTCGAAGAGTGAATTTATGCGACAACAAATGCTCTAATAAATCATTCGAATTCGTTCTTTGAAATAGTTGTAAGAAATAATCAAAAGCGAGATTCGAATAGTAAAAAACAGTTGCTGCTTTCAGCAGTAGTTCGGGGTTAGCGTTTCTACAGATGGCCTTCTCCTCAGTTCGATAGACTATTCTGAAGTAGTCTGTTTCAAAACAGTCTGAGATCTCTTTTATCTCTACGATGGTGTCCTTAAGTTTATGCCCGTTCGCCCTAGCCTTGATTTTAAACGGTAGAGCATCAGAGACACTTGGCAAACAGAGGGATAGAAATGCGAAATAAACAAATCTACTGAACAATTCGAACCTCCGAATCATTTTCTCGTTTTATAAATTTACTTTGTTGATGAGCATCCCAAAGCGCTCCACCTAAGATCACGTAGGGGGCAGTGAGCGGGAAGGCCGTTCCGATAGCTCTTGCGCTTGACAACAGAAGGAGTCCTGTACGTGCTAGAAAAGACTGATAAGGCTCACTGTATATTTCTCTGTCATAGAGTAGTTCCGCGTGTTTCTCTGATATCATTCCTTTAATGAACGCAATGGCTAGCACGTCTGCGAGCCTTAAGTCTCCAAACTCTGTAGGGCTTGCATATGATAGAGCTTTAACTTCAAAAGCAAATCGTCTCGCAAAGAATCTCGCTCGGTCTCCGTCAAAAAGACTCACCTGAGAGAGCGAGGAATTACTCCGTTCGAGTGTGTCGATTTCATCACTAAGGTCCTCGTACTCCTCGTAGAGTTCAGTGCGTCTGCCAACAGAAAGTCTTTCTCTATCAACAAGGTGACCTTCGAGTTCCTTAAGACGTTGTTTCTTCTGCGCTATTTCCTCGAAGTTGTCTCCGTAGATACTTTTTAAAAGCTCCACTCTCCTGGTGCGTAGTTCTTCGATCTTTATTTGTGTACTTGAAATCAAATCGTTTTCTATAAGTTCTTTGCTTAAATAGAAGCTTTGAAGACGCTCGATCTGATCACGAATTTCAAGCTCCGTAGTTCTTAGTTCTGCACGAGCTTGCTTGATATTAATGGTATAAGAGGTGATTTCAGAAGAGATCGCATCGTCATGCATCTTATAGAAGGAGAATAGCTTTATCACTCTCTCCATGGCTTGATTTGGATAGCGCCAGAGCACGTACCGGATAGGGCTTACTCTACCGATGCCTCTGATTTTACGACGAACTAGTTTTCGTGACTTCTTTTCAAGTGGAGTTTCTTCAACCGGAAGTAGCTGCTGTCTTAAGGTCGAATAGTTTTCAAAATGGCTGATTCCTAAAGACGAGAGGTCTCCTAATCGACAGCTCTTTGGTTTAGTCTTTGAGGTTCCGGGGGCCTGGCATTTAAGTTGCTCGACAGCAGAATAGAACAGCTTCTGCTCAATGGGATCATGCAACGATCTCCAGTTTTTCTTATAAGTGTTTAGTACAAGTTTTCGCCAATCTTTAAGGTCTAAACTTCCTGCATTCTTCGCCGCAATTTCTGATATGGGGCCACTGTTTAAGATCGAACTTAAGAGAGGCGTTGGTTGTTCGGCATGGATATGCGTCCAACGTAGAAGTCCTATGCTGATGAGACAAATATAAAAAAAGGCTTGCAAGTAGAGTCTCCGCTCGCAAGCCCTTAACAAATAAAATAGGATGCCGCTATTAAATTATAAGTCTCTAAATAAAGCGATTTTGTGTTTGATTGGCTACCTGCAATCCCGATATCCATCCACGATGAGCACCGCGCCTAAGGCTGCTGTAACACCGGCCGTGATTCCAAGCTTACCCGCAAGGGCTTTTTCGGTGGGAACCAAGGCGATTCGATTTTCTCGTTCTACTTCAAGCTGCGAGTAGGTCAGATTATACTGTCTTTCTAGTTGTGAAAGTTTGTCGGCAAGAAAAGACTCGTTTAAGTACTGAGTCCGTTCGATGGTAAGTAGATTGATCTCGGAGGTGATTTCGGAATTTCTCCTAGTGAGAATCTGAATTTCTGCCGCATATGATCTTATTCGATCCGCGTCAGTTTCGGCACTGATGGCACCGGTGAGGAATGAAATCCTCTGCGTGTTTGATTGAATGGAGCCGTTTAGGCCCGTGATTTCTACATCAATCTGTGCAGCACGGTTCTCAATATTGTACCGATCACGTGTGTAAATTTGAGTGAGATTATTCATACGATTCAAATATTGGGACCGAATTCTAGCTTCGCCTTTCGTTTTAGTGAGAGCTACGATGCCGACCACCAAAGCTCCGACAGCAAGAACAATTCCAGCGCCGAGTCCGAAACACCCTGTGACCGCAAGTCCTTGGGGTTGGACGGTGGCGAAAGCCTGAGTTAAGGCTAGGTTTATCTCGTCCGGCGAAGCATTCTTGAGCTTTGTATTTTTAAGCGCTGACTGTATTTCATTTTCAAATGAAACATACTGCTCTGGTGTAGAGTGCACGCGCACATAGGTGAGGATGTCTTTTAGTCCAATGCTATTTGAAAGAAGTGTGTTCGAAAAAGTTTCTATCGCCTCATTCTGGGGAATCTGGTTGTCTAGAAGCCTTAGTTTGAGAGTTTTATAGGCTTTATCGATGACGGCCGCATTCTCAAGACGATTCCCTGCGAGCGCTTGGTTTGTGTATCCCGTCAATATCAGCGAAAGGCTAATCGCGGCGACAATCGCTCGCGACATGAGCTGTGTGAGTAGCATGTGGTTTCCCCTTTTTTTCCGTTGAAGCCACATCCCTGTTGGCGGTTTCAGATCGCTCTGTTTCAAGGATCTGAAACTGAGCGGCGTTTTCGTATCAAAGAGGAGAAGACTTCGTCAAACTGGCGGGCAGTTAGCAAACACGGTAGCGGCAAAATCGTTTAACCTATTTATGCATTCCATCGACATCATGGGCTCTTTCAGGTGCACACCGTCTCCACCCGTTTCGGGGTATGGGCACTCTGAGTGAATCGAAAAATAGCGGGCAAATTGAGCGATTTTTGTCGGGGTTTGGAATTTGCCTCGCAGGTATTTATCGATGAGCGAAACTTCTTTTTTGAACCGCCGTGAATCCGGGGGACCTAGCCAGAAGATCTTAGTCCTTAAGGGTTTGGCGATTCGCGTTAAAGCGTCGATATCCTGATCGAGGGGTTGGTGGGTTGGGAAGGGTGCGTAGTTTGTTCCGAGGGCTACAACGAGACATCGCGGCGGGGTCTCGGTCACCCGCTGAATGATGTCGCTTGCTTGCCCTGTCTGGGAGCGCATTTCGGTGCGATCGGGAGTAAGCGTGTAGTAGCCACACTTCGTTGAACCCAAGTTAACAAAGGTGGAAAACACCGAACCGCAGAGACTTTCTATATAAAAATTATTTAAATCCGATAGAAACTGGTCCGTCAGAATCCTCCCTAACGGCCCCTGAAAATGGGAGTCTCCAAGGACTACGAGGTCTGGATTAACCTTTGTATGTTCGAATGCTAACGAGCCGGATTGAAAACCTAGGGCTACGCAGGTGAGGAGAGAGAGCAGTTTTGCCATTTCGCTTAGAAGAATTTCCTTAAGCTTCACCCTTTGTCTACCGAAAGGTTGGTCGTGAGAATTCAAGACCCGTTCGTTCCATTTAGTCAGATTGGAGATGCTAAGTCGTCGGATGACCTTGTGGAGAAGGATCAAGACGGTAACGCTTATCAGTCTTTCAAACAGGAGAATAAGGACGCTAAAGAAGAAGATCTTTATATCAAAGAGGCCTATAGGCTTCCGATCCCAGGGTCGCTCAGGTACCCGCTTCAGGGCATGGGCCCAGGCCTTCGTGTGGTGCTAAGAGACGGGACTGGGGCTTTTGTAAGGCATGAAAGCGGCGAAGAGTTTTTAAACATTCGAAGTTTAGTGCAGGCCTTAAAAGCGTCCTTTCCTAAAATTTAAATAAAACTCATTTACCCTAGATAAAGACTAGCGCGCCGCGTTGCATTGGCTCGTCACCTGTGCTAATTAGTCGCTCCGGTGTTTTGTTAGTAATTTTTAAGGGTGGCTTAAGCGTGAATTTCAATCGAACAACAAAGGGTATTCAACGCCTTGGTAGCGGAGTCGTGAGCCGTTTCTCTACTCACGCAATGATTTACACCCTTATTCTCTCGCTCATAACGAGCCAACTAGCTCTTCCTTTGCAAGCGATTGCAGCAGGCGAAGTGAGCATCGGAAACGATCCCCCTGAGGGGGCTGTAACAAAGGCCATGGTGCCGCTCATTGATGCGTATGATGCCGGCAAAACCATTCCTCATAGCGATCCGTTTTTACTGTCTTCGCAGTATGTCGAGCTGCTTGGTAAAAACGGTGAAGTCTTAAGAACCATCCAGTTCGGAGAAGCACAGAATTGGGAGGGGATCCCTTACAACAGTGTGCAAACGGCCTATGACGCGAAATCACACGAAATCGTGTTTTCTGGCTCATTTGGGCAAGTAGAAACAATAGACAAAAAAGAAGTCTTCGTAGGTGTTACGAAACTGAGGCACCGAATTCCTTTAACCAGTGAAACGCCTGCGATTGAATCTTTTAGTTTCGATAAAGAGGTTCTGATTCTAGTGGATCGTAGTCACGGTCTTCATGCCATGGATATGGGCTATGTTTCGACTCAGTTAGGAAAGGGCGCGCTCCCTGTATACAGGAAGCGCTGGAGTCCCCCAGAGAAAGAAAGCGCGGTAAATAGTAACAATATAAAAATAGAACTACTCACCCAGGGAGTAAAACCCTATCAAGACGTGGATCTCTTGCCTGGCGCCGTACTGCCGAAAGACGCTTTAGGAAACCCAAAGTTTCGCGCTGGAGACGTGATGGTCTCAAGCGTGAGTGGTGATGGAGCTCATAAAAAAGTTCTGGGCGTTTTTGATAGAGAGCTCTTGATTGCAACGATGGTGAAAGACAACGAGTTTCTGATGCTACTAAGTCAGTTAGCGGACCCGGATCGCTCCTCGATGGAACACCTTGCAAGCAGGCTAGAGAAGGCATCCATGCACCTAGAGCGGGTCGGGGCGCAAATTAGCTTAGATCGCCCGCTACGAGCAGCACTGTCTTCGATCGGGAGTGAGGCACTACGAACTCTAAAGGATAGAAGCAAAGACCTGACCTCGTCAGCTGGAGAACCAAAAGACTGGTTCTACCTTTCGGACTGGATCAAAGCCTATGAAACGATCATCGGAAATCCGCCTGAGAAAACTGGACACGGAAGCGAAGCGGTTATGACAGAGAAATGGTCTAGTTTACTCCATGAAGGCTCAAAGCAATCAGGCCAGGGCTCCACGCCAGAGGCGCAGTTAAAGTCAGGTCGAAAAACCTTCAGAGCCGCGATCGCTAAGCTCACGAAAGCCATCTCAGAGAACAAAGACTATGTGATCGGGATGGGGGTGTTCTCAACCTATATCGTAGGGAGTGTGGCATTCCCGTTTGCCTATCAGAGGATTGAAGCGCTTCAGCAGATTTCTTTAGTGAGTCATTTATATGAAGCAGTGGTGGTGCCTGTGATGAGGGATTTTCACTATGCTGCGATTAACACCTATAGCGTGCTTTCTGCGACTCTCATGATCCCTGCTCTGTGGGCCGGATCATTTATCTTAGGATCAAGGATGAAGGCGATGTCTGAGTTCTTTAAACAGCCTAAATACCAAGGCAAACTTTGGGCAGTGAAACTTTCAGAGACCTGCGCAAACTGGGGCAAGCTCACCCCTTGGCAACTCATTATGACGATGGGGATTCGGCTGCTCTCAATGCTCGTGGTAGCTCCGCGCGCACTTGTGACCGTTACAGGTCAGGTGGAGTTTTTAAAAACCATAGACGCGAAACTAAATCCTTTTACCTGGGTTTCAGAGTCTAGGGCACGAGTCTTAGGAGTGCCTGAATTTAAAGGTGGGCTGCTAGGGGTAAGAGCTAGGTACACCTATAAACCAAACGAAACGTACGAGAAACTAAGGGCCAAGATCCTAGCTGAAAAACGAGACGCAAGAGCGCTAGCTAATGAACTCATGCTTGCTGTTACTGTTGCCTCAGAGAAAGAAGGTGTCGATGTAGGGACCTTGCTTCAAGCCATTCAGGAGAATCAGACTACGCCTGGTGGGTTAAAGAAATTTCTAGAAACGAAAGAGGCACGGCGTGAGTGGCGGCTGATTCATGCGCGATTAGCTTCTGATTTAGCTCAATTTGCGGAAGAGATTCAGAAACCAGTGCATGAGTTAAGGTTAGATATGAATAACCTAGAGGTGTCGTATCAATTCGCTCTGCATGCTGCAAAGCGAGTTAGAAATGCTCTCTCCCCACAAGACTTAAGCCAACTACAGGGAGAAGGAGCAAAGATTCAGCGCGCCAGTTTCTTATCTAGACATCAACTCAAACTTCTTTCTATGGACGCTTCACTTCAGACGGTGGCACTATTGCAAGATATTCCTAGACGAATCGCGAATCTTGGTAAATCGACCTCAAGGGTACTGTCTCAGATATTTCCCAACAAGTTTGTAACAAGTGCGATCACTTCGGAGTTCCCGCCCGATCACTTGGCGGTTGTAGGCTTAACAGCGACTGTAGGGGGGCGCGCGGACCCTGGCCTGCCTGAGAAGCTTGCCGCTATCGATAACCCTGGAAGCCTTTGGACTGCAATGCAGCACCTGCAGGATTATATGAACAATATGTTTATGCACTTAGTAATGCAATCCGGCCTTACCATCATGGTTCACCAAATATTAAAGCCTGCTAAGGAAACTAGGTACGCTAGGTTCGAAGACGAAGCGATACACTCACATCCTCGTGTCGATCATTTTTTAAGAGGGATGTACTCTTACGTAAGAGGTGTTCTAGATCCTAAGCGATCCGATTTAGGACGTATCTGGGTTACGAAATACCTTAAGCGAATAGATGCAATCTTCGGGATGATGGCGCTTTCTGTAAGCAGTCGCCTTCTGATTGCGACCGATTGGGAGCAGACGCAGTTTCTGTCAGCGTTTGCGCAAGCCTTCGGAGGGTGGGCGCTTTTCTTTGTCGCTGGAAACTGGGTGTATGGCTTCTGGTGGGATCTTCTTCAGCAAGGGACGAAGAATTACCAGAACGATTTTGAAAAAATGAACACATCGCTTAAACACGCTAGAGCTCTCTTAAGCGATGTGGGGCGCTTGAAGGATTTCGATGAGAAAAAATCTGCGCTCACCCACGCGGAGAGAATCCTCACTCAACTCTACCCTGAGCCTACGAGTGACGGGGTAAGTCAGCGGTTAAGAGGGCTGTTTTACTGGGGTGGAAAAAAACAGAACGAAGCTTCCACGCTCGTGCATCATATGGCACTAACTTCTGATCAAATTTCATCCCACACGGCTGACGCTCAAGCCTTACTTGAGCAGCGGGCGAAAGACTTGCTACTGATCGCAACTGAAATGCCTCCGATAGCAACTAAGGAACTGGCTTATGTGATTCTCATTGGAACAACGATCGCAGCGTTTGCCACCACTTATATGGCGATCGGCCTTGGTATTGATTCTTTTGATAGTGAGGCGACCTCGTTTAAAAACATAAGCCTAGAGGCACTAAAGAGCGTGGGATTATTTACACTTTTTTACTATACTTTAAGGCGCGAGGCAGGTCTGTTTTACTACCGGGTTTATGACCGCATCAAGGTAGCGCTGAAACTCAAGAAAGCCCCGGTATTATGCACGACTGCGCTTGATCAACCCGCGTGATAGGGTTTGTGTATACCTGAGAGGCCGTCATTCCTCTGGCGGGGTGTTTTAGGTGTTTAGCGAGAAAATTTAAATTAAATATCAAATATTTATTTAACTCTGCCGATAGCTTCCATGATGGACTTCGGATTTTTGGGTATAGATCCCACTAAACTTTCAGAAAATTCGCGTAAACTAAGGGTACCTGCGTGTCTCTTAGGGCTTGTGATTCTCTCTGCCTGTGCAACTCCTTCCTCGCTATCTACCCGCAAGGTGGAAATAGAAGCGCCCTATCCTGTCTGGGTAAGGTCCTCAAAGGGTGCTGGAGCAGGGGACGGAGAATCCCGTAAATATGCGGCTGGAGAGAAGTTCTTCTGGGCACAGAACGAGACCCTCTGGGTGGAGGCACCCGGTAAGGCCTCAGTACTCCTCACACCGATTACTCCTGAAACCCAGTCGCTTACTTTAGATCTACCCAACCAGAAAGACTGGCAAGATAAGACGATCCAGAATCAAGTCAGTCAGACCTTCTGGATGGTGATGCCAAAGTTAAAGCGCATTGAGGAACTATTCTCGTCTAGAAAATACAGTGAAGCGCTCCCCATGATCTCAGAACTAAAGGGCAGCTTTCCGCATCTAGAGTATTTAAGGTGGGTCGAGGCTAGTTGCCTTTGGAATCTAGGGCAACGAGAGGCTGCACTTGTTGTATTTAAAGAGCTTAAAGAGACTTCCGTTTATTACACAAAACCAATTGATCTGTGGATGACATCTGGAGAGTCACAGCGAGAGCCCGCAGCAACTAAGGACGGAGAAAAAGCAAAATGATTTTATTTTTTATGGGATTAGTCTCTTTTGGAACGATCCTGATGTTTGCAGTACCTCCTGAAGTTAGGGTCGTATTTCTAAACGTTCACGCGATCAGCATCGTACTGTTAGGAACTCTAGCAGCAGGATGGCTTTCGATTCGCGCTGACATGTGGGTTGCGGTCATTCAGTTCTCAATGCGGTCTATTTTTACAGACTTTAGAAAAGAGCGCGCTTCCTTACCGAACTTGCTTTTAGCACTAGAGCGAGACCGAGGTGCGATTTTGGATGCGCCTCATCCGATGATTAAGTACGCACAGTCACTATGGCGTAAAGGCATAGAGCCTGAGCAGTTTGAGGCGTTACTTACCGCGTATGCAGAGACAAGACTGAGAGACTGCGAAGGGGCAGCGGTCGCACTCCAATCTTTAGCAAAGTATCCACCATCACTAGGAATGATTGGTACCGTGATATCTCTAGTAGGATTATTCTCTCAACTTGGAGCAAGCGGAATTAAAGGAGTTCTTGGCCCAAGTCTAGCTCTTGCGATGACAGCGACCTTCTATGGATTATCGCTTGCGAACTGGATTTTATTACCACTCAGTGATCGTTTAGCTGCGCTCCAGTCGTCAGAGACTGCGCTACTTACTGATCTCAGGCAGTGGATTCTTTATATTCATCGAGGCTATCCGCTCGCAGTTTCTTTAAATCAGAACGTAAAAAAAGGAGCGAGCTTAAATGCAGCCTAACGGGCACCTAGCAACACTCCAGCCCCTTAGGTCCAATCACGGTAAATCCCGTGGTGGTGGGCATGACTCGTCCTCGGGATGGGCCATTTCTTACGCGGATTTGCTCATGGTTCTACTTTGTTTGTTCATTGGTCTTAGTGTGGCTAGTGATGACACAGAAAATGGTGATGATCTACTAAAGGAAATTAGTGTTTCTTTCAAGGGGAGTGACGTCTCTCAGAAAGGCGCTGGAATCGGCTTAGGTTCTGCCGCAAACTCGACCGGTCCTTCTGAAGTGATCATGGTCACGGGAAGTGACGGGAAACCTAAACTCGTTCCTAATCCAGAGGCAAAGACCATTGAGTCTCGTATTTACGAATCCATTAGTAGCAGCCTAGAGCAAATAGGCATTCAGTCTGAACTCATGCAAGAGAGAAACGAGATCCTCCTTAAGTTTGAATATAATTTATTTAATAAAGGTGAAATTCACTTAGACGATGAGGCAAAGGCCAAGATACGCGTCGTTTTAGATTCCTTAGAACCTTATAAAGGTAAAGTGATGCTATCGGTCGTAGGTCACACCGATAAGAGTCCTGTAAAAACGAAAAAATCTAAAACTATTCAAGAGAATATCGACCTTGCGGTTCTAAGAGCTTCCTATGCGACGAAGTGGATTCGAGATACGGGTTTTCCTGCAGAAGATCTACGTATCGAGGTGTCTGAGCCTCAAGCCGATGACCGCAGGTCACTTAGCCTTCATGTGATGGTAAAACATTTAAAATCAGGCGGAGGGAATAAATGAGAATAATTCCTAACCTCCTTACTTGCATGAGAATAGGGGTATTTATCTTAGGGTTTTCCCTTTTTGTCACCATACCCGCTCACGCACAAACACGCACGACCTGGTTTCAGGATCTAGAAATTCCACCCGAGGTCTTAGAGCAACGGGCAACACAGATTTTAAAATTCTATGACCCTGACGGCATCGTGTGGGTACAGGTGAAGAACCAGATTCTGCCTGCTAGACCTGAGAGCAGAGAAAACATGATTGAAGCGGTCGAGGTGATTACCTCTAAAAAAGAACGAATCAAGCTTCTTGTATTTACTTCTCTACCTAAAGTTCCACCTGAGTTTCTAAAAACTCTTAGAACTGCGATGGGCGCTACGGTTGATATTTCAAAAGTCATTCCACTTCCTAAGAAACTTGATCCAAGTATGTTAGCTGGGAATCCAGCAGCAAGCCAAACTCGGGCACCTTCTTCTCTAGATCCCTCTGCAAAAACGCCCGACCTAGGAACCAATGGCATTGCACCTATGGCGCGCGACGCTGCCGTAAGTACTCTTGATGCTGTCTTGGGTTCACGTGCGCTCATGGTTGCATTTCTCTTAGGTGCACTAGGACTCTTTTCAGGCATCGTATGGTTGCTTGCTAAAATAGTGTCGCAATTAAAAGAGATTCCTTCAGCTCTTCGTGAGAAACTGAATGCTAAAGGTGACGATGAGCCTGCTCCGATAAACACGAGTCGCTCTCAGGAAATGAAAGAATTTGAACGCGCTCAAGCGTCACAGCACTCCCGTGGATTTGACCTGGATACGGATGCTATCTTGGGACTTTTCTGTGACTTGATTCACGGGAAGAAATTCGAAGAGTTGCACTACTATTGGGAGCAGACGCCGTTTACACAGAAACGGGATATCTTAACCCAGCTCCCTCAACACAAAGGTACGCTATCACGGCTCACTCAGTATGGGATGAAGGTGTCTAAGTATCATCAAGATCCAGCCTACCTGACGCTCACTTTGGCAGAATTAGATATGTCTCAGGAAAATGTACTTAAGAAAATAAAAGTCTATCCTGAGTGGATTCTTAAAACATCTGCTTTGCAGCGAGATTCTTTAGCGCTTCCGATCCTTGAGAAGCTAGGCCTTTACGAGAATTACCCAGATCTTATTGCCGATTCGCGTATGACACTTTCGAAAGAAGACGAGAAGGCGCTTCTTTCAAGGCCAGGGGTAAAGCCATTTTGGGTCACGTCGTGTGTGTCATTAGTATGGTTAAAGCTTCTTGGACCAGAGGTCGCTTTAAAGATTCTATCGGGTTACAATGCGATGGATCTCGCAAAAATATGGGATGTGGCGGAGGAATTTAAACGAGACCTTGAAAAATGGGTGCCAGCAGATAAGCTCGAACTTGTACATTTCTACGCAGATAAAAAAGGGGCTGGCCGTGATGAGCGGTTGATGAGTCATATTCATGAAAAAATTGTTCAAGCCTTCCTTGAAAAATCAAAACAAAAAACAGCCGCTTAACTGGCTGTTCGTTCTAGCTTTCTCTGGACTTTACTGCATGCATGCCTACGCCGAGGAACCTCTTGTTGAGGAACGAAAGAACTACCCATTTTCAGTGGGTTTATTGGGGGGGTATTCGACGCTTTCTACGCCACTAGGCGCAGTGAGCGGGAACTCGCTAGGCGTGGGCGTTCAGTATCAGATCATGGAGCGATTAAACATTGGTGTGAACTGGAAGCAGGTTCTTGCTCAAGCCTCTTTAAATGCGCTTTACAATGTGTGGACAGTGGAAAGTGCTTACCGCATTTTAGGGCAAGACCGAGCAACGGTGCAGACGGTTCGAATGGGTTCGCAGGTTTTTGCGAGAACTGAAGAGCGAGGAAAGCATGCCCTTTTCTTTGTTGCTGGGTTACAACAGCTTAGTCTTTCCACCTCGACCGGTGGAAGTTTCTCAGGCTACCGCGCTGGACTCAGGTACGAAGCTAAATTTTTTAAACCCTTCTGGAATTCTTTTGATTTAAACTATTCAAGCCTAAAAAGCTCATCGTCGAGTGCAACACAAATAGAATTCATTATAAGATTCCGTATCCCCGTCGCTCTTTAACTAGACCACCTGCACGCGCCAAGACTTAGGAACACGAAACTGCTCGCCCCATATGCCCCGTGAATCGCGCTCCCCCGCAGAGATCACCATTACAACGCGTGTCGAACAGCTAAGACCTAGAATTTTTTTTACTCTCACCTCATCAAACCCCTCCATGGGGCACGTATCATAACCTTGGGCGGAAACGGCCAGCATGAAATTCTCTGCACCAAGGGCAGCGGACTTAATACATATCTCATCGACGCTACCTGCTGAAAATGGTCTTCTAGAGATCGGTTTGAATAATCCCGTAATATTCAATAACAACCATTTAAGAGGGGCCAATAGGGAATAAGCGTACAAAAAGGGCACGATTTTCTGATAGTAAGTTTTTACGATCGCTGGCGCAGATCCATCTTTGTAGGAATCTAGTAGCGCGTCTCGGCTCTGCTTCCACAGTTTACGATCGGCGGTCACCACGACCAAGTGTTTGGCGGTTCGGGCGGCACCTTGACCTAAGCAAGCCTGAACTAGTTTCTGTCTGCTGTCAGAAGACTTCACCCAATAGAAACCCCACGTCTGAAGATTTGAGGAATTAGGAGCAAGTAGTGCCGCATCTATGGCCTTATCGATGACAGAGTCTGGTACTAGGGTGGCTGTATACCTACGAACACTTCTTCTTCTGGAAACCGCTTCAAAATAATCCATACTTAAGACTCCTCGAATGACTCAGTAGAGTAGACCTCTCTCCATTTTTTAGCGTGAAAAGCCTCTGGTGATCCCTGGCCTTCCGTGACCTCCACGATATGACCACGATTTAATGTGTCGTCTGATGGATTCGAAAAACGAACGTATTTTTTTGCATCTGAAAAACAGGCGTATCCAGAGAGGGCATTTTTCTGATCTTTCACTTCGCTAATCATGCGTCCGAGCGGGGAGTACTCTCCGCGATCAAGTGTGCTTAGCACCTTGCCCTTAGGTTTCAACTTCAAGACGAGATAGGTGAATGCAAGCTCCTTGTGATCAAGCTTGGTGAGAGCATCTAACTTCATGACTACTTTAGGTCTCCACCAAGAAATGCGTTCGTGACACCAGTCGCGGGGGGCCACTAGCGCTCCGCATGGCCGATTATCTAAACACGGGCGCAAGATCTGAACCTCGCCCGTTTGAATGAGGGCTTCTCTCAGTTCAAGTAGTCTTCGCGACTGCACCTGTAGCGCGGGCTCCACAAAAACCGCGATTCCGTTTGGCTTAAGTGTGCGCTTCCAATGCCTAAGCAGAATGTCGGCGCAATCTGCCGCAGACCAGTGAAGTTCATTGATAAAAAAACTAGATATCCAAAGGTCCATCGCATCTCGACGTTCAAATCCCAGTTGCGTAAGGGCGCTCACGTTTTCAAGAGATTGATGCTTAGTTTTAATTTCTAGGTTTGGAGCGACCCGGTTTAAGAAGCTCTGCCCTAACTTAAGCGCCTGTTGATTCGACTCAAGTAAAGTTGAACAAAGATTCACACCTGACCCCAGAAAGGCAAGATGAGCTCCTAATGTGGCCGCTCCCGTGCCCGCTCCCATATCTAATATATTTATATTTTCTCCTAAAGAATCTGCTAGCCCGTGAGTGCGCATTTCATGCAGGACCGCAGCGACTCGCATTGCATTCTGCGGTGAAAAAAAGCTCGCGTACGCTGCCAGCTGATTGGAGTTGTTAGAAGATTTCTTCCAATACTTCGAAATACCCTGATCTTTTCCGTCAGACTCCAAGCGGTTAAAGTGCTCGGATAAATTAGAGATATGTGGAAGTACGGATCTCCTCAAATACCGATCCCCTTCTAGGTCGATAGGCTCTTGAGATTCCCCGTAATAGGCCTTCAAATGAGCTTCCCATTCGGGTTGCCATTCAGACTTAAGCCAATTTACGGGATTTACAGGACTTCTCATAGCGCGTGTAGAGTCAGTTAAAGAATGGATCTCTGCTTGTCACCTGAATTCATCATCTATTAGGGTTGGGGAATATTCCTATGGCTAAACAACTAAAAAAAACCGTGACCGTATCCAACGTAGAAGCAACCCAGATTTATGAGAAGATGCTAAGCAGCTGGGGCGCTTTTGCAGAAAAATCTCCCGAGTGGGCCCAGAAGTGCCTGATCACTTCTGACTCGACTTTGAATATGATTTACCTGAAATCCCCGTGGGCCGAGCTAAGTTTCAGCTGTAAAAAAGGTTGTGTCGAGATCGTGGGCGAGCTCGCGTGGCTAGCGATTCCCTTTCAAGGGCAAGTAGATTCCATGATTTCAAAATGGATTCACTCTAACTTTCCTGAGACCCATAAGTGAGCGACTCTAAGTCTCTTTTTAAATCTGCAAAACTGATGGCTCTTGGAGTGATGCTCAGTCGAATCACGGGACTCGTGAGAGAGCAGGTGTTTGCCGTACTTTTTGGGGCATCCATTGCTATGGACGCCTTTCAGATCGCATTTCGAATTCCAAACTTACTGCGAGATTTATTTGCAGAAGGGGCACTTTCACAGGCTTTTGTACCTGAATTTCAGAAAGTACGCCTAGGGTCAGGCGAATATAGAGGTAAGCGACTGCTCTCAGTTGCGACATTGTTTCTGGTTTCTGTAGTTTCAATTCTATCTATTTTGGGTGCGATCTTTGCGCCTGAGTTAGTGGAAGTGTATGCCCCTAGTTTTAAACAGACGTTATTTAAATATGAGCTCACCGTGACTCTGACCCGTCTGTTGTTTGGATTTTTTCCTTTTATTTCACTTGCTGCCCTATGGATGGCAGCACTCAATGCGACGGGGTCTTTTTTCATCCCAGCAGTTGCTTCCGCTGTTTTTAACATCACCTCCATTGTTACGGGACTCATAGGCGTTTGGATATGCGGACGGATCGGCATGGAGCCTATTTTAGGAATGGCTTTTGGGGTGGTGTTAGGCGGAGCCGCTCAGGCTTTTGTCCAGTGGCCGGCACTGAGAGCGCGTGGTTACCGACTGTGGGAGAAAAGAGCATCGGATGACGTCATTCCTCTTAGAAATACGCAGGGTCTTAGCGATGCGGCTAGGCTTATGGTGCCTGGATTTTTTGGGTTAGCCGCGACTCAGATAAATATTTTAATCACCTCGGTGCTTGCGACTTCCTTCGGGCATGGAGCTGTATCGTGGCTTTCCTACGCGTTTAGGCTGATGCAACTACCGGTAGGTCTTTTTGGAGTTTCTTTGGGTTCAGCGAGCCTTGCTAAAGTTTCTGAGATGCGCGCTGGGAAAGTGCCCGCGCTTCAAGTTCGAGCGATGATTTCAGATACCTTAGTGAGGAGCTTGTTTTTAAATCTTTCTGCAACAGCTGGCTTACTGGGCTGCTCACAGCTCTTGATAGGAGTATTGTTTCAATACGGAGCATTTCTTGAGAGGGACTCTGTAAATACAGCTCTTGCGCTAGAGGGCTACGCCTTAGGTTTAGCAGGATATTCGCTCGTTAAAGTTCTAGCGCCCACAGCCTATGCCTTAGGTCGCGTACGGGTGACGGTGGTTGCGAGCTTCTGCTCAATCTTCATTTCTTTAGGATTCAGTTTTGCATTCAAAGACTCTTTTGGATTTTCAGCCCTCGCTTATGGAACCGCTCTCGGGGCATGGATCAATGCGATGGTGCTCGGATTTTCGCTCCGGGAATTCCTTGATGGTTCTAAGTTGCTGCGAGCGGTAGCTAAGAATGTCCCCGCTGGAATAGCCGCCGTGTTAGTGATGCACGAAGCCCAAAGGTTAACTCAAGGGACGATTCATGACGCAAAAACAAGAGTTTTTGTGTTTCTTTGGGTCTCAGGACTAGGGGTCGTAAGCTTGGGAATAGTGGGGTACTTGACGGGTGTGTCCGAGTGCCGCCAGATTGTTTCTGCCTTGAGAGCCTCTGTTCGGAACAAATTCTCTCAGAAATAGAAGAAAATCTTAGCCATCGCGGCGTTCTCTCAGCTAAGTTATTGCCATGTCGAGTCGCAAAGAGTCCGTGAAGCATTTGTGTAAGCAACTTGTCTCTCGTTTAGAGAGCCAGAAATCGATCGCTTTTCCTGCGCGCCTAAGACAGATCGTGCAAGACGAAATGCATGGTTTGATTGGGCCCTACATTCTTACTGATGAGGATTTAAGGGAGCGCGCGATTCAGAAAATAGGTGGCAGTGTAGAGCAGCTCGCAGACTCAGGCGCCACAGACAGCGCTGCCTTCAAAACGGCGCAAAGTATTATCCGCGAGCAACTCTGTCAGGACCCTTTAAATGGATTTTATCTCCAAAAACCGCTCAGGCAGATCGCTCAACTTTTGGCCGGATATTTCATGCGTTCCTCCAGTATCGATGAGGTGTATGAGACGGACGAAGATCTCGAGAAGATGATTATCGATTACGTTCGTACCTTCCACCCGGGGCACATGCACTAGATGCGGGTTAGTTTTTGCCTAGTTGTGGAATAGTTTATAGGAAAGCGTTGTGTAAATTTGACTCTTTTTTCATCGCCCCATTAGACTGAAAATATGTCGCTTCGGAATGGATTCTGAAGTGAGCCATTGAGAGAAGGTTTGGGATGCAGGAGGCTTTTAGAGTGATTTTTTTGAAACGGATAAAATTAGGACGTGCGCTGGTACCAGGGGTCCTTGCGATTCTAGTGCTGTCTGCGTGCTCCACTCAGACGCGGCAATCTTCCCAGTCAAAAGAAGGCGCAAACGCAAAAGCCTCGATGCCTGCCTTTGAGCGACCATCTGAGAACTCCACCCCGCTTGTTTCCGTGATCCAACCCCGTGAAATTATCGTCAAGGGAGTTAAACTAAAAAATACCGAGTTTGATTTTCCGATCACGATCAATTCACGAGTAGAGATGTGGATGGGTTACTTTACCGGAAAAGGCCGTAAACATTTCGAAAAATATCTCGAGCGCTCTGAACTCTTTATCCCATTTATTAAGCCTATTTTAAGGGAAAAGGGCTTGCCTGAGGACCTTGTGTATTTGGCTATGATTGAGAGCGGGTTTAACAATCACGCAAAATCCCACGCTAAAGCCGTGGGCCCATGGCAGTTTATTTCGGCCACCGGAAAGCGCTACGGATTAGGAGTGAATTGGTGGGTAGACGAGCGGCGCGACACTAGAAAATCTACGATAGCGGCGGCGGGGTATTTAAAAGACCTATTTAAGATGTTTAACTCCTGGGAGCTTGCAGCTGCAGGTTACAACGCTGGCGAAATGAAAGTGGTGAGAGCAATTAGGCGTTACGGCACACAAGATTTTTGGGCACTTTCTAGACAGAATTTCTTCAGGCCAGAAACCAGAGACTATGTGCCAAAAATTATTGCGGCAGCGCTGGTGGCGAAAAATCGCGAGCAGTTTGGATTCAAAAGCTCTGCCGAACTCGCAAAAGAAGGTGAAGCTGTTGCTCCGGACGGAGAGGTCGTTAAGTTAGAAGATGAGCGCGCACAGTCGCCCTCTCAAGCTGCAAAAGAAGCCTTAGAGAGTGTGCTTAGTGAGTCTTCTCAACTAAACATTGCTCAGAGTAAGGCTGATGGTAGATCTGGCAAACTATCTTCTGCAGGGGCGATAGGCAACACCACCGCTCCCGGTCGTCTCGAAGATAATGAAGTAGGAATCATCGAGGTGCCCGAAGAGGTTGAGATCGAGTCCGGAGAACCAAGAGCTAGGACAATAGCCACACCACACGTCAATCGGGCGGGCAAGCTCATCGGTGTAGAGCTTCTAGATTTTGAAGTGAAAAGCCCTGCAGACCTTATGAATATCTCAAAGGCCTCTGGCCTTTCATACCACACCGTTAAGAGTTTAAATCCAGAGCTCCTCAGGTGGTGTACTCCACCTACGAAGGGGTTTTACCAGATTAGACTGCCTGCTACGGTGAAAGATAGATTTCTAAAGGCCTATAACAGTCCTGATTTTTATAAGAAAATTGAATTCCTAAGGTTTAGAACCACTAAACAACAGGCATTAACGGCCGTAGCGCGCCATTTTGGCTTGAAAGTAGATCCACTTGCTGACTTGAACGGGATGAATGCAAAATCACTCGTCAGAAAAGGGGTATTATTGAAATTACCCATCCCAGTGGATCGCTCCAGGAATATTGCTGCGCTTGAGATCAGAGACCCTCCTGAATCTAGGTCTAAACGCTCTAGACCAGCAAAAAGAAAGAAACAAAAGAGTGAAAGCAAGGTCACTTTAGAGAGCCGCAGCTATTCTAGGTCGAATTCCTCATTTTATCGTTGAGTTCGGGGGTTAAGCCTCGATATCTCATACAGCATGAAGCCTGTATCCATTGGTCCTCTATCGCCCCCTAGAATCGCGCTTATCGGGCGATCCTTTTCTCTCGCCTGGATGAAGTACATCTTAGAGACTAGGTGTGCTCGCGCAGGATGGCCCGCGCCGGAATGGACGGAGTGTAATGGGTTTCACGCTCATGTATCACCTTGGTTAAATTGGTTTTCTACCGAAGATTGTTTTGGACTTTCCCAGGCTGAGGGTCTGCCTCATGAAGTCTTTCAAGAAGAGCCAGAGCTCCAAGTATACCGACTAGGTAAGGAGCGCTCCCTGTCCCGTGACGAAGAGGCCTTAAAATTTACTGATCTTTTTGACCTACCCATGAGGCGCTCTAGGTTTGTGGGCGCGCTTACATCCCTAAAGCAGACACCCATTTCAGATAGAGTTTTAGCGCTAGCGTCGCACCCTCATACGGATGGCTCTGATGCTACTACCCAGCTTTCGTTTCTTAGTGGTCAGCGTAAGGAAGTGGACTTTGTTTTTGTTTCCGACTTGGACTCTATACGCCAGTGGAATCTTGATCCGAACTTTAAAGATAGTCAGGACATAAGGTCCGTTCTGACGGTAACAGTGACTTTATCTCATCGCTTGGAATCACCTGTTTCGACCGCAGTTATTCCTGTCGTAAGGTCTCAGGACCAAGAATATGAGTCGTTTGCGTGGGTCTTTGAAGAGCCGATCATGAGTGGCAAGGGAGCGCAGTGCTTCCGAGTGGTTGGCATCAGTGCTGCTGAAAAGGAAATGTCAAAGGAGTCTATCGGACTTTGGGCTAGAAAGCTTACCCAAGCTTTTGAGAAAGCGTTTCGCGGAGCTGGGACTTTTGAGATTTCTTCAAAAAGTTTTACCTACGACCCAGATGCCTTTATCGCTAAGAAAAACCCTACCGCCTCGAATCAGAGGCAACCACAAGTGACTGATCGGCTATGGGGTTTTTCTGAAGTGAGTGGGCCAGGGGCTTGTTTTAATGAATGCATGCAAATCACTAACTCTCTCTGGAGTGCGTGGCAGAAGGCCCAAAGCCCAGACGTCTATGTTTCTTCCGGAATGGTTCCGCAAAGTCTTGAGCGCAGCTCTTAGCGTCACGCCAGAGGTTACAAAATCTTCCACAACGAGAATAGATTTGTGAGCTAAGTTAGCTCCCGCCCACTCAAAAGAAATATCATGCTCAAATCTACCTAAGCCCAGCGTCTGACCTTGGGACTTACGGTCGAGCGAAAGTGATTTAAAAAGATCTGTAGAAAGCTTGCCGGATATTTTTTGCTGAAGGATCTCAGCGAGTCTGACGGTGAAGCCTCCTTTCTGAGTATAGTTTCGCGCTAGAGAACCACAAATAGGAATGATGAGATCATAGGATTTCGTGATCCATGATTTTAAACTGTTACTATTTAAGGATGCGGTAATGATTTGCTCTAACTTCGGATGCCTACCATGCGAGCGCTTATATGCTTTTAGTTCCTCGTAGACGTCACAGGTTGCGAGTTGGGCTGCAATCGCGATGCCTTGTGCGTCTTCTGGAAAAGGGCAATCGTGGATGTTGCTATTTCTGTGAGAATACAGACACGAGACGCAGAAAAATATAGGGTTAGTCTCAGAGGGATCGATCGTTTTTAGAAAAGAGAGCATCCCGCACGGGGGAGCATAAAATATGCCACCGCGCTTTCTCCCTCAGGTCGCCAGGAGCTCTGCAAGCTTTAGTGCCATGGAATCGCCTGATTTTTTTTTGCCTGCGATTTGTGAGAATGGCACATAGACGGCACGGTTCTTCTGCACACCGATCATTCCATTCGATTTACCCGCCATAAGGTGCGCGGTTGCAGAACTTGCGAGCACACTTGCAAGCACACGGTCATGGGCGGAAGGAGACCCCCCTCGCTGAATATGACCCAAGCGGCATATCTTAGCGTCTACATTAAGTTTGTGTAAGTCTGAACCGATACGGTCCGCGAGCCCAGGCTTTGGACCTTCTGCTACGACCACAATGCTGCTTGATTTTCCTCTAGCCATACCGCGATGTATGGTTTGGCAAATCTGCTTAGAAGTCCAGTTGCTTTCAGGCACGACAACCGTCTCAGCGCCTCCGGCGATCCCCGTGTTTAACGCAATAAATCCAGAGTTTCGTCCCATCACTTCAACGAGAAAAACCCGGTCATGGGAGCTTGCGGTGTCTCGAATGCGGTCAATGGCCTCGACAGCTGTATTGACTGCTGTATCAAAACCGATCGTATCCTCACTTGCCTCGATATCATTATCAATCGTGCCTGGAATTCCTAGTGTTGGAAAACCGGTCTCAAGCTCTAGGAGAGATGCCCCAGCAAAAGAACCATCACCACCTACGACCACTAGTCCTTCGATGCCTTGGGATCTCAGGCGTTCTGCTGCCTGTTTTCGAGCTTTTTTCTGATGAAACTCTGGGCAGCGAGCAGTCTTCAAAATCGTACCACCACGTTGAATAATGTTTGCCACACTGGAAAGTTCCATAGGGAGAAAGTCTCCCTCCAGTAATCCTGCGTATCCTTTAATCACACCGAAAGCTTTGCCACCTCTTGCGATGGTGCAGCGAACGACTGCTCGTACAGCTGCATTCATACCGGGAGCGTCGCCACCGCTAGTTAGGACGGCGATGTTTTTGATTTTGGCTTGAGAGGGGAGTTTACCTGCTAAGATCATAAGAGTGATTTTCCTTCTACTTCTTCTGGTATGGGTAATTGCATGAGGTTTAGGAGCGTAGGCATAAGATCTGCTAACGTTCCGTCTCTCAGTTTTTTTAGAGAGGTCTTTGGAGCAAGACTACTACCTGGCTCCACGTATACAAGTGGAACTGGATTTAAGGTATGTTGTGTATGAATTTTATCGTGATCATCGCACATTTGCTCAGCATTGCCATGATCTGCTGTGATTAGTGTGTGAACACCTCGGGCGTGCGCAACCCCTACGACTTGCGATAGACAACGATCGAGTGTTTCTATTGCTCTGACGGCAGCTTCATAGTTTCCCGTGTGTCCGACCATGTCCGCGTTTGCGAAGTTCATCACCGTGAAATCAGGCGTGTTTGACTCTAGTGCGTGGGAAGCCGCCGTAGAAACCTCATAGGCACTCATCTCAGGTTTTAAATCATATGTTGCGATATCTTTCGGAGAAGGAATGAGAATTCTATTTTCACCGATAAACGGAAGTTCCCTACCGCCATTAAAAAAGAAAGTCACGTGAGCATATTTCTCAGTCTCAGCGATTCGCATTTGAGACCGATTATGCTTCTCTAGCCACGCACCCATGAGGTTTGTCTGATTCTGCGGACCATAGAGAAATGGGGCATTTGACTTTGAATCGTACTGGGTCATTCCAAGAAAAGATGAGAGCTTTAAGTTCGGACGTTTAAAATGCGAGAACTCATAGTTTACAAACGCTGCTGTCAATTCGCGCGCGCGATCAGAACGATAATTGAAAAACATCAGGCCATCTTGAGAACGTACGATGCCTTTTTGGTTAAATAACATCGGTTCAAAAAATTCATCGCTTACTTTAAGCGCATAGCTGCGCTCCAGCGCTTGTAGTGGCGTGAGATTTGAAACGACAGCGCTTTCACCCGTCATGACTTTATACGTTTTTTCTACACGCTCCCACCTCGTGTCACGGTCCATAGCATAGTAGCGCCCGGACATGGTTGCGATGTGAGCGATGCCGCGCTTGAAGGCGGAGTGGTTCTCTAAAGCTTCGATGTATTTCAAGCCCGAGTCTGGAGGGGTGTCCCTACCATCTAGAAACGCGTGAACATAGACTTCAGGGGCTTTTAGCTCTTCGGTTAGAGTTAAGAGAGCAAACAAATGCTCTAGGGTCGAGTGCACCCCTCCGTCTGAAAGGAGTCCCATCAGGTGGATCCTGCCGTTTTGGCTTAAGGTGGTCTTGAAGTGTGCTTTTAACTTAGGAAGGTCGTAAAATGCCTTAGTCTCAATGTCGCGAGAAATTCTGGTTAAATCTTGATACAGGACACGTCCACTTCCCATGGTCTGGTGTCCTACTTCGCTATTTCCCATCACTCCTTGAGGAAGACCTACTGCCTGACCGTGGGTGAGTAGTTGGCTCACTGGGTAGCGCTCTAGCAGCGTACGAAAGAAGGGTTTTCTAGCATTAGCGATGGCGTTATAGGGCGAGTCTGGGCCATTGCCGAACCCATCTAAGACGATGAGCATGGCGCGAGGGGTATGTGACATAGGTGCAAGTTATAGCTCAAATAGAGCCCTGCCGTCTAGAAAGGGTTAACCCGTAGGCTAAAGTTCTTATGGTTTGGTACACCGGAGCGAATAAGACCAGTTGCTAGCGCTTTTTCTTTAAGGTCACATTGAGCCATTTAAAAGTCTTATTTGTATAAACATCGGTGCTGACTGTAGCTTCAAGCAGGTCAAAATTCTTTAAGTTCTGTGAGACGAACTTACGAAACTTCGTAATCTTAAACATCGTAAAGAATCTAGTACTAACTTCTTTACTGCCATTGTCGTAGGGAAATGACATATAAAATATTCCGTCTTTTTTTAAGCCTGTGGCCCAGTGGTTGATCACCCAGGCTAGTTCATTTTCTGGAACGTGATGTAGACTGGCATTGGCCCAGATGGCGTCAAACTGATTGTGATAAGGGTGTGGTTCGTGAAACTTAATCACAGGGACTTCGATTCCTAAGTGCAGTGACGCAAGACGCGCGAGTTCGCTTGAACCATCGACGGCAGAAATCTTGTGACCGCGTTCACGAAACACTTTCGAATCTCTACCGCTACCCACACCCAAATCTAAGATATGAGAAGCCTCTCTCAGTCGCTCTAAAAAAGGTTCTTGGATGTGAGAAAGATTGAGATCCAAGGTATCGCTAAAATAGTTGTCAGCCTTTTCGTTATAGAAACTTAGGCTTTGTAAACAGGCCGGTGAGGGGACGGTCAGAGCGGATGATGAACGTAGCGTAGCAGAGACGAGTATCGTAGGGAATAGTACCGCAATGAACTTCAGATGTTTCATGCCGCGGGGATTATCACTGCTAGTTATAGGGGACAAGTGGAAAAGAGTAGCACTGTCTCTAGCCCATAATTAACCTAAAGAACGTTCATAATTAGTACTAATGCCTTAGAGATCCATCTTAACCGATCTGAGCGCTGGAAAATCGCGGCAAGCTAATTGCACAACGTAGCAACAACGACTCGCAAGAAAGGAGGTAGATATGATACGTGTAGCAATTTCATTTTTTCTTCTAGCAATTGTTGCTTATGTACTTGGAGCATATGAGGTAGCAGGGCTTTCGCTTGGCATAGGTAAGATATTTTTACTGGTGTTTCTAGTGTTAGCGGTGGTTTCTTTTTTGGTGGCTTTCGTCACTGGGAGAAGAACTCGGCTTCTACCATAAGTGCACTGAGTGTTAAGCTGGATAAAATATTCAGCCGATTCGAAGCAAAGCAAAGCTCAGCTTTCGATAACATAAAACAAGCAATCAAAAACTAACTTTACTATAAGGAAAAATTAAAATGGCAAATTTAAATAATGAGTTTTCAAACAAAATCAACGGTATGGCAACGGAATCTAAAAATAAAATTTTCAACGATGGGAACCAACTTAGGCACCTAGCGAAAAGTGCTGGCGAGCGCGTTGGGATGATTGTATCCGATTTTAAAAAAGGAACCACGAAGACCATGAACAGTGGTAGGGAATACGTAAAAGAAAATCCTATCAAGGGTGTTGCAATTGCTGCTGCTACCGGCTTACTCGCTGGTAGTCTTCTCACTGTGGCAATGCGTAGCCGCAGAGAGTAATTAAAATTTTAGAGTGCGAGTCTCATTGTTTTAGACTCGCACTTTATTCTTGTAGGCTATTGCTTCTTCGGAGTGGCTTCCGGTGGTAGTGCGCTGCCTTTGGTAGGCGCGCCTGACGTGGTTCCTTTGGATGGCACTACTACGGGTTTGGAATTCACGAGACTATCTAGCTTGTCGATCTCGAGAACTACGCCTTCCCATTCTAAGCGCTTCGGATGATTCTGATCCGGTGGAATAACTTTGTCAGTAGCTGCTTTGGAAGCTAAGAGTCTTTTCGCTCTATTTGTAACTATGTTTTTGATCGTGGAATCGAAATAATTACTTGCTAACAATTCCTTACAGTCAGTGAGTACCGTATATAGGTTTTGGGCGTGTAGTTTGGAGTACTCGAGCCATTCATCAAGCGAGCGGTTCCTAGCGCCAAGTCCTGAAGGGACCGCTTTAATTTGTTCTTCATTCGGAGGCATAAGTCTAGTGAAGTTATAGTCACTTTCTGACTTCCAACCTCTAGTAACCAATTCGTCCCTGACATTGGCATCCCACATGAGCCCGTATTTAATTGAACCTTCCACGATGCTCTTGAGCTTCTCAGTCACCTCTTGACCTACCTCGCGAAAACTTTCGATGTTCGATGAGCATTCTAGCTCGGGGTTTCGTTCAACGAATTTTAGAATGGGAAAGGCTTTCCCGCTGCTATCGATAATAGCGATAAGCGCTTTACCCTTTGGGAAGCAGATTTGACTGACAGTGGGTTTTTTAAACGCATCAAACTCTGTTTTTTCAATTTTTATTTTTTCTAAAGCGTCTTTTTCTTTTAGCTTCACTGGATTCTTGAAGTCAGAAATTTTTAGCGTCGCTGTACTATGCGGGCCAAACACGTGATACTTGCCAGCTGAATCTGGTTTCAATTCAATGAGTAGATTTTGTTCGATGAGGTAGTTGTTTTTGATTTCATCATGATGCTTGGGGAGAAAGCTTTGTATTCCGTTTAAACATTGCATGCTGTCAAAATGAAGTTTATCGATCTTGTCCATGTATTGCTTAGCGGCGTCAGTATCCTGGGCCCTCACGAGACCGCCACTGAGAAGAGAAATTGAAAGAAATGAATAAAACGACGTGGTGGATTTACGCATGAATTGACCTCTTAGGGATCCTTTCGGCAGATTTCTATTCATTCTTTAGTAAATTCGTAACTGTTTGTAACTATGAAGTAATTCGAAGGAGAATAGGAGATTGATCTGAGGGCGAAGAAGAACCCTGTAGAGCCTTCGCAGACTAGCCGCCTGCTGCTAATATTTTAACCGTGGCATGTATGGCATGATTAGCATCCGGACCATAAGATTCTGATTGATCGGCGACAATTCAAGGACTGTTTTGCTAGTATCAATGAATGTTTGTGATATATCGCATGCCCGATAGCCACACATATACCATGAAACAGTGCCTTTAATTTTTGGCTTGATACTAGGCGGTAAATTTTTAGCGGCAAACTGAGGGGTAACTTTTTCCAAGTGTCCGCCTAAACAGCCTACAATGTTTAAATCAGCGCCAGATGTCATTCTGTCATATAGCTCTTTATAGAGACTTTCTTTCTGGTCGAACTTAAATCCTACACTATCTGAGATATGAATGTCATAGCTACTATAGGTTTGTATCCTTAAACCATTCCATTTCGTTTCGTCATCTAAAGCAGGCGGATAGTACGATATTTTCTTAATCTTCTCAGCCATAAGTCTACCCAGCTGCATCTCTGCCCCTTTAGTTGGCCTAGAAAAACCTAAGTAAATTACCCGTCCTAGTGAGGCTGACTTTATGGGTTTAGTCCCTGGTTCGATTTCATAGGTATTAAACAGCTGAATTTCTTTAGCTTTCCCTGTAATTGAGGCGAAGAAAAAAAAGAATGAGACGAAGGGCCAGAATCTTAAAGAGTTCATGCGCAGTTTATTATAGGACCATAAAAACGAAATCAATATCAATTATTTATTTATTATGGGAGCTATACGCCCCCATGTATGAAGGTAAAACTAAAGCGCTTTTTACAAATTTAGTCTTCTGAAGGCGCTTGATTCTGGACCCATTTTTTTTGGTTGCACGCTCCGATATTGAAAGTATTGGCGAAGGTAAAACCACTAGAAAAAAGGAGTCTACTGAGTTTTTTCTTTTGTCAGCGCCGCCATGCACGCTTTAGCGAAAGCTTTATCGGAATAGTACCGACCCGTAGTTGTTGCCATCTTAAGGTAGAAGGCGAACGTCTGCTCCCGATTTGTGTCTACAAATAGGGGAAAATAATGTAAAGCGTCCGCATAATGGGACACGAAATCCTCGGCAGACGCCTTTGCTAAATAAGCGTCATAGTTCGTAATCATTTGAGCCGCAAATTCCAGCTGTAAGGGCCGCGAATACGAACGAAATTTGCTTCCTGTTTTTCCCTTCCACCTTTCGCGTTTCACTCCGGCAACCATTTCGAGAACAAATGGAAAGTCAGTATTTCCATTCTGATCAATAAATAAGGGTGCTTTGGCATACTTAAAGGGTAGGCCTGAATTCGGATCCCAATTGATCTCATTCATGTAGTTGTGCTTTTTAGCCGTCTGAATAGGTGGAGTTAAATAAACAACACGCATGGGAAACTTATCTCCTCGCCCGCCTTGAATAAATGCGAGTCGACTCCCAACTAGGTTATCAATAGACTTTTTGTGGAGCAGATTTTTCCCATGGCAACCCGTTAACCCGAAAGATCCGCAGTGCCAAAACGGATCGCTTCTCTATTTACTAGGATGCTTTTCATTCGATTAATCTACTCCACGTGCATTATCCTAGAGGCTTTTTTCATCGAACATCCTACTTACGAAATTTCTACTCATGCGCTTAAGAATTAACTTAAAAACTAGGTATTTATCACGTCTGTCACAGCAAAGGCACACCGCCGAGAAAGTTAATTACAACAACCCCATAATCCAATCTTTCCCACTCAATCTCCGGTCATAAATTCTTTGGATCTATAACGATCTCAGCGCGCATTGAGTAACTCGAAACTCTGGCGATTGCAAGCGCTTGTCTCCCAGGGGTTGGAACGGAAGTCTTAAATTCACAAAGCGTGTTACTCGGTCCAAAAGGCGTGCTGGAATCACCCGCGCTGATTGCTTTCAAAAACACAAAGCCAATAGGCATGACGATAGCGAGTGAACGTTGCCGGCAACGTTCGATGTCACGAGTATATCAGGTCTGCCCGGTTAGGTTCTCCCTAGAGGCGAGATTCGGGGCGAATCGTTTTTACGATTTCTTTACTTCGGCGCAGAAGGGTTGAGTGGATAGCTAACGCTTTAAATTCTTTCCTGCATCAATTGTTCATATGTTGAATAGAAAGTGGTGTAACATTGATCTCTGCCTTTAACGGCTAGTGTCCTTTCATCGGAACTTTCTGCATTTATTATATTCTTTCTCTCTCTCAATTCGACTGTTTGTAACTTTGAAGTAATTCGAAGTAAAAGAGGGGGTTGATCTGAGGGCGAACAAGAACCCTGTAGAGCCTTAGCAGACGACAATGAACGACATGCTCTACCGCTTGATTCCTAAAATTCTATATGTTACTTGGGGGCGCGTTTGAGAAGTACCATATTAACGATCTTTAAGGAACGAATGGAGTAAAAATGAAACCGTCGTCGAGCCTGCCTTTAAAGTTCATTTCTGTAGTGAGTGTATTCTTTAGTATTTCCGCTCACGCGTCCGAACCTTTATTAAGCTATTCTTGGGGAAACCAAGTCGAAAACAGTAGCTTTGTCCTGTTTAGCGACGGCACCATCGAGCATAAAGAATGGAGTAATTTTGGAGTGGCCCCCTCTGTTGGACAGTTTAGGACCAAACATTTACGACTGTAGGAACGCCCAAGTTAGCTAGTATTGTTTTCCCCTGCAAAACTAACCGTTCGTATTCAGCGGGGCTTTTATACCC